>JADMIO011153643.1_pt1 | contig 19029 bp, 10 predicted proteins | sample 8958161 | NCBI WGS metagenome assembly JADMIO01 (sample SAMN16585339, study PRJNA669376) | soil metagenome | isolation source: Crop rotation soil | place: USA: Cullars Rotation, Alabama | collected 2011
GCTTTGACGTGTTGAACGAGCCGAAAAACTGGCAGCGGTTTGGGCCGGGGATGTTGTCTTTGAACGGGCCGACCACGCGCAATCGATCCGCCGGTTGCTCGGTCTCGATATGCACGACCGTCGCGCCGTGATCGGCGAGATACTTGGCGGTGATCGGTCCGACGCCGATCCAGGAGAAGTCGGCCACCTTGATGCCGGCGAACGGCAACGCGGCGGAGCCGGCGGCGCGGCGTGCGTGGCCGGCCGGCGTGCGCGGCGGCTCGCTCAGGATCGCTTCGCTATCGGCGCCGAGCTCGGGCGCGGTGCGCGTGAGCGAGATCGGCGTCTGCGAGCAGCGCACAAAGGCGCCGGGCGCGCGCAGCACGCGCCCGGGCGCGCATGCATACTCCTCCCAGTAGTCGCGCACGTTCAGTTGCTCGAGCGCGAGTACGTCGGCGACGGTGTTCACCGGCGCGATCGTCGCGCCGTCGGCGATGCCGTGTGCGAACAGCTCCGCCTTGCGATAGCGCGCGCAGAAGGCGCGGATGCGCTCCTGCACGACGGGCAGCGGCAGCGCCAGCGTCGCGCCGCTGAGCATGCGCATCTCGTACGTCTTCCAGTCTTCGCGTCCGACCCATTCGGCGTCGACGGTGCCGTCGGCGAGCATCCACGGCACCAGACGCTGCAAGGTGGCGTGGGTGGTGATCAAGACGACCTCGCCGTCGGCGCACGGATAGACCAGCGGCGTCACCAACGTGGTGAGCTGCAGCAGCGTGCCGTTGCGCTCGATGTCGCGGCCCTGGATGGCGTGCGCGATCATTGCATTGAGGCCGGTCCAGAAGACCGCCGCCTGCACCGAGACGTCGACGAACTGCGCGGTGCCGGTGGCCAAGCGGCGCCAGTGCGCGACCAGCGCGCCGACGGCGCTCTCGGCAGCGGCATGATGCCAGGTCTGCGGTACGGTGATGCGCACCGGTTGGCGATCGGCGTCGCCGTTCAATGCCATCATGCCGCCCATCGCGGCGAGGGTCAGGTCGGTGGCGAGGTGTGCGGCGTAGGGACCATCCTGCCCGAACGGAGTGGTGGCGACGTACACGAGCCGCGGGTTGATCGCGGAGAGTGCATCGAAGCCGAGCCGGCGCTCCGCCATCGCTCCCGGCGCGGCGTTCTCGAAGAGAAAGTCGGTGCCGGCGACGAGCCGCGCGAACGCGGTGCGGTCGTCATCGCGGTCGAGGTCGAGCACGACGCTGCGCTTACCGCGGTTGTAGGCGTGGAAGTGCAGGCTCTGCATCCCGGGCGGCAGCCGCGGGTCGAGCGGTTCCGCGCGCCGCGAATCACTGCCGCCCGGCGGCTCGACCTTGATCACGTCGGCGCCGAGCCCGGCCATGATCAACGGACCGAGCTCCGCGCGCGAATCGGTGAGATCGAGCACGCGGTAAGGTCGCAGCATGACCGCGCGGCTCTAGCACGGTCGCGGGCGAGGCGGGAAGGTCGAGAGTCCCTTCCCCATCGAGAGTTCCTTTCCCCCTTGGGGGGAAGGTCAGGATGGGGGGTACATTGCGAGCACGAGACTCGCGGATGCGATCGTCTTCGTTAGGGAGAGAAACGCTGGATCAGGCGACGTGCTTGCTTCGAACCCCCCATCCTAACCTTCCCCCCCAGGGGGAGAAGGAATCGGACTTGAGGGGCGAAGAAACCGTAGCCGCCGACGCCGGCGTGCAGTAGCGATCCATCCAGGCTTCCATCAGCGGGATGTTCTCGAAGCCGGGCAGGCGGCGGATGGTGCGATCGATCAGGCGCGCGGCGGCGCGGCCTTCGCTGCCGTCAAACAGATAGGAGGCGAGAAAGCACGCCTCGTCGTCGGGTTGCACGCCGACACCGACCGGGTCCCAGAAGCGGCCGACGAGTGCCCGGGTCACGCGCCGCGTCGTCGCCGACGCGGCGAGCCGGCGCTCGGCCTGATCGAAGTAGAAATGGAAGTGGCGCGATTCGTCGCGCATGATCTGGGTGAGCAGCTCGTTGAGCACGGGGTGGCCGGAGAGCTGCGCCAGGCGCCGATAGCCGGTGAGCGTCGTGAGCTCGTTGATCGCGCCCCACGTCATGTGCACGGCGGGGAAGTCGCGCCACGCGGCGGCGATACAGGCGATGCCGAGCGCCTCGATGCGCTCGCTGAGGCGGCGCTCGGTGCGCGGACGCGGTGTCACGGGATGGCCGGTCGCGGCGAGAAAGCGCGCCAACGCCCGCGAGTGGGCGGTCTCCTCGTAGAACCAGGTGGCGAAGAAGCCGCTGATCTCCGGGTCGTCGACGGCGCGCGTCGAGAGCAGCTCGCGCAAGTAAATGACGGTGTGGCCTTCGACGTCCTGCATGTACTTCAGCGTACGCAGGGCGTTGCCCGGCAGGGTGTGGTGCGGGATAGCGTCCCAGTCTATGGCCTCCGGGTCAAAGACACTCGAGCGGCTCATCAGTGTGGCGAGATCGAGATCGTTCATCACCCTTTCCTACGTCTCCCCCGGACATTTGGATTTCGCCCCCGCGCGAGTTGCCTTCCAGGAGTTGGGCGACATACTGTGCGGCGTCTCGTCGCCGCCTTCACCATCCGACGAGGCGGTCATTTACACGACTCGGAGGGGGAAACAATGGCGTTTGCAGAGTACGCAGAATACGACGGTCTCGGATTGGCTGCGCTCGTCGCCAAGGGGCAGGTGACGCCGCTCGAGCTTGCCGAAGAGGCGATCGCGCGGATCGAGAAGTATAACCCGCGCCTCAACGCCGTCGTCTACAAGATGTACGACCAGGCGCGCGACACCGCCAAGCAGGTCGCAGGCGAGCGCCAAGGCCGTTTTCGCGGCGTTCCTTTCCTCCTCAAGGACATTCTCGGCAACTACGCCGGCGTGCCGACCAACTCTGGGGCGCGCTTCTTGAAAGATTTGCCTGTGGTGCAGGACGACACGCTGGTGACGCGTTTCAAGGCGGCGGGTCTGGTGATGCTGGGCAAGACCAACGTACCCGAGTTCGGCTTGCTGCCGACGACCGAAGGCGTGCTGTACGGTCCCTGCCACAATCCCTGGAACCTCGACCATTCGACCGGCGGCTCGAGCGGCGGGTCCGCCGCGTCGGTTGCGGCCGGCATCGTGCCCTTCGCGCACGCCAACGACGGCGGCGGCTCGATTCGCATTCCCGCCGCGTGCTGCGGTCTCGTCGGACTCAAGCCGACGCGCGGCCGCAACCCGCTCGGTCCGATGCTCGGCGATCTGCTCAGCGGCCTCATCTGCGAGCACATCGTCAGCCGCACGGTGCGCGACACCGCGGCGATGCTCGATTGCACTGCCGGTCCGGAGCCGGGCGATCCCTACGCCGCGTTGGCGCCGTCGCGCCCGTACATCGAAGAGGTCGGCGCGCCGCCGGGAAAGCTGCGCATCGCGTTCTCGACGACCAACGCGAACGGCGTGAAGATGCATCCCGAATGCGTCGCCGCCGTCGAGCGCACCGCGCGCCTGTGCGAAGAGCTCGGCCACATCGTCGAAGAGGCGATGCCGCCGGTTGATCAGAACATGGTCCTGCAATCGTTCCTCAGCGTCTGGTGCGCCGGTCTCGCGATGCAGGTCGAGGCCGTTTCCATGATGGCCGGGCGCGAGGTGCGCGAGGAGCTCTTCGAAGGCGTCTCGTGGGGACTCTACGAGATGGGCAAGCAGGTCACGGGGGCGCAGTATCTCATCGCCATCGCCATGCTGCAGATGCAGGGCCGGCAGATCGGGCGCTTCCATGAGACGTACGACTGCTGGTTGACGCCGACGCTCGGCGCGCCGCCGATTCGTCTCGGCACGGTGGACATCCAAGAGAAGGATCCGACCAAGGCGATGGAGCCGATCCTCGACTACGTGCCGGTCACGCCGCTGCAGAACGCCACCGGCCAGCCGGCGATCTCGCTGCCGTTGCATTGGTCGGCCGATGGCCTGCCGATCGGCGTGATGTTCACCGGCCGGATGAGCGAGGAAGCGCTGTTGCTCCGCCTCGCCGCGCAACTCGAAGAAGCGCGGCCGTGGAAAACCCGCCGCCCGCCAATCTGGGGATAGTTCTGGGGCCACGGGCGTCCCGCCCGCAGGGCGCGCACAGCGCGCCCAAGTTGTGCCCGAGGCATTCTGGGCGTGCTTCGCACGCCCTGCGGGCGGGGCCGCCCGCGCTCCCAGAGGTTAACGTTTGAAGGGAAGGGTGGAGCCGGCGGCGGACCGCGGGGGGACACGGCCATGAGTGCCGCCGACTCCTCTGCGCAGCGGGGTAACAATCCGAGGCGTGACCTCGGCGCTCCACACCACTCGCAGGTGCGATCGGCCGCCATACCGCGAGCGGGCGCGGCGCGGCTCAACTTGCTGCAGAATCCCGAGCGCTGCGGCGAGCAGCGCTATCGCGAGCGTCGAGACCAGCATTGTCTCGAGTCGCGGGTACAGGATCGCGTGGGCAGCGGGAGCGCCGACACTCATCGGAAGGATCCAGGACCCGCAGCAGGCCAGTCCGGTCACTATCGACCCGCCTTCTCGCAGGCATTCGTCGCATCCATCGCGCCTCCACCACTCTCCGCGCATGAGAATTGAGCAAGTGCGAGTCCACGCGGTCGCGCCCTTGCTGTCGTCGGCGGCGGGACGTTCTCGTGCGTGACTGTCCACGCATCGAGCACCGTTCGTGCTCGAAAGTCGGGCCAAAAGCCCGCCAGGGGCCAACAAGCGGGCAGCGGCGCTCAATAAGATTCGAGCATGAGCATCAGTGGCGGCGCCCGCCGCCCATGCGTCCAGAGGCGCATGCGACCCCGCCAGTCAGCATCCGTGCGGGGGCGGATTTCGAACTTGTATGAGGATGGCGGCGGTGAAATGCTTCAAAAAGATCGTCGACTTATTGCCAGCACCATACGTTATTAGGTAGAGACGCGGTGCTTCCTGGCATGGCAGAACGCGAAACGTAGCGGCTTAGAGTGATGGTACCTACCTTGCTCTGTTCGCCGAGGTGCGATGATTCGATCCGAGCCCATGACGGCCTCTGTCGATTTTGCGGTGACTGACATGTCGATGACTGACGACTCGACGCACCGTCGCCAAACGCTCGTAGCCGTGCGCTGGGGGCTGATCGCCGTGTGCGCCAGCCTGATTCTGTTCAGCGACAAGATGTCCGGCCGCGCCGGGTTTGCCGTCTTGCTGCTGCTGGCGGTGATCGTCGGACGCTACGCCAGCCGGCGCATGACGCGCGGCGTCGAAACCGAGACCCGGTCGTTGCCGGTCGAGCCTGTCCAGCAAGCGCCGACGGCGGAAGATCTGCCGCGCCGCGAAGCCGGGCACTGAGAAATTCAGCAGTGGAGGCGGGCGTCTCGCCCGCCCGGCGCGCGCAGCGCGCCTCCTCAAATGAAAACGGCGGCTTCGCCGCCGGGGCGGGCCAGACGCCTGCCTCCACAGGAGCTTCTGTGGAGCTTCCTACTATACGTCCGCGTCTGTTCCGGTCGCGACCGCACTGGTGGGCGGCGCCGTGTCGAGGCGCACCATGACGCCTTCGCGGCTGCTGCGCACGGCAGCCAGGGTCGCCGCGGTGACGAGGCTGAGCTCGTCGAACGGGATCAGCGGCGGGCCGCCTTTCGCGACCCGATCGATGAACTGCTCGACCTGGGCGCGATGTCCTTTGTCCTGCCGCATCCGCATGCGCGGCGCGCCGCGCCAATCGTAGGCGCGCAGCCCGCGCCAGTTCTCGATCACCAGCACGCGGCCGCTGGAGAAGATCTCGACGCGCTCCTTGGCGTACGAGCGCGGACCGTTGGCCCAGTAGGCGATGGTGGCGATCGAGCCGTCGGCGAACGCGAGGTTGATCGAGACCGAATCGCCGCGCGCCGCGCCCTCGCCCATCTCGACCGCCTGGACGGCGACGATCGGACTGCCGACGAGGAACAGCGCCAGGTCGACGAAGTGACACCCCTCGCCGATGATGCGCCCGCCGCCGACCGCCGGATCATTCGCCCAATGGTTGGCCGGCAGCTCGCCGGCATTGACCATGATGTGCAGCGCGATCGGCTCGGCGCGTCCGTTCAGCAGACGCCGAGCCTCGACCGCGTGCGGCGCGAAGCGGCGGTTGAAGCCGACCATCAACAGCCGATCGGCATGCTCGGCATGGGCGCGGCACACCAGGTCGAGCCCGGCGCTGTCGATCGCCAGCGGTTTCTCGACGAAGACGTGCTTACCTGCCGCCAGCGCTTCGCACACCATGCGCGCGTGCGAGTCGTGGCGCGTGGCGATGAAAACGGTGTTGATCTCCGGCGAGTCCAACACGTGGCGATAGTCGGTGGTCGCTTCTTCCGCCTGTGTCGCGCGACCGGAGTGCAGGCTGGTGACGCCGCCGGCGCTGGCGACGCTGCGCACCACCGCGCTGGTGGCCTTGATCGCGGGCAGTAAGACCTGCCGCGCGAACTGGCCCGCGCCGATCACGCCGACGGTCGGACGGCTGGGCAATGCCGGCGTGCTGGCGCTTGCCTGCAGGCGCACGACCGGATCGGTCGACACCGGCGCCGGCGGATACGAGAGCACTACGCCGAGCGAGCCCGCATCGTTCACCACGGCGTCGTACGCCGCCGCCGCGTCGCGATGCGCGTGCCGGCTCGAGATCAGCGGCCGCACGTCGACCGCGCCCGATGCGAGTGCGTCGAGCACGGCCTCGAAGTTGCGCGCCACCGTCCAGCGCACGAACGGCAACGGATAGTCGCGGCCGCTGCCTTCGTACTGCGGATCGTAGCGTCCCGGCCCGTATGAGCACGCGACCTGGAACGACAGCTCCTTCTCGTAGAAATCGGCCCGCATCAGGTTGAGGCCGATGACGCCGACCAGCACGACGCGCCCGCGCTTGCGGCTCATCTGCGCGGCCTGATGGATGATCTCGTCGGTCTGCGCGCTCGCCGTGATCAACACCGCGTCGACGCCGCGGCCGCGGCTGAACGTGCGCGCGGCGCCGACCGGATCGCCGCCCGACGACACGACTTCACAACCCAGCGAGCGCGCCATCTCGCAGCGCGCCGGGTTCACGTCGATGCCGATCACGCGGCAGCCGTGCGCGCGCAACAACTGCGCCGCCAGCATGCCGAGCAAGCCGAGCCCGACCACGGCGACACTCTCGCCGAAGGTCGGCTCGAGCAGGCGGATGCCGTTCAACGCCACGGCGCCGAGCACCGTAAAGCTGGCGATGTCGTCGTCGACGCCGGACGGGACGCGCGCGGCGAGGGTTGCAGGCACGCACACGACCTCGGCGTGCGCGCCGTTCGAGACGACACGGTCGCCGGGTACGAAGCCGTCGACGCCGGCGCCGACTTCGAGCACCGTGCCGACGTTGCAGTAGCCGAGTGGCAACGGCTCATCGAGGCGGCTGAACACCGCCTCCAGAGTCGGCATCACACCGTCGGTGCGGATCTTCGCCAGCACCTGGCGCACGCGCTCGGGCTGTGAGCGGGCCTTGCCGATCAAGCCCGCCTGACCGAACTCGACCAGCATCCGTTCGGTGCCGGGCGAGATCAGAGACACCGACGTGTGCACGAGCAAATGCCCCGGCCGCACCAGGGGACAGGGGACGTCTGCGAGCTCGATCTGGCCGCTGCGCAGGTGTTGGAGGATCTGTTTCACCCCCCACGGTTAGATATGGAGAGGTGACTGCAGTCAATTAGGCCTGTTCGCGATTCTCGCCCGCAAGAAGGCTTGACCACGGATAACACGGATAGCACGGATCGGACGGGTACCACTTTCACGCGGTGCCCGTCCGATCCGTGCTATCCGTGGTCAAATTCTTCCCGGGGCAAGCCGCTGCCCCAGGAAGCATTCGTTTCTCAATAATTTGTTGGGCGCGGTGTTGCCGTCGGCGTCGGCGTCGATGACGACGTCGCCACACTGTACCCGTACGCGTATCGCACGGTGGGCGTCTTCGTGCGCGTCGCTGTGCGCGTCGCCGTATTGGGCAGCGTCGGCGTCGCCGTGCGTGTCCGTGTCGGCGTGCGGGTGACCGTCGGCGGTCGGGTTGCCGTCGCGGTGTTGGTGCGCGTCGGCGGGACGGTCGGCGGAATCGATCGGAACATCGTCTTCTGCTCGCCCGGCGCCAAGGTGATCGTCTGGGTGCCGAAGTCGAGACCGGGCAGCGCCATGCGCTGCTTGAGCGTGCTGGTCACCGTCTGATCGGTGGGATTGTTCACCTCGACCGCCCATTCGTAGCTCGGCGCGTCTTTGGTGCCGCCCGCCAGTGCGGTGACCTGAATGAAGAGGTTGGTGCCCTTCGAATCGGCATTTATGGGATGGCCGATCTCGACCTCGGTCATGGGCGCCAGGTCGGGGAACAGCGGCACGTAGGCGCGGCCGTCGACGTCGACGCCAACCGAGCGATAGCGGTTCTCACCGTTGCCGTACGCGCCTTTGACGAAGCCGCGCAGCTGCCAGAGTCCAGCGCTCCAGCGCGGATTCAAATTCTGCACGATCACCGGAACGGGAAGATTGTGGGTGTTCGTCGGCTTGGGCACGACGATGTGCACCGTCGATGTGACGTCGGGCGTGGTCTCGAACGGACCCGACGGTGTGCCGCGCCTGCCGCGCGTGACCTGCAAGCGTTCCGGCACCGCGAGATAGCTGAGCTGATCGCGCAATGCCTCGGCGGTGTGCGCTGAGGCGTCGAGCGGACACCCGACCGAGAACAGGTCGTACTTGTAGGTCTGGCCGGCGCCGACCGACGGATTGTCCATCGCCGCCCACAGAGTCAGCCACGAGCTGTCCGGCGGCAGGCCGAGTTGCAGCTCGAGCGGACCGCCGCGGTTGAGGAACACCTGACTGTTGGCGGTCTTGGTACTGTAGAAGCCGAACCAGTCACCGGTCTCGAGCCGGTAGCTTTGCGGACCCTTGCCGGTCGACCCGACCGCGATCTTCTGCAGAATCTGCGTCCCACGTCCGATCACGAGGTTGATCGGCAGCGACGAGATCCACTGCCAGTTCTTCAGCAAGCGCAGATCCGCTACCTGTAGCGCCTGCTTGAATGTGATCGCGCCGCGGAAGATGGCGGCGTTGCAGTCGGTCTGTTCCGGCGGACCGACCCAGCCGGTTTCGGTGGGACCCATCGAAGCGCGGTCCCACTGGATGTAGTCGAGCGTGAAGTCCATCAGACGCGTCGACTGGCGCGGTCCGAACGTGCGCCACGGGCTCAGCGAGGGGACGCGCTCGTCGATCAGCTCGTTGCGCACCGAGCGCACGCTCAGCGCGCCCTCGTCGGCGAACTGGACGAACGGTGTCTGATTGTACTGGTCGCCGTTCACTGTCCCTTTGTCGGAATCGAGCATCGGGTTCGAGCCTTCGAAGACGATCGGCGTCAGCACGCCGCGCGGTCCGCCGTCCCAGGTAACGCCGGCATCGGCGACCGCCGGGGTGCGCAGCACGGTCATCGGGAACGGGCCGCGCGCCAGCGTCATGTTGCCGCAGTCGTTGATGCGATCGCTGCAGAAGACCGGCGACAAGCCGCCGTCCTTCCACGACCGGCGCGCGGCGCTGACCGCCTGTCCGCCGCTGACGTCCTCGGCGACGAGGACGAGATTGCGCTGAATGCTCGACTCGAGGTGCAGCACGGTGTTGAAGACCTGCTCGCCGTGCAACACGAAGCGGCGGAATAGCCGTTCGCCGTCATAGATGCGGATCTCGCGCAGACCCTTCTCCGCGCTGACGTACAGCGGCGCATCCATGCGGCTGCGGCCGGTGACGAAAGGCTCCGCGCCAAAGGTGGTGAGGCGGCCGCACCACGGCCAGCGCTGAATCAGCGGCCCAGTGGAAGAGAACACGTTCAAGCAGTCGTACTGCGAGCTGTAGCGCAGCGCGTCGGTCCACAGTGTCGAGCGCGATTTCGCCATGCCGTACGTGATGCCTTGCGACCCGCTGACTGCGGCGCTGAGCGCGGCCGGGCTACTGACGAGGTGGACGGCGATCGGCGCGGGCACGCTGCTGCTCTGCGCCGTGGTCAAGAACGCGTTGCGCGCGTCGTCGACCAGGGCGCCGTCGCGATACGTGCGCAACGCCGCCATTCCGTAGAGGCGCGCGTCGGGCAGCCGCATACCCATGCCGCTGTGCGAGAAATCGTAGTAGCCCATCTGCGCCGAACCGGTGATGCTGAGGATGTAATCGATCGGGTACGTCGGCGTGATGCCGAAGACACCGGGCGCCGTCTCACCTTGCAGCTCGAACGTCTTGTTGTTCGGACCGGTGAGCACCGTCGCCGGCGGCATGGCGACGCCGTCGCCGAAGAAGAACATGTGGTTACCGATGTTGTTGTCGAGACGGTATCCCGCGTAGAGCGTGAGGTTGGCGTCCGAGTACTGGCGGCACTGCGCCTTCAATTGATCGAGCTTCGTTGCGTCGAGCCGGCTGAAGTCCTCGAGGAAGACGAGGAAGTCCAGCCCTGCCTGCTTCGCCGCGGCAGCGTACTCGGCCACGGTGCCGGTGCCGCCGCTGAGGCTGGTCTGCGCACCGATCAATCCTTTGAACAGCGTCGTGTTGGTCGGCGGTTGCAGCACCGACGGATCGTCGGGCTTCGACACGACTTCCTTGTAGTCCGCGATCGCTTCCGGCCGATTGTTCGGCGCCAACAGCCGATTGGCCGGCATGACGTAGCCTCCGACGGTCTGGGACTGCAGGCTCGGTGCGGCAAGCCAGCGGAAGCTGTTCTGCAAGAGCGTGTCGAAATCGCTCGGCGTGCCCTGCACGCCGGTCGACAGTACTTCGCGGTTGTAGAGCCATTTGGTTCCTGACCCGAGAGAGTAGGTCGGGAACTGCGAACCGAGCGCGATGCGGCCGTTGCCGTACTGGCGGATGGCGAAGAGCGGCGGCGTGCTGACCCCGTTCGGCCGAATCACCGGGTTCGGCGGGCCGGGATAGGTTGCGGTGCTGAGATCCACCGGCACCGTGCGCGCACTGGCCATGCCGCGCACGACGACCTGCCAGTGGCCGTCGACCTGCAGCGGCGCGGTGTGGGCGCCGTTGTACTGCGCCAGCGTCGGATACCAGATGCCGCGCACACCGGAGCTGACCGCCGAGGCGGTGATCGAGTCGGTGTAGGCGAGCGGCACGGTCGGCATGCGGCTCATCACGCCGCTGTGGTCGGCGTCGACGATGCGCTCCAGCGGCAGGTCTGCACCCCAACGGTTGATGAGCTCGCGCACCAGCGTCACGCGGATCTGCGTCTCGGTTGCGAGCAGTAGGACGCCGCCGCCTTGCTGCAGAAAGCGCTCGACCAGATCGATGAAGTCGTCGCGATAGATTGGCTGGCTGCCGGAGAAGGGCCACGCGTTCACGCCCTGCGTCGGCGGAACCGTGTAGAGCACGAGCACGTTGTATTTCTGGATGCGATCCCAGGTGAAGTCGGTGAGACCGTCGGTGTAGTCCACTTCGAAGCCGGCGCTGTGCAGTTGCGCCAGGTAGTCGAGATCGACCCATCCCGCGATCGTGCGCACGGGTGCGACGACGAGGACGGAGGGTTGCTGCGCCGACGCAGCATTGGTCCAGGCGAGCAGCAGCGCGGCGACGGCAGCACAGCTCAATACATGTGCCCAGTCACGATTCCGCGGCGAGATTTGCCAGACCCGTCGCGCCGATGCGTTCGCAGCGGCCGCCCAGCGACGGCTCCAGCTCTTTTCAACAACACACATACCTTCCTCCAACCACTGGGCCGCAACCGTGCCCTGGAGGCGGACGTTGTGCTGGGATGCCTCGCGGTGCCTCGGCGGTCTCTCCGTCACTTTGTTTTGGAGAGCTTCCGTCGGCCTACATGCGCTGTGGAGCAACACCGATGCCAGCACGCTGCACGCTAGGTGCCCCACCGCCGCGCTGAAGGTCTCGCGAAGATCGCGCCGCGGCGACGCAAAGCGTCAACTCAATGCCAGCGAATTGCGGCGTGATGTGGCGTCGGTGTCGGGAAGGATGAAGACGAAGCAGGAACGAGGGAGATGAGAACGAGATGAAGAGAGCAAAACGCCGCGTGTCCGAGCGGTGCTCGCTCCGCCGCTAACCCGGCTTCAAGTGATCCAGCCAACCCACCATGTGACCGGTGATGCGCCAAGCTGAAGAAATCTTGCGGAGGTGCACAATCGCAAAGCGCATCGGCACCCTCCACAGGCACGATGCGGCAGCAATGTCGCTGTCGCGATCATCCTTCTCCGTGTCGACGAGAGAAGCATGCACAAGTCGTTCGGCAATGCGGGCGCATTGCGGATCGATCGCACGGTGCTCGATCTGCCGCGTCTTGTGCTCGTCGCCGCTCTGTTCGCGCTCTATGCCGGACTGGGCGCGCGCGGTTACGGCAACGACAACGACACGTACCACATGCTCAACACGTGGAACGTGCTGTGGTCGCACGGGGTCTACGAACCGTCGCGCAACACCGGCTACCTCGTGCCGGAAATGGCGATCGGCCTGTTCTCCAGCCTCGGCGGCCACCTGCTTTCCAACGCCGCAATCTCCATGCTGGCTGCTGCGGTGTTGTGGCTGTTCTTCGGCACCGTGCAGTGCCACGTCGACCGCACCACTGCCGTCCTCGCGACGCTCGCGGTGGGTCTGCATCCGCTGTGGATCATCGCCGCGTCGACCTCGATGGACTACCTGTACTCGTTGAGCTTCTTCGCCTTCGGCGTCTGGGCGATCGAACGGCGGTCGCCGCGCGTCGCGGCGCTACTGTTCGGCCTCAGCATCTCGGCACGGCTCACGTTCGTTATTGCCGTGCTTGCCGTGTACGCCGCCGGCTTCGTCGTCTACCGCGATCCGACGCAACGGCGCGGCATGCTGCTCAGCTTGGCGGGCACCGGCGCGCTTGCGGCGTTGATCTTCGTCCCGGCATTGATCGCCACCGGTGGGCTGCACGGCTTTCTCACCATTGCCGAATCGCAGCCGTTCAGCTTGCTGCGCGCCGGCGCCAACGATGCGCTGAAGCAGCTCGTCTTCTGGGGTGTGCCGGCGCTCGCGCTGGTTGGGTTGTACCTTGCGGTCTATGGCCCCCGCCTCGCCGGATTGATTGCCGGCTATGGCGGGCTGTCGCCTTCGGCGCGCTTCCTCTTGCTGAGCGGCTTGATGGTGTTCGCCTGGTTCGAAGCGTTCTTCCTGCGTTTGCCGGCGGAAGCGGCCTACCTGCTGCCGGCGATGCCGGCATTGGTGTTGGTCATCGCTCTCGGGCGCGCGCATCTGCGCGGGCATCTGGCACGCGCTGCCCTCGTTCTGCTGGTCTGCTTTGAAATCATTCACGGGCTGGTGCGGCTCGACATCTTCCGGTTCGGCTTCGAGCAGGACCAACCGATCACGTTCTTTCCGAAGACGACGATCGTCACCGTGCGGCGCAGCATTCCGCTGCGCAGCCATGCCGGCGCGACGGCATCGCTCGGATTGTACGTCGAGGAGGGACCGCTGGTGGAGGACGCCTCGCGGCGCCGCGAGGATCAGGCCAAGTGGACGCGCTGGTTGCGAGAGACGTGGCCGCACCATCCGGGCTAGTCGAACGAGATTTTCACCGCGGAGGCGCGGAGGATCCCGGCTTTGCCGCCGCGATTTACTCGTTGCCAGGTTGATTGAAGCGGTGTGCGTCGGAAGGTTCAGAGATCATTGGGCCGGTTTTCTCCGCGTCTCCGCGCCTCCGCGGTGAGGGTCTTCCGAGCGCAGCGCGCAGACGAGGACTTGGCCGGCGGTGAGCAGCGGGTGCTGCAAACTCCGGTCGGTAGTTTCGCTGACCGGTATGAGAATGATGCGGTCGGCCCACGCCGCGAGCAGGTCGTACGAATCGAACACGCTGTACGAGTACGACAGACCGTCGCCGGCGCTGACGCTGTAGCCGCGCCCGCGCGTTTTCAGGAAGTTGGCCAGCGGCCATAGTCCGAGGCGCCAGAGGGCGAGCTTGGCGCGGCGCCCGAGCCACGATCCCTGCCCAAAGCGGTTGGAGTCGGAGATGAAGACGGCACGGCGGGCGACGCGCAGCATCTCGCCTACGACGGCGTTGGGATCGGCCACGTGGTGCAGGATGCCGAGCTCGCACACCGCATCGAAGCTGGCATCGGCGAAGGGCAGCGACTCGCCGCGCGCGCAGCCGACGAGGTTGGCGGGCACGTTGTGCATCTCCATGGCATGACGGATCAGCGCGCCGATCGGCTCGACGCCGAGCACGCGCAGAGACGGGTGCGCGGCGCGGAAGTGGCGCAGGGCGCGGCCGGTGCCGCAGCCGACGTCGAGCACGCTGCGGAGCTGCGTCTGCTCGATCAACGACGAGATGAACTGCAGCGCGACGGCATGGCCATCGTCCTCGTGGACATGCATGGCGTCGTACGCGCTCGCGGTGCCGGTGTAGTAGCGCGCTTGCAACTCCGCGGCGTCCGGGGCGGAGTCGGTTGCGGCGTTGCGCCGCATCGCGGGGGTGCTCACCGTTCCTTCTCCGCCGTGCGGCCGATCGTGCCGGCCGCCTCGCCCGCCCATGGCGCTGGCGATCCGCTCAACCGGCCGCGGGCGCGCGCAACCGTCAGTGCTGCCGCGGCAATGCCGTCCGCCGCCGCCGCGACGTCATAGCGCGCGACCAACCGGCGTGCGGCGTCGCCAAATCGCGCCCGCAGATCGGGCTGGTCGATCAGCGGTCGGAGCGCTGCTGCCAGCGCTTCGGGATCGCGGGCGCGGAAGACCACGCCGGTTTCGTCGGCGCGGACCAGATCGGGTGCACAGCCGACGAGATCAGAGACCACCGCCGGCAGGCCACACGCCATCGCTTCGTTGATGACCAGGCCCCACTTCTCGAAATCGGACGCGAGCACAGCGATATCTCCGGCGGCGTACCAATCGGGCAGATCGGTCTGATTGATGAATCCGGTGACGACACCGCGCACGTTCGCGGCGGCGAGCTCCGCCTCTACGGCACCGCGCAGCTCGCCGTCGCCGACGAACACGGCGATGGCGCGCCGGTCGAGATGCGGCAGTGCGCGCACCACGTCGAGCGGCTGTTTGAAGCCCATCAGCTTGCCGACGATCAGCAGCACGACGTCATCCGGCGCCGCGCCGATCTGCGCGCGCAGCGCCTCGCGGCGGCCGGAGGCACGCGCCAGCTGTGCGCGCTCGGCGAAGAAGGCGTTGTCGACTCCGTACGGCGCGAAGAAGAGCTTCTCGGCCGGCACGCCGAACGCCTCGTAGAAGCGGCGGTTCTGCTCGCCGATGTAGAGCAGGCCGCGCGCGGCGCGGAACAGCGAGCCGAGCACCAGCTGGCGCAGACCGCGCGAGCGCAGGCCGCTCTGCACCAGCAGTTGTGAATCGCCGCGGATCAGAAACGGCAGCCGCAGCGCCGCCGCGGTGGCGAAGGCGATCCAGTTGCTCGCCTGCGCGTAGCCGTGCACCCACAGCGCGTCGAAGCGCTCGCGCACGAGCAGCGCCGCCAGTCCGGGATTGACGGCGCCGAAGAAGCTCTGTGTGTGCGGGCGGCGGGCGCGGTTGCGCACGAAGCGCGAGCGGTAGCCGTCGAGGAGGGGGACGTCGTAGGCGATGACCCGACCGAAGCCGGGATCGAGCGTCGGCGCGACGCCGTGCGTGCTGAAGAAGACCGCCGTGAAGTCGACGTCGGGATGGCGGGCGAGGGCGCGAAACAGCGGCGCCTGGTATTGGATCGGATGCGATACCAGGCTTGCCAGTCGGACCTTCGTCGCCATCTCCGTCGTGCGCTAGCGCACCGGCTCGCTGCGCGGACCGGCGCGGTGCGCGAGATACGCCAGCGCCTTGGAGCCGAGGCGCAGCATCCGATACGTCTGCAGGCGGGCGCGCCGCATCATCGGCAGGCTGCCGTCGCGATCCCAATACCCTTCGTGGGCGCGCCAATGTGTGAGGCTGTAGCCGGCGAACTCTGCGCCGTCGACCGCGGTGTAGTAGTACGCCGCCAACGCGCGGCGCTCGCCGCGCGCATCGCCGATTGGCTTGGTGAATCCGTGCACCGAATGCGAGTCGCTGCGAAAGATCACCATCGTGCCCCAGCGCGGCACCACCGTGCGCACCGGCTGCCGCACGTTGGATTCGTCGTAGAGCTCCAGGCAGCCGCCGTCGGTCTCGCTCCAATCGGGATTGAGGTACACGAGCACGTTGAGGCGGCGGTAGATGCCGAGCCGCTGATTGATGTGCGTGTCGGTGTGCGGCGCCATGACGCCGCCCGGCGGACTGGCATGCAGGCCGCCGCCGTCCATGTACGGATCCGGCATCAGGCTGGTGATGCCGCTGATGCGTTCGAAGAAGCCGAGTGCGGCCGGCTCCATGAGCTCGCGCAGCATCACGGCCAACGGCCCCGGAATGCGCTCGATGCGGCTCAGCACCAGCTTGCCGGGTTGGTAGGCTTCGTCGAGATGGCGCCAGAGCGGCGAACCCAGTCCGGGAAAGCTGGGCAAGACCGCTTCGGGGGGTGTCTGAATCGCGTCTTCGATGACCACGTGCGGAAACGGCCGCGCCGTGACGAACTCCGTGGCCAACGAATCGACCTCTTCATTCGACAACGAGCCGATGCGGAAATGTGGCATCTCCCCCACCTCCTCGACAGCCGTGCGCGCAGCGCGAGCGGCAGTCGCGGCCGGTTCGGCCAGGTTGCGATCGCGCCCTTCGGACATGTCTGATTGTACCATGGTTGTCATGTCGCGAGCCCGGTTTGTTCGAGTTTGCGGTACTTCAACATCATGTTCATGCCAATGTGGCGGTTGTTCTCAAGCATGCGCAGCGCCGACGGCGAGACCTGGTAGCGGATCTCTTCCGCGACGAACCCCAGCTTGCGCAGCGGCAGATCGATCGCTTCGCGCGTGAACTGTTGCGTCTGGAGATGCAGGTAGCTGTCGGTGCCGGCCAGCCCGGCGAAGGCAGCCGCCCCGCTGCGCAGCCGCGGGTGTTGGTGCAGGAACCACTCGAGCTTGCGCAGCATGCTGGTCTGGTTGGGGACGGAGAGGATCAGAAAGCCCCCCACCTTGGTCAGTGCCGCCATGCGGCAGAGCAGCGCATCGGGGTCGCGCACGTATTCGAGCACCGCGACGCAGAGCACGCCGTGATAGGTGCGGCGCGCGTACGCGCCGTCGTACGAATCGCCGTTGACGCCCTCGAGATCGTAGCGCGCCGGCGCGTTGTGCAGGTGCTGCTGCGCGGCGGCGATCATGCCGGCCGATCCGTCGACGCCGGTCACCTCGAAGCCGCGCTCGACCAGCGCGCGCACCATGACCCCGCTGCCGCAGCCGAAATCGAGCACCGAGCAGCCGCGCGGCTCCTTGTCGACCCACATCAGCACCGTCTCGAGCCGACGGCGGAAGTGCTCGCTGCGGGCGTAGCGCTCCGTCCACTGACCGGCGAGCCGATCGAAGTAGCGAATCGTCTCGATCTCGGTCATCCGGCGGAATCCTCGTGCTGCGCTGCCGCGGCGCGTGGCGGCGTTTGCAGCGCCGCCGATTCTTCCTCGTCGCAGCACACGACACGGTGCGTGCCCGGCGCGAGCGTGATCTCGCCGCTCGGCACCTGCAGGCCGGGAAGGCTCATGTTCTGGCTGAGGACGGTCGTGATCGGCTGGTCGGTCGGATTGTTGACGTCGACGTGCCAGCGGTACTCGGGAAACCCCTTGGTGCCGCCGCTCAGCGCCGTGACCTGGATGAAGAGATCGCGCCCGCGGCTGTCGGCGACCACCGGATGTCCGACCTCGATCTCCGTCATATCGGCGAGGTCCGGATAGAGCGGAATGTAGGCGCGTCCGGCGAGATCGAGCCCGACCGGCCGGTAGCGATTGGTGCCGTCGCCGTAGTCGCCTTTGACGAATCCGTCCAGCTGCCACAGTCCGACGCTCCAGCGCCGATTGAGCGCGTCGACGATCACCGGCACGGTGAGGTTGTTCGCCGCCGCCGGACGCGGCAGCGAGAGATGCACGGCGTTGCGCTCCGGCCGCACCACCAGCGGACCGGCCGACTTGCGCCGCATGCCGCGCGTCACGCTCAACCCTTCCGGCGCGTTGAGATACTCCATCATGTCGGAGAACGTCTGCGCGCGTTGCGCCGACTCGTCGGTGGGACAGGCGATCGAGAACAGCTCGTACGCGTACGTCGTTCCGGCGCTCGCGTGGCGCAGCGGCGCGGTGATCGAAATCCAATCGCCGGGCGCCTGACTGATGTTCAGCATCAGCGGACGGCCGCGGTTGACGAACATCTGGCTGTTGCCGGTCTGCGGGCTGTAGAAGCCGAACCAGTAGCCGCGCCCGATGCGGAACTTCAGGCGCGACTGGCGCTCGGGGTGGCTCACCGACGACATGTCCGCGAGATCGATCTCGTCGATGACGCGCTGCCGCCGGCCGATCACCAAGTGCAGCGGCATCGAGGCGATCCAGTTCCAGTTGCGCAGCACCTGCAGATTGCGGATCGGACCCGACTGCTTGAATTCCAGCTCGCCGCGGAACAGCGCGGCGTTGCAGCCGGTGTGCACTGCGGGCGCGGCCCAGCCGACGGGCGGGACGCCGACGCTGGCGCGATCGAACTGCGCGTAGCCGGTGGAGAACTCGAACTGCGGCGCATCGGCGCGCGGGCCGAACGTGCGCCACGGATTCAGCGCGACCACACGCGGGTCGATGAGCTCGTTGTGATCGGAGCGCACCACCACTGCGCCTTCGTCGGCGAACTCGAGCAGCGGCGTCTGATTGTACTGCTCGCCCTTGGTCATGCCGGCGTCGTTCTGCAGGCGCGGGTTGGAGCCTTCGAAATCGATCGGCGTCAGAATGCCGCGCGGTCCGCCGTCCCAGGTGTAGCCGGGATCGGCGACTTCCGGCGTGCGCAGCACGGCCATGCCGAACGGGCCGTGCGCGAGCAGCATGCTGCCGCAGTCGTTGATGCGGTCGCTGCAGAAGACCGGACCGAGCGACCCGTCCTTCCATGACCGGCGCGGGAAGCTCACGGCCTTGCCGCCGGCGCGATCCTCGGCGACGAGCACCAGATTGCGTTGGATGCTGCCGTCGAGGCGCAGCAACTGTTGGAAGCTCTTCTCGCCGTTCAGCTTGTAGCGGCGGAAGAGGTTC
>JADMIO010846027.1_pt1 | contig 19028 bp, 17 predicted proteins | sample 8958161 | NCBI WGS metagenome assembly JADMIO01 (sample SAMN16585339, study PRJNA669376) | soil metagenome | isolation source: Crop rotation soil | place: USA: Cullars Rotation, Alabama | collected 2011
CTTTCCCACCTGGACGCCGCGACGCAGCGCCGAGTCTTCCATGACAATGCCCGTCGGCTGTTCAACCTTGCGTGATCACTCGTATGTCGATCATTGATTTCCATACTCACCTAGATGATCGCTGGCTGCACCAGTCGCTGCCCACCGAGAGTGAATTCCTGCGAGCACTCGATCGCTTCGATGTCGAAGCCGCGTGCATCTTCACGCTTCAAGGCTTCTACGGTGATTGTCAAAGACATAACGACGCGCTGGCGGAGCGCGCTGCGCGCCATCCAGATCGGCTGATTCCCTTCGCCACGGTTGATCCAAAGCTGGGCGACGAGTCCGTTGTGGAGTTAGAGCGTTGTCTGGCCAATCCGTTGTTCAGAGGTGTCAAGTTTCACCCTTGGCTGCAAGCCTTCGCGCCGTCGATGGTGAAACCGTCGATGATCGAGCTTTTGCGCTGCGCCGCGAGACGTCGCGCGCCGGTTTTGTTTCATGATGGCACCCCGCCATATGCAACGACGTTTCAGATTGCTGCTGCGGCACGTTGGGTACCCGAAGCAACCGTCGTCCTGGGCCATGCCGGATTATCAGATTACATCCTCCCGGCCGGCCAGTTGGTGCGCGACATACAGAATCTCTACGCCTGTGTGTGCGGACCAAAAGCCGGGTGGGTTCGCTCCCTGGTGGAAACGGCAGGCGCCGATAAAGTGCTCTTCGGATCGGACTTCGGCTTTACGGACTGGACCATCCTGGCGGAATTCCTTGATAACGTTCGCGAGGCGGACCTGGACCCGCCGACGCTCGACTTGGTTCTGAATCGGAACGCGAGAAAGCTTTTGCAATTGGATGAACGGCCGCCAGGCGCTTAATTAAGTCGCAGTTGCATTTTGTCAAATGCCAAGACTAAGCCTTGAAACGCTGACGATGCCCGCGGCCAATTTGGGCGGCGAAAATCCGCTGCCGATGCTCATGCCGCGCCTTTCGGCGACCGCCAGCGGCCACGTCGATGCCAGTGTCCCGGTGGGGGATCGCAAATTCTTTGGTTATGGCCTCGACGGCGGCTGGTTACCCCACCGCGGCCAGGACGACTACGACCGCCATCAATCAGCTCGCGACTTTGTGAGCATCGTTCTCGAAAACGAATTCCTTCGCGCGACCTTTCTGCCGGAGGTCGGCGGTCGCCTTTGGTCGCTCGTGCATAAGCCGTCGGGACGCGATCTGCTGTTCGCCAATCCGGTGTTTCAGCCGGGTAATCTGGCCGTCCGCGGGGCATGGGTGACTGGCGGAATCGAATGGAATGCGTGCGTGTACGGGCACTCGCCTTATACTTGCTCGCCTCTTTTCGCCGCTGCGGTCGAAGACGCCCAATTCGGATCTGCGCTGCGCCTCTACGAATGGGACCGCACGCGTTGCGTTCCCTTTCAACTGGACTTCCTGCTGCCGGATGGCTCTCCGCTTCTCATGGTTCGCGTTCGACTAACAAACCCGAATGACGCAACCGTTCCCATGTACTGGTGGTCGAACATGGCGGTGTCGGCGTCCCCCGACGTACGAGTTTTGGCGCCCGCGGAAAAAGCGTACACGTACGACTATTGGGGTCCGGTGAAAGCGGTCAGCGTGCCGCGCCATGCACAGTTCGACTTCACGTATCCGACGGAGATACCTTACGCCGCCGATTATTTCTTTCGAATTGCCGCCGGCGCCCGACCCTGGATCGCCGCGCTCGACGCCGACGGTCGAGGGTTGATTCAAACATCGACGTCTCGGCAGATCGGTCGAAAACTCTTCGCCTGGGGCGCCAACAGCGGCGGCGCGCGCTGGCAGGATTTTCTTTCGACGCCCGGCAAGCGTTACTTCGAGATCCAAGCGGGATTGTCGAGAACTCAGTTGGAATGTGCGCCTATGCCCGCTGACGCCGAATGGGAATGGCTCGAGGCGTATGGATGTCTGGTAGCCGACCCCGAGAAGGTGCATGGAGACGATTGGTCCGTCGCCATTCAGGAAGTGAATAATCGGCTCGAGCAACTCTTGGATCCCAAACTCTTGGAGGATTGCTTGAACGAGACGCGCTCCTTGGCGAATCGGTCGCCCGATCGCATTCTGCATCGGGGCAGCGGCTGGGGCGCCTTGGAACGGATCCGCCGCATCCAGTGCCTCGAAAAGCCCATGTGCTCGTCGGCGCTCTTGTTTGATGACGACAGTCTTACCGACGACCAAGCCCCGTGGCTGTCGTTACTGCACGACGGCGTTTTTCCGCGAAAGAAAGTTGTGGAGGAACCCGGCGCGTGGATGATTCAAGAAGAATGGCGCGCATTGCTGCAGGACTCGATCGAATCGCCGGGCGGCAGCCATTGGCTCGCCCAACTTCATTTGGGCCTCATGCACTATGCCCAAGGCAATGTGGCTGCGGCGAATGGGGCGTGGCAAGTATCCCTGTGGTGTGAACCTTCAGGCTGGACCCATCGAAACCTCGCGGTGATCAGCCGGTTGCAGGATCGAAAAGTGGACGCGCTCTTCCATTACTCCCAAGCCATCGAAATGCTCCCCGGGGCTAGGTCGCTGTTGGTCGAATGCTGCGAATACTTTCTTGAGTTGGGTCTTGCCGAGCAAACGCTTAACATAATTGACCGCGCGCCGCGTGAGCTTCGTGTACACACTCGCATCCGGTTCTTAGAAGCGCGAGCTGGACTCGCGCTGCGGTTGCCCGCGCGTTTGGAGCAGGTGATGCGCGAAGACTACGAACTCGTCGATATTCGCGAAGGCGAGTCAAGCCTGACAACCTTCTGGTTCGATCTGTGCCGCGCTGGCTTGAACCACATTCATCACGCCTCAAACCATACTTGCAACGGATGCCGGCCGAACTTAACGGTCCCGCCACGACTGGATTTCCGCGTCACCTCAGGTCTGCCTTTGGGAATCATCCCATTCAAGGAGTGTACCGGAACTTCATAGTTTGATGCGGTGATCGCGCTTCCACGACGTTTGTCGCTTAGGCAATGAGTCGCTTCGCTCGAGCAATTTCGCGGCCACAATGTGAGGGCGGCGCCGCAACCTTCTGATAGGGAAGATTTTGTCGACCTCCTCGGCCAACTAAGACGAGATCTCACCCTCGAGCGTCAGCGCGACCGGGCAATCGGCTGGACGACAGGATTTGACGAAGTCGATCGCCAGTGAGGCTTATTAACAAGATCATCAATTGCCGCTCCCTTATGCTTTCAAATCCAGAAAGCGGCCGCGTCAAAAACTTTTTCTTGATATTTCATCAAAGAAACTGCAAAACTCTTCGTCGAGCCGCGATTAACCATTGTCCTCAGCGGCCATTTCGGTAGCTTCGCAGCGAGTCTTCCATGGACAAGGTCGAACGCGTGGACGAGTTTGTCTCGCTCTACGTTCAATATTCGCGGCGGATCTACAGCTTTGTTCGTTCGCTGACGGCGCGCCAGCAGGACGCCGAGGATGTCTTTCAGGAAGTTGGAAGAACATTGTGGGAAAAGTTTGACCAGTATCAATCTGGAACGAGCTTTCTTCTGTGGGCTTTTAGCATCGCCCACTTCAAAGTGTTGCAGCACCGTCGTCGACAGAGTCATCAACCGATCGGCTTGAGCGACGCGGTGTTGGAGTTGATTGCGAAGGATTTGGCGGAATTCTCAACTCAGGACGACGAACGCTATGAAGCGTTGACGGCGTGCGTGCAAAAGCTGCCGGCTTATGATCGAGATTTGGTCGAAGCGCGGTACCGCCGTGAGCAGAGCGTGCAATCGCTTGCGACAGAGCTCGGTCGATCCGCCGACGCCGTCTATCGCGCGTTCAAGCGAATTCACAGGACGCTGCTCGAATGCGTCCGGCGGACGCTGGCACTGGAGCAATGGTCGAAATGAGCGATCCCGCGGAAGACAAATCTCGCGAAGCGGCTCCGCTGGACAAGCCGTTGTTCGACCTTGCATTTTCAATGTCGGAAGGGTTGATCGACGAACAAGGCTCGAAGCAGATCAATGACTTGTTGGCCGCGAACAAGGCCAATCGAGCCGCCTATCTGCAATTGTTGCATGTGATCGCGGGCTTGGAATGGCAAGGCCCGCGAATGTCGCCGGCGGACCTGGGCGTCGAGGCAAAGCGCGATGCTGTTCAAGGGTCAACACATGTAGGAACGTCGGCGGCTTCCAGCGCACAGCGGAAGGGTCTCGACGCTGCACTCGCCTGGAAGTCTCCTCGAGCCACGGGGCGGCGGCGATTCGTTCGTTCGCGCGTGGGGCTAGCGATTGCCATGCTGGCAGGCGTGGCAGTCGGAAGCATAGTGACGTGGCAGGTCACCAAGCGCACGCAAAGCGTCGAACGAATTGATCTGCTACCGCCGCTCGCAAGCAACGGTTCATCGGGCGGTTCGGATCGTTACGTGGCAACTCTGGTCAATGTCACCAACTGCCGCTGGGACACCGTGCGAAGCACGGCTGATTTACACATGGGCAGCCAACTGCGGCCGGGCGAATCGTTGCATCTGCTGGAAGGCTTGGCGCAGATCCAGTCGGCGGGTTCGTCCAATACAGTCCTGCAGCTTGAAGGACCGGCGGCGATCACGCTCTCGCGCGAGGGAATGCCAAGTCTTTTGTACGGAAAGCTTACCGCATCATTCTCCTCGGGCTCGGATCAATTCGCGTTGGATACGCCGGTCGGCCGCGTGACAGTCTCGGGCCATGCGTCCATTGGCGTCTCGAGCGCGCCGAACGGCATTGAACTTCATGTCTTCACAGGAGCAGCCACGCTTGATTTGTGGTCGTCGGGAATCGAGGCGTCCAAGAGCCTAACCGCCAAGGAAGGGACGTCGCTCAGCGCTCGCGTGTCGTCGGACGGGAAGATTGCCGTTCAGCGCGGCGAGTCGCGTGAAGCTTGGTTTATTACCCCCGGCGCCCTGGCGAAGAGCCAGCTTATCATTCCGCGAGGCTATATTTCGGCGGTGCTTCGCGACAAGCCGGCGGCGTATTGGCGGTTCGAGGAGGCCGATGGAGGGGTGATGCGCAATGAGGTCGCTGATCGGCTGCATTGCCATATGGTCGGCGACGCCGTGCGCTGGCACACCAACGGTGAAAACGGCACGGCCGAGTTCGGCGTAACGGCCGGACCAGGCTATCTACTTTCCGACGATTCAATCGATGCCAGCGGGGAGAACTACACGTTCGAAGCGTGGGTGAAGCCGACCTATTTTCACCACGGCGCTCTCTTCTCGTTGCTTCATTGGGAGCCGTCGCGGACGCCCTGGGGCTCTCAGCGACTGGAAGTCGAGTTGTGCGGACCAGTCTCTGGTTTTCCGGACAGCTTGCGCCAGACGGAGCAGAATCCGGGCCGGATTCGGTTCATTCATCGCGACGTCGATTGTTTTTCCGCGACGCCTTACGTGGTTCGCACGTGGCAGCACGTGGCGGCGGTCAAGGAAGCCTCGCGCATGAAGCTGTACTTAAATGGCGAGCTGGTGGCTTCGAGGGAGGACCCTCGCGTGCTCGGCGCGGATTTACGTGTGCTCATGGGCCAGTTATTTCCGCGCAGCCCGTATCTCAAGGACGAGGTGACTTCCCGATTGTTCGTGGGGGAACTGGACGAGGTAGCCTTTTACGAGCATGCCCTCACGCCGGCACAATTGAAGGAGCGCGTCGAGCTCGCTCGACCTGACAAGCGCATCGAGGCGGAGAATCAGAACACAGCGTTCTGAGGCAACACCGAGCGTGATGCTCAAAAGCGAGAGAGGTCAACATCGGTTGCGAATGAGAACTCTGAAGAAGCGCACTTGTGTATTTACTCCGTTGACTCACTGACTGAAGGGAGGGTCTCATGAAACGACGAACTTGTCTGTCTGTGCTTCTTGTCGCCACGCTGGCGGCCCTCGGCACAAGCGGCGTTCACGCCGCCCCGGTGTTATCGATCGATTTTGGACACAATCCACCAGGGACTCCTGTGCAACCAGGTTTTACCGGCGTGGCAGGCGCTACAAGCGATCCGTCGCATAGCGAGGCCGTCGGCGCCTACACGGTGAAGGTCGAAGGCGACGGCTTTTACCAGGCGGGCTTTAATGCCGGGAATGTCGCGCCCGCCGTAGCGCCACTGTTGGAGGACTACTACTACAACAACTCAACTGATCCGGCCGTTGGCGTAAAAGTGACTGTGACCGGCGTCATGCCTAACGTTCCTTACACGGTGACGGTTTGGTCGTATGACGAAGACAACATTTTTTCGGTCACGCCGACGCTGTGGGGACCGGCTTCAGGCTCAAGCACTCTTGGGACAAGCGGCCTGGTCGCCGACTCGGGAGCGGCGCCATACCCGACGACGCTTGCCGAAAAGAGCGCGACGTTCGTGCTCACCAGCAGCACGAATGAACTTGCGTTTTTCGGATCCTCGACGGCGGGCTCCGGCGGCACGCGACTCAACGGCTTTCAGCTGGCGACCGTACCCGAGCCGGCAACGGGACTGATGTCTATGGCCGTCGCGGCCATGAGCATAGCAGCCTCGCGAAAATCGCATCACGCCTGATGACAAGAGAATTATGTGATGTTTGGGGGGCGCGGGGCAGTCAGGCGGCGCATAGGTTGCTTGACGCCCCGCGCATTGTGAAAAGTTCGGAAGAAACAAGCAGCTCTTCAAACGCCGATTTCCCGGTAGCAGGGGAGGACTTCTCATGTCTGACAATAAGCGACGTCCACAATCTGAGAGTGCGACATTTCGTTTTGCCGTGAGGTTATTAGCCATCCTTCTCATCGGGGGCGCGGTGCAACGAGCTCACGCCGTTCCCCTGCTCGCGGTCGATTTTGGCCGCGATTATGACAATGTCATTCAGTCCGGATTCTTAGAGATGACCGGGGATACGACTCAAGGCACAGCCAACGGCGCCTTTGGCAGCTATACCGTCAACTTGACAAGCACCAATCCGACCAGCTCCGGATTTGCGGACGCTCACAACGGCACTGCAGTAACCGCGTCGGTCCGTCCGCTGTATCGCGATTATTACTACAATAATTCCGAGGCAAACGGCGACGGCGTGACGCTTTCGATCAATGGCGTCATTCCTAATCACAACTACTCGCTGCAGTTATGGTCGTACGACGCGGACCAGATTTTTAGCTCGACGGAAACCACCTGGACGGGTTACCTGGACACCGCGCCTGCAACGGGCAACATCACGGACTTTGCAACGCCGCGGCCGACGTCTCTTAGCGAACGCAGCACCACGCTTTCGCTGAGTTCGACGACCAACGTACTGGACGTGTTCGGCACGACGACCTCCGGTTTTGGCGGAACACGGCTCAACGGTTTTCGATTGAACGATGGAACTACCGACGTGCTATCAGTCGATTTTGGCCGCCCAGGCCAAACCCCGTACCCAGTGCAGCCAGGTTACACGGCGATGCGCGGGCTCGGCGTGCAGAGCTCAGCGATGCAAACCGTCGGCGCCTACACCGTGAAAGTCGAAGGGCAGGGGTTTGAAGACACGGCCGATTCCAACGCCAATGACATCGACGCGAGCATTCGCAACTTGTATCGCGGCGTGTACTACAACAACAGCACCGTGAACGGCGAAGGCGTGAAGCTGACGATCACGGGAGTTACCCCGAATACCGATTACGATGTGAAGGTGTGGTCGTATGATCCGGCCCAGTTTTTCAGCTCAACTCCAACGGTTTGGAACGGCGTCGGCAACACGACCGGCGGAATGGGCAACATTACGAATTTCGCGACGCCGAGACCAGTGACGCTAAACGACTACAGCGCCACTATCCGAGTCCATTCGACCACGAATGTGCTGGAATTGTTCGGCACCACAACCTCGGGCGACGGCGGCACGCGGTTGAACGCCGTCGAATTGAATGCGGTCGGCACGGCGATTCCCGGCGACTTTGACGCCAGCGGTTCCGTGACGGGCGCCGACCTCGCGATTTGGAAAACCAATTTTGGCACGGCTTCCGGCGCCACGCCGGCGACGGGCGACGCAGACGGCGATCACGACGTCGATGGGGCCGACTTCTTGATTTGGCAGCGGAACGTTGGCGTCACGGGAATCGCCGCGGTTCCCGAGCCAAGCTTTTGTGCGATGGGGGCTGCCGTTCTGATGTCAGTTGTCGGCGGCGCGCGCTCTCGACGACGGTCTCCGACTTAAGAGGCAATGCGGTGAAGACGGAACTTAAGACTGTTGCCCCCGCAGCATCGCCCAGCATGAAGTCAAACGGCTTTACGCTCGTCGAGCTGCTGGTAGTCATCGCGATTATCGGAGTCCTGGTCGCGCTATTGCTGCCGGCGGTCCAGGCCGCGCGGGCGTCGGCGCGTCGCATGGGCTGCCTGAACAACATGCATCAAATTGCGATCGGACTGCTGAATTATCACGAAGCGAACAGCCGCTTCGCCCACGGCTCCTATAACTACATCGATGTGCATACATCGACGCCGGAGCCTTACAATGGCACGCAAAACCGACGCTGTTGGATGCAGGACACGCTGCCGTATCTGGAGCAGCAGGCGATGTACCAGCGTTTCGACACATTCATGCGCTCCAGTTCCGCGCCGTTCGCATACGACTTTCCTGAGTGCAGCACGCCCATTGCCATGTTCATGTGCCCTGAAGATCCAACAAATCCGAAAGTGCAAACCTACACGTTCTCGACAAAAGGCGTCACGGGTCCGCCGCCGTCGCTGGACGGAGTCGGAGCCAGTCAGGGATTCTCGGGGAATTACATCACCTGCTCCGGGAGCGCTTATTTCAATCCCGGCCCCGCGCTGCCTGGCAAACCCGCGTACAAAAACAGCGCGAACCTCAACGGCTTGTTCTTTGCGATTTCGAAGGTCCGCATGAAAGATGTGACGGACGGCGCCTCGCGCACAGCCATGCTGAGCGAGCTTATCTTGTCGCCAGACTCCACGGACGACGACATGCGAGGCCGATACTACAACTCTTGCGGCGGCGTGGTGAATTTCACGACGTTGTATCCGCCAAATTCGCCAACGGCTGACAGGACCAACTGGCTGTCTCAGTTCGCCGTGCCCGAGGCGCCCGCATTTCCCTGCACGCGGTGCTTCCAGGCGGACGAATACTTGTCCACTCGCAGCTTTCATTCAGGCGGGGTGAACCTCGCGGCGGCGGACGCTTCGGTTCACTTTGTTACCAACGAAATCGACGCCACGGTATATCGGGGCCTGGGTAGCCGCAACGGTCCGCCGGTCGAGATGCCGGCCGCCTTCCTGGCTCAATTCCCCGAAGCTGAAATCGGAGACATTCCGTAGGCATGCCAAGTTCGAGACTTGCTCCAATAGTGCTCGTGCTGGCAGCCGTCGCGGCAGGCTGCTCGCGCAGCGATTTGGTCGAGGTCAGCGGCGCCGTTGCGTGGAAGGGCCAACCAGTCGAGACAGGCGAAATCGTCTTCTTGCCCGCGAATAAGTCGATAGCGCCTGCCGCCGGCCGCATTCGCGGAGGCCGATACAAGCTGCTTTCGAAGCCGGGGAAGATGCGGGTTGAGATCCAAGCGGTAAGAAAGACGGGTAAGCGCGACCCGCGCGAAGGGTTTGAGATCACCGAGTTGTATATCCCGGCGAAGTACAACAGCAATTCCGAACTGGCGGCGGAGGTGGACGCCGAAGGTAAGAATGAAATCAACTTTCAATTGACTGAATAATAGACACAGATTGAGGCACACGTCATGAGCAAACAACGCGCGGCAAGCATCTGCCGTCATTTCATTGCCGCGACCGGATTTCTCCTGGCAGCGTGTACCGCAAGTAGCGCGGAAGAGCCGGAACTCCTCGGCTATTGGAAGCTCGCCGGCGATTGCCGCGATCACTCCGGCAATGGTCACGAGGCCGTCAACCACGGCGTTTCCCTGGAAACGAGCGCCTTCGACGGGAAACAAGCCTATGTCGAAGTGCCGGACGCCGGCGCATTTCACTTGGGAGAAGGCGATTTCACAATTTCAGCCGAGGTGTTCACGGAGAAAAATGTCACCGACGTCTTGGGGGATATTCTCACCAAATACGATCCTGCGACGCGCACTGGGCTTAACTTCACGCTCTGCGCTAGCAATCCCGGCTACAATTGCGGTCAAATGTCCGCAATCTTTTTTTCGGCGTTGATCACGATGCCAGCGGCACTTGGAAGTCATGCGGCCGACCCGGCGGGGATCGGACGCATAACAGCGACGCGCTGACTGTTTTCGAGGGCAACCTTTACGCCGGCACGACGGACGGCGCGGACGAAGCAGATTGGGCTCACGTTTATCGCTACTCAGGCGCAACGAACTGGGAAGACTGCGGCCGCTTGGGAACAGGCCGAACGCGCGGCGTTTACGCCATGGTCGTTCACGACGGAGCCTTGTATGCGGCCACTAGTTCCAGTCACGGGGAACAAAAGCCTGACATGGATCCCGGCCGTGTCTACCGCTACCTCGGCGGGCAATCCTGGGAAGACCTCGGCGCACCCGGCAAGAATTGCCGCGTGAATAGTCTCGCGTCCTTCAACGGCAAGCTTTATGCCGCGGCCTTCAACATCTACTACAGTAAGCCGGCTGAGCCCGGCCACTGCTACGTATACGAGGGCGGCAAATCGTGGCGCGAGTGCGGTGAATTCCAAGGCTGGCCGCATGCCATGACGGTGAACGATGGCCGCCTGTTCGCCGCCTACCCGCACGGGCAAGTTTTCGCCTACGACGGCAGCAGTTGGAAGAATCTAGGAAATCCGCATGGATCGCTTCAAGAGTGCAATCAGATCCACTCGCTGGGCGTTTATCGCGGAGAGCTTTATGAAGGAAGCTGGCCCAAAGGGAAGGTGGCCGTTCTGCGTGACGGTAATTGGATAGATCTGGGCCAGCTCGGCGACGCCACGGAGGTCATCGCGCTGACCGTTTACAACGGCGGCCTTTACGCCGGATCAATTCCCCGTGCGGAAGTTTTCCGACTTGGCGCTGATAATAATTGGACGTCGACCGGCCGGCTGTTCGATCCGCCAGGTTTTGAGCCGGCACCGGTCGGATCAGGCGCGAAAGAAGTACAGGATTGGACGCGCGCCTCAAGCCTTGCGGTGTATCAAGGAAAGTTGTTCGCGAGCACCGCGACGTGTTATCGCGAGATGATCCATCCTCCGCTCCCCAACGAAGCCCGCGGAACGGTGTACGCCTATGCCGCCGGGGCAGGGGTTTCGTTGGATCGCGATCTAGGCGCCGGGTGGAAACGCGTCGCGGCCGTTCGCCGGGGATCCACTTTGTCTCTCTTTGTTGACGGAAAGCTAGCCGCTAAATCAGAGACTCACGGCGCGCCGCTTGACGTGTCGAATGATAAGCCGCTATTGATTGGCACGGGCCCACAGGCCCCCTTTGCGGGTAAAATCCGTGAAGTCCGCCTGTATGGCCGCGCCCTGGACGAGGCGGAAGTGCTCAAATTAACTCAGCCAAACGGCGTGGCGGAAGCCAATGCCGACGAGCATCGGGCATAGGGTTTACGGTGATGAATCGCATTCCTAGTTCGGTCCGACTCGGAAACACCTTGTTATGCTCTATGACTCTCTGAATCGACGTCGCTTCCTCGAAGCTGGTGCCGCCTGCGGCCTGGGTGTATTGGCTGCTGTCCGCGCCACCGCCAGCGAATCGCCTTCGGTCCTTCCGCCGGTAAGGGTCATCACGCGCGGACCGAAGTACCACTGGTTCGGGTATTACGACAAACTCGAATTCGATCCGACCAATCGCTACGTGCTTGGCATGGAAGTCGGCTTCCAGCATCGTTCGCCCAAACCGACGGACATGATTCGCATTGGCATGGTCGATCTGGCGGATGGCGATCGCTGGATTGACCTGGGGCAGAGTTGTGCGTGGTGTTGGCAACAGGGATGCATGCTGCAGTGGATTCCAGGCACGCAATCGCAAGTTCTGTGGAACGATCGCGACAGTGATCATTTCGTGTGCCGCATTCTCGACGTGGCGACCCGCGAGCTGCGGACCATTCCCCATCCGATTTACACGCTGCATCCCGACGGCAAGTCCGCGTTATCGACGAGCTTCAGCCGGCTCGCCGACGTGCGGCCCGGCTATGGCTATGCGGGCGTGGCCGACGCTTACCGCGACGATCCGACGCCTTCAGGCAGCGGCATCTGGCATGTTGATTTGGAAACGGGCAAGCAGGAACTCATTCTATCGATCGCCGAAGTGGCCAAATTCGGCAAGCCGTTGGCCACCATGGCCGGCGCCAAGCATAAGTTTAACCACCTTCTGTACAATCCTGATGGCTCGCGGTTTTCCTTCTTGCATCGCTGGACAGGGCCAAAAGGACGCGAAACTCGCATGCTCACCGCCAAGCCGGACGGCTCCGACCTGCGCGTCGTCGATGACAACGGCCTAACCTCGCACTACTGGTGGCGCGACCCGCGGCATATCCTGGCTCTCTCTAATCAACCGTCGCATGGCGTGCGCTTCTACCTGTTCGAAGACGGCGGCGACCGCCGCATTGAGGTCGTGGGCGAAAACGCGATGACCGTGGACGGACATGTCAGCTACCTTCCCGGCGACAAATGGATTCTAAACGACACCTACCCGCAGAACGGCTATCAGCACCCGTTCTTGTACGACCCTGGGACTGACCGCAAAATCTCGCTTGGCCATTTTGCCGCGCCGCCCGAGTACACTGGCGAATGGCGGTGCGACACCCATCCTCGATTCAGCCGCGACGGTAAGATGGTCGTTATCGACGCCCCGGAGATAGATAGCGGCCGTCAGTTGCACTTGATCGACATTAGCGGCATCGTCGGCTAACCAACCGACGGCCGTCCCGCCTTAATTCCGCATCAACCAAAGACATCTCCATGCGAAGGCTCAATCGTCGGCTATTCTTGCAAACGTCAGCGGCCGTCGCCGGGTTCGGTTCGAGGCTCGCGCGGGCCGATGATCGGCAGCCTACGATCCGCTTCGGCCTGGTCACCTACATGTGGGGCCATGATTGGGATCTTCCTACGCTGCTTGCGAATTGCGAGAAGGCCGGCGCAGAGGGCGTCGAGCTGCGAACCGGTCATGCGCACCGGGTTGAGCCGAGCCTCAGCGACGCACAGCGCCGCGAAGTCCGACAGCGGTTCGCCGACAGCCCGGTGAAGCTCGTCGGCTTGGGAAGCAACGAAGATTTTCACGACGTTGACCCGGCGTCGTTAAAAGCGTCGCTCGCGGCGGCGAAGGCAATCATTAAGCTCAGCCACGACGTCGGAGGCGGCGGCGTCAAGGTAAAGCCCAATGATCTTCCGCCCAACGTTCCGCGCGAAAAGACAATCGAGCAAATCGGCCGCGCTCTCAACGAGCTGGGTGCCTATGGCGCGGATTTGGGCCAACAGGTTCGACTGGAGGTTCACGGCGGCTGCGCCCCGCTTCCCATTATCGCCGCTATCATGCGGGTTGCCGACCACCCAAACGTCGCCGTCTGCTGGAACAGTAATCCCCAGGATCTCGAAGGCGATGGTCTGGAGCAAAACTTCCACCTGGTCGAGAAACGCCTCGGCCGCACGACACATGTGCGGCAATTGGAAAGCCACGACTACCCTTTCGCGAAGCTTGTGACTCTTCTAAAGCAAGCAAAGTATGAAGGCTGGCTGCTCCATGAAGACAGCACGATGCCGAAGGACCGTGTCGCGGCGCTTGCCGAGCAGCGGCGGCTGTTCGACCAGCTGGTTCAACCGACCAAGGGATAACTGCGAGCACTTGGGCGGCTGTGATCGTCTAATTCCAGTGGGAAACATTTATCACGCGGCTTTTCCTGCACTCATTCGGCGCCCTGCGTCGCCGACGACCGCCTTGTTGACTACTGAAAGGCGCAAAAATCCTTTCCACGGCCGGTAACCATGGGAGACCCATGGCGTCACGCAAGAAACGGTAAATTTATTTGCTGGAATTCATTTCCCGCCTAAATCAGAGAATTCCTGTAACGATCGGCACGCCTCAGGAAATTCAAGGCAGCCTCATGTTTAGAGCTTACGCTTTGAAGCGTTATGGATCAGCAGGCGTCAGAATCTCTGGCTCGATTGTGGACCGAGTCGCAATCTGTCGTGGCGGCTTACCTGTTTTCGTTGTTGCCGGATTTCCATCAAGCCGAAGATGCGCTGCAGCAAGTAGCGGTGGCGCTGGTGCGGGAATTCGACAAATATGATTCGAGCAGGCCGTTCCTGCCCTGGGCGTTGGGGGTGGCTCGAAATGTGGCTCTGAAGAGTCGCCGAGAGGCGGCGCGTAACGCGGAACATCCGCTGGGCGAATCTCTGTTGGCTCAGATTCAGACCGCGTTTGCCCAGGATGTGGAAGCCTATGGCGGCATTCGCAAAGCGTTGCGGGTGTGCCTGCGCAAGCAACCGGCCAAAGTATTGGAGCTCTTGCGATGGCGCTACGCACAGGACTTGAAGCCGAGCGACGTGGCCGAGCGGATGGGCCTCACCGCAGGCGCCGTGCGCGTCATGCTGCACCGCGCGCGTGAAGTCCTCCGGCGATGCATCAAGCGAAACACGAGCGAGGTCGTCGAATGGATTTAGGCGCGGAAAAGAAGCTGATCAGCCGCTATCTGGACGGCGAGTTGGATGAGGCGGGAGGGCATCAACTGCGGACCTGGCTGGAGGCGGACCCGAGCCACGTACGGTTCTTTGTACGCGAAGTGTATTTACACCAGCAGCTTCGGGAAGCGATTGTGGCGGCGGAGGTCAGTGCGGCAATGATCGCTACGCCCGGCTTTGAGGCGGATTCAGTAAGTCCGCCAAACAGTCGGGACAACTGGGCGAGAAGCCGCTCTTGGAAATCCTCGTCGCTGATGGTCGCTGCTTTGGTAGCGGGCCTTGCCATCGGAAGCCTCGTGACTTGGCTCGCCGATTTGCAGCGTCGGACCGAGCCGGCCGTCGCTCTAGACGGCCGACTGTACGACTCCGCTGAGGCGGAGGGGCATACGGCATTTGCCACTCTGGTCCGCGCCACGAACTGCCGGTGGGATACGACCCGCAGCACGGCCAACCTGGAGCGCGGCAGCAGCCTTCGTCCGGGCGAATCGTTGCACCTGCTTGAGGGCATCGCTGAAATCAGCACCAAGTTGCGCGGCGGCTCAACAACCCTTCAGCTTGAGGGCCCGCTGGCGTTGACTCTCACGAGTGAAGGCACGCCGAGCCTGCTTTACGGCAAGGTGACGGGAACTTTTTCCAGCGATCACGATCAGTTTGCTCTCGATACTCCGTTGGGTCGCGTCGTGGTGTCGGGCCATGCGTCTATCGGAGTGATGGCCGCCGCGAACGACGTCGAGCTGCACGTATTCACCGGCTCGGCAACACTTCGGCCCTGGACGATCGGCTTGGGCCACGCAACCGACGAATTGACGGCTGAAGCCGGATCGTCGCTGCACGCCTCGGTGGAATCAGGCGGGCATGTGAAAGTCGATCGCGGTCAGTCGCGTGAGAGCTGGTTTGTCACGCCAGCCGCGGTGGCCGAAAGCCAGCTCGTTATTTCCAAGCCCTACGTCAAGGCTGTGGAGAAATCTCATCCGCTTGGCTATTGGAGGTTCGAGCGCTCGATCGACGGCGTCTTTCGCAATGAGATAAGCGATCGACTGCACTGCCGCATGGTTGGCAACGCGGTCGCGTGGCGACCGGGAAGCGACAACGGCGTCGTGGAATTCGGGACGGCTGCGGGGCCTGGCTATTTGATCTCTGACGACGCGCTCGACGGCGATCTGAAGGAGAGCTACTCCGTCGAAATGTGGATCAAGCCGTTGTACTACCACCACGGAACGCTTTTCGCGCTGATTGACTGGACTCCGTCACAGTCGCCGCTTGGCACGCACCGCATGGCGCTAGAAGTTTGCGGGCCCGTGTCCGGCTTTACGACTCCCTATCGGCCGACCGACGCCATCCCGGGCCGGATTCGTTTCATTCATGAATGCCGGAAGCAGTTCGACGCCGAATGCGCCTCGTCCGAGCCGTACGCCGTGCGGAGGTGGCAACATGTAGTGGCGAGCAAGGACCAGTCACATCTCAAACTTTACGTCGATGGTCAATTGGTCAAAACGGAAGAGGCGTCGGGCGTCTTAGCTCCAGGGCTGCGGGTGCTCATGGGTCAGCTCCTTCCCATCAACCCGGAGGTGAAGGACGAGGTGACCTCGCGGCTGTTTGGCGGCGAGATGGACGAAGTCGCCCTCTACGACCGTGCTCTGAATGAAACGGAAGTGCGGGAGCATTTTCAACTGGCGGAACCGAGCGCGAATTCGGCTCGAAATGACGCGTCAATCCACTGATTAACCTTTCTTGAGGCTTCAGCCATGCAAAACTGATTTTTGGCGGCTCAAGTGTAAACACTCTTCGTTTTCAAAACCTTCTCAGAATTCCATTCAATGTCACTTTTACAAGGGCGCGTCTCATGAAATCACGCATTGTCTCGTCGGTCGCCGCAATCGTCGCCGCCTTATTGCTGCAAATGACCGCCGCCGTCGCCGTGCCGCTGCTGGCCGTCGATTTTGGTCGCAATGTGGGAAACAATCCCGCGACGCCCAGTCTCGTGCAGCCGGGCTTCAATGGCATGGCCGGCAACTTTCCGCTGGGGCCAAACAGCCCGCCGCCGAGCCTGTCGGCGACGTTTGGCGCCTACACGGTGACTGTGTCCGGCGACCCCTATCAGTCCACTGATTACAGCCGCGTTGGGTTCGAAGACACGGCCGCGGCGGCGAGCGGCATTGATCCGAGCATCCGCACGCTTTACGAAGACGCGTTGATCAACAATCTCGATCTCAACGACGGCAGCGGCTTGAATCTATCGATTCAGGGCGTCACGCCCAACGCACAGTATCGACTCAAGCTCTGGTCGTACAACGCGGAGAACACGATCTACTCGACGCCGACCAGCTTTGGACCGCGCACGGGCTCCACTACAAGCGGCACAAGCGGGTCCGTAACCCAATTCGCCTCGCCGCTTCCGACGAGCCTGAACGATTACAGCACGACCATAATCGTCAGCTCAACGACCAACGTCCTGGACATCCATGCCGCCAGCACCGCCAACTTCGGCGGCACGCGATTGAATGCGTTCGAGCTGAACAACGTACCCGAGCCGGCCGCGATCTGCCTCGCCGGGATCAATGCGATGATGCTGATTTCAATCCGTCGTTGGAGGGATGCTACTTAAGGAACAAGACTTCGAGGAAAGCCCCAGGGGCAGCTGGGCTTTCCGTTCAACGGCGAACCATCACATACCTCCAATACGCGTCAAACACCGACAGGAAAGAGAACATGCATCTGAGACGTCTTATGACGACGGCAGCCGCCGTCTTAATCCTTAATGTTCACCTGCCGCAGTCAAAAGCCGTCTCCCTTCTGGCGGTCGATTTCGGGAAAACCGGCGAGGTTCCGCAAGCCGGATTTACGGCGATGGCTGGGAGCCAGAGCCAGGCAACGGCTTCAGGAACGTTCGGGGCATATACCGTTGATCTTGAGGGACAAGGATTCGGCCGCGGCAGCGCCGGGCACAATGGCTTAATTCCTGAGGCGAATCGCAGCCTGTATCGCGACTATTACTACAACAACAGCGACGTCAACGGCGAAGGCGTCAAGCTGTCGATCGGCGGAGTAACGCCCAACACTTCGTACAATCTCACGCTGTGGTCATACGACCCTGATCAGTTTTTCAGCTCGACCGACACGGTATGGTCTCCGGTCGGCAGCAGCGCAGGAACGTCCGGCTTCATTACGGATTTCGCCGATCCGCCGCCGTCAACGCTTACCGATTACAGCACCACCATCCAGGTCAGCTCCTCCACGAGCACGCTGGAGGTATTCGGCACGACGACTTCCGGCTTCGGCGGCACTCGACTTAACGGATTCCGGCTGAACGACGGCGCGAGCGACGTGTTATCGATCGACTTAGGCCAACCGTTGACGGCGCCGAGCCCCGTGCAACCGGGGTTCAACGGCATGGCCGGCACTTTTCCACTGGGGCCGAACAGCCCGCCGCCATCGCTGACCTCAACGTTCGGCGCCTACACGGTGACTGTCTCGGGCGATCCCTATCACGGGACGGACTATTCGCGCGTCGGCTTCGAAGACACGGCCTCGGGCGCGGCGGGAATCGATCCAGGCATCCGACCGCTTTACGAAGACGCGTTGATCAATAATCTAGATTTGAATGACGGCAGCGGGCTGACGCTTGCCATCAAGGGCGTGACGCCGGGCAAGCAATATCGGGTCAAACTATGGTCGTATAACGCCGACAACACGATCTATTCGACGCCCACGCAGTTTGGGCCGCTGGCCGGATCGACCACAACAGGAATGAGCGGCTCCATTACGCAATTCGCCACGCCCCTTCCCGCCACTTTGGACGATTACAGCACGACAATCATCGTCAGCTCGACGACAGACACGCTTCGGATTCACGGCGCCAGCACCTCGAACTTCGGCGGCACGCGGCTGAATGGGTTCGAGTTGAGTGAGCTTGCCGCGCCGCTCGCCGGCGACTTCAACGGCGACGGCGTCGTCAACGGGGCCGACCTTGTCATTTGGAAAGCCAACTTCGGCGTTTCCGCGGGCGCGACGGTCGCGATGGGTAACGCGGATGGCGATCAAGATGTGGACGGCGCCGATTTCTTGATTTGGCAGAAAAATGTGAGCGCTACGCAATCGATCTCGGCAGTGCCTGAGCCGGCGACGATGCTGCTATTGGCCGGAGCGGGATTTGTGGGATTGATAAATACGCGAAGGCCTCGCCGCCTGGCGAAGGAAAAGCCTTTGAATGATCACGCAGCCAAATGAGATTTTTGCTGGAATCACGGACGGAACTAAGCGCCTTGATGATTAATCGTCGGAATCGCGGCCTCAGCATGGCGGCGGCTGGCTTCACGCTGGTCGAGCTGTTGGTAGTCATCGCCATTATCGGGGTCTTGGTCGCCTTACTCCTGCCGGCCGTGCAAGCCGCGCGCGAAGCGGCCAGGCGGTCACAATGTAAGAACAATCTTCATCAAGTGGGCCTGGCGCTGTTGAACCACGCTTTCCAGCACAGTGGGATCCGAAGCTTGGAATTCACGTGACTTGAAGTCGC
>JADMIO011204690.1_pt1 | contig 19028 bp, 18 predicted proteins | sample 8958161 | NCBI WGS metagenome assembly JADMIO01 (sample SAMN16585339, study PRJNA669376) | soil metagenome | isolation source: Crop rotation soil | place: USA: Cullars Rotation, Alabama | collected 2011
GCGACAACTTGTCCACGTGGAATTCTAAGCTTAGGATCCCAATGTGCTGGAAAGTTCTGAACGGCTTCTATCGCTTCGGCGCTGCCGCCGCGCGCCGCGAAAGTCAGGGCATTCGGATGCCGGATGCCCGCATCCAGCAAAACCTTTACAATTTCAGTCATTCCGCTTTCAGCGGCAAGGCACAACGCATCGCCCCTGTCATACACAAAAGCCAGATCTTCCTTGTTTTGGACCAGGATTTTTACGGCCTCTAAACTTCCGGTTTCGACAGCATAGAAAAGGGGCGTGAGTCCTCCAAAATTGGGCGTAGACTCACCGCGGTGATAGGCAACCTCCGCCCCCTGTTCGAGCAAAGCGGCTATTTCAGAAACTTTGCCGCATTCGGCCGCCTTTATAAGGGCTTTATTCAACTTTTCCTGTTTGTCAGACGATAAGGTGGGCGGAGCAGGAGGCGCGGAGCGGCCCCATGTGGCGATCAACTTTTCAACTTTATAATGGCGGTGGTCATGCGCCCGGCGTGCCGCGATGTCAAAGCCGTAGGTTTTCACATCGGAGTTTGCGCCATGTTCCAGCAGAAATTTCACGCAGTTGAAATGCCCCTGTTCGGCCGCGAGCTGCAATGCCGTGCCTGAGCCGTCGTAAAAAAAACTACCTTTTTTTTCGCCAGTGGAAATGGAGTCTATGTCTGCCCCCTGCGTCAGCAAGGATTCAACTTCCTTCACATTTCCTTTTTCCGCCGCTTTGGCGAATTGTTTGTTTAACTGGTCTTGTTTAGACATGGCTGCGCCTATTTGATTAATAATACGACAAATAATAGACGGCTATATTTAATATGTCAATAAATAAATGTATCTCTTTGATTTAGAAAGAAAAAAACCAGAGAGTCTGTAAGCCGGGTTTTGTCCGTCCGAAGACGGGATGACCATTCATCTGGAGCGGCAGTTACCTGCCGCTTCATGCAGCCGACCCGGGATACGGGGCGCTGAAAACAACCCTGCCATTGAAGGCGTTGTATCCCTTATTTGGCCTTGCTCCCGGTGGGGTTTGCCCTGCCAGCCTTGTCACCAAGGCCGCGGTGCGCTCTTACTTTAAGCCCTTGCGGGCCGCACCTTTTCACCCTTGCCCATCAAAACTTTCGCAATGAAGGCGGTATATTCTCTGTGGCACTTTCCCTGAGGTCACCCTCGCCGGACGTTATCCGGCACCGTGTTCTCATGGAGCCCGGACTTTCCTCAGGGTTGCCCCCGCAGTCATCCGACTCTCTGGTTTCGGAGATACCGTAGCTTTTTTTATTTTAAAAAGCAACAGTTTTATGAAAAGATATGAATTTCCGATTATTAACCCTTTTCATGTACCTTGAATTTCAAGACTGTCTAGCTTTTCTAAAGGGAATTGATCTTATGTTCGGGCTTCATCCAGCTGCGCTCTCGGCGGCTTATATACTTGCCAGCATGGGGCAGTGCGCGCCGCCTTCATGGACCCAGGTCGATATAGACGTGCAGATGGAGTACGCGCAGTCTCCGCCCGATGATAGCCTGACGGTTGAGCAAATCACTTCAAAATTTGGAAACGATACAGCCTCTACCTTTGCCGCAGACAGTAAAGCGAAGATTGCCGGTCTCACGAGCAGCAATTACAGGTGGCAAATGCAAGAATGGTTTACTGCCAAAAGATATGGAAGTGGAAATGATGTCTGCATGTTCATGAAGAAGGTGCAGTATAAGATCATATATAGTCCCGAAGTATATATCGCCTCTGATTACAAAAAGATAGGATGCACCTATAGCGTTATTGCCACTCACGAGAAGAGGCACACCGATGCTGATACCCAGACTATCACGGATTATATTCCGGAGATAAGGAGTGTAATCCAGAATTATTTTCGAAATCTTCCACCGCAGGAAGCTTTTGATGAGAACGATATGAAGAACCAGGAACTTCGTATGATGAAGGCATATAGAGAATCCGTGCAGGAATCCATGAAGCCGATATGGGACCGCTTATATCAAACACGTGATCAACGTCAGGCCGCCATTGATACGCCGCAAAACTATAAACGCGACTGGGCTCTCTGTCCCGGGCTATGGGCTGAATCTCAAAGGTGACGGACTTCTATAATTCAGGCTAGATATCGCTGTTAAGATATCTTCGGCCGCAGATCCATTTTTTGCTTCAGGAGTGAGCGAATTTTCTGAACGGTGTTCAGATTGGCTATGCCAACCCTATCCGGTGTTAAGAATACTTCCGGCGCGAAGTGGCGCTGGAAAGCGGTTATCAGAGTTTTTTCGTCTATGCGGGCATCATATCCATACGCTGTTAAGATTGATTTGATGTCGCCGCCATCCGCGCCTTCCGCAGGTTCCGGCCAAAGCCCTATTCCTTGCTGCGCCAGCCATTCCCAGGGGAAAAGTTCGCCCGGGTCCATTTTTCGTTCCGGCGCGATGTCGGAATGGGCAAGGACATTATAAGGCAGGATCTTCTGCCGCTGGATGATGTCCAGGCAAAGCTCCGCCACCGCTTCCATCTGCTCCCCGGGGAATTCAACATAGCCATGTTCATGGCCCGGGTTTTGGATTTCGATGCCGATGGAGCAGGAATTAAGATCTTCCTCCTTTTCCCAGCAGGATTTTCCGGCATGCCAGGCGCGCATTGCCTCGTTAACAATGCGCGTGACGCCGCCTTCTTCATCCACCAGATAATGCGCGCTGACTTTGTGCGCCGGGTCGCCGCCCTGCAGCAGCCGCAGCGCCTCGAAAGCCGTTTCCGTGCCGGTGTAATGCAGGATCAGGTATTTTATTTTCTTGCCTTCCGCGCGGTCGTTGAAATTCGGCGAAGGGGCGTCGATGATGATCATGACGCGACAAACTCGAAAACAAGTTTCTCAAGGCTTCCGGCCGCGCGCGCGGCGTTTTCGAGCGTATGCGCATGGCTCAGTTTTTCGTCGCTCAGCCCCGCGCCCATATTGGTGATGCAGGAACAGCCGACGACTTTCAGCCCGCAATGCCGCGCAATGATGCAGTCCGGAACGCTTGACATACCCACCGCATCGCCGCCCATTTTCTGCGCCATGCGGATTTCGGCCGGCGTTTCAAACGAAGGACCGCGGAAGGCCATATAGACGCCTTCATGCAGCTTGATGCGGTGCTTTTTCGCCACTTTTTTCAGTTTATCGCTGAGCTCTTTATCCCAGGCATTGCCGAGCGGCGGAAAACGCGGGCCGAAATCATCATCATTGGGGCCGACCAGCGGATTGAAGCCCATGAAGTTGATGTGATCGGTGATAACCATCAGTCCGCCGATTTTAATTTTGGGATTAAGGCTTCCCGCCGCATTGGAAAGGAACAGCGTTTCAACGCCGACCGCCTTCATGGTGCGGATCATCGTTTTGAGCGGATGGGCGTCGCCGGTCTCATAAAAATGCTGGCGGCCCTTGAGGGCGATGATATCGACGCCGTTCAATTTTCCCGCCACAAGTTCCCCCGCATGCCCTTGCACGGTGGGCACGGGAAATCCCGGCAGGTCGCGGTAGGGAATGGTCACGGCGTTTTCAATCTTGTTCACAATGCCGCCAAGGCCGGAGCCGAGGATGATGGCCATTTTCGGTTTCAGCGCGCCGATCTTCTGCCGGATCATGTCCCGCGCGGCTTCGACATTTTTTTTGTGCTCAGTCACTGGATAACTCCATATAGTCAAGGTCGGCATGAAATGTTTCACGCGAATAGGCGAGCGACAGGAAAGCCAGCGCCAGAGCTGTTCCCATGACGGCAAGCCCGCTTCCTGCAACGCCGAGTGAGGGGATCAGCGCCTTAAATCCCAAAGTCATGGGAATTGTAAGGCCGCGCACCACATTGGGGATGCTGGTCGTGGCTGTCGCGCGGATATTGGTGCCGAACTGTTCCGCGCCCATCTGCACGAACATCGCCCAATAACCGCCGCCGATGCCCATCGCGGCGCAGAGCGCGTAAAAGACCAAAAGTGAATTTGTGCGTACGCTCACATAAAGCAGCGTCGCGGCCAGCATCAAAAGCATGCAGATAAAAATGGCTTTTTTCCGGCTCGCCAGCCGCTGGCTGAGGTAGCCGATCAAAAGTCCCGCAAAAGCCTGCACGACATAGCAGGAAAGCACGGCGGTGCCTGTGTTGGGTGTCACTGTCATGCCGAAAGCCTTGGCGAATTCCGGCGAGAAGGTGATGAAAATCCCGACGCTCGCCCAGATGGGCGCGCCGATCAGCACAACACGTACATATTTTTTAAGAAGCTCAGGCTTTTTGAAGAAGAGCAGAAGGTTACCGCGCGGCGGCTGCTTTTTATCCTTATCCATTTTGTTGTAAAGGCCGGATTCACAGACATTGATGCGCAGGATCAGGAGGCAGAGTCCCATCACGCCGCCGATGATATAGGCGTCGCGCCAGCCCATGACATCGGAGATGGTGGCAGCGAGCACAGCGCCCAGGATGCCGACGAAAGCGATGAAGGTAGCGCCAAGGCCGCGGATTTTTTTCGGCAGAAGTTCCGAGGCCAGTGTCACGCCGAGGCCCAGCTCTCCCGCAAGGCCGATGCCGGTGATAAAACGCAGCACCGCATACTGGTTGACGCTGGTGACGAAACCGTTGCCGATATTGGCGACGGAATAAAGCAGGATGGAGCCGAACAGCACCGACACGCGGCCGAACTTGTCGCCCAAAACACCCCAGACCAACCCGCCGAGCAGCAGCCCCGCCATCTGCGTGTTGAGCAGGCGGATGCCGATGGGAAGCAAATGCGTTTCATCCACGCCGAGATCGCGGAGGCTCTGCCCGCGCACGATGCTGAAGAGCAGCAGGTCAAAAATATCTACGAAATAACCGAGCGCGCTGACGATAATCGTCAGCAGAATAATCTTGTCTGAAAGCAGCGGACGCAATGTTTCTTTCAAGGAAGCGGAAGGGCGCATTTCGGTCTTTAACTCCTTGACTCTGTTTGATTTAAGCTATCCGAAGGGAAGGGTTGAATAAACAGAAAAATTGAGATTGACATAAATTTTGACGAAATCTATTATATGAAAAAAAGAAAGAACATATATGGATTCTTCGGGCCGTAAACTCATAAAAAATCTCTTTAGAGAGAATGCTTCCGACATAAAAGCGCTTTCGGCAAAAATGGATGCGCTTGCCAGACGCATGGATGTCCTGATCACGAAAGTCGACGCTATCTATGAAGATCTGCAGCCCAAAGTGCTGGATAAACCCGCCATTAAAAAACCGGGGGCGGAGCCGTGAGAAGAAATACGAAGAAAATCACGAAGGAATTTTGTCAGGGAAAGGTACTGCTCTTTTACCCACAAACGGAGCATGAGGCAGAATTTATACAGCGCCAGGTTTTCAGGATGGGGTATGAATGGGGTGAGGTTCATACTCAAGACATTGATGAGCTTGAGAATTGCGTTGCAGAAGGGATGGAGCTTGATAATGGAGAACTTTATTATGGCCCCCCTGCGGAGGATATTCAAAAAGGCCTTTTTTGCACCAGCGGTCAGTTCGATAAAAAATATCTGTCCGACCGCGAGTTGATGATTGACCTCTTCAATAAACTGTCAGCAAGAATAGACGCCATCTATGAAGAGCTGCAGCCCAAAGTGCTGGATAAACCGGCCATTAGAAAACCGGGGACGCAGCCATGATCAAGAACGAAGAAAAAATCACCAAAGAGTTTTGTCAGGGCAAGGGGTTGATCTTTTTTCCAAAGACCGTTGAGGATGCTCAATTTATCCAAGATAGCTTCATCCTAATGGGATTTAAATGGGGAGATCCTGATACTTTGAGCGACTGTGTTTCAAATGGTATGGTGCTTAAAGAGGGGCTTTTATACTCTAGTCCGAATACGGAAAGCAGAACGACAGGCTTTCTTTGTACCAGCGATCAGTTCAGCGTCGAATACAAATCCGACCGTGAATTGATAATGCAGCTGTTTAACCAAGTGGCTGACCTTGGAAAAATGGTGAATGCCATCTATGACGAGCTGCAGCCCAAAGTGCTAGATAAACCGGTTCTTAAGAAGCCGGGGACTCAGCCATGATCAAAAATGAAAGAAGAATTACCAAGGAGTTCTGTCAGGGCAGGACAATACTTTTTTATCCCGCAACCCCGGGCGAGGCCGAGTTTATCCAGCGCAAGGTTTTTGCCATGGGATTTTCATGGGCGGATAAAAATATGCGGAATACCATTGGATATGGTGATGCCTGTACCAGATATGGCATGACACTAATAGACGGGAAGCTTGGCCTTTTCCCCGATAAAAAAGCAAGCAAGATTGGTTTGGTTTGTGCCAGCAACCAGTTCGACGAGGAGTACAGGCCGGATATGGAATTGCTGAAAGAGCAGTTTGCCCAATTTGCGGCAAGGCAGGAAGAAATGTCCAGAAAACTGGACGAGCTTATCGGAAAAGTGGATGACCTCTACGAGGAAGTGAAACCCAAAGCACTGGATAAACCGGTGATCGGACGGCCAAAGCACCAATCAGGCGCCTGATCCGTAACCTTCCTGCAGCAGCAAATCCCGCTTGGATAGTTTTCCAACAGCCGTTTTCGGCAGCGGCGCATCGCGGATAATGATTTTTTTCGGCATTTCAATCGGCGACAGTTTGTCCTGCAAAAAGGCGCGCAGAGTCTCGGCCGTCAGGTCGCTGCCGTCGACCGGCTTGACCCAGGCATGGACGGCCTCTCCACGCAGCTTGTCGGGCACGCCCGCAACAATGCATTCCTTCACGGCGGGATGGGTATAAATGGCTTCCTCGATATGGCGCGGATAAACATTATAGCCGCCGACCAAAATCATGTCCTTGATGCGGTCGACAATATAAACGAAACCGTCCTTATCCATGTAGCCCACATCGCCGGTATGCAGCCGGCCGTTGCGGATGACTTTCGCCGTTTCTTCCGGCTTCTTGTAATAGCCGAGCATCATCTGCGGGCCGCGCAGGCAAATTTCCCCCTTGGCGCCAGGTTTCAGCACCGTGACATTGTCATCGAGGCTCACGATCTCCACAATTGTTTTTGGAATGGGCACGCCGATTGAACCCGCGCGGGCCTTGTGCGAGAGCGGGTTGCATGTCGCGACCGGCGAGAATTCTGTCAGGCCGTACCCTTCGGCGAGCAGTTTCGTACCGGTTCTTTTTTCAAAAGTTGTTTTTACCTCGGCAGGCAAGGGTGCGCCGCCGGCGAGGCAGAATTTCAGCGAAGAGAAATTATAGTCGGAAATTTTATCGTAATTCGCCATAGCGATGTACATGGTGGGCACGGCGGCAAGGTAGCTCGGTTTTTCATTTTGAATTAATCCCAGCAGTTCCTTCATGTCGAACTGCGGCATGATAAACAGCTTCAACCCGCGCATGACCGACATGTTCATCACGACGGTCATGGCAAAGACGTGGAACAGCGGCAACACGGCAATCACGCTGTCTTTGCCTTCAACGATACTGTGATGCCAGGTGCCCAGCTGCAGGGCATTGGCGGAGATATTTTTATGCGAGAGTGCCGCGCCCTTCGGCGTTCCCGTGGTGCCGCCGGTGTATTGCAATACAGCGATATCGGTTTCGACATTCACCGGAAAAGGTTTTGGCCGGCCTTCGTTGGCAATAAGATCGCAAAACCATATGAAAGCCGGCGGCAGATCCAGCGTTTTTTCAGTCTTGTTCAGGTCCTGCTTCGCGGGGCAGACGATGACATTTTTAATACGGGATTTTTCGACAAGCGCCGCCGCCTTGTCCAGAAGGGCCTGCACATCCAGCGTCACCAGAATATCAGTCTCGCTGTCTTCCGCCTGGCTGATCAGGTCGCGTTCGATATAGACCGGGTTGTAATTCACCACCGTGGCGCCCGCCTTTAAAATGGCGTAATACATCACGACTGAATAAGCGGAATTCGGCATGAACAGGCCGGCCTTGAGGCCGGGGCGGACGCCCATCTGCTGCAACCCTTCCGCGGCGCGGTCAACAAGATTGCCGAGCATGGAATAAGTGTAAGTATGCCCGGCGAAATTCATGGCATCGCAAGCGCCGTGTTTTTTTACCGACTGGTCCAGAAAAGAAAAGACCGGCGCTTCAGGAACTTCAATGTCCCACGAAATGCCCTCGGGATAGCTTTTAAGCCAGGGCATATCGGCAGCGGGCGTACTGTTCTTCAAAGCCGTGGATTTCATTTCTTGCTGATGCCTTCCTGCTCCAGCAGGTCTTTTTTGGACAGTTTCCCGACCGCCGTTTTCGGCAGCGGCTTGTCGCGGATAATGACTTTGCGCGGCATTTCAATCGGGGAAATTTTGTCTTCGAGGAATTTCTTCAGGTCTGCTTCCGTCAGCGTCCGGCCGGCAGCAGGCTTTACCCAGGCCCAGACCGTTTCGCCGCGCTCGGCATCCGGCACGCCCGCGACAATGCATTCCTCGACGGAGGGGTGCTTGTAAATCGCCTCTTCGACGAAACGCGGATAAACCTTGTAGCCGCGCACGACGATCATATCCTTGATGCGGTCGACAAGGAAAAGGTACCCTTCTTCATCAAGGTAGCCGACGTCGCCGGTATGAAGGCGCCCGTTCCTCAGCACTTCCGCCGTTTCTGCGGGCTTGTTGTAATAGCCTTTCATCACCTGCGGGCCGCTGATGCAGACTTCGCCTTTTTCACCGACGGGCAATACCGATACGCCATCGTCGCGGTCGATGATCTCGATGATGGTGCCGGGCATCGGAAGCCCGACGGAGCCGTTCTTGATCTTGCCGGTGGGAGGATTAAAGGTCGCGACGGGGGATGATTCCGTGAGGCCGTAACCTTCGCCCATATGATGACAGCCCGTTTTTTCCTCGAACAGCCGCTTGACGTCGCCGGGAAGCGGAGCGCCGCCCGACATGCAGAATTTCAGGCAGGAGAAATCAATGTCCTTGACCTGCGGTGATGTGGCAATGGCATTGAAGATGGCGGGAACCGCCGGCAGGAAAGTGGGGCGGAATTTCTTAATGGATTTGAGGAGGTCGTTCAGCACGAATTTCGGATGCAGGATGATTTTCATGCCCGCCCAGATCGAGCAATTCATCACGATCTGCATGGCGAAAACATGGAAGAACGGCAAAACGCCGACCATGATGTCGCGGCCGGGCTCGATATTGCTGATCCAGTAAACCGCCTGCTGCACGTTGGCGTAAAGGTTGCCATGCGTCAGCATTGCGCCTTTCGGCGTTCCCGTGGTGCCGCCGGTATATTGCAGCACGGCAATGTCGTTGTTGGCGTCAATAACGGCGGGTTCGGGCTCGCCGTGGTTGTCGGTCAGCTTGTTGAACGGAATATACCTTTTGTCTGCGGGCATTTTGGCGATGTCGCCTGCCTTCACCAGCGGGTAGAGCAGGTTCTTGGGAAAGGGCAGGGCATCCGCCATCTTGCAGACGATGACGCTTTTAAGGCGTGTCGTCGCCAGCATTTTGTCCATTTTATCCATCAGGAATTTCAGGTCCACCGTCACCATGATGTCGGTTTCGCTGTCTTCGATCTGGTTGGTCAGCTCGCGATCGACATAGAGCGGGTTATAGTTCACCACCGTGGCGCCGGTTTTCAGGATGCCGTGGAAGAACATGATGGAATAGGGCGTGTTGGGGAGGAAAAGGCCGACCTTGATGCCCTTTTTCACGCCGAGTCTCTGCAGCCCCTCGGCGATCCGGTTGATATACTCGCCCATTTTTTTATAGGTGAAGGATTTGCCCAGAAAGTCGCACAGGTCATTATCAGGGAATTTGGCCAGCGCCTGGTCAAAGACATGGAATAGGGGCTTCTTCAGAATGGGGGCATACCAGCTCAGGCCCTCGGGGTAGTGTTTTTCCCACAACCACTGGTCATTTTCGAATATCGGTTGTGCGGGGGTCATTTTTTCCATCGTGCGAGCTGCCTCAGTCATTAATTTAGCCTCCTGCGTGAGAGAATCTCCAGCCAATATAAGAGAATTTCTCTAATATTTAAAGCCGTTATATAGGGTAATCCATTTATACGCTTGTATATTTGACCCTTCCATGATACGAAAGCCTGATAAAAAAGAGGTCTATTATGAGAAGTGGGGCTAAAAACCTGAAGTTTCTGGAGGATATGGCCAAAGTCGCCAGCGGCGCTGCCGCTTCCTTTGGAGATATCCGGGCGCAGGTCAAGACGCTGGTCGGCGGGTTTCTGGCTGAAATGGATATTATCACCCGTGACGAATTCGAGCGGGTCGAGGCGCTGGCCCAGAAAGCGCGGGAGCGCCAGGTCGAACTCGAAAAACGCGTTGCCGCTTTGGAAGCAAAACTGAAACGGCCTGCAGGAAAGAAGAAAAAATGATCAGCATTCCCTTTGAAGCCTCTGAAGACGACAACAACCCTTTCGATATGGTCGAAGAACTGGCGACCGCGAAGGGCTGGACCTTTGCTCGTCCTGAAGACGGTTTCATGAGTCTGACGCTTCCCGGCCAAAAGGCCGGTCTTGAAGTGCACATGGAGTGGCAGGAAGAGTTCTCCGCCCTGCTGATCGCCTGCTCCCTTCCCATGGCCATCAGCCCCGCCAACTATGAAATGGTGGTGCAGGCGCTCGAAAAGATCAACCAGAACCTCTGGCTCGGCCATTTTGACTTGTCGAACAAAGGTAAATTCCCCACTTTCCGCCACACGCTCTTGCTGCGGATGGTGCCGATCGGCATTGCGGTGGATGTGATCGCCGATGTTTTTGAAATCGCCATGGCAGAATGTAACCGCTTTTACACCACCTTCCAGCTGGCGCAGGCAGGCGATGTCCGCCTGCATGATGACCTGAACGCCGCCGTTTTTGAAACAATCGGCGAGGCATAAGCTGTGATGAATGTCCTTCTCGTCGGCTGCGGCAAGATGGGCGGGGCTTTGGCGCAGCGCTGGCGGGAACAGCGCATCTGCGAAAAGCTAGTCATTGTTGAGCCTGCTTTGCCGGAAGCTGCTGCAGTTAAAGATATTCCCGCTTCCTTAAAACCTGATGTCATCGTCTTTGCCGTCAAGCCGCAAATTCTGGGCGAGGTTGTGGAGGATTACCGCAGCTTCATGGAAAAAGGCGCGCTTGCCCTTTCCATCGCCGCCGGCAAACCAATATCGTTTTTTGAAACGCATTTCGGGGCAAAGGCCAAAATCATCCGCAGCATGCCGAACCTGCCGGCTTCCATCGGCCGCGGCATTACCGTTGCCTGCGCCAACCGCAATGCAGGTGAGGCTGAAAAAAAACTGGCCGCCACATTGCTGGGTGCGGTGGGGGAAGTGCTCTGGGTGGATAAAGAAAGCCTGCTTGATCCTGTGACCGCCCTTTCCGGCAGCGGTCCCGCCTATGTTTTCCTGTTGGTGGAAGCATTGACAAAAGCCGGCATCCATATCGGCCTTGACCCGCAAATGGCAGCACAACTGGCGCGCAAGACCGTGACAGGAAGCGCCGCATTGCTGGAGGCAAGCCCTGATGTTCCGGCTTCAAAACTGCGTGAAAATGTCACCAGCCCCGGCGGCACCACGCAGGCGGCGCTTGAGGTGCTGATGGCGCATCCGGGACTTCAGGAAATCTTCGATCGTGCGCTCAAGGCGGCATCAGCCAGAGCTGTTGAACTGGCCACTAAATATTCATAAGCACAAATATTTAACTGTTTCCGCAAAGCCCAAATTATTGCATAATTTGCCGATACACAGACAGGGTATGAAGTTTGACCAAGATGAAGGCACTGGATGTTCTGGTGATCGGCGGCGGCGTGAATGGCGCCGGCATTGCGCGTGATCTTGCAGGCCGCGGGCTTTCCGTCATGCTCTGCGAAAAGAATGATCTCGCCAGCGCCACATCGTCCGCCAGCACCAAGCTGATCCACGGCGGACTCCGCTATCTGGAATACGGGGAATTCCGGCTGGTGCGCGAAGCGCTGAAAGAACGCGAAGTTCTCCTGCGTTCCGCGCCGCATATCATTCAGCCGATGACTTTCATCCTGCCGCATCACAAAAAATTGCGCCCGTGGTGGCTGATCCGGCTGGGCCTCTTCATCTACGACCATCTTGGCGGCCGCAAATTATTGCCGCCGTCAAAAGGCATGTCTTTTACAGGTACAAGATTTGGCCAGCCGCTGAAGCCGCCCTACAAGCGCGGGTTCAGCTATGCGGACTGCAGCGTCGACGACGCGCGGCTGACGGTGCTCAACGCGCTGGATGCCTACGAAAAAGGCGCGCAGGTGCTGACCCGCACCGAATGCGTGGACCTTGTCCCGCATCCGCAGGGCGAGGGGTGGGTTGCGACGCTGCACGACAATATTTCCGATGGCAAATTCCGCGTGCAGGCGGGAATCGTCGTCAATGCCGCAGGACCCTGGGTAAACCATGTGCTGGGGCTGGTGAACGGCGGCATTGAAAAGCACAGCGTCCGCTGGGTTAAGGGCAGCCATATCATCGTGCCGCGGATTTATCTGGGCGATCATGCTTATATCCTGCAGAATGAAGACAAGCGCATCGTCTTTGCCATTCCTTATGAGCACAAATACACGCTGATTGGCACAACCGATATTGATTATACCGGAGACCTTGAAGAAGTGCGGATCGGCATGGACGAGGTGGAATACCTCTGCGCCGCCGTCAACGAATATTTCCGCCACCAGATCAAGCCCGAAGATATTGCGTGGACTTACAGCGGCGTACGGCCGCTGCTTGGAGATGAGCAGGCTTCCGCTTCCGCTGTCACGCGGGACTACCTCCTGGATGTCGAAGAATATCAGGGCGCAAAAATCCTCAATGTCTATGGCGGAAAAATCACCACCTTCCGCAGGCTGGCCGAACATGTGGCTGATAAGGTTGTCGAGTTGCGCGGGCGCGGCAAAGGGGCATGGACGGCCAATGCCGCCATACCGGGCGGCGAGGGCTCCGCGAGCAATTATGCCACTTTCGTCAAAACGCTGCGGCGTGAATTCAACTGGATTCCAGAGCAACTCGTCCATCGCTATGCCCGCGCCTATGGTTCCCGCTGCCGGGAATTCCTGCGCGGCTTCAAGCGGCTGGCGGACCTTGGTGAGCATCTCGGCGACAACGTCTATGAAGTCGAAATTGCCTACCTGATCAATGTCGAATGGGCGCTGGAGCTTGATGACATTTTATGGCGGCGTTCCAAACTGGGGCTGCATGTGTCCGAGGAAACGCAGGACAATATCAACAGGCTGCTCAAGAAGATTTTGAAGAAAAAAGACACGGCGGCCTGATGTCCTCCCCATACATCCTGACGGTCGACCAGGGCACCACCAGCACCCGCGCCATTCTGTTCGACCTTCAGGGGCGCATTCAGGGTATCGCGCAGCAGGAGCTGACACTTCATTATCCGCACAACGGCTGGGTCGAGCAAAATCCGGAAGATATCTGGAACGATACGCAGTTCGTCTGCAGCGGCGTTTTGAAACAACAGGGCGTCAACCCGTCGCAGATCATCGCCATCGGCATCACCAACCAGCGCGAAACGACAGTGGTATGGGACAGGAAGACAGGCAAGCCGCTTTACAACGCCATTGTCTGGCAGGACCGCCGCACGGCTGATTTTTGCGCGAAATTGAAACCGCATGAAAAGCAGGTGCAGCAAAAAACGGGGTTGCTGCTGGACCCTTATTTTTCCGGCACCAAGATAAAATGGATTCTCGACAATGTTGAGGGCGCGCGGGAGAAGGCGAAGAAAGGCGAACTTGCTTTCGGCACCATCGATTGCTTTTTGCTGTGGCGGCTTTCCGGCGGCAAGGCGCATGCGACGGATATCACCAATGCCTCACGGACGCTTGTTTACAATATTGTCAAACAGGACTGGGATGATGAACTGCTGGCGATGCTGGATATCCCGCGCAATATGCTGCCGGAGGTAAAAGATAACAGTGCCGATTTCGGCCGTACTTCCAAAAGTTTCCTTGGCTCTGAAATTCCTGTCGCCGGCATGGCGGGGGACCAGCAGGCGGCCTTGATAGGGCAGGCTTGTTTCAAGCCGGGCATGGTCAAGAGCACCTATGGCACGGGATGTTTTGCGCTGGTGAATATCGGCGATAAGTTCCGCCTTTCAAAAAATAAAATGCTCACCACGGTGGGGTACCGCCTCAACGGAAAAATCGCCTATGCCATTGAAGGTTCGATTTTTGTGGCGGGCGCGGCGGTGCAATGGCTGCGTGACGGGCTTGGCATTATTAAATCTGCGGCGGAGACCGAAGATCTGGCGAAATCCATCCCTGATAACGGCGGTGTTTATATGGTGCCGGGCTTTACGGGGTTGGGCGCGCCCTATTGGAACCCGGTGGCGCGCGGCGCGCTTGTCGGCCTTACGCGCGGCAGCACCCGTGCGCATATCGTCCGCGCCGCACTGGAAGCTCAGGGATACCAGACAGGGGATTTGCTGCAGGCCATGGCGGAAGATGCGGGGCATACTATTGCTGAAATCCGTGTTGATGGTGGCATGGTCAAGAATAACTGGGTCTGCCAGTTTCTGGCCGATATCACCGCAACGCCTGTCTTGCGCCCCGCTGTCATCGAAAGCACGGCATTAGGCGCAGCTTATCTTGCCGGATTGCAAGTGGGGGTTTTTGCTTCGACCGATGAGATCCAGAAATCATGGCAGTGCGAAAGACGCTTTGAGCCTCTTATGCCTGCCGCAGCACGGCAGCACCTCCGCGAAGGCTGGCAGCATGCGGTGAAGCAGGTTCTGGTTTAATCCAGACCCAGTTGCTTTTTTACTTCCGCCACAGAGCCATTTACTGGAATGACCTTGGGCGCATCGATTTCAACGGGCATGCTGTCGAACAGGGCGATGCAGGTTTGTCCGGGCTTCATGATGATTTCGGTTGTTTGCGCGGCTTCGTTAAAAGCGACACTGGCAACCTGTTCGCCTTTTACATTTATTCCTGAAGCTGACCAGCCGGTCGAATTAATTTCAAATGTAGCCATTTTGCGTCTCCATCGTTATTGTTCTAACTTCTATTAATTATGACTAATATAATGTCTTAGTAAACATAAATCAAGAAAAACAATCATTTTCTGAAAAAATCATTGAAAGGCAAAGGGTTAGTTCTATTATATCACCTATGTCTCGTTTGGGAATCATTGCGGGCGGCGGAGCGTTGCCGCGAAAACTTATCCGCGCGTGTCAGCGCGATGGAAAGCCGTTCTTCGTGCTGGCGTTGCAGGGACAGACGGACAAAAAAAATCTGGTTGATGTTCCGCATCAATGGAGCCGGGTCGGCGCCATTAATGAAGCGGTCGGCATTCTCAAGGCGGAAAACGTGGACACTTTGGTGATGGCGGGCGCGGTCCGGCGTCCGGGACTGATGGAAATGCGGCCGGACTGGCGCACTATCCAGGTTTTTGCGCGGTTGGGCACTGCGGCGTTCGGCGATGATGCCTTGCTCCGGGCTGCCGCATCGGAGCTGGAAAAAGACGGATTCAAACTGATCGGCGCGCATGAGATCGAGCCGGAGCTTATAACACCGGCGGGCGTATTGACGCGCAAACAGCCTTCAGCAGAAAACAATGCCGATCTTGAATATGGCCTGCGCGTCGCCAAGGCGCTGGGGCAGCTCGATGTCGGCCAGGCGGCGGTTGTGCAGCAGGGCGTTGTGCTCGGCGTTGAAGCGCTGGAAGGCACGGACGCATTGCTCAAACGCTGCCGTTCGCTGAAGTGCAAAGGACGCGGCGGCGTACTGGTGAAAGCATCGAAACCGCAGCAGGACAAACGCCTTGATTTGCCGACCATCGGCCTTCGCACCGTCCGCCATGCTTATGAAGCGGGGCTGGAAGGGATCGCGGTGGAGGCGGGCGCATCCTTGCTGCTCGACCGCGAGGAAGTGATTGCCGCGGCCGACAAGCTTGGCATGTTCGTTGCGGGTATCCGCGCGTGAGCAAACCTCTCCGCATATTTCTGATTGCCGGGGAAGCGTCGGGGGACAACCTTGGCGCAGGATTGATGCGGGCAATCCGTAACCGCCATCCGGATGTGTCCTTTTCCGGCGTTGGCGGGCGCGCGATGCAGGAGGCCGGACTTAAAAGTATTTTTCCGATGGAAGATATCGCCGTCATGGGTCTGGCCGAGGTGCTGCCGAAACTATTTCTTATTCTTTCGCGCATACGCCATACAGTGCGCGAAATCCTGAAAACAAAACCCGATGTCGTCATTACCATCGATTCTCCTGATTTTTGTTTTCGCGTTGTGCAAAAGGTCAAGGCAAAGACGGGATTCATTCCCTGCATCCACTATGTGGCGCCGAGCGTCTGGGCCTGGCGGTCGGGCCGCGCCAAAAAAGTGGCAAAGTTCCTTGACCATCTGCTGACGCTGCTGCCTTTCGAGCCGCCCTATTTCGAGGCCGAAGGGCTTTCCTGTACTTTTGTCGGTCATCCGATCGTCGAGCGCATCGCGCAGCAGGGAAACGGTCCGCGTTTCCGCCAGAAGCATAATATCCGCGAATCCCAGCCGGTTCTATGCCTTCTGCCGGGGAGCCGCATGAGCGAGCTGACGCAACTGCTGGAGCCTTTCGGGGATATGGCCGATATGGCGTTGCGGCATGATCCGGATACAGTGGTTGTCATCCCGACGCTGCCGCACCTGAAATCTTATATTGAAAAATTCTTTGTCGGCAAGGGCATCAATCCAATCATAGTTACAGGCGACGAAAATAAATTTGACTGCTTTTCAGCGAGCCTTGTTGCGGCGGCGGCTTCGGGAACGGTCTCGCTGGAACTTGCCGTGGCCGATACGCCGCACATCATCGCCTACAGGGTAAGCCCCGCCACGGCATGGCTCGCGCGGCGGCTGATCAAGACCCCTTACGTCAACCTGATCAATATTCTCCTCAACCGGCCGGCGGTGCCGGAACTGCTGCAGGAACGGTGCAAGCCGGAACTGATGTGGGCGGCAGTGCAGAAACTGCTGGAGAAAAAAGATGTCCGCACGGCGCAGCTGGTGGATTTCCGCACTGCGCTGATCAAGCTCGGCCTCGGCGATGTTGAAAGGCCGAGCCAGAAGGCGGCGCAGGCGGTGCTCTCCGTCATCGAAAGACGCGGGGGCGGCACACGATGAAACGCCTTGTGAAGATACTTTTCTTTCTGGCGCTCATTGGGCTGGCCGTCGTCCTGATCGCGCCGAGCTTCATTGACTGGAACCGGCACAAAGACCAGATCACGGCGCAGATTTCCTCTTATTTCCAGCGCAAGATTGATATCGGAGGGAACGTCTCCCTGCAAATTATCCCTCAGCCGGAAATTACGCTTGAAAACGTGACGATAGCGAATAAAGACGGCGCGGCATCCGGGCCGCTGCTGACGCTGAAGCAGCTTGGCGTGCGCGTTAAATTCGAACCCCTGCTGGAAGGCCGGGTCGAGGTTGAAAGCCTCGATCTGGTCGACCCTGTTTTGAATCTTGAAATTCTGGAGGACGGCTCCGCAGGCTGGGCCGGCGTGCTCAAGGAAACGTCGGCAGATGTTCTCGGCGGCGCTGCGGCATCGGTTGCGCTCAACCGCGTCAGCGTGGCCAACGGCGAGCTTCATTATACCAATCGTGTGACAGGCGCGGAGATGAAGATCGAAAACCTGAACCTTGCGGTCATGGCGGATACCCTGCTCGGCCCTTACAGCATTGCGGGCAGCATGAAGTACAGGAATTTGCCGGTGAATGTCGACATCGCCACGGAGAAATACACCAGCACCGCCTCCATCCCGCTGCGTCTTTCCCTGATGCCGGCAAGCGGGCTGCCACAAGTTAAATTTGACGGCATCATGGATATGCAGTCCGGCCTTGACTTGCAGGGCGAGATAGCGGTGGCGCAGGGAAATCTTGGCAGCCTCTTTGACATGAAGGGTCTGAGCCGCCTGCATTTCATGCAGGAAGATGTTGACATGAAGGGGGTGCTGGAATTCAAAGGTGACCAGTTCTCCGTCAGCGATATCAAGGCGAAGTTCGGCGCAAAAGGAGACTTGCAGGGAAAACTGTTAGTGCAATTCTCCCGTGGCGGCAAGCCGTCGCTGCATCTGGAGGCTGAAGCCTCTAACCTTGTCCTGAGCGATAAGTCCGGCGACTTTTACCCGGAAGTGCCGGAGGCGCTCGCGGTTTCCATTCATGGCAAGGGGAAAAACATCGTCTGGGGCGGCGTGAAGCTGGCGGCGGCTGCAATCACGGTTGATTCCGACCAGAAAGACTGGAAAATAAAATCCGGCGCGGCGGATTTGGCCGGCGGCACTCAGGTCAAATTCTCCGGTACGACTTCGCCGGAAGCGGAAAAAGGAAGCTATGCGATCCAGCTTACGACAGCAGACCTGGGGAAGTTTGCCTCATTGCTGAATCCTGCGGAGAACAGCATTTTCAAATATTTCAGCGATACCGGAATGATCAAGAAAATGTCATTGGCGGCGGGGCTTGAAATTTCTCCCGTCCGCATCAGTTTTTTTAATGTGGATGCCGCGATCGAAGAAAAGATGAAACTGTCCGGCGTCGTCAATATCGACCGGACGTCGCAAAGGCTCAATTTCACGGCGCGGCTGAATGCCACGGACTGGAATGTTTCCGCGTTTCAGCCGGAAGCCTATAACAATTTCTGGCAGAAGGTGTTGCAGACTGACGCCGACATAGAATTGGATACAAAAAATTTCCTGAATAAGGGCTTTAAAATAACTGAAATGTCCCTGAAGGGAAAGATCGACCCGCAGGGGCTTAATTTCCTTTATGACCTGAAGGCTGATCCGACGGGTGAAGGGGCAAGCGCCGTTCCACCGCCGCTGCGCGCCTGGAAGAATGCTGATATCAAGGGCGAGCTGAAAGGCAATGCAGCCAAATATTCCTTCACTGCCGCCGGCCATGCCGAAGGGGGCGAGGTTACCTTAGGCGGAGATCTGGAAGGCGACGCCTATCAAATGAATATCCAGCTTCAAAATCAGGATGCGGCGCGCGCGCTCGAGCTTATGGGCATGCCTGTGGCGCGGCTGGCGACGACCGACGGGGCTTTTAAGTTTTCGGGCGAGCTGAGAGGCAATGGTGACAATTACGTGATCGGCAAAATCCAGGCG
>JADMIO011222217.1_pt1 | contig 19027 bp, 15 predicted proteins | sample 8958161 | NCBI WGS metagenome assembly JADMIO01 (sample SAMN16585339, study PRJNA669376) | soil metagenome | isolation source: Crop rotation soil | place: USA: Cullars Rotation, Alabama | collected 2011
AATCGTGATGCGGTAGAGCGGCGCCACTTCTTGCGGAAGAGGCGCTCCGCACGCCAGTGGCGCCGTGCAGCTCGCGATGAGCCAGCAGGAAAACCCGAATCGAGACATACTCTCCTCCGTTCCAGATACGGCGTGCCGCACGCGGCAATCCTAGGCGAACGATGGGGATCAGAGACGGGCGGATGCAAGATATTCTTGCGACGGAGAAAGAGGTTGTTTCGAGCGCTGGGCCTGCGCTATTCGAGCGGACCGAAATAGCCGCGCCGCCACGAGACGTGTAACCGCGGCTCACCGGCAGGTTGCAAAACCTCAACTTTAACGGCATGGTACTTGCCGTCCCTCAACCGGTCTTGCGGAATGAAACCCAAAACGTATTCCGCGTGCGCCTCTATGCTCGCAGTAGCTGCCACTTCGGGCAAGTCTGCGATTTTATGGACCCGATACGCGCGTCCGCCACTTTCGGCAGCGAGCTTATCGAGCGCGGGAGTGTTGCTCTGAATAGAAATCGAAAAGATTCGGACGTTTGACTCGCGCACCATGCGCTTTACTTCGCCCTCTGTATAGCGGCTGTTGTTGTCACCGCCGTCCGACAAGACCAGGAGAACGCGCCGGTTGTGTCTGGCCTTCTTCATGTGGTTCATTCCCAGAACCACGGCGTCGTACAATGCCGTCCAGCCCTGCGGCTGAACCACCTCGAGATCGCTTTCGATATCTTCAGCGTGGGTAGTGAACGTTCGCACCAGTTCAGGCTCGTCCCGGAAGGTGACCAGGAAAAACTCATCGTCGCGCGCACTCAAGCCAAGAAACTGATGGATTGCCAGGCGAGCCTGCGCCAACTTATTCCGTACGCTGCCACTGAGGTCCAGGACAATCCCAATGGAGATAGGCCCGTCTTCAGTGAAGAAGTGGGCCAACTCCTGCTCTTTTCCGTCTTCGAGTAACCGGAAATCTTTCTTCTGCAATCCTTGCACAGGACGACCGTAGGAATCCGTCACGGTCGCCGGAATGAAAACATGGTTGACGTCAGCTCGAATTACGCTGGCGCGCGACACCTTTGCGTCTACCTGGGTGGAGACTCGAGGTGTTATCGAAACTCTGGCGTCGTTCTGTGCGCAGACAGGGATGGTGAGGGTGGAGCAAGCCAGGACGATCCAAGGCGTGGCTACGCCGCATCGGACCCTCCGGACCTGCCTACCCGGTCGGAAGGCGATACATTGCATGTGATACTCGGCCGTGCCCTTTCGCCGAGTATCATATCATGCACACACTCGCCGCTACCAGCGCTAATCGATTACTCGCCGCCGAAAGTGAATACGACGCCGCCCTGATAGCGGAAATTGTTCTGATTGTTCGTTTGCGTGATCGGGTTGGTATAACGAGTCAATACGTAGTCCAGTTCGGCAAGCCGGAAGGTGAGATGCTTGTTCGCCTTCACGTCGAGTCCACCGCCGTACGCCATCGTAAAGGGATGCTGGGCAGCTTGCCTGTCGATCGAGCCTCCGCCGGCTACGATCGCATCCGTCAGGTTCGAGTAGCCGTTGGAACTGGATCCGCCGAACAGAACTTCTCCGAACGGAATGAATCGGCCCATCGGAATCTTGAACACAGGCCCGAACATGTAGGTGAACATGTTGGCATCGCTATTATAGGTCCCCACGGGAATGATTCCCTTGGGCGTTCCGATCGGCGCCGTGACTTTCGTCGTCCAATCGGCACTTCCGTAACCCTGGAAATCGCCCTTCAGGCCGAAGTACCTGCCCATGTTGAACTGAAATCCGCCGCCGCCACCGTTGAACGCTTTGCTGTTGAGGCCATTCACCGTGGGATTGAACTGCATATAGGAGTAGTTGCCATAGAACTCAAACTTTGGCGTTGCTTGGGCAAAGACGCTCAAACTGGACACCGCGGTCAGCGCCAAAAGGCAAAGATGCTTCTTCATTTCTCGTTTCTCCTTTAGTCCTAAGTCATAGCTTCTGGGCCACATATCGCGATGAGAGCCCTCGCTCTTCTGACCCCTGACTTCACGATGCAGCGGGTACTCGATCGGAGTATTATTTTGAAACGCGACGGCGAACTCAGCTCTCGCGATAGTTGAGGAGTAGTGCGCCAATCGAAATGAAGCAGACCGGCCAAATCCACTTCAGGATGGGCTTGCCACGCTGACTAAGGCGAATCTCAAGCCAGCGCGACCACCCAGCAAGCACAGCCAGAACTGCGAGAGGTGTATGGCTCAGCTCCGCTAAAAACTCCTCTTTGACGTTACCGAGCGAGTGCGAGTGCGTCAGCAAGAGAGCCCCGCCGGAAGCGCACACCAGCGGAAACACCAAGCCGCCCGGCTGCGAGCCGATTCGTCCGGTTCGTACGGCCCATTCGAATATCCCGAAGGCCACGATCAGAACGACGAACACCCGGTGCTGCGCTACCTCGGCCACTTGAAAGCTCTCCCAGAATCCGCGTGGACCAAGCGGCCAGTTTTCGGCGTCTGCGCGCAGGAATAGAAATACGGCCAGACCCAGAAAGATCAGGGGCCAGTGGCGCGCGAACAGAATCCTGGGAGCGATGAATGCAAGGAGCCCAGCGATGAGCACGAGCAATCCGGCCCAGTGGTGATTGTATTCGGACCAAGCAATATCGGCCGGCGTGCTGGGCTGCGTCAGTTGGCCTGGGACGAAGGAAACGGGCGTGGAGCTGGCGAGGGGCCGCAGCGTCGTCGGAGGCGATAGATCCCCCAAAGCTGGTGTTTGCATTCGGGGCCACACCGGCCGCATGCGTTCGGCGATTTCCGGGATGGTGACACGACCCGCGACCAAGTCGATCGCCGGCGGTGTAGAAGTCAGCGACGCGGCCGCCAAAACTACGGTGAATCCGATGCCGACTTCCGCTTCCCCAAAACGGCGGAGGGGAAGAAGGTTTTGAGAGACGCCTGCCCGAACGGTGCGAACAACTTTCAAGTTCAGAGCGCCGAGCAGGAGTACGAACGCTGTGAGCGTCATTTTCGAGGACAGCATCACGCCATAAGCGGTGCCGGTCAATGCGCTCGGATTTCCAACATACTGGAACGCCAACGCCCCACCCGCAGCAATGAGGATTGTCACCGAGAACAACGCCATGCGGGAGAAGCGGCTGGTGATCGACGCGCTCGTCTCGCTGCTTGAAGTTCTTTTTAGGGTCCAAAGGAGGTACGGCAGACCTCCAATCCAGGCTGCACTCGCGATGTGATGCGCAAGGGTCAGAAACACGAGCGCTCCCCGATGTTCCAGGCGTGAGGCAGAGTGACTGGTCATCACCGCACCAGCCAGTATCAGCGCGCAACCGATGGGACACGCGACTCTCGAACACCGGGCCTGTGAGAATCCTCCCGCTATCCCTGCTCCGATGACAATAAGCGCGCCCGCCACGCAAAAGCTCGCCCCGCGTACGTCGGCCCAAGTCAGCGCGGTCGAATTCATCAGGATTGCCGAGTTGGCAGCTACGAAGGCGATTTGAGTTGCCGCCAGTAAGACAGAAAAAAAGAGTACGAACCGCGCTAGCCTCTTCGTGACTGGGCCGCTGGGCGCGCTTCGAGCAATCCCCAGCATGAAGATAACGCCGCCTACGGTCAACGCCTCGAACGAGAGCGTCATTCCGCGGAGCAGGACGGAGACGAACGCAAAGATGTCAAGAAGCTGCGTCACACGCAATCACTGCGTCCGAAAAGGCAGTTCGCCGCGCGTGATGTGTCCATCCTCGGCGAGAACCTGCCATCGCAGGACGTACGCACCCGGCGCCAGACCCTCTATATCAGACCTGACAATCTCTGGCGATGGCTGGTCTGCTGTCAGCGCGCGCTCGCCGCCATCGGGAAGAAGCAGCATCAACCGCGAGCGCTTCACGTCAATTCTCGAGTTAAACCGGAGCTGCATTTGCACCGTGGCGCCGTGTACAGCTTCATTAGGTGCGGGGGCCGATGAAACCAGGATTGCGTGACCGTCTACGTGCAACACAGGATAACCGATGGTGAACGCGATCAGCGTCAGGGAGCGGGCGAGAACACTTTTCATAATTTCTAGAATCGAAACACCGGCCCGACCGCGAATTCAAATTGGTTCAGCACTCCGCCATTCAACGCGATTACGCAACCCTGGGCACACGTCATCCTCTGAAGCTCTGAGTGCATTACCATCGGCAGGTACTCTACGTGAAACCGGAGTCCCCAATGGCGTTGCGGAAATACTTTTACCCCGGCTCCGAGACCGAAAACAAATCTGGTGTTCGCCGTCACCGGCGTCGACATTCGTGCGGCGCCCAAGCTCGCCATGACGAACGGGCGAACTGCCTTGGCCTCCTCTATATAGAATTCGTGCGTGAAGTCGGCCATGAAGTGATCGAGGGCGACAGGAATCCGGCCAACCGCCACGGCAAGCGGGGTGGCAACAGGAGCCGTATCCTTGAATCCAACGTGCGTGTTCTGCCTCGTCCAACGGAATTCGATCACCGAACAGTCATCGCATTCGTCTGCGTAGAAACGAATACCGCCAGCCACGCCAAAGATCGCACTGTCTGAGACGGCGGCTCGGCCTTGGACTGGCTGGCCTTCCTGCTGCAACTTCATGGAACCGCCAGCGCGGCCACCAAACAGCGGAGTGATCTCGTATTGTTGCGCGTAAGCCGGGATGAGCGTGGCGAACAGCGGCATCAACATCCACCCACTCTTCCCGATTCCAGTCCTCGGACGGATCGCCTGATTTAGATTCATAGACTCTTTCCTGCCCGGCGATCTTTACCGCGTCAGGCATCCATTCATTGCCAAAGATGCACGCTGAGTGCGCAAGGGGCAAAATATGTCCGCGAACTCCGGACTGGTTGGCGGGTGGGGAGCGCTATCCCTGAAAGAGTTCGTGATTGTCGGATTCCGGCTCACCCGCAACTACGCTCTCGATCCGATGCCAGGGGAATCTTCTGAGGACTCTGTGGGTTCGGAGCTCTTCGACCGTGAAGTTTGCCGGATCGATCAGAAACGCTACGCGATCGCGCGCTGAAAATCGAACCGATACTCGCGAACCCTGAAGTCTGACGAACAGAACCGCTTTACCGTACGCGAAACAATATCGCTCCTGGTCTTGCTGAGTCAACGCCCATCTCAATCGCTCCATCGCGTCGTGTATGTTCATCTGACTCTCTGGTGTACCGGCCTTCAGGGCGTTGCGCATCCACGTACGAGCGATGAATACATATGCGCGATTGACGCAAGGAAGATCAGTTAAAGTCAGCAAGTAGTTTTTTCGGAGTTGTGGCGACGTTGTGACCCCACTGGGCCACACCCCCAAACTGCACTGGCCCTGCAGGGACACACTAGCGCGCAGATGTCCCGGGCGGGCCAACTGTGCGGGTCACAAACCGCGAATTTGTGCTCTTTTCGCTGAAAAACGGGGGCTAACGTTGGGCCCCACGTGGTGGAGCGCTAAGTGCAAATTGTTTCCGCGTAGCTTCTAAAACAAAACTTTTGAAAGACGTGGGGAACAATGAACGCTAATTTCGACGAAATGACCGAGTTGAAGGACGTCCAGCTTGTCGACAGGGCAAAGCAAGGCGACCGGGACGCATTTGGCGAGTTGATTCAACGCCATCGCCGAAGGTGTGTGAACCTGGCGGCGTCTATTCTTCGTCACCGGGGCGAAGCGGAAGAAGAAACACAGAACGCGTGCTGGAAGGCGTTCAAGCACATCGACCAATTCCACGGAGATGCCGAATTCTCCACATGGCTGCTGCGGATTGTCGAGAACCAGTGTCTGATGCTCATTCGCCAGAAGCGCCGTGCGCAATTTGTCGACCTAGACGATCGTGACCCCGAGAGCGGAACCAATATCATCCAACTGGCCGCCCAGGATGCGGATCCGGAAGGCACTCTTGGTAAGCGTGAGGTTCTCCTTGCGCTGCAAACTGAGATTCGCCGCATTCCACCGCTGTTGCGCAAAGTAATCGTGTTGCGCGATGTAGAAGAGTTGCCTTTGAGCGACATGGCAGCCCAGTTGGGGATAACTGTCGCCGCCGCGAAATCCCGGCTTCTCCGCGCACGGTTGGAGTTGCGTGAGCGAATGTTGCGGCACTGCGCGCAAACGGGCCCTTCGAGTCTGATGTCACACGTAGCGGCCTCAACTAAGAGAGTCCTTCATCAGCAGGCGTATTTACACGCCTCGTAACAATGCGAGTCCTCTGTCTGCTCGTTCCCGCGTTGGTGTGCCTTGGACAGCAGCAGCGGTCGCCAATCGACCGCCCGAAGATAGGGGTGGCTCTGGAAGGCGGGGGAGCCCTGGGCCTCGCTCACATTGGGGTCCTGAAATGGTTTGAAGAACACCGGATCCCAATTGACTACCTGGCCGGCACAAGCATGGGCGGCCTTGTGGGAGGCATGTACGCCACCGGCATGAACGCCGACGAACTTCGCGACCTTGTCCTGAAGATCGATTGGGGCCAGGCATTGGACGGACAGCCCCCCTATCAGGCGCTCTCCTTTCGCCGCAAAGAAGATAAGCGTTTCTTTCAAAACAATCTCGAATTCGGGCTCCGTCACGGGTTCAGCCTGCCCGGCGGGCTGATCTCCGGACAAAGCATTACGTTTCTCTTCGATCGGGAGACGCTCCCGTACTCCAATATGAAGAGCTTCGACGATTTGGCGATACCCTTCCGTTGCGTCGCCGCGGACCTCGCGTCCGGGAAACAGCACGTTTTTGAAAGCGGCGCTCTCGGTGAAGCCCTGCGGGCAACGATGTCTTTGCCCGCGATTTTCACGCCGGTGAGTAGTGAAAAGAAGCTCTGGGCGGACGGCGGACTCCTAAACAACTTGCCCGTTGACATTGTCAAGACGATGGGAGCGAACATTGTTATTGCGGTGTATCTGAACCCTTCGCCATTCAACCCCGAAAGCAAAGCTTCGATGTTCACCGTGATGAATCGCTCGATCAGCCTGATGATCGAAGCCAACGAATTGCATAGTCTCGAAACCGCGGATCTGGTCGTGCCGGTCGATCTCGCCGGCTTTACCGGTAACGATTACACAGCCGGGGCCCAAATCATTGGGAGGGGCTCGGCAGGAGCGGAGAAGAGATCACAGATGCTCGCCAGATTGGCCGTCGATTCGGGAACGTGGGAGCGACATGTGGCAGGACGGGAGTCGCGCCGCATACGTTCCACGCCTGATCCCGCCTTCTTACGCGTGACTGGGATCGATCCGCGATTGTCGAATGCGATTCAAGAAAAGCTCGCGCCTCATGAGGGAAAGCCGCTGGATATCGGCAAGCTCGAGAGCGACATCAACGTGATTTCGGGTACCGGCCGCTTCACGCGCTTCTCCTATCGGATGAGTGAGCTTGACGGCCGCTCCGGCCTGGAGATTCGAGGGGAAGAGAAGGATTACGCGCCGCCGCTTGTCAACTTCGGATTTTTGATTGATGGCGCAGACCTGGCGAACGTCCGGTGGACAGCCAACGCGCGCATCACCGCCTTGGATGTGGGCGGGTTCCGATCCGAGTGGCGTACCGATGTTTCGCTAGGCTCCACGTGGGGCCTCGCTACGGAATACTATCGCCCGTTTACGGCAACCAGCAATTGGTTCGTCGCTCCGCGCGCGTTCGCTAATAGCAATCCCTTCGATCTGTACGCTCATTCGACGCAGTTGGCGCAATACAGAATTCGGCGGCTGGGCGGGGGCGTCGACGTGGGATACGCGATCAATCGTTTCAGCGAGCTTCGCCTGGGGTACGAGGCCGGTGACTTTCAGTCCACTCTTCGCGTTGGCTCTCCGATACTGCCTGCGCCGGAGGGTCGGACGGGAGCCTCTTCGATTCGTTATCGCCTCGACAAGCTGGACAGTCCGCTGGTACCGCGCGATGGCCAAACCGTCTCGTTTCGCACAGCCTGGATCGACGCTGCGCCTGGTGCAGGTAACGGATTCCCTCTGTCCGAGTTATCGTTCGGGGTAATTCGTCCAGTCAGCAAACGGGGTTCCGCTTACGTGCAAGGTGCCGGCGGCAGCACTTTCGGCCACAACGATACAGGCCTGCCGCAGTTCTTCCTGGGTGGAGCGACCAATTTGAGCGCTTACGGAAGAAACGAACTGCGGACAAATCAGTATTGGCTCGGCCGCATAGGTTACGTGTACGAATTATTCAGCCTGCCTCCGATCATCGGTCACAAGACTTACTTCACGACAGCCTACGAAGTTGGGAAAGCATATCGAGCTCCCGGCTCTTCTAAGCTGCCGACGGACGGTAGCGTGGGCTTGGTCATAGAAACTCTATTCGGACCACTATTCGTTGGCGGAAGCGTCGGAGACACCGGGCATCGCCGCGTGTACTTCAGCTTGGGCAGGTTCTTCTAGAGTCGAGGCATGCGCGGGGCGCGCCATGAAGATATACGGCATCTTGCTCGGCGCGATTGTCTACCTCGCACCTGCGGCGTTCGCCCGCGCTAAGACCGACATAGTAGTGATGAAGAACGGCGATCGCTTCACGTGTGAGGTGAAGAGGTTTCAAGGTGGTGTACTTCAGGTCGAGTTCGACTATGTCGATGGAACCGTCTCGATCGACTGGCGAAAGGTTGCTCGGCTGGAGAGCACTGCGCTGTTCCTCGTACAACTGACGGATGGGTCTTTATACTCGGGCACGGTGATCACGACGGAGACTCTCGCTGGCGCTCCTTTGAAGATCGAAGTGCAGCAGGATCACGCTCAGAAATCTCTTCCGATTGAAGAGTCTGAAGTGGTACGCATGACGCAAACTTCCGAGAGTTTCCTGCAGCGCTTTAACGGCGGCATTACCCTCGGAGCTCTATATTCCAAAGGCAATAGCGCGACTCAGTACAACATTGGCTCGGATCTCGGCTACCAGGAGGTCCTGTGGGGTTCAAGGCTCAAATACAATTCCAATCTCTCATCCAGCACCGGCGCCACTACGGCGACGCGCAACCAGGTGGATTGGACTGCTTACCGCCTGATGCGGTGGAGAAGCTACTACTACGGTGCCAGCGCCGCTTTTCTACAGAGCTCGGTACAGGGAATCCAGTCCCAAAAGAACGTGGCCATCGGCGTAGGCCGGTACCTGAAGAACACCAGCCGCGTTCGTTTCATGGCGTTCGCAGGAGTAGGGTGGCAGCGAACCAAGTATGTCCCGTCGCGTACGACGCTACAGGCCCAGGATCTCGGGATGGCAATGCTTACCTTAAATCTCGAAGCCTTCAGCTTCAAGAAGACGCGGCTCGATCTCACGGGCACTGCGGTGCCCGCTTTGACGGACCGAGGCCGTATCTTTTATAGGACCAATCTCGCTTATTATCTGAAGTTATTCGGCAAGGTCGACTGGAATTTCTCGTTTTATGGAAACTGGGACACGCGTCCACCGCCTACCTTTCAGGGCAGCGATTACGGATCCAGCACCGGATTGAGCTGGACCTTTGGAAACAGGTAGGACGCCGCACGCCACGGGACAGCTGGTTCTTATCGCGGGCTCGATGCGAAAAGGTTCGCGCCGAGGGCGTTCGCGATATCGGCAATCGCTTTCTGCGCACGGACGCTGTTCCCGGCCGCATCGAGCGGCGGCGAGATGACGGCGATTCCAAACTTGCCTGGGGCAACCGCAATGATTCCTCCACCGACACCGCTCTTGCCGGGCAGGCCGGTAGTGTACAGCCATTTGCCGGAGTCGTCATAGAGACCCGCGGTGGCCATCACAGCGAGGATCTCAGGAATGTTCTCCGTCCTCGCTACCTGCTTGCCGGTCACCGGATTCTTGCCGCCGTTTGCGAGTGTTGCCGCCATGACACCGAGATCGGACGCGTTGACGCTGATCGAACATTGGCGAGTGTACAGATCGGTCGCCTGAAGCGGGTTTGCCTTGATGTGCCCGTAGGCAAACATAAGCATCGCGATGGCCTGATTGCGTTGGTTCGTCTCGGCCTCGGACTTGTACACTTCCTCGTTCACCTTTAGCGCGCGGCCGGCGAAGTCGCTCTGAACTCCGATAATCTTCTTCCACACCTGGTCCGAGTTCCCCTTCACCATGCTGGTTGCGGTGATCGCGCCGGCGTTGACCATTGCGTTCATTTCGCTTCCTTTGTATTGCTCGATCGCAACGATCGAATTGAACGCCTGACCGGTAGCATCGACGCCCATATTGTCTCTGATGGCGTCCGCGCCGGATTCCTCCATTACGAGAGCCATCGTAAACACCTTCGAGATTGACTGGATCGACACTTCAGTGGTCGTGTCACCTGCGGTGTGAATCCTGCCCTCTGTAGTCACCACCGCTATCCCGAAGAGATTAGGGTCGACCTTAGCCAGCGCCGGAATGTAGTCCGCATTCTTCCCTTCACGAAGCGTCTGATACTTCGCATAGGCCGCGCTGAGAGCCGCATCGATGTCAGCGGGCGCTTGGGCTTCTAATGACAGCGAAACCGTGAATGCCGCTACCGCAGCCAGACCTGAGAACAGCTTTGGTTTGCAGAACATTTCGACCCTCCTGGTACCGAACGTCACGGAGATTACAGCCCATACGAAAAGTTGTATTTAAACGAGAACTGTACCCGCACGTCGTTGGCATGCCAGCCATCCGATTTGTTGTCGCGATATCCCCACTGAAGCTCCGGCCCCAACATGACCCCTTTCGCCGGATAGAAGAGAACGTTGCCGAGCGCGTATTGACCTGACTTGAACGCGTTGGCGGACTGGCCGTTGCTGTTATCGATATCGATACGCGAATACCCGATCGTACTCGTCCACCTGTCATTCCACTTGAGGTCGAGAAAGCCCACCAGTCCAAGAATGGGCAGAGCTTTTCCGAGGATGGGGGTGCGTGGATTCGAGAAGTTGTTCTCGATAGCCACGTCCACGGGAGCATCGTTCATGTAGTTCTGTATGCCTGCACCGTAGACTGCCTGCAGGCGCAAGACGTGTCTGGAGAGTTTCACGTTTGAGCTGACGTTGACACCCCAGCCATTCGTACTGCCTCCGAGTTCGAACTGGTCCTGCAGCATGTCGTCCCACTTGATCTTTCTGTAGATGCCTCCAACCTGGATGTGGCCCCAGTCCTGGGCGAGTCTGTAGTGTCCGGAGATATCGGGCATTGGGAACCGGCCCTTTACGTTTTGCAGTTCAATACGGTTCGCATAGACCCCCTGGTCGGAGCTCGCGCCCGGGCGCTCCACGGCAATCATGAGGTGAGAGTCGCCGTTCGACCATGGCGTGTAGCGAACCTGCACGTTGCGGAAAAACACCATTCCGTTCGGTCCCCAATACTCGACGGAGTTGGGAAAGACATCGGGGTCCATGAATGGGCTCCACGTCTGACCGCCGCCGAACTTGCCGAGTTCGCCCCATGCGTGTCTTAGCCGGAAGGTAGTCTGCCCGGCGTCCACGCCCGTGCCGAATAATTCAAATTCAAAGATGGTCTTGATTTCGCCAACCGGAGTAGGAATATAGCCCTTGACACCCAAACGGCTTTGCCGCACTCCGGCAAACCAGCGACCGTCTTTTCCGAACTCGTCCTTAAACGCGGGGAGTTTGGTGGGGCGAACGACATCGAACCAATTGGGATCGTTCTGTCCGGCCTGATAGCCGGTGTCCAACATGGCGAAGCCATAGATGTCCAAACGCGGCTTAGGCTCTGGAACGGGCGGATTCGCTTGAGCCCAGGTTACGGCCGCTCCTCCCATCAACAATGTTGCCGCCCATAGCAACCGGATGGCAGGCCGCCCTTGAGGTGTGAATACTGTGACCCTGGAAATCATACACGCTCCCTTTTGGCTTCAAAGTTTCAAATGCTTTGTCATAGCGATGCCTATACGTTGGCGTTTGGTCTTTTTTTGAAGTATGCAGGTCAATATTCACGCTGAAGTTTTGATAAGTCGCGATTCCTCGGGCAGCATCATTCTTTCGAGGAACCAATGAACATAACGAGAGTGGGGGCCCTGTTCATGTTGGCCGCATCGCTTCTTGCGGCCGCGGATCCCTTCGTGGGGACATGGCGCTTGAACACGTACAAGTCGAAATTCCCGCTGGGCACACCCGGCATACTGATGGCCACGATGCAGATCGAAGCAGTGGGCGACAGTCTTAGATCGAGTGCGTCGGGCGCCGATGGCGCGGGTATTGCCAGCGATTTCACGTTCACCTGCGCGTTAGATGGCACTCCGTGCAAGGTGACCGCCGCTACTCCAACTTTGAGAAGTGATTCTTCTGTGGATACGGTGGCACTAAAACGCGCCAATCCGAACACCATCGTGGCTACAGGGACGAGGGACGGTAAACCCGTTTATTCCGACCGCCGGGTCGTGTCGCCGGACGGCAAGACTCTGACCGTGACCCGGAGAGGGACAACGCCGGACGGAAAGAAGTACGAAAGCTCAATGGTCCTGGATCGGATTCGTTGATTCAACGCGCATTGCGTTTTTCCCACACCGCACATTGTGCCGCCCCTCCTGGTAGCGCAACTGCACAGCCATAAATGATTGATCAGACGATCACCTGGATGCATTATTTGGAGCTGGTCATCGGTCCGCCTGCGCGCCAGGGCAAGCGAAAGAAAAGCATCCCTGGGACAGCGAATCGAATCACTGCCGCAGTGGCCGGTAAACCCGGGATTGACGAGAAATCGGCGAGAGGCATCGTGTACACAGGCCGTGTCTCGAAGTTAGGCCTCATCGCGAGCCTTCTCGTGATCCTTGCTATGCCCGCAACAGGCGCAGAGGCCGGCCACTATGTTCCGGGCGTCGTGAATATTAGAGACTGGTCCGTCCCGGAGAAGGGTTGGTACTTCATTCAGTACAACACTGGGTACCGTTCTTCCAATCTTCGGGACGCGGAAGGGGCGCCGGCGGGAGACATCGTCATCGCCGGGAAACCTTACAGCGTGCGCCCCGTGAACACTGGAACGTTTGCACCGATGTTTCTCTGGTCGACCGGCAAGCAGGTTGCCGGCGCTGACTTCGCGATGATGATATCTCCGACGTTCGGAAAGACTCCACTTGCCAATCGCCTCTACGCTCTCAACTCCAGGCAGGTTTCCGGGAGCGAGCAGTGGGGAGTCGGGGATATGTTCGTTCAACCGATCAGGCTCAGGTGGGGCGCCGCAAGGAACACACTCACGGCCGCCTACGGATTTTACGCCCCCGTCGGGTCCTACACCGCCCACTCGCCAGGCAATGTCGGACTCGGATTCTGGAGCCAGCAATTCTCCGCATCGCTCTACCACTACTTCGATCAGGATCAGACCACCGCTCTCATGTTCACGACTGTGTATGAAGTAAGCAAATACAGGTCCGGGACCACCGATACGCCGGGTGGGCACGTCGGACTGGAGTACGGCGTGAGCAGGTATCTGGGGAAACGCTTCGAGATCGGCGCCGCGGGTTTTGATTACTTTCAAGTGAGCAACGATCGCGGAGCCGACGCTGCTTCCTATCTGGTCTACGAACGGGTTCATGGCCTCGGCCCGCAAGTCAAGGTGTGGATTGCCCCAAGCCGGCTCAGCGTGGCCTTCCGGATCTTGCGGGAGTACGGCGCTAAAGCTCGTTTTGAAGGCACGACCGCAAACCTCACTCTGACATATGTTTTCAGGAGCCCGAACTGAGGCGCAGACAGTTATGTCCAGTTCAGCGACCGGCAAAACGATTTCCCACTATCAGGTATTGGAACAGCTCGGCAGCGGTGGAATGGGCGTTGTCTATAAGGCGCAGGACCTCCTTCTCGGCCGCCTGGTCGCGTTGAAGTTTCTTCAGGGCAATATGGCCAAGGATCAGGACGCACTGGCACGGTTTCACCGCGAGGCGCGAGCGGCTTCCACGCTGAATCATCCCGGAATCTGCACGCTGTACGAGATAGGCGACGAAGACGGTGTCCCCTACCTGGTCATGGAACTATTGGACGGAACATCCCTGCGGGATCTCGTAGGAAAAGGTCCGGTGCCGATCGAGACGTTATTGGATCTGGGAATCGAAGTGGCCGATGCGTTAGATGCGGCCCACGCCCAAGGCATCCTTCATCGCGATATCAAGCCCGGAAATTTCTTTGTCACGAAGCGCGGACATGCCAAGCTATTGGATTTCGGCTTGGCCAAGATGTGCCCCACCGAGACCGCCACGAGTAGCGCGGAGACCGCAAGCCAGTTTCTGGACGCGGAGGCGCACCTTACCAGAGCCGGGACCATCCTGGGCACGCTGACCTACATGTCTCCGGAACAGGCGTTGGGTACGCCGCTGGACGCGCGTTCCGATTTGTTTTCGTTCGGCGTCGTGCTCTATGAAATGGCCACGGGCCACCTGCCCTCCCGGGGAGGCTCAGCCGGTATCACACTGGATTCAATCCTCCACCAGCCTCCCGCGCCGGTCGTGCGATTGAACCCCGATATCCCGGAAAGCCTTGCGGGCGTCATCCACAAGTGCCTCGAGAAGGATAAGACCCTCCGGTATCAACACGCATCGGAGATAGGGGCCGATCTGAAGCGAGTGAAGAGAGACTTGGAGCTTCAGCATAGTTCGATCACCCCACGCCGGGATGACGTAAGCTTGGTCACCGCCGATCTATCGGCATCGCATTCGTGGTTTTCCAATCGCGAAAGCACGACCGGAACTACGCAGTCCGCCGTGGAGCAGTCGCCTTGGCGACGGCGAATCGTGATAGGCGCATGTACGCTGGCTGCGGCGTTGCTTCTCGCGGGAGGTAGTTTACTGTGGCAGAGCTCGAAACGCGCCGTAACTGCGCAACTACCGCTTACGATTCGGCCATTCGGCAGTTTGCCCGGACGCAAACAAACCCCGATCTTTTCGGGTGACGGCAATGCGATCGTCTTCGCCTGGGACGGCGGGCAGAGGGACCAGAATTCGGATCTCTATATGATGCAGATCGAGGGCGGCTCACCGTTGCGGCTGACGAGCCATGCATCCAGCGAGTGGCCGGTGTGCTTCAGCCCCGATGGGAGGCGTCTCTATTTCACTCGACAGTCGGAGACCGGCGTGGCCTCATTCTGGGTCGCGGCTCTAGGCGGCCGCGAGATGTGGGTAGCGGATGGGTTCCTGACCGACGTCTCATCGGACGGGCGGTCCGCGTTACTGATGCGCCTCAGCGGTTCGGAAACCGAGCGCCAAGGTGTCTTCGTGATGGATCTAACGTCCGGCGCCGAGCGCAGGCTTGCAGCGGAAGTCGGCGCGATGAATCCGGCATTCAGCGCGGATGGCCGGTGGATCTACCTCCCTCACGGACCAAGCGTCGATCGCCAAAGCGTGCATCGCACTCCGTTCGAGGGCGGCGAGATTGAGCCTGTGAGTTTCTCCGGTCTCGGCGCAGACATCGATCGTGTGGAAGCAATAGAATTCGCGCCGCGCCGCGAACGTATGCTGATTTCGGCACGAGAGATCACCACCAATGCCCTTGTCTCCTTCATCGCGAATGGTGACGGCTCCGAACCCAAGCGCCTTCCGGGCAGTGTCACCTTGGGAGCACTATCACCAGACGGGCGGCACATGGTAAGCGTCCGCAACGGGTTTAGCGTCCCCCTCTATCGGGCGGAAGCGTTCCCCGCCCCGAATCGCGAAGCGATCGGTGAGAAGATCTTGGATCGGACCGGCGAGGAATACGCACCAAAACTCTCTCCCGACGGAACGCGTCTCGCGGCTGTTTCGCTCGGAGCAGGGAACTGGTCGCTGTGGCTCTGGAGCATCGGCATGACCGACGGCCGGCCAGTGTTCAGTAAGCCGGGCGCGAGCGCCGGTTCGCCCGCCTGGTCACCGGACGGTAAGTGGATCGCCTTCGATACCCGTCCTTCAGGCGGGGCAACGGAGGTTTGGCTGATACCTTCGTCAGGCGGAGAGGCGAAGGCCCTGGTCGCTCGCCCGATAGAAAACTTCACTCCCTGCTTTGGCCCAAGGAGCCAGTGGGTTTACTTTACTTCCTCGCGGACCGGTACGCTGCAACTCTTCAAAGTTCCCATCACGGGCGGCCCGGTAGTTCAAGTAACCCAGGGCGGCGGATTCCGATGTCAATTTTCGGAAGACGGCCGCTACATTTACTACATGAAGACGCGCGGCGGCGGAGAGATATGGCGGATGGAGATTACGAGCGGCCGCGAGGAACCCGTGGTGCCGGAGATGAAATCTTCTAACTGGAAGGTGCTTCGAGACGGGATCTACCTGATGGATTCCGGGGTCGATTCCCAGCGGGGGACAGCCACCAGGGAAGCGAACGCGCGATTCTATCGCTTTGCGACAAGAACGATTCAAGACTTGCGATTTCGCACGCCGAAACCGATCGCCTCCATTGGCATCGAGGTTTCACCAGATCAGAAGTGGGTCTACTACAGCCAGGTGGATTCTGTTTCCAGCGACCTGTTCCTGGCCGAGAACCTGCCCTGATGCACCGTCGCCTCAACGCACCTTAGCGATGATCTGCGGAACGCGGGCGGGCGCTGCATACCACTGTTCTTTGGGCACTATCTTCGGTTGCTCGGGATCGCGTTCGTAAGCGGGCGTCATGATCTGCACGCCGTATTCGTTAAATACGTCCAGGATGCTTCGGTGTAACTCTGTGTAGATTGCTTCCATGGCTTGCGGTTTATCGCAGTAAACATTGATCTCGTAGGTCACGCAGAAGTCGCCGAGCAGTTTCTGAAGTACGAAAGGCGCTGGGTCCCGTTGCACCCCTGGCGCGCGCGCCGCGGCTTCGAGCAACATCGCCTCGACCTGGCGCCAGGGGGTTTCGTACCCGATTCCCACGGTGGTGTGCAATATGAGGCCACGTTCCTGGGCCATCGAAGTGAAGTTAGTGACGTGACTGGCCAGGATCGTGGAGTTTGGCACCACCAGCTCCTCGTTCTTTATCGTGCGGAGATGCGTCACCAGCAGCCGCATTCTTTCCACGTCGCCGACGTCTTCCCCTATCTTTACTCGATCGCCAATCCTGAAGGTGCCCCGATAAGTCATGCTATAGCCGGCGATGAGATTCCCAATGAGTGACGAGGAACCAAGCGAGAAGACGATACCCAAGAACAGCGAGACTCCCTTAAACGCTTCAGATCCGGATCCCGGGATATAGGGATACGCGACCACGACCGCTAATGCCACGCCCAGCAACCGCAGGAGCCGGAAAGTCGGCCAGGCCCACTCCGGCTCGAAGCCTTTTAGAGTGATCGTCCGATGAGCGACAGCGTCGAAGAAGACGCGTGCAAACTTTAGCAAATAGCGGGTCACCAGGACCAGAACCGCCAAAAACAGGAGATTCGGAATCTCGTCCGCCAGTCCCCGTCCCATGGTCCGCAGCGGATCGAGAATCAGGCTGAACAAGCCCTTGGAGAGCGAACGCGTCCAAGGAAAGAGGGCCAGAACGAAAGTCAGATAAACGTAGACGATCGCGAAAGCCCCCAAAGTCCAACCCAGGCTGAGCAGGGCCATGACCGCCCGCCAGATCTGGTCGGCTTTTACCAGATGAAAAGCGCGGTCTTGGATCCCCTCCAGATCCGCCCGGTAGCGGCGCTCGATGCGTACGCGAACGAGGGCGAGGGCCCGGCGGCCCGCATACGCGGCCAGGATTAACGCGAGTGTGGCACCGATTGCCTCTAAGGCGCGCCAGCCCAACACCCCCGGCCGCCGCTCGTTACGATGATTCTCAATCGCCTCCCCAATTCGCCTGCGGTACGTCGCCGCCAATGCGGCGCGTCCGAGTTGCTCGATCGCTGCATCCTCATCGAACACGGTCACGATCCGCTGACCCGCGGACAAGATCCAGGTCCCATCGGGATGGTCTTCAATCGTTAACGACTGTACTGAGATGTTTGGATTCGCCGCGAGAGACCGAATTCTGTCCGCGATCTCCCGGGCGCGCCGCTCTGCGGGGTAAGAAGTCACTCCACGCACCGAGAACAGCGTGTCGCCGTCAATGACGACCTGTGCCAGCCGCACCTCGCTGTCCGCATCCGGACTTGCTCCGGAGACGTCCCCGGTCTTTCCGTCCTGACCGAGCACAGGGACTACCCCGCTGAAGATGAACGCAAGAGTGAATGACAGGATACGAAACAAGACACTTACCTTCTTCGAAGACGCGGCGTCCCAGACCATGGATGCAATGTTTTGGCGTTGCGCGATGCCTCGCCGAAAATTGTCTGAATCGAGCACAGCAGAGCCGCATCAGTGGAATGAAGTACTCGTGCGATTTTACGGGTGCACCTTCCTATGCTGCGTCACCTTGCGGTCTTTACTCTTTGCGTCGCGACGTGTCGGGCTCAATCCCCCGGTTCCCTCGCGCAGTTCAATGATGCAGTCGATGCGCTCATTCAACGTGTGGCGCCAAGCGTCGTGCAGATTCTTGTAAGCGGCTATGGGCTCCAGGCCGATGCAGAGCGCCGCAATACCGAGGTAGTCTTCGGGCGCCAACGCGCCATCGGATCGGGCTTTGTCGTCGACTCTGAAGGTTACATCCTCACAAACGCCCACGTGGTCAACGGGGCTGAGCGGATTCAGGTGATTTTGCCCATGAAGGCGTCGCATGGAGCTTCCAAAGAAACGAATCCGACACAAGCCATTACAAATGCTCTCTCACCCAAGATGTCGATACTCCCAGCGCGAATCGTGGGGCTTGCCCGAGACCTCGACATCGCTCTGCTGAAAGTGGATGGCGAGGCTCCGCCGCCACTCCCTCTGGCGGCGTATCGCGATCTGCGTCAGGGTGAGCTTGTATTTGCTTTCGGCAGTCCAGAAGGGTTGCGTAACACGGTGACTCATGGGATTGTCTCGGCGGTCGCCCGGCAAAGCGACCCCGATTCTCCACAAATCTCCATCCAAACGGACACGCCCATCAATCCGGGCAACTCCGGGGGGCCGCTAGTCAACTTCAAGGGTGAAGTGGTGGGGATGGACACTTTCATCCTTTCAAAATCGGGTGGCAACGAAGGTCTTGGATTCGCTATCCCGAGCGCCACTTTGCGGGTTGCGTACCGCCAGCTCAAACAGTTCGGCCGCCTGCGCCGGCAGGAGATTGGAGTTTCCATGCAGACCATCACGCCGGCGGTGGCCA
>JADMIO010634585.1_pt1 | contig 19026 bp, 14 predicted proteins | sample 8958161 | NCBI WGS metagenome assembly JADMIO01 (sample SAMN16585339, study PRJNA669376) | soil metagenome | isolation source: Crop rotation soil | place: USA: Cullars Rotation, Alabama | collected 2011
TCGATCGCGTCGGTGCAGTCGACGGTCGAGCCCGCCGGCACGTGGACGTACGCGTAGCCGGTGTGCTTTCCCGCCGGCACGCGCGACGGATCGAATTGCGACTGCTGGACGACCATCACGAACGGACGCTCCGGGTGCTCGCCGCGCCAGACGGCCGCCTCGGCGGCGGCGATCTCCTCGAGCGTGCCGCCGACGTGCACGGTCGACGCGTCGAGACAGTGCGGGTCGCGCCAGGGAATGGGTCCGTCGAGCGCCCAGTCGAGCTTGAAGACGCCGGGACCATAGACGTACCGCCTGAGGCGCCGCACGTAGCCGTCCGGCAGCGCTGGGCCGCAGATGTCCGCGAGCGCCGCGGGGCTCGTGTCGAAGAGCACGACGCGCGCGGGCGGCAGATCGGCGAGGCGGCGCACGCGCACGCCGGTCTCGATGTGGCCGCCGAGCGAGCGCAGCAACGACGCGAGCGCGTCCGCGATCGCCTGCGACCCTCCCGCCGCGACGGGCCACTCCTCGACGTGGGCCGTGAGAGCGAAGATCATCGCGACGGCGCCCGTCAACGCCCGCTCCAGCGGCAGGATCGAGTGCGCGGCGCAGCCCGCGAGCACCGCCTGCGCCCGCCGCCCGCGAAACCGCGCCCGCAGCAACGTCGTCGCCGGCAGCAGTCCCGGCAGACCGAAGCGCGCCATAAGGAGCGGGTGCCGCGGCAGCCGGAGCGGTCCCATGAGGTCGGCGAGGAGACCGTGCGGATCGCGCAGGAAAGGCGCGAAGGTCCGCTGATAGCGCTCCGCATCCTCGCCGAGCGCCGTCGCGGTATCCGCGAGCGAACGCCAGAGCATCACGGCGGGTTCGTCGTCGAGTGGATGAGCCGCCGACGCGGGCGGCAGCAACCAGCGGAGGCCGTGCGCTTCGAGACGGAGCGTGCGGAAGAACGGGGACAGGATGCCGGTCGGGTGACAGCCCGAGCAGACGTCGTGTCGGAACCCGGGCAGGGTGAGCTCCGCCGTACGCGTGCCGCCGCCGATCTGGTCGCGCGCTTCGAGGACGCGTACCGCGGCGCCGCCGCGCGCGAGCTCGACCGCCGCCGCCAGGCCGTTCGGACCGGAGCCGACGACGATTGCGTCGGTGCTCACGCGGTCCCCGTCCGCGAAATCGCGGTGACGGCGGAGCGCTTCGTCGCCGACGCTCGCCTGGGTAGCGGTCTCAGCACCATCGCGGTCGGCGCCGGATGCTGCCTCAGCGTGGGCTCACTGTCCACGACGACCGGCGCGGAGAAACGCCGAGCCCGTCGTCGACGCGTGCGCCAGCCGAGCGAGCCGACGCTATCGAGCCCACGCCGCGTAGAGCAGCGCCACGCCGATGAGATCCGAGATGCCGTGTGCCACCATCGCGTCCGCAAGGCGGCGTGAACGGAGGAACACCATCGTGAACACCGTGCCGGCCGCCGCGGCGGCCACGACGCCCCCCGGACCCTGATACGCGTGCCGCGACGCGAACACCGCGGTGTGCACGACGGCCGCGAGGACGAGGCCGATCGCACCGAATCCTTTCTCGAGGCGAGTGAGACAGAAGACACGCTCGAGCTCCTCGCCGAAGCCCGCAAGGATGGAGCTGCACACCCACCACGGAAGCTCGCGCGCGTCACGAAAAAGGAAAGCGATCGGCGGAGTCGGGCGAATCGGCGCCGCGACGTCCCCGGTCATGATGCGCAAGCTGAGGCTGCCGACCAGCATATCGAGCAAGAGCACGGATCCGACGGCTCGCCATACGACGCCGCTGGAAAGCGCGCGCCCGAGCTCACGCGTCCCGAAGCCGAGAGCCGCGAACGACTCGCCGGAGCCCCGCAAGAGCAACCAGATGATGGTGCTCATGATGAGAATCTGCGCCGCGAAGTAGAGCGCCAGATGCCGAATGCCGGCGAACACCACGGGCGCTCCCACGGCATAGGACGTCAATGAAGCCGCCCAGTCGGCGGCGACGAGTCCTATCGACGTGAGCAGCCAAAAATTCTGCATCTACACCTGGGCGCTGCCGAGCCTCTTCTTCACGTTCGCGAGGTAGTTGCTCGCTGCCTGCGTGGCCTCGCCCTGCACGTACGACTTGATCAGGCTCTGCAGGAGCCGCGGCACCGGCGTGTCGGGTGCCAGCGTCTGCTGCACCGTCACGCGGGTGTGGCCGTCGTCGACGCGCTCGAGGCGCACGATGCCGTCGACGTCCGTGTTGTCTCCCTCGGCGCCCGTGCTCGCGAAGCGGATCTCGTCGGTGCCGTTGCCCGTGTACTTCGCCGTGTAGGTGACGCACATGCTGACGGGACCGGTCGACCGCTCCGCGAAGACGAAGCGGAAGACGTCGGGACCGCCGTCCTCGCAGCGGTCGAGACCGGGGATGCAACGTGCCGAGGTCGGCACGTCCCAGAAGAACGCGTACGCCTCGGCGAGCGGGACGGGAACGACGACGGACTCGGTCACTTCGGTCGGGAACTTCGCCATGGCGCTCTCCTGCGGGGACGGTGTCGCGGCCTCATAGACCAGCGCTTTCCCCGCGTTCAACCTCCGCGGACGTCACCTTGACCGTCCCGGACCTCGCGTCTATGACCGCCCGATGCGCTTTTACGAGTACGAGGCCAAAGCCCTTTTCGCCAAGCACAACACGCCCTTGCTGAAGGGCCGCGTCGCGAAGACGCCGGCCGAGGCCAAGAAGATCGCGGCCGAAATCGGCGGCAAGGTGGTGTTGAAATCTCAGGTGCTGACGGGCGGGCGCATGAAGGCGGGCGGCGTGAAGTTCGCCGACACCCCGGAGCAGGCGGAGCAGCACGCCGAGGCGATCCTCAAGCTCGTGATCAACGGCCAGTCGGCGCGCGGCGTGCTCGTCGAGGAGTGCGCCCCCGTCAAGAAGGAATACTTCGCCGCCATCACGTGGGACGGCCGCCGGAAGCTCCCGGTTGTGATCTTCAGCGACATGGGCGGCATCGACATCGAGGAGGTCGCCGAGAAGCACCCCGAGCACGTCTCGCGCACCCACTTCTCGACGCTCGTGCCCTTCGCACCGTACATCGCCAAGCAGGCGATCTCCGCGACCGGCGTCACCGGCGACGACTTGAACAAGCTGACGCCGATCGTCGCAACGCTCATCGAGATCTTCCTGAAGTACGATCTGACGCTCGCCGAGATCAACCCCCTCGGCAAGACCGAGGCCGGCAAGTTCCTCGTGCTCGACGGCCACATCGACATGGAGGGCGACGCGCGCGACAAGTACGCGCCCCTCCTCGCCGAGCTCGGCATCGGGAAAGAGGAGACGCGCGAGGCGCGGCCGCCGACGCCCTTCGAGATCGCCGGCGCCGAGGTCGACGCGTCCGATCACCGCGGCGTCGCCGGCAACGTGAAGGAGTTCGACGGCGACCTCGGCCTCGTGATCGGCGCCGGCGGCGGCTCGCTCACGCTCTTCGACGCCATCCGCAAGCACGGCGGCAAGCCCGCCAACTACTGCGAGATCGGCGGCAACCCGAGCGTGAAGAAGGCCTGCGGCCTGACCAAGCTCATCTTGAGCAAGCCCGGCGTCAAGAAGATCGCCGTCATGATGAACGTCGTCTCGAACACCCGCGTCGACATCGTCGCGCGCGGCGTCATCAAGGGCTGCGTCGAGAGCGGCCGCAATCCCGCCGACACGATCGCGATCTTCCGCATCCCTGGCGCTTGGGAAGACGACGGCTTCAAGATCCTCAAGAAGTACGGCGTCGAGTACTGCGACCGCACCGTCTCGATGTACGAGGCGGCGGGTCGCGCCGTCGCGAAGATGCAGTAGCCGCGCGCAGACTCGCTCGCTCAGTTGCTCGCAACGCGTCGGATCTTGAACGGCGGCAGCAGATAGCCCGTGCCGAACGTTCCGAGCGCCTCGGCGAAATACACGAGCCGATTGATCGTCGGCACCGCGGTGTCGGCCTGGAAACCGAGGCTGCCGGCCGCGCCGTTCACGCCCGCGCCGCCGACGGAGAGCAGATCGGAGACGGTGACGCCGTTCGCCGTGAACGTCGTGCTCGGGACGCGGTCTTTGTCCGCCGTTGAGACGGTCCAGGTCGTCGTCGCACTGGCTGCGCCGTACGCCGGGCCGTAGGTATCCGTGAAGTTGATGAAGATGAGCTCGTTGCCGCCGGAAGCGACCGGCGCGAGCGTTTCGGGATCGTAGTGTGCCGCGAGCAGCGCGGTCTGCGGCTGGATGAGCTGCAGTGTCGCGGTCGCTGGACCGATGATCGTGCCGAAGGGCAGCAAGGTGTCGTCCGCGTTGACGGCACTCCGGGCCGCGGCGCCGGCGCCGAAGGCCGAGCCGGTCAGGAGATTGGCGACCGTGAAGCCGCCGGCGAGCGTGTGGAACGCGATCGGCCGTCCCGCGTCATCGACCGGCGTCGCGATCGCAACGCCGGCTTGCGCCGGCAGTCCGCTGCCGCGCAACGCGCCCACGTCGATGGTCGTGACGATCCCCGCGGGGAGCTCGACCGTCTTCTTGAACGGCGTCCCGAACGCCGGTCCGTAGAAGAGCACTTCGACGATCATGGACTGATCCTGGAGAAAGTTCTTCATCGAAATGAACGTCGTGAAGTCGGGACGCGCGTCGTAGTAGACGATGAGTTGGTCGCCGCTCGGGTCGGGCGTCTCGGTGACGTTCGGCGGCTCTACCGCTCGTGCCGTACTCGCCCACAGTGCGATTGCGACCGACATCACTCCCAAAGCTCTCCCCATGTCTGCCTCCGATGGTGGCCCTGTCCCGGGCATCCGCAGTTGCGCCACGTCCGGCGACGCGGGCTCCGGCCATGTATCCCGGTGCTCTCGACGCCAGTCAATTCGCGACGAAAGGCTTCGTCGTTCAGGCTGCACCTCGAGGCGCGGCCCGGCAGAGGGGGCGAGCAGGCGCTAGAAATCCACCGCGTTGATCGGCGCGACGTTCATACCCGCCGGGTATGCGTAGGAGACGTTGCGGGTCATCGGCGTGCTCGCGACGGCGCCCCATCCCCAGACCCAGAGACCGAACGGCACGTCGGAGTGCATTTCCCGGACGCCGGTCGAGCAGCTGCCGACGTTCTGGAAGTTGCCGGTCGTGAGGTCGACGCGGACGAATTGGAAGTCGCTGGTGATGGACTGCCAGCCCGTGAGCGTCCCGGCGCAGTCGAGGACGACGTCGTGAAAGGTGGAGTCACCGGCGCGCTTGCGGATCACGACGAGATCGGTCTCCGGATACTGCAGATCGGTGAAGAACACGTACCGATCGAGGTATTGCTCCGGCGGCGTGACCACCACGACGTCGGGATCGCCGAGCCCGGCGGCGGAGACCGCTCCGGATCCCGTCATGTACTCGAGCAAAATGAACGGGTGGGCGGTATCCTGTGACGACACCACGAAGGGCGTGCCGGTCTGAAACAGCACCACCTGTCCGCTGCTCAACGTCTGCGGTGCGCCGATGGGGGTCGAGTACGTGAGCTGCGTCCCGTCGACCATGCCCACGACCCGCCAGAACGTCTGCGTCTCGTTGGCGGCGCGCGGTCGATACATCACGCCGGCGTACGTGCTGCCGAAAGCGCGCGCCGGTGGGATCATCTGCTCGCCGTGATCGCAGAACGAGGCTTGGTTCGTCGGTACGTTCATGCACGGCTGCCCGGCCATGAGCCCGATCGGCTTGGTGGCGCGGATGGGGCTCCCGGTGAGCTCGGTGTTCTGCGTGATCTGCGCGTTCTGGCCCTTCTGCAAGGTGATGACGAGCGGCTGCCCGGCGAAACCCGGTGGGACTCCGTTGCCACCGACGATCTGCACGCCCGGGAGGATCGTGACCACCGTGTCGTCCTCGCGTGCGACGACGTTGAGCGACGGGCCGAACGAGGACCGGGGCGGAAGGCCGCCGCTCGCGGAGCCTTCGGGGAACGCGTCGACCGCCACGTAATCGGTGTCCCAGACGTGCGTCGGCAAGAGCAGGGACGCGCCGGTCACGGCCGCCGCACCGCCGCCGAAGGGATTGATCTGATACGCGACGACCGGCTCGTCGGTCGTGATCTCGAACGACTTCAAGATCCCCGACGCGGGCGCGCTCGAAACGGGGACGGCCGATGCGACCGGACAGAGCGGCGCTGCGCCGGTCCCGCCGCCGAGGAACAGCACCGCGGCGGCGCCGGGCGGCAGGCCGACGTTCGCGTCGTACGCCGCGAGCGTCAGCGCGGCCCCGGTGCCGCTCGGGATGCGGGTGAAGCTCTCCACCGGACGATCGATTCCGTCGTAGCGGACCGCGAGGTGCGCGGCCGCCGTCGACGTGTTCACGACGTAGGCGGCGAAGCAGTCGCCGTGCCGGAACACGTCCATGCTGGTCGCGAAGTAGTCGCACCCGACGGAGCGCGTGCCCTTGCTCGCGACGGAACAGGCGCACGCGTCCTCGCAGCTGAGCGCCACGCGCTCGTACGCGTCGACGCATTTGGCCGCCTTTTTGAGGCCGCAGGTCTCCACGCCCTTCTTCGAGACCTTGCGACAGAGAACCATGCCCGCCCGCCCGCACGTCGAGCTCGCGAGCGCGCGCTTCACGTCGTTGCGGCACGCGGTCGGGAATCCGACCTTGCCGCGCGCCTTCACCTCCGCCTTCACGACCGGCCGCCAGCACTTCCCATAGTCGCTCGCCTTCACGGCGGTGCTGCACGGACATGCCGCCGCGACCGCTGCGCGGACGTCGGCGACGACGGTGGCGTTCGTACACTTCGACGGCTTGCCACACCGCACGCTCGCCTCGGCGAGCGCGTGGCCGCCGATGATCAGCGCACCGACCAATCCGAGCTCGAGCACCCGCGTCATGCGCATGTTAGCCCCCGCCGGCGTCCGGAAGTTGCCCCGTTGCGTAGCTGCCGCGAGGCGGCCCCGTCAAACGAGGACGACGAGTCCTACTCCCCCGCCGGGTTGCAGTAGGGTGCGCGCTCACTCCAACCGGAAGCCTACTTTCAGCGTCACCTGGAAATGGGCGATCTTCCCGTCGGCCAGGTGGCCGCGCGTCTCGACGACCTCGAACCAATCGAGGTTCTTCAGGGTCTCGTTGGCGCGCGCGATGGCGTTCTGGATGGCGTCGTCGCTGCTCGTGGTCGACGATCCGACCAACTCGATCACCTTGTAGATGTGCTCGGACATGGCTGCTCCTCCTCGACGGCTCGTGACGTTTGGTGACGTCGAGTCACCGTAGTCGAGGGAATCAGCGAGAGCGAGGCGGCGTGCGATCGTCGCCGAAATATTTTTCGCTGCGGTAGCGGAGCCACACGCGCAGGACCTGGGGCACCTTCTCGCGCTCGGCTCGGCTGAGCGATTCATAGAGCGCGAGCGCCTTGTCGCGCGCGGCGCGACAGGCGCGATTGTTGTGGGCGTCCCAATAGCTTCGCGCGACGCGGATGCAGCGGCAGGTCTCCTTGACGAGGGCCGCGCCCGTGAGGACGCGCGGGGGAGGTCGCATCCCCGCGACTATCGCCGATCGCGCCGCGACGAGGAAGCCCGCGCGGGCGACACGGTCGACTTCCCTTACGACCGCCGCGCCGACCTCGGCGCTCGCGTGCCTCGATTCGAGCATCCCCCGTCCGGGTGACCCGAAGCTGGTCCGCCGCTGATTGATCGCCGCGCGGCGGGTGTGCCATGTCGGCTCGGCACGCCGTGTCACGCGCCACGCCGATTTCCGTCGCCCTCGCCGAACGCGATCTGATCCGTGATCGCCTGCCGTTCTTCGCGGTGGTGTGGTCGGCGGTCACCGTCCTCTGGCTGATCGCGCTCGCCCATCACGGCGCGCCGTTCGGCGTGACGGGAGCGGCCGCCATCGTCGGAGCGCAGGTCGTGGTGCTGGCGACGGCGGTGCGGCTCACCGGGCGCCTCTCGTCGCCCGCGCTCGTGCGGCTCGTCGTACTCGTCGCGATCGGTGGCCTCGGCCTCGTGTGGACCATCGCCGCGAGTCTCACCGACGCGCCGTTCGACGTCGTCGCGATCGTCATGCCCGTCATGGTGCTCATTCCGCCGCTGTTCTTCGCGTGGAGTTGGGACGTCGAGCTGGCGCTCATGCTCGGCCTCGGCGTGCAGGCGGCGCTGTGGTTCGGCTACGTGGTTCCGGCCGACGACACGTCGGTCGTAGACATCGCCTTCACCGCGAGCGCCGGCGCGGCGCTCGGCATCGCGGTCGCCGCGCGCGTGTCGCACGAGTTTCGCTTGCGGGTCGCGCACCGCGAGCAGGAAGCCGTGGCGGCACGCGCGCTCACCGACGCGCACGAGGCATTCCGCGCCAGCGAGGAGCGCTTTCGCGTCGCCTTCGATCGCGCGCCGATCGGCATGTCGATGGTTCGCGCCGACGGCGCGGTGCTGCAGCTGAACGCCGCCTTCGAGCGCATCCTCGGCCGACCCGCGAGCGAGGTCGTCGGCATGGTGGTCGACGATCTCATTTTGCCCGAAGACCTGCCGTTGGCTCGTTCGGATCGCGATCGTTTGCTCGGCGGCGCCGTCGACGCGCAGGAAACCGTCATGCGGCTCCGCCATCGCGACGGTCATGCCGTCTGGTCGCGCGTCACCCGCGCGCTCATCCGCGACCGCGACGGCAACCCCTCGCACATGATCGGCCAGGTCGAGGACGTGACCGAGCGCCTACGCGCCGAGGAGGCGCTGCGCGCCAGCGAGCGCACGTTCCGGAGCTTCGCCGAGTCGATGGCGGCCGGCGTGCTGATCGTGCAGGACGGCGTGATCCGCTACGTGAACGCGGCCGTGACCGTCATCACGGGATTTCCGGCGCCCGACATCCTGGGCCAATCCGTGCTGTTCATCGTCGCGGAGGCGGACCGCGCGCTCGTCGCCGAGCGCGGCGCGGCCCGCATCGGCGGCGCCGACGTCCCCGTCCGGGCCGAGTATCGGGTCAACACCAAGTCAGGCGAGGAGCGCTGGGTCGACATCACCGTCGCGGTGATCGAGTACCAGGGACAGCGGGCGCTGCTCGGCACCGCCTTCGACATCACGGAGCGCAAGCGTGCCGAGCAAGCGCTCGCCATCTCGGAGCGCATGTTCCGGAGCTTCGCCGAGTCGACGGCGGCCGGCGTGCTGATCGTGCAGGACGAGATCATCCGCTACGTCAACGCCGCCGTGACCGCCATCACGGGCTTCGCGAGCGACGAGCTCCGCGGCATGCCGCTTCGCGAGCTCGTGCACCCCGAGGACCGCGAGCTCGCGCTCGCGCGGGCGCAAGCGCGACTCCGCGACGACTTCGTGCCGACGCGGGTCGAGTACCGCCTGCGCACCAAGACCGGCGGCCAGTGCTGGGTCGACCTGACCGTCGGTCTCATCGAGCACATGGGCCGCCCGGCGCTGCTCGGGACGGCGTTCGACGTCACCGAGCGCCACGATTCCGCGGAGGCGCTGCGCGCGTCGCTCGCGGAGCTCCAGAAGCGGGAGGAGCAGTTGCGGCTGCTCGCCCAGCGGCAGGTGAAGGTGCGCGAAGAGGAGCGCCGGCGGCTCGGCTTCGACCTCCACGACGACGTCTGTCAGGAGCTCGTCGGTACCGGGATCATGGTGGAGTCGGTGCGTGGACGGTTGCAGGGCGTCGATCCCGAGGCCAGCCAGAAGCTCGCGCGCGTGAGCCGCCACCTGAACGATCTCGGCGAGCACCTCCGGCTCGTCGCCCGCGAGCTGCGTCCGATGTTGCTCCACGACCTCGGGCTCGAGGACAGCGTCCGATCGCTCGCGTCCGGCATGACGTCGCCGACGACGCGCATCGCCGTGACCGCGACGACCGCGATTCCGCGGCTCGCCGAGGACGTGGAGGTCGCCGTCTACCGCATCGTGCAAGAGGCGATCACGAACGGCCTCCGCCATGCCGAGTCGAGCGAGATCGTGGTGTCGCTCGCGGTGACGGAGGGCTCGTTGCGGGTCGAGGTGCGCGACGATGGCCGGGGGTTCGACGTGCGGACGCCCAATCGCGACGCGCTCGGGCTCGTCAGCATGGAGGAGCGCGCGTTGGCGCTCGGTGGCAAGCTCTCCGTGCAGTCGACGCCCGGGAACGGCACCTCGGTGCTGCTCACGTGTCCCCTGATCCGGCGCGTTCCGCGTCCGGCCGCCTGAGCGGCGGGCCGTCCGAGGAGCCGTCATCGCGACCCGTCCGCATCCGACGCACCTGCTCGACATGGCGCCGCTCGCGGCCGTCGTGCGCCTCGCCGCCCCGACGACGCTCGTCATGGCGGTCTCGGCGGTGTCGAACGTCGTCTACACCTACTTCGTGAGCAAGCTCGGCGTCGACGCGATCGGCGCCGTCTCGCTCGTCTTCCCGGTGTCGCTGCTCGCGATCACGGCGATGGGCGGCGGCATCGGGGCGGGGGCGACGTCGGCGATCGCGCGGGCGCTCGGGGCGGGCGCGCGCGACGAGGCCGCGACGCTCGGCGGACAGGCCCTCGTGCTCGCCGTGTTGCTCGGCTGGGGCTTCGGGCTCGCCGCGTGGTGGGGCGTCGGTGCGCTCTTCCATCTCATGGGCGCGACGGGGGCGGTGCACGAAGGTGCGACGGTGTTCGCGCACGTGGTGTTCGGCGGCGTCTGCATCACGTTCTTCAGCATGATGCTCGACAGCTTGATGCGCGCCGAGGGCAACGTCCGCGTTCCCGCGACGTGGGCGACGACCTCGCTGCTGCTGCAGATGGCCGTGACGCCGCTCTTCATGTTCCATTTCGGGTGGGGCCTGGTCGGGGGCGCGATCTCGATGCTGACCTGCCAGGCGCTCGCGATCCTGCCCCGCGTCGCTTGGGTCTTCGGCGGCCGCGGCATCGTGCGGCCGGTGTTTCGCTTCGGCCGTCACGGCCTCACGCCGATGCGCGAGATCGTACGCGTCGGCGTTCCCGCCGCGCTCTCGACCTCCATCAACAACGTCGGCTTGATGGTGTTGACGGCGGTCGTCGCTCGCCTCGGCAAGGCCGATCTCGCCGCCTACGGCCTCGGGACGCGTCTCGACTTCGTGCTGATGTCGTTCGGATACGGCGTCGGCGCGAGCGTGCTGACGCTGGTCGGGTTGGCGCACGGCGCGACACGCGGCGATCGCGTTCGCGCGTTCGTCGGCCGGGGTATCGTGGTCGCGACGATCCTGCTCGCGGTGCCCGGGCTGATCGTCTGGTGGCGGCCCGATCTCTGGCTCGGCATGTTCACCGACGACGCGGGCATCCTCGAGGTCGGAACGCTGTACTTCCGGACGATCGGCCCGAGCTATCCGTTTCTCGGCGTCAGCATGGTGATCGCGTTCGCGTTCCAGGGGCTCGGCCGCGCCACCCTGCCGCTCTTCGTGATGGTCACGCGGGTCGCGGCGGTGCTCGTCGCGGCGATCGTGTGTACGCGCGTCTTCGGCCTCGGCGAGCACGCGGTCTTCGTGACCATCGCGCTCGGCAACGTCGCCGGCGCGGTCGTGCTGGTCGCGCTCTTCGTCGCGACTCAGCGGCGTGCGCGCGCGGCCGCGACGCCGGAGACCGTGAGCACGGCGGCGTAGGCCACTACGGCCAGCGCGCTCACCCACGCGCCGACCACGAAGGCGCGAGGCCGGTATTCGAGACGGAAATGGTGCGCGCCGGCAGGCAGCGCCACGCCGCGCAGGATGTAGTCGACGGGCAGGACGGCGTAGCTGCGAGCGTCGTCGTCGAGCGACGTCGCGTGCCAGCCCGCGCTGTAGTTGTCGCTGAGGAGCAGGATCGCCGGCACGGCCGTGTCTGCGCGCACCTCGAGGGCGTCGGTCGAGAGATCGACGATCGTGACCGACCCTTCCTCGGGGTGGTTCTCGGGCGTCGTCGGTGCCGGGCCGAGGCCGGGATCGGCTTCGAGCAACGCCAGGTGCGTGGCGTGGAATCCAGGATTGCCGAGCGCGGTGAACACGGCGTCGGGCGACTCGAGCACGCGCCAGTGCTGCACGAGAAGGGCGCGCGACAGCGTCGGAAAGCCGGTGCGGACGAGTGTCGGAACACCGTCGTCCAGCCGGATCTGATGCCGGAGCCGCACGAGTCCGAGCGCGGGCGACAGGGTGCGGAGACCCGGAGACGTGAGGATGGCATCGGGCGCACTGCCTTGCGTGGCGGCGACGAAGCGCGCGTAGCGCCCGAGGATCATCGGCTCCGCACCCCAGACGTCGTCGAGGCCGGCGCTGAGGGCGAGGTACGGGGCCCGCGCCGGGCTGACGACGCGCGCGTCATCGACGTCTGCGTCGGCGTTCGCTTGGGCGACCGCGTCCCGCACGGCCGCGCTCGCGGCGGCGAGCGGCGCCGGGTCGAAGGTCGGCCGGAAGTAGCGGGCGTGGACGACGAGCTCGCAGATCCCGCAGGCGACGAGGCCGTAGCGAAAGGCGGCGCCCCGCCGTGCGAGCAGCGCGAGCGTCGCGGTGAGCGCGAAGACGACCCCCGCGACGAGCAGCGAGGTCGCGGCCTGCACGCACGCCGCTGCCGACGTCGGGTCGCGCCCCGCCACGAAATACCGGAAGCCTTGCGCCGTGAAGTCGACGTGCGACAGCAGCCGCTGCCACGTGGCGGCGTCGTGCCGCGTGCCGTCGACCCAGAGCACGCCTCCCGACGCGAGACAGCCGCACGCGACGACGAGCCCGAGCACCACGAGCCACCGCGGGATGCGCTCGGCGCGCAGCACCCGGTCACATCCGACCGCGACCAACATCGCGAGAAAGAGGGTCGCGAGCGGCGTGAACTTCGCGAGGCCGCGAAAGCTCCGAAACCCGGGCACCGTGTCGTAGAGCAGCCGAAAAAGCGGCGTCGCGTCGCCGACGGCCAGCAGCAGACTCACGGCCGTCATCACGAGACAGCGCCGCGTGATCCGCGCCTCGCCGGACGCGGCGCCGAAAACCGCGAGGAGGAGCGGCGCGACCCCGACGAAGAGCGACGTCTCGGAAAGCGTCCACCGTCCCCAGTAGGGCGTGCCCACCATGTCGCCGAAGACGCCGGGCGCGAACAGCGTCACGAGGTTTTCGGGAGGGAGCGCGAACGTGCGCGCCATCTCGAAGCGCAGGCCGGTGCGGAGACTCTCCGACACCGCGTCGAGCCCGGCGCCGAGTTGCACCGCGCCGAGGGCCGCACCACCGGCATAGAGCGCGACGAGCGCCGCGCCGTCGCGGAGGCGATGGTGCGAACGCCACCAGCCCGGCAGCGCGTAGAGGCCCGCGACGATCGCCGTGTAGAGGAGGTACTGCACGTGTCCGGCGAGGATCTGCAGCGCGACCGCCGCCATGCCGATCAGCACCCAGCGCGGCGCGAACGTTGCGAGGACCCCGTCGATCGCGAGGACCACGAACGGGATCCACGCGGCCGTCGCGAGGTTCGGGAGGTGACCGCGATAGATCTGGAGGAAGTAGGCGCCGCCGAGCATGAAGACGACGCCGGCGAGCACGCACGCGAGCGGGTGCAAGCGGCGGCGCGCGGTCCAGCAATAGACGCCGACCCCGGCGAGCCAGACGTGCAGCGCGATGAAGCAATTGTTGGCGGCTGCCGCGGGCAGCACGAGGTGCAGCCAGCTCGGCGGATAGAGGAGGCCCGCCTGGAAGCCGCCGAAGAAGGGCGTGCCCGCGTACACGTGCGGGTTCCAGAGCGCGAGGTTCCCGCGCCGCAGCTCGCCGAACCCGAACTGCTGCCAGGCGAGGAAGATCTTCGCGAGGTCGTCGTCGCCGTGCGACAGGATGCGGCCGCCGCCGAAGAAGAGGACGTCCCCGAGCACGACGAGCGTCACGAGCGCGAGGAAGCCGCAGGCGAGGAGATGACGGCGCAAAGCGTCCGTGGTTACCGCGGGTACGGCACGGCGGTAAAGCGGAGTCGCGCCGGGATTCCGCGTCGGACGGTGTGGTGCTACGCCTCGACAGGAGAGCACCCCGATGGCCGCTCCGACCGACTCGACGCGATCGATCCGCGCGATGCGACTCGTTCAACCGCGGACGCCGCTGCGCACCGATTCGATCGAGCTGCCAGCGCCCGCACCTGACCAGGTCGTGGTCGCGGTGAGCGCGTGCGGCGTCTGTCGCACCGACCTGCACGTCGTCGACGGCGAGCTTCCCGATCCGCGTTTGCCGCTCGTGCCCGGGCACGAGGTGGTCGGCCGGGTGGTGCTTCGGGGCGCGAACGTCACGCACCTGGCCGTCGGGAGCCGCGTCGGCGTGCCGTGGCTCGGATGGACGTGCGGCGTCTGCCGTTTTTGCGTCCGCGGCAGCGAGAACCTCTGCACGGGCGCGCGCTTCACCGGATACACGCTCGACGGCGGCTACGCCGACGCGATGGTCGTCGACGCGCGCTACTGCTTCCCGCTCGACGGCACGCTCGACGACGCCCACGCGGCGCCGCTCCTCTGCGCGGGTTTGATCGGGTACCGCTCGCTCCGGCTCGCCGGCGACGCGGAGCGGATCGGCCTCTACGGCTTCGGCGCCGCGGCGCACATCGTGGCGCAGGTCGCGCGCCACGAAGGGCGCGAGGTCTACGCGTTCGTCCGCCCGGGCGACGTGGCGGCGCGACGCTTCGCCGAGAGCCTGGGTGCGACCTGGGCCGGCGACGCCGACGCGACGCCTCCGGTCGCGCTCGACGCGGCGATCATCTACGCGCCGGTCGGCGCGCTCGTGCCCCAGGCGTTGCAGGTCGTCGCGCCGGGCGGGACCGTCGTCTGCGCCGGCATCCATATGAGCGACATCCCGGCGTTCCCGTACGCGCTGCTCTGGCAGGAGCGCGTCGTGCGATCGGTCGCGAATCTCACCCGCAGGGACGGCGAGGAGTTCCTGGCCCTCGCCGCGCGGCTCCCGCTCGCGACGACGGTCGTCGAGTACGACCTCGTCGACGCGAATCGCGCCCTCGACGACCTGCGCGCCGGTCGGGTGAACGGTGCCGCGGTGTTGCGTCCCGCGGCTGCGCCATAGCGCTCGCGAGTTGATTCTTCGGCGCATCCTCCCTACAGATGATGCGCCGGGTCATCCGGCGGGGAGGCGGGGTCACCCTATGGATCTCTTTCAAGCCTGTTACGACTACCAAGAGGACCAGTTCGTGCGAGCGGCGGGCGTCTACACGTTCTTCCTGCCGCTCGAGGGCTCCGAAGGACCGATCGTCACGTACGAGGGCAAAGAAGTCGTGATGATGGGGTCCAACAACTACCTCGGCTTGGCCCATCACCCCAAGGTCCGCGAGGCCGCCAAGCTCGCGATCGATCAGTACGGGACCAGCTGCACCGGTTCACGCTTCCTGAACGGCAACCTCGACCTCCACGACAAGCTCGAGCACGATCTCGCCGAGCTCTTCGGCTACGAGGAGGCGTTGGTGTTCGCGTCGGGCTTCCTCGCCAACGTCGGCGTCATCGCCGCCCTCGGCTCGATCCCCGGTACGGTGATCTTCTCGGAGCGCGAGAACCACGCGAGCCTGATCGACGGCACCCGCCTCGCGCGCGGCGAGGTCCGGCTCTTCAAGAGCCTCGCCGACCTCGAACGTCAGCTCGCCGCGGGCGGCACCGATTGGTCGCATGCGCTGGTCGTCTGCGACGCGGTCTTCTCCATGACCGGCAGGGTCATGGACCTCCGCCGTCTCGCCGAGCTCAAACGCGAATACAAGTTCAAGCTCTACGTCGACGACGCGCACGGGATCGGCGTTCTCGGCCAAGACGGGCGGGGCGCGGTGTTCGATCAAGGCGTGCGCGACTCCGTCGATCTGCTCTTCGGCACCTTCAGCAAGTCGCTCGCGAGCCTCGGCGGCTTCGTGTGCGGCGAGAAGCGCGTGATCAACTGGCTCCGCCACACGACCCGCTCGTTGATCTTCACGGCTGGCCTGCCGCCGGCGTCGGTCGCGGCGGCGCTCGCGGCGCTGACCGTGATGAAGGAGGAGGCCGGCGAGCTCCGCGCGCGCGTCTGGGCGAATGCCCGCTACTGGCGCGAGGGTCTGGATTCACTCGGCTACTACACGATGGGCTCGACCACCCCGATCGTGCCCGCGATGATCGGCGCCGAGTCGCTGGCGTTCCGGGTCGCGCGCGATCTGCTCGACCTCGGCGTCTTCGCGATTCCGGTGCCGCACCCGGTCGTGCCGTTCGGCCAGTCGCTCATCCGCACGAGCGTCATGCCGACGCACACGCGCGAGCATCTCGACCGCGCGCTCGACGCCTTCGCGAAGGTCCGGAAGCGCTACGACATTCCCGAGTTCGACCCGGAGAATCTGCCGACGTCCAACGCGTACGACTGGTCGTGGTTCGTGTCGGATCAATCGAAGACGGCGGTTCCGGCGGCGTAGGCGGCCGTCAGATCCAGCTCATCTTGCGATACCACGTCGCGGTCTGACGGAGGCCGCTCGCGAGGTCGGTCCCGGCGCGCCATCCCGTGGCCGCCTCGAGCGCGGCCGGCGAGCAGAGCCAGGCGTCGGCGAGCAGCTCGTTCGCCTTGTCCGTCGAGAGCAGCGTCGAGCGGCCGGCGAGCCGCGCGGCGTTCTCGCTGATCCACCCGAGCGGACGCACGACCGCGCGCGGCAGCGACAGGATGCGCACCCGGGTCGCGAGGGCGTCGCCGATGCGCTCGACCAGCGCGCGTTGCGTCGTCTGCGCACCGTGCGCCGGGTAGTAGACGCCGCGCGGCGGCGGGCGCTCGACGCACGCGACGATCGCGTCGGCGAGATCTGGACCGAAGACCAGGGAAAGACGCTGGCTGCCGTCGCCGAACATGGGCGCGATGCCGCGCTTGGCGATCGCGAAGAGCCGCAGGAACTCGCGATCCCACGGGCCATAGACCGCCGGCGGGCGGAGGATCGCCCAGTCGATCGCGAGCGCGCGGACGGGCGTCTCGCCGGCGAGCTTGCTGCGGCCGTAGTCGCTGACGGGATGCGGCTCTTCGCGGCCGTCCGGGATCACGCCGTTCGTGACCGGGCCCGCGGCGGCGAGGCTGCTCACGTACACGAAGCGACGCACGCTCGCGCCGGACGCGCTCGCCGCCTCCACGAGGGCGCGCGTTCCGTCCGCGTTGGTCGCGAAGAGCTGGGCACGGCTCTTTGCCGACGTGAGCCCGGCGAGGTGCACGACCGCGTCGGCGCCGGCACAGCCGCGGCGAAGCGCCTCGCCGTCGGTCAGGTCGCCGGCGACACAATCGGGCGGCGCGCCGTCGAACACCGTTGCCGCCTTCCGCGGATCGCGCACCAGACACACGACGGCGTGCCCGCGCGCCCGCAACGCCGCGACGACGTGGATCCCGACGAATCCGGTCCCGCCGGTCACGAAGATCTTCACGCGAGCATCACCACGCGTTCACCTACCGGGCCGCACGACGGAACACGAGCGGCGACGACCCGCATGCGCACGTCCGCCGCGCCTTGACGCTCTCCGACCCCCATGCGACACGACCCGCTTGCGCGCGGTCCCACTCAGTTTCCCTCGTCTCGACCGCTACGTCGCTCGCGAGGTCGCGTCGCACGCGTTCGGCGGGTTCGTGGTCGTGCTCGCGATCTTTCTCGTCACGCGCGCGAGCACGCTCCTCTCCGACGCCGCCGTCGGCAGCTTGCCCGGCGGCGTCCTGGCGCTGCTGCTGGCGCTCCGCACGGTGATGGCGTTGCCGTCGCTGCTGCCCGCGGTCGTCTACCTCGGGGTGCTCCTCGCGATGAATCGCCTCTCGCGCGACCGCGAGCTCATCGCGATGGCCGCGTCGGGGGTCGGGCCCGGACGGCTCGAGCGCGCGGTGTTGGGGTTCGCGCTCGCGGCGGCAGCGGCCATCGCGGTCTTGTCGTTCACGGGCCGACCGTGGGCGGCGGCGCGCTTCAACGAGGTCCGCGACCGCGCGATCGCGGCCTCGGGCCTCGACGACCTCACGCCCGGCGTCTTCTACGAGCTGCATTCCGACGCGCGCGAGGTGGTGTTCGCGGAGTCGCGCTCGGTCGACGATCCGGAATACCTCGAGAACGTCTTCGTGCAGCGCCGGAACGCCGACGGCCTCGCGGTCTTCTCGGCGCGCCGCGCGCTCGAGTCCCGCGACCCCGAGCAGGGAATCCGCAATCTGATCCTCGAGGACGGCTACCAGTACGACCTCACCATCCACGGCGACAAGCAGGCGGTCACGCAGTTCGAACGCCTCGCGATGCAGGTGCCGCTGGCCCCGGGCGCCTCGGACTCCGATACGGAAAAAAGCCTCTCGCTCTCGGCGCTCTTCGGCGCGCACGACCCCGAGGCCGCCGCCGAGCTGCAGTGGCGCAGCTCGATGCCGATCGCGACGGTGCTCTTGTGCTTGCTCGCGGTGCCGCTCGGGCGCACCGATCCGCGCCGCGGCCGCGCCGCGCGCGTCGTGGTGGCGGCGCTGCTCTACGTCGTCTACCGGACGCTGCTCGGGACCGCGAAGAGCTGGGTGGCCGACGGCCTCTTGCCGCCGACGCCGGGACTCTGGGTCGTGCACGGCGTGTGCTTGCTGCTCGTCCTCGCGCTCGCGTGGCGGCAGCGGACGGTCCCGGTATGAGGCTCGTCGACCGCCACCTCGGCCTCGCGGTCATCCTGAGCTTCGGACAAGCGCTCGCCGCGTTGCTCGCGGTCTTCACGGTGCTGAACCTGACCGAGGAGCTGCGCGCCGTCGGCCACGGGTGGAGTGTGGGCCGCGCGCTCGGCTTCGTGCTGCTCACGCTGCCGAGCGAGGCGTACGGGCTCTTCCCGGCCGCGGCGCTCCTCGGCGCGGTGCTCGGGCTCGGGCGACTCGCGACCGACCAGGAGCTCGTGGCGTTGCAGGCCGCCGGCGTGTCGCCGCTTCGCCTGACGCGCGCGGCGTTTCTCGCGACCCTGCTTCTCGCGTTCCTCGGCGTCGGGCTCGGCGAGCTCGTGGCCGCGCCGCTCAGCCAACGGGCCCATGCGCAGCGCGCGCTCGCGCTTTCGGGTGGGCGCGCGCTCAGCACCACCTCGGGACTCTGGCTGCGCGACGGCTCACGGTTCGTGAACGTCGGCGCGCTCCGTCCGGACGGTTCGCTCAGCGACGTCTACCAATTCGATTTTCCGAACGGCCGCGAGCTCACGCGTTTCGCCTACGCGCAGTCGGCGGTCGCCGTCGACGGCGCATGGCAGC
>JADMIO011482856.1_pt1 | contig 19026 bp, 17 predicted proteins | sample 8958161 | NCBI WGS metagenome assembly JADMIO01 (sample SAMN16585339, study PRJNA669376) | soil metagenome | isolation source: Crop rotation soil | place: USA: Cullars Rotation, Alabama | collected 2011
CGCGATGCTTCGCCGACGCCGGCCGCGCGGGTAAGCGGCGCGATCCACAAAGGTTCACTCCCCCGCCGCCTTCGGCGTCACCGATACGGGGTGCGGGTCGATGGATTTGTCCCACGCGATGACGGCGTCGCTGAGCCGCTCGGTGACGTCCGGCTGCTCGGACGCGACATCGTGCGACTCGTTGGGATCCTTCATCACGTCGAACAGCTCGGCGCGACTGCCGTCGCGCATCACCAGCAGCTTCCAGTCGCCATCGCGGATGGCCAGGTCGGGCATAGGATGTTTTGGCGAGCCCGGCCGGTCCGGCGGGCGCACCCACATGACCGGCGCGGGCCGTGCCTCGGATGATGCTCCGGTGAGCTGGGCGCTAAGGTCAACGCCGTCGAACTTCACGCCGTTCGGCGCTTCGACTCCGGCCATTGCCAGCACGGACGGCGCGAAGTCGATTCCCGCGATTACCGTCCGATCGTTCCGCGTGCCCGGCTTGGCGGACGACGCGAGCCGGCCGGGGCCCCAGACGATCAGCGGGCTGCGGATGCCACCTTCGTACAACTGACCCTTGCTCCCGCGCAGCGGGCCGGCGGTGCCGGCCCCGGGCTCGTGCCCGTTGTCGCTGCAGACCAGGATGATCGTGTTGTCGCGCAGCGCGGGGTCGCTGCGGACGCGCTCGAAGATGCGGCCGAGCTGGCGGTCGAGCTCGACGAGCGCGCCGAGATAACCCGCCGCCTTCGAGCCGTCGCCGCGCAATTCGGCCGGCGGCTGGAATGGGGAGTGGACGTCATCGGGCCAAAGGTTGACGTAGAACGGCTTGCCCGCCTTCCGCGCGGCGTCGATCTCCTGGATGGCGCGGTCGACAAACCGCTCGCTCACCTTTTCTCGCGGCGCCCACTCGACGCCCGGCCCGCCGAATTTGGCGCTCATCTCCGTCGGCGGATGCGTGATCTTCTCGAACTTGGGCAACACGCGCGGTCCGAGACCTTCGAAATTGGTCAGCGACGTATCGAAGCCGTAATCGGTGATGTGCGGCGCGTCGGCGACGTCGCGCTGGCCGCCGACGTGCCACTTGCCGACGTGGGCCGTGTGATAGCCCGCCCGCTGGAACGGCCGGGCGACCGAAGGCGCGTCGAGCGAGAGCCAGTCGGCAACGCCGCGGTTCTTGTCGATCGCGCGCGTGTCGAGATACGACGTGATGTGCCAGCGGTTGGGGTATTGCCCGGTGAGCAGCGCGACCCGCGACGGGCTACAGATCGGCGAGCTGACGTAAAACCAGTCGAACGCCAGCCCTTCCGCCGCGAGCCGGTCGATCTTCGGCGTCTTGACCCGCGTGCCGCCGAAGCAGCTCAGGTCGCGGTAGCCCATGTCATCGATGAGGACGAAGAGGATATTGGGATGCGGGATTTCTGCGGCGCGGGCTGCCTGGCCAAGCAGAACGAACATCGCCGAAACGGCGAGGCAGAAGAGTTTCGATTTGAACATCGGCCAAGCAGTCTACCGTGAAGTCACCGCTTTCGATCCCGCGCGTCTGGAAGAAGCGCGGCGTTGCCGCACTAAGGAGTCGATCGTCGAAACAAGCAAAAAAGAACCCTCGATTTCCGGGTGGAAACCGAGGGTCCGTATAGCGGGGGGAGGATTCGAACCTCCGACCTCCGGGTTATGAGCCCGACGAGCTACCAGGCTGCTCTACCCCGCGATCTGTGTCGTGCATTGTAGGACGCCGGTGCCGGGTGTCAAGAACGCACCGCGTCGTCCGATGCTGAAGAGATTACGATCATTCACGCGCGGCGGTTCGCACGAATTGGGCTCGCTATTTGGCGCGTTCGTTGACGACCGTGGCGTCGCGCGGGACGCCGGCGGCGTGGATGTCGGGAATCGCGGGCGGACCGTAAGTGTAGACGAGGTCGGCGGCGCCGTCGGGCGTGTCCCAGCGCGCCTGGCGGATGAGCTTCGTCGCGGAATCGACCCATATGCTGCCCTTGAAGGCCCGGTTGTCGCCGCGACCGACCAGGTCGTAGCGGGTGAGGTCGCCGTCCCGGCTGGCATCGGTTGAGGGTGGGGCTTTGTTTGCGGCGTCGTATCGTGCAAGCAGGTCGTCGGTTGTGACCGGGCTGCCCGCGATTTGGTCAACAAACAATTTGGAAGTTTCTTCCGCATCTTGAGAAATGCGGAGCTCGTTGACCTTCGCGTCATACGCGTAAGACATGCGCTTGGCGGGCTCGTGCATTTCGATGTGGCGACTGCCTTTCACATCGCTGGCCCGCACCCACGTGCCGTCGACGGTGTTGAGATCGGCGGCTATTCCACTTGGCTGTGCGGTCGGGCTGACGGCGCCCGGCGGGAGAGTGGCCTGAGTTTGAGGCGGCATCGCGCGGACGTGGATCCAGCCTTTGTAGTCACGCGTCGTCTGCAACGCGACCCGAAGATCCTTCGCTGCCGACGCGCTCGGGCCGACGACCGACAGCAACACAAGCGCGACGACGACCACGAGCGCCGCCAGCGCGATGATCGCGAGCCGGAGCGGGAACTTGGAGCGGGTTTGATTCGATTGAACCATCTGAGCGTCAGTCGATTCCGCGGACGTTACTTCGCGTCGCGATAAATCGCGATCGGCGTCAGCGACAGCGCCGGGAAGGCCGGGGCCGTGGCCACGCGGAACGCGTTGTTCATCAGCAGAGCCATCTGTTCGAACGCGTCTTCCATTTGATTGCCGATCCGAATCGGCTGCGGCGGCGGCGCGTCGGGGTTGGGGAGGTTCAACTGCCCCACTACCGTCCACCCGGCGTCGATCTCAACGCCGTACTTCTGGCTCAGCGCCGCCGGCGGGTCATAGAAATTGGCAGTCTCGGCCGACGCGACGAAGACGTGCTGCGGATGCTCAGCGCTGGGGCGGATCTTCACCCGCACCACCCCTGGATAGAGCGCGGCGACGACCTCGCTCAGCTCGTCCATCTTGAACTCTTCGATCCGCGCGATGGCGGATTGGTTTTCCAGGCTCTTCTGCTGCAGCGCGCTCTTGCTCATCCGCCGGCCTTCGTCGCTGTTCTTGAGGGCGGCCAGTTCAATCTTGCTCATCTTCTTGAGCACGGCAGGCAGTCCGCCGAGCGCGCGGGCGAGCCAGGTGTAGTCGAGCAACCGCACGATGCCGTTCACGCCAACGAACCGCCCGTCCGCGAACGAAGACGGCGTCCACTCCGTAAAGTTAAAGTCGGGGCCGATTCGGATGGCCGTCGGACGATTCAGAATCAAGGGTTCCACCGCAAGGTACAAGCGTTCGCGCGCCGCCCGGCCGTCGACCGCATCCGCCGTCTTTCCCGCTTCAGCGGGCCGGGGCAACTGGGCTGCAATCGATCGAACTCGGTCTACGTCTAGGTAAATGAAGTCGCGGTAAGTGGCGGCGTTCTTATCGGACACACTGGTCTCCGGGCTAAGGTCGAAGCCGAACGTCGCCGAAACTTCTTGAGGCGTCAACGCGCCCATCCGATTGAAGTCGCAGCGGCCGTAGGTCCGATAACTATCGCTGACAAGGCCGCACAAATCGGCTTCCCGGGTGTCTGACGTATCGAGAGGGACGAGCGATGGCCAACCTCCTTCAAGTCCAAGCGATCACACGCTTCCACCGCCATCTCCAACGCGCCGGCTGTACTGGCACGCTCGACGACTCGGCCCGCATCTGGATCGTCCGCTATGCGCACCTCTGGCGGAGCCGGTTCGAAGCCTCCCTTAGCCGGTGATCGCTCCCTATCAACCCGTCGGTGTTGTGACTCACACTGGCACTGCCGTTGCACGGCCGAAACTTGCGGACGGTACGCGCTCGCGTTGGCGCGCCGGAAACCCCGCAAAAACGCCGTTTGCAACGAGGAGGCTCACATGCGTTTGCGTCAAAACGTACGGGCGGGGCGGGTCACGATGCTTGGAGCGATCGCGGTTTCACTGCTGGGGCTGCTGGGCAGTGGCTGTGCGTCCGAGCGGCCTCATCTGGTGCCCGACACCGCCATGCTGAAGGCGCAGGGCAATGACCGCGTCGTGTACGTGGCAGACCAACCCGGCAACGTCTGGGTCGCCGACAAGGACTCCAACAAGATTGTCTACTCCGGGCGGCTCAACTCCGGCGACCGCGTGGTGCTCGACACGAAGGACAACCTGCTGACGGTCAACGACCGTGCAGTCGTCACCAAAGACCTGCCGCGGCGTGACTACCGAATCTTCTTCGAACCGGGGCTTGCCGTCCCGGCGGCGGCGCGGGTGACGGACGAGAAGGCCATGCGGGCGGAACTCAAGCGGCCCAAATCGGTGCCCATGTCCGCCGACGTCGTCGGCGAAGGCCGCGACCGTCTCGAATACACGGCGCCCGAATCCGGCGACGTGTGGATCGTCAATGCCGACCGCAACGACCTGGTTTACTCGGGCCGGGTGCTGTCCGGCGAGCGCGTGATCGTCGATCCCAAGCAGGCCGAGCTGGCGATCGGCTCGCGTTCCGGGCTCGTGAATCGCGCCAACCTGCCGGATGACAATTACCGGATCTTCTACATGCGGGGCATTGACCGCCCCGCGCCCGTGCTGCCGGCCACGCCGCCGGAGGGTGCGCGGACGTCCGGCGGCACGGTGGTCGCGCCGGTGGTGCCGCCGGCACGGCCGGGCGCCAGCGAGAGTCCGGCGGTGGCCCCGCCCGAACCGCGCGCCAGCATCGGTCCGTCCGGAGCGCCGGCCGCGGTGATCGAGCGGCCGGGCACCGTCCCCGCCGGCGCGGTGGTGTGGTCCGATTCGAAGGACCGAACCAATCTGACGGCGACCGACGCGGGCACGGCTTGGGTTGTCGATGAAGGCAATCGGGTCGTCTACACAACGCGTCTGGTGAAAGGCGACACCCTGGCGGTCGACCCCGCCAACGATCAGATCCTGCTCAACGGCAACCGCGCCTACGACGGCCGCCTGACCGCCGGGCGGTATCGCGTGTATTTCGACAAGACGGTGAAGTGAAGTAGCGCCTTCATTTGGGAGGGCGAGGCTCCTGCCGAGTGAGCGGCTCGGCAGGAGCCTCGCCCTCCCTTTCTTTTGACAAGCGTTCAGAATCACTCGAACCGCAGCGTCAGCACCCACTGCCGCCAGGATTTGTCGAATGCAGCCAGGTCGTCGGTTTTCAGCACCTGCTTGAGCGTCTTGATCCCCGTCGGGTCGTCCTTCACGTCCTCGCGGAACTTCCGGTAGTAGTCGCGCAGCAGACCTTTTTGCTGGAGATAGAACATCAGGTAGCGCGCCTGGGCGTAGTTGATGCCGACGTGCTGGTCGTCGTAGAAGTGTGGGTCTTCGATCATCTCGCTCAACGGACGGAGCGCTTTCTTCCGGATGGCAACCTGCAGGTCGGGCAGCCGCCAGTTCTCGTGGCCGGTGATCGTGTCCGTGCCGAGCGAGCACTGCTCGTAGAGGCTGGCCAGACCCTCGTTGAACCAGTCGGGCACGTCGGGGAAATCCGGCGCCATGAGCGCGTGCACCATTTCATGGACGAGCGTGCCGGTGCCGGTGCCGACGTTCATGAGCATGACGCGATCCGAGCGCCGGAAGAACCCGAAGTGCGGGACGTCGTCGTCGCCGAACCACTTCTTCGCGAGGCGCTTGTAGGGCTCGGGCTTCTCGAAGAGCAGGATGAGCACGGGCTCGGTGGGATGCTTGTCGAAGTACGTTGCCTGGAGGGCGCGCGTCGCGGCAACGATCGTGCCGTCGCGGTAGCCGGCGAGTTGAGCCTGAGTGCCGTCGCCGGCGATCACGAACGGGCCGGCGGTCGTATAGTGAAAGTGCTCGGCGTCGAAACGGTCCTTCCAACTGGCGAGCAACGCCCGGGTTTTGCCGTCAATGCCCGTCGGTTCCGTCGCCCCGGCGGACGCTGCGAACGCACCGGCCGAGATCGCCAAAATGAGAATTCCGGACGTGATCAGGCGGTTCAACATGCCTGGTTTGACGCCCATTCCCCGGTCCGAGTTCCAAAACGCACGCTGCCAAGTTCTTAGCACATGGTACACTATTGCGTGCCGAACTGAGCTTCACCGAGCTTTTTCGACGGAGAACGGGTAATCGTGGTTGACGGATCGAGCCGAAGTCGGTCTTATGCCCCGCTCGCTCTCTTTCTGCTGACGGACCCGCAAAGCGAGCTATCCGCACTCCGGCGACCAGGTTCGCCAACGATCAGGCTGGCGCGTAATTCGCCGACGTACTACTGATATGCCCTTTCTGGTGGCGACTTTCCGGGACGAAGAGGTCACCCGTCGCGAATTGACGGGCCCGCTGGTTATCGGTCGTTCGCCCGATTGCGACATCGTCGTCCGGGACATCATCCTTTCCCGCCATCACTGCCGGCTTGGCATCGATGACCAGGGCACGTGGACGGTGCAGGACCTCGGCAGCAAGAACGGCACGTGGATCAACGGCGAGCAGGTGCAGTACGCCGTGCTGAAGGACGGCACGTCGATCCGCCTCGGCAAGACGACGGTTCGCTTCTACACCGGCAACCTCAAGCCGGCCCCGATCATCAAGAAGCCCTCGAATGGCAACCGGCGTCGGCCCTCCGACCCGTTCGAAGCCCTTTCGGGCACGCTCACCGACTTCGAGTTCACCCCGGAAGGCCCCGAACGAGACGTGAGCCGGCTGCCGACGCCGGCGCCTAAGCCGGCCGATCCCGTCTCGTACGCGAACGAAGACGTGTACACGATGCTGACGGAGATCGCCTCGAGCTCGTGGGATTCGATCTACGCGACGGCGTCGGGACCGGCGGCGGTGATGGTCGATGGACAGAAGCGCCGCTCGCTTCCCGTGGCGGGCGTGAAGGTCGCCGACTCCGGCGTGGTCCCCCGCCGCCGACACGTCGTGCCCGATCCGTCGCTGCAGGTCGGCACCGACGACTCAAGCGTCGGCATTCCCGCGAGCGATGCGACCGGCTTGTCGTCGGTCGACGAAAAGGCCGCCGTCATGCCCGCTGTAAACGCCGCCCCGCCCAAGCCACACCGACGCAATCCCCTTCGCGCCATCTCCCGCGCCGTCGCCAGCGTCCTCACCGGCCGCATCTTCCGGCGACACGAGTCAGCCGCGGAGCGGCGACAGAATGCAGCCCACGGCGTGCCAGCCGTGGGTGCTAACCCTCCGCCGGCTCGATGACGGCGGACATGGATCCCTGACAGTTCTCGTCGCGCGGGTCGGCCCCGTAGCCGAGGATCTGGTCGCGCTTGAGCTCCGCGTGCTCCTTGTGAGTGGTGAGGACGATCACCCGGCCGGTGCCGTCCACCTCTTCGGCCATCCGCAGGGCCTTGTCGACGTCGTAGCCGAATACATCTCCAAGCATTTCAATGACGTAGGCGTACGTGTGATCGTCGTCGTCGAGCAGGACGACGTTGAACGGCGGGAGCTTGCGCGTGCGGGGCTTGGTCTTGCGCTCGCGCTTCGGTTTGGTCTCGGTTGGCGCGGCGGCGGCGCCGCCGCCGGCGGAGCCGCTGTCGCCGCTGGCATTGTCCTCAGCCATCGTGAACGCACCTCCTCGCACGCACGCACGCGCCGCATGCCGCGCGCTCTCGCGCCCGCGTGCCAGACGCTTGCTCGGATTGATTTTATGCGCGAGCGGGCCGGCGGCAGCGCCGGAAATGACACGAGGGGGGCCCTCCGTTAACATTCCCGCCCATGCCGAACCGGTTGGGACCCCAAACACGCGCGCTCGTCGAGTCGTTGGAAAGTCGTTCGCTGATGAGCGTTGCGCCTGCGGGTGCCGCCGTCGCTGCGCCCGTTTCCGCGGCCGACGGACCCGACGTGACGCCGCCGACAGTGGTGAGCGAGCAACTGCTTGGCACCAACCCGCGCGCGGTCTCCGGCGTGCTGCTGACGTTCAGCGAGGCGCTGGACCCGACGTCGGCAACAGATTTGAAAAATTACCGCGTCGGCCGACGCACCGATCAGAAACAGAGCTTCGATGCCAACGCCGAACCACTGAATCAGGCGGCCTTCAAGGACGGCCTGATCCGCTTCACATCGGCGGTCTACGACCCGGCGACGTTCAGCGTCACGCTGACGCCGAAAGAGCCCTTCAACATCACGCGTAAGTTCCGCACCATCCGCGTGCTCGCCCGCGGCCCGAACAAAGGGGTGAAGGACGTTGCCGGTAACGTCCTCGACGGCAACCGCGACGGCAAACCGACCGGCGACTTCGTCGCGAAGTACACCTTCCGCCGCGCCCAACGCGTTCAGTACGAGGAGCTCGACGCCGACAAGGTGACGATCTGGCTCACCGGCCCCGGGCGGCTGTGGGTGGTCCGCCAGACGGACGGCGGCGAGGTGTTCGGACGGGGCAACGCGCTTCGGCTCTACGTCGACAAGACCGATCCGTCGGCGGTAGTCAGCGGCAAGGTGGAAGTGACCGGCAACGGCGACGGGGTGGCCGTCATCGACGAGGTGGTCAACGCCTACGGCGCCCAGCTCGAGATCGCCAACAGCGCCGCGTTCCAAATCCTGCACACGATCCCTTGAGCACGCCGCGCCCGTGAGCGAGAACGCCATCGTCGCCGACGACCACGTTTCCGAGATTCCTCCGTGCCGCCTGTTCTCCGCGACCGCCGGGCTGCTGCCGGTCACGCTCGGCGTGGCGATGACGCTCGCCCTGGCGGGCTACCGCTTCGGCGAGTCGAACCACGCCGTCTATCTCGTCGACGCGCTGCGCCACAACGATCCGTCGCTCCTCAAAAACGACTGGTGGACGCAGTCGACCCTGCAATACCACTTCGTGTTCACTCGCCTTTCCGCGTGGCTGATGCGGACCGGCTGGATCGAGCCAGGCTTCCTGGCCGGTTACCTGGCGCTCGCCGTCCTGCTCCACGTCGCCTGGCGAAGGCTGGTGCTCTGCCTGGGCGGGTGCGACTCGATCTACCTCGCGTCGGTCATCTTGTTTCAGCTCATGGCGGCGGGGACGGGGCTGGGCATGTACCAGTTCCTGCAGGACAGCTCCCTCCTGCCCAGCAACGTCGCCAACGTGGCGATGCTGTGGGGCGTGTACCTGTGGGTGCGCGGGCGGCCGGCCTGGGCGGGGCTGGCACTCGGTATCGCGGGACTGTTCCACCTCGACGACGCGCTCGCGGGCATCGGGCTGTGGTGCGGGCTCGGAGTTTTCGTCGCGACGCGCCGCAATAGCCGCAGGGCGACGGCCTGGGCGTCTTCAACGGGTGACGCACCCAAACACTCCGGGCGTTGCCCTGCGGCTATTGAATGGCTCTTCGGCAGTGCCCTGCTCGTCGCGCTCTGCCTTCCCGCCATCGTGCCGGCGCTCAAATCGGTGCTTGCGAAGACGGCGTCAATGCCGCTGCCAGAGTTCGTCTCGCTCTACGTCCGGCTGCGACATCCCCACCATTACGATCCGTCGAGTTGGCCGATCGCTCTATGGCTGACGTTCCTCGTGCCGCTCGTCGCGGTGGTTCCCGCCTACAGGCTGCTGAAGCGAACCGCGCCGCGAGAATCCCTCGCCCGCGTGGGTGACGCGTTCGTCCTGTTCGTACTGATGCTCTGCGTCGCGCTGCTCGGCGCCGGCATCTGGTACGTGAGCGAACCGCTCATCCAGATGAGCCTCTACCGCTTCAGCATCTACCCGAAGCTGCTGAGCTGCGTCGCGGCGGCCTGGCTGATGTGGAGAAGTGTTCCTGCGCGAGCGGCGCTGCGGGCGATCGTCATCGCGAGCTTTCTTGCGCTGACCCTCTTCATCGCCGGCTCACAGTTGTGGTCAAACCGTGTCCCGGCGGTTCTGCTCGTCAATGCGTTCCCGGTCTGGCTGTTCATGCTGCTGGCCACTGCCGCGCTGCTGCGACCGCGCGTGACGGGTTGGGGCCGCCCGCTGTTCGCTGCGCTGACCAGCGTCTGCATCGTCGTGAGTCTTGTCATAAGCTGGCACAGGATCGGTCTCACGCTGGATGCACTGCGGGGCGACGATGCGGGGTACCTGCAAGTCTGCGATTGGGCCCGGCGGAACACGCCCATCGATGCGGTGTTCGTCGTCCCGCCGGACGAGCAGTCGTTCCGCTTGCACGGCGAGCGGGCCGTGGTGGTGAATTACAAAAACGTCCCGCAGCTCAGCGGGGAACTCGGCGAATGGCGAGACCGCCTGCAGGCCGTGCTCGACATCCCGGACATCCGCGCGTTGCCAACACCATTCCCTCGGACGCTCGACGCGATCCGCGCTCGCTACGCGTCGCTGCCGCCGGAGTATCTGCGGCACGTGGCGCGACACTATGGCGCGCGGTACGTCCTCACGGTTCACTCATCCGACGCCGCAAACTTCGGCCCGGCGGTGTTTTCCGATTCCGGCTCGCGCTACTTTCTGTATGATCTCGACCGACAAAAGACTGAGTTACGCGAACGCTCGCTCGATGATCATCACCGCTAAAGCCCACGCTCGCGCCGGACTCGTCGGCAACCCGTCGGACGGGTATTTCGGCAAGACGGTCTCGTTCATCATCCGCAATTTCGGCGCGACCGTGCGGCTGTGGGAGAGCCCCCACTTCGAGATCGTCCCCGGCCACGGCGACTTCGCGCGGTTCGACAGCGTCGGGGCATTCCTCAAGGACCAGAAGCTGCACGGCTACTACGGCGGCATGCGCCTGATCAAGGCCGCCATCAAGAAGTTCCACGACTACTGTCATCATCAGGGGTTGGAGCTGAGCGACCAGAGCTTCACCATCAGCTTCGATACGGACATTCCGCGGCTGGTCGGACTGTCGGGCAGCAGCGCGATCGTGGTGGCGATGCTGCGGGCACTGATGCGGTTTTACCGGGTCGACATACCGCGACACCTGCTGCCGGGGCTGACGCTGTCGGTGGAAAAAGAGGAGCTCGGCATCAGTGCGGGGCTGCAGGACCGCGTGATCCAGTGGTACGAAGGCATCGTGTACATGGATTTCGAGCGCAAGCTGCTCGAGACGCGCGGCTACGGCGACTATTTGGAGTTGAAGCCCGCGAAGCTCCCGCCGCTGTACGTCGCGTACGACCCGCAGCGGGCGGAGGTGAGCGACATCCCGCACCGCAACCTTCGCGAGCTCTTCAATCGCCGTGACAAGACCGTCGTGAACGCGATGCAAACCTACCGCGAGCTGACCGACCGCGGCCGAGTCGCGCTGATGGCCGGCGACTGGGACGAACTCGCGCGGGTGATGGACGCCAACTACAACCTGCGCAAGACGATCATGCCGATCGCACCGGAAAACGACCGGATGGTCGAAGCCGCCCGCGCCACCGGCGCCAGCGCCAAATTCGCGGGCTCCGGCGGCGCCATCTGCGGCCTGTACCGCGACGGCCGGCATTATCAGGAGATCGTCGACGCGCTCGCCGCGCTGCACTGCACCGTGCTGCGGCCGATCATCTTTGAGAACTCATGAGCATCCATAAAGCTGTCATTCCCGCCGCGGGCTTCGGCACCCGGATTTTGCCGGCGGCCAAGGCGGTGCCGAAGGAGATGTTGCCGGTCCTGGACCGGCCGACGATCCAGTACGTCGTCGAGGAATGCGTCGGCGCGGGTGTGGATGATGTCCTGCTCGTCACGTCGCGCGATAAGAAGGCGCTCGAAGACCACTTCGACCGCAACCCGGAGCTGGAACAACGTTTAGCGGCCGCTGGGAAGTCATCATTGTTGGCGTCGATCGAAGAGCTGCTTCGTCGGGTGAAGGTCCATTCGGTCCGCCAGCCCGAGCAACTCGGCCTCGGCGACGCCGTCATGCAGGCCCGCCAGCACGTCGGAAACCAGCCGTTCCTGTGCCTGCTCGGCGACGCCGTATTCAGTGGCGGGTCGAGTTCGCCTGCGAAGCAACTCGTCGACGCGTATCGCGAATTCGGCTCCAGCGTGATCGGCCTGGAAGAGGTCGCCCCGGAGAAAGTCGAGCGATACGGCATCGTTGGCGGAGCGACGCTCCGCGACGGCTTGATCAAAATCGACACGCTCGTAGAGAAGCCCAGCCGCGACGACGCGCCGAGCCGACTCGCGATCGCCGCTCGGTACGTCCTCACACCCGCCATCTTCGAATGCGTCGAACGAACGCCAGCCGGAAAAGGTGGAGAGATCCAACTCACCGACGCGATCGAGGTCTTACTTCAGCGCGAGCCGGTGCACGGCGTCGTGCTCTCGGCGAGGCGGCACGACATCGGCAACCCGATCGACTGGTTGAAGACCAACCTGCTGTTCGCGTCGCGCGACAACGCGACCTGGAACGCGATCGCCCCGATGCTGCGCGAGTTGCTCGGCGCGCGCGACCGGTTCCAATAACGCGCGCGATGATGACGTCGCGCGGCGCGGCGAAGAATTTTTCTTGCGACTTTCTTGTTGACGATTCCCGTAGACGTATTATCTTCTCTCGACCATTCAGACTTTTGCGTGCGGACCGGAGGCGGTGGCTCCCCTCCGGTCCGCTTCATTTCTTCGGCTCGCATTGAAGCACTAAAAGACTTCATTCGAGCGGATGCCGCCGATCCACCAGCGGCAGCGGCACACGCGCGCCGCTGAGCGCGGCGGCATAGACCGACATCACCATCTCCACCGCCTTCGCGGCGTTGCGGCCGCTGCAGATCGGCTCGCGGTCGGCGCGGATGGCATCGAGGAAATCATCGAGCAGCCGGCGGTTCTGCGCGGCGAAGTCGTTCTCGGCGGAGCCCGGCGTGCCGCCGAGCGGCTCCCATACGTCCTGGCGGCCGGTGATCTGCCAACCGTCGTTCGGCTTGTGCACGAGCACGTGCGGCTCGACCTCGGTGAGGATGCGGACCATGCCCTTGCTGCCCGTCAGCATGATCCCCCATTTCCCAGCCATCTCCCGCAGCCTCGCCCGGCTGCTGAACGTGCCGTTCACGCCTTTGTCGAACGCGAACTGGGCGAAAATCTCATCGCCGGCGATGGGACCGATGGCCTCGCTCGGCGTATGGGCGTCGGCCTTGGTGATGTCGTGGACCTTCTGCTGCACGCGCGAGGTGCACCACCGCACGTCGCCGGCGAAGAAGCGGAGCAGGTCGAACAGGTGCGTGCCGAGCACCATCATGTCTTCCCCGCCGGCGCGCCTGGAATCCTCCTTGCCATAGGCGTCGAGCTGAAGCAGGTCGCCGATGAGGCCGCCCTCGAGCGCCTTTTTGAGCCGCTGGGTCCGCGGGCCGATGCGCATCTGGTGGGCCACCGCGACCTTGCGCTTCGCCCGATCCGCGGCGTTGAGGATCTGATCGGCTTCGGCGCACGACGCCGCGATCGGCTTCTCGATGATCACGTGGGCCCCGACGTCAATCGCCGCCAGCGCCGCCGCCACGTGCTGGTCCGTTTGCCGCATACAAACGGCAACGATCTGCGGCTTTTCTTTCGTCAGCATCTCGCGGTAATCGGCGTAGCCCTTTGGAGCTTTGGTGCGCTCGACGGCCTTCGCCCTGCCCGCTTCATTCGGATCGGCCAGCGCGACGAGTTCACACTGCGGATGGCCGGTGAAGACGACATCCAACCCATGGCCGTAGTCTCCGCGGCCGGTGTGACCGATCACGCAGGCGCGTAGCTTTTGCCCGGCGGCGGCGGGTTCGTCGGCGCGGAGGAGAGAGTCGGCTGAGAGGGCAACGGCAAACGACGCCGCCGACGCGGCGAGCAACTCACGACGATTGAGGTGGTTCATGCCCACTAGCATGAACGGCACCGGCCACAACTTCAAACCCGCCGCCCGTCGGCGGCGGCACTGCCGCCGCTGAAGCTTGCCCCGCCTTACGCGCGCGCCGGCGGGCCTGGGCGATGTGGACGATCTGGTCGAGCATGACGGCGACGAGGATCACCCCGCCGATGATGATGTACGTCCAATTGTTATCGAGGCGCCAGATGCGGCGGATGTCGTCGGCGTCGCGGTAGAAGAGCTGGAACATGTTGATGCCGTTGTTGATCACCTGCATGATGCAGGAGCCGATGATGACGCCGACAACCGTTCCCTCCCCGCCGCGCAGCGACACCCCGCCGAGCACGGCGGCGGCGATCGCGTAGAGTTCGTACGCGATGCCGACCTGCTGCGACATCTGTCCGATGTATGACGCGTAGCACACGCCGGCGATGCCACCGGTTAGCGCGGAGATGACATACGTCAACGTCTCCACGCGCTTCACGGGGATGCCCGAGTACTCCGCCGCGTCGCGGTTGCCGCCGATCGCGTAGACGTAGCGCCCGAAGACGGTGAAGTGCAGGACGTACGCCGCCACGATCACCACGCCGGCGAAGATCAGCACGGGATAGGTCACCAGGGGCTGTCCGGCGTTGCCGAAGATGCCGCCGTTGGCGAGGTTTCGCAGGCTGACGTCGCCGAGGCTGAGCGTCCCGCCGCGCACGATCGTCTGCGACACGCCGCGCAGCCCCAGCATGAAGCCCAGCGTCACGATGAACGGCTGCAGGTCCAGACGCGTGATGAGCAGCCCCTGAACGAGCCCGATCAGCCCCGCCACCGCGAGGGCAACCGGGATCCCGATCCATAGCGAAAGGCCCATGCCACCGGCGGCCGGATTTTCCGGGAAGTACTGGCCCGACAGCTTCGCGATGATGACGCCGGTCAGCCCGATGACCGATCCGATCGAGAGGTCGATGCCGCCGGTTACGATGACGAAGGCGCTGCCGATGGCGAAGATGCCGAGCATGGCGATATCGCGACCGGTGCTCATGACGTTGCCGCGCCCGAGGAAGTCCGGGTTCGACCACCAGAGCCCGGCGCACAACGCCGCCAGCGCCACGAACATGCCCAATTCGCGTCTCATCAGCCGTGTTCCTTCGCTCGCTCAGTCATTGCCATCGTCAGTGTCCCTTTCGCGGTTTGGGTGCCACAGGTCGCGGTACTCCGAGCGGTACTCCGAGACCTGTGCTGCCGTTCGGTGGGTGCGAACGAGCACAGGTCTGCGAGTACGCCGACCTGTGGCACCCAAATTGGCCCACTATCTCGCCGTCGGCTGCCCGGTCATCAGCTCGGCAACGCGGCGCTGCGACAGTTCATCCCGGTCGAGCACGCCGCGGATCGCGCGCTCGCGCATGACGACGACGCGGTCGCTCATCCCGAGCACCTCTTCCATCTCCGAGCTCACCATCAGGATGGTAATCCCCTGCGCCGCCAGGGCCGCCATGTGGCGGTAGATCTCCGCCTTGGCGCCGACGTCGATGCCGCGGGTGGGCTCGTCGAGGATGAGCACCTTCGGCCGCATCGCGAGCCACTTGCCGAGCACGACCTTCTGCTGGTTGCCGCCGGAAAGGTTCACCGTCTTCACGGCAATCGACGGGGTCTTGACGCGGAACCGCTGGACCTCGGCGGTCGCCACCCGCCGCTCGGCGGCACGGTCGAGGAACCCGAAACGGGCATAGTTCCGCACGTCGGGCAACGACGTGTTCTGGGCGATCGTCATCGGCAGGACCAGCCCGTGACGCTTGCGGTCCTCCGGCGCGAGATAGACGCCGTGCTTGATTGCGTCGCGTGTATTGCGAGGAGCGTAGGGCGCGCCGTCGAGCGTCATCGACCCGCCGAGCGCCCGGGTGACGCCGAAGATCGTCTGCATCAGTTCCGTCCGGCCGGCGCCGACGAGCCCCGCGAAGCCGAGGATCTCGCCACGCCGCGCGTCGAACGACACCGCCGTCGCGGCACCGGGCACGAGCAAATCGCGCACGAGCAAAACGATGTCTTGTGCCGGCTTTGACGTCTTGGCCGGGAAGTAGTCTGCCGACAACTCCCGGCCCACCATCATCGCCACGATCCGCTCGTGCGTCGCCTCCGCGCGCGGGACGTCGCCGACGTACCGCCCGTCGCGGAGGACCGTGACGCGGTCGGCCAACTGCAACACCTCCTCCATCCGGTGCGAGATGTACACGATCGCGATGCCGTCGGCGCGGAGCTGACGGATGATCTGGAAGAGTTTCTCGGATTCGCCCGCCGTCAGCGACGACGTCGGCTCGTCCATGATGATGACCCGCGCGTCCAGCGCCAGCGCCTTGGCGATCTCGACCATCTGCATCTCGCCGACGGTCAGGCTCGAGACCGGCGTGGTCGGCGAACAATGCAGCCCGACGCGCGCGATCAGCGCCGCCGCCGCACGATTCATCCCGCCGCGCTCGAGTGGTGTGATCAACCCAAGCGACTTCCGCTCGTTCCCCAGGAAAATGTTCCCGGCCACGTCCAGGTTCGGCGCGAGCATCAACTCCTGGTGAATCAGCGCGATCCGCGCGCGCTTGGCGTCGCGCACCGAGTTGAGCACGACCGGCGTGCCGTCGATCAGGATCTCCCCCTCGTCCGGCCGGTACGCCCCGCCGAGGATCTTCATCAGCGTCGACTTCCCCGCGCCGTTCTCCCCCATCAGTGCCAGCACTTCGCCACCGCGGAGGTGCAGCGAAACGCCCGACAACGCGACCACGCCGGGGAATCGCTTGACGATCCCGCGCATGTCCAACAACGGCGGATGGGCTGATTCGACGGTCATGCGAGGCCGGAAGAGTGACAGGTAACTGCGGCCGGCCGGCGCGCATTCTCCCTCTCCCGGTACTCCGGGAGAGGGCAGGGGTGAGGGCCTCCGATGAGCGGCGCTGAAGACCCTCACCCTAACCCTCTCCCGGAGTACCGGGAGAGGAACAGGCGAGGCACGCGTTACGGTTTACGGTTTACGTTTTACCTTCCGACTACTTCTTCCACTCCGCTCGCCGCTTCTCGAAATCCGGCAGGTTCGACTTGTCCACGATCTCCAGCCCCGTGTTGTCGATCTTGTCCGGCGGGATGGCCGCCATCGCCTTGGTCGGGTCGCTGGCGAGCTGGTGAATCCACTTGGCGGCGCGGTAGCCCATCTCGAAGGGGTGCTGCACGCACGTGCAGGTGATCGTCCCCGATTCGATCCCGCGGACCGTGTCGTCCTCGTCGTCGAACACCGCCGCCAGCACCTTCCCCTTCTTCCCCGTGCCCTCCAGCGCCGCGGCGATGGCCGGGCCGTTGTACGACCACAGGCCGCACACCAGCTTCACGTCCAGCGCGGTGTTGTTGACGATGTCCTCGACGTTCTTGCGGGCCTTGACGCGGTCGGTGAGGTCCTCGCGCTTCTCGGCGATCTCGATGTTGTGGCCCTTGATCGCGTCCTCGATGCCCTTGAGCCGCTGCGCCGCGTTGTCCGCCGAGAACGTGCCGACGAAGATCGCGATCTTCCCGCCCTCCGGCAGGAGCTTCACGATCTGCTCGCCGAGCATCTTGCCGGCGTCGTAGTTGAGCGAACCGACGTACAGCAGCCGCTTGGAATCGGGCGCGTCGGAGTCGAACGTGATCAGCTTGGCCTTCGAGGCGACCTTGTCGAGCACCGGGATCTGGTCCTTCGGGGCGATCACGCTGACGGCGATGCCGTCGTAGCCCTGGTTGATGAGGTTCTCCAGGATCTGGTTCTGCTCCTCGGTCTTGCCGCTCGGGGGCATCTTGATGTCGACGGTGACCTTCGCCTCGCGCTCGTACTTGTGCACGCCGTTCGAGGCGATCTTCCAGAACTCGCTGGAGTTGTTGGTGACGAATGCGAGCTTGAGCGTCTTCCCGCCCCGGTCGCACCCGCTCGCCAACGACATCACCCCGACGACGATCAACGCCGTCACCGCAAAAGCCGCAAGCACAACCGGCGTCTTCCGCTTCATCCAGCTCACGTGTAGCCTCCTCGCGAATTGTGCGCGATGCCTCTAGCTCGTTCCAACGCGGGCGGGATCGTAAATAAGCGGGCAGGGAAAGTACATGCTCCGCTCCGTCCGCCCCAGCCCCGGAGGGGCGGAAGAATGTAGCCCACGGCGTGAGCCGTGGGGACCGCAGCACCAACGAATCCACACCCCAATGCATTCAGCCCCGGAGGGGCGACAGAACCGACCGCGCGACTTGCTCTGTCGCCCCTCCGGGGCTTGGCGCGTTGGATCGCCTCGAACCCACGGCTCGCGCCGTGGGCTACATTCTGCCGCCGCTCCGCGGCTGAAAGCGGGTCGTTCCGGCGAGTGCTGGGGCGACCGAGACTCACGTCCCCAGCTTCCCCGATTCCAGATATGCCTCGATCCCCATCCGCAGGTCGTGCTTCGGCTGATAGCCGAGCACGCGGCGGGCCTCGGTGAGATCGGTCTGGGTCCAGTCCTGGGTGAAGCTGTAGGGGTTCTCGAAGTAGTCGGGCTCGAGGTTCGTCCCGAGCGCCCGATTCAATTCTTCGACGACTTGATTGAACGACCACGACGCCCCCGCCCCGCAGTTGAAGCTGCCGGACTCTTTGGCGTTCAGCGCGTTGAGGTTGGCCTGGACGACGTCCCACACACTGACGAAGTCGCGCTTCTGCTCGCCGGCGGTGAAGATCCGCGGGCGGTTGCCGGCGCGCATCTGCCGGGCGAGTTGGTGGATCATGCTGGCGAACTTGCCCTTGTGCGCCTCGCCGGGGCCGTAGACGTTGCTGTAGCGCAGGCCGACGACGGGGTGGGCCAGCTTCGGCGCGTATCGCATCGCGAGGCGTTCCATCGCGAGCTTCGAGAACGCGTAGACGTTGAGTGGGTCGGGCGGCTGGCTCTCCTTCATCGGCACGGGGCCTTGGCCGTAGATGGAGCAACTGCTGGCCCAGACGACGCGTGACTTGTAGCTGATCGCGAGGTCGAGGATCGCCCGGAACGCCTCGACGTTGTTCTCCATCATCCGCCGCTGGTCGTGCACGGTCGTGTCGGTGATCGAAGCCTGGTGGAAGATGACGTCGAAGCGGTCGTTGCCGAGCGTGTTCGTGATCGCAACGGGATCGTGACACGAGAACGTGCGGACGTCGCCGGTGAAGTCGATCAGATTCGTCCAATGGCCCGATTGGAAGTCGTCGGCGACGACGACGTCATGGCCGTCGCTGGCCAGCCGCTTCGCGAGATTCGATCCGATGAACCCGGCCCCGCCGGTGACGAGTGCGCGCACGTGAAAAGCCTTTCGATCTGCGATGACGCGTTATGCGAGCCGCGACCGTAAGGGAGCGGTCTTGAAATGCCCGCTCCCTCACGGTCGCGGCTCGCATCGAGGTTACTCCAGC
>JADMIO011006425.1_pt1 | contig 19023 bp, 17 predicted proteins | sample 8958161 | NCBI WGS metagenome assembly JADMIO01 (sample SAMN16585339, study PRJNA669376) | soil metagenome | isolation source: Crop rotation soil | place: USA: Cullars Rotation, Alabama | collected 2011
AGTACATACCTGCCACTCTTACTATTGAACCGGAAAGTGCATTAATACTCCCTAATCCTTCTAATGGTCTTTTCAAAATCGTATTTAAAGATGTTTATATAAACAAGAAACTTGTAATTATAAACAGCTCGGGTGCAATTCTCATGCAGCAGGAAATTAATCAGCTTACCATGATATTTAACTTGTCTGAATTTTCATCGGGAATATACTATTTGAAAATTTTAGATGATCAGGGGAAGCAAATCACAGGTACTAAAAAATTTATTTTATTAAAGTAAGTACCTGCATGGAAAAAATAATATTGGTATCTAACACTTCATGGTTCTTATACAATTTCAGGTTGAGTGTGATAAAGCTTTTTCAACAACAAAATTTTCAAATAATATGTATCGCCAATCATGATGAGTACAGTGAGAAATTGATTAAGGAAGGTGTTTTATTTATTCAATCTTCTGTTGCCAGTAGAGACACAAACCCGTTTCAGGATTTAAAGTATTTTTTGTTTTTATTAAATCAATACAGAAAAATCAAACCTCGTTTTATATTTCATTACACCATCAAACCAAATATCTATGGCAGTTTGGCGGCACGATTATTAAATCTCCAATCAATTGCAATTGTATCCGGCGCAGGGTATGTTTTCTCAAAAAAAAATTTACTGAATTGGATAACACAGAAACTTTACAGTTTGGGCGCTAAGGCAAGTAGAGAACTCTGGTTTGCGAATAAAGAAGACCAAATAATGTTTATTAAAAAAGGAATAGCAACCAGCGAAAAGAGCAAAGTAATACCGGGAGAAGGTATTGATACGAAAAGCTTTACGCGGGATTTACCGTATCCTGACAGCAATAACGATTTTGTGTTTCTATTGGCAGGCAGGCTGCTATGGGAAAAAGGAGTTGGAATATATGTAGAAGCGGCAAAGCTTATTAAACAAAAACGTCCAGACGCAAAATTTCAACTCTTAGGATTTGTTGATAGTTTAAATCCGTCTGCAATTACAAAAGATAAAATAACAGGCTGGGAAAAAGAGGGAATTATTGAGTATTTAGGCGTTACAGATGATATCAAAAAATTTCTGAACCGAATTAACTGTTTTGTTTTGCCCTCACACTACGGTGAAGGAGTGCCTAAATCGTTACTGGAAGCTGCAAGTTTAGAAATCCCCATTATTACAACAAACAACGTTGGATGCAAAGAGGTTGTGGAAGACGGGTATAACGGTTTTTTATGTGTAGTGAAGGATAGTAATAGTTTGGCAGAAAAAATGGAGAGAATCATGGGTATGCAAAAACCTTCTCTAAGAGAAATGGGACGCAATGGAAGAAAAAAAATAATAGCCGAGTTTGAAGAAAATTTCGTTCTTAAATATTATGAAGAAGTGTTAAACAACCATTCAGCAATGGAAAAGCAGGTGAGTAATTTTTGATTTAAATCCTGGAGATGATGGTTCCCAAAGTGTCAATTGTTATTGCCACATACAACGGCGAAAAGTACATTAAAGATCAGATTGATTCTATATTATACCAGATTGATGACTCCACCGAGGTTATTATTTCTGACAACGATTCTATAGATAACACTCTTCGAATTATAAATGAATTCAAAGATCCTCGCATTAAATTGTATCATAACCTTGAGAGCAAAGGCAGCACATCTAATTTTGAATATGGTTTGAAAAAGGCGTCCGGTGACATCATATTCTTAAGTGACCAGGACGATATTTGGCTGGGAAATAAATTTGAAACTTGTATTAAATACATGGAAAAATTTGATGTTGCTGTAACAGACTGCAAAGTGGTAAATGCTGATTTAAGTGTGCTGCATGAATCATATTTCAGTTTTAGAAAATCAGGCAAAGGAATACTCAAAAATCTTTTAAAAAGTTCTTACTTGGGATGTTGTATGGTTTTCAAAAGAAAAGTTTTACAAATTGCAACTCCCTTTCCACGGGATATTGCAAAATCATACATTCATGATATTTGGATTGGTTTTGTTGCAGAATGCTTTTTTTCTTCCCATTTTATAAAGACACCTTTATTATTATTCAGAAGACATCAAAGCAGTCTGTCATCTGCCGGAAATAAATCACCGTTCTCATTTCTTCAAAAAATCTCATTTCGCTGGAGGGTGATAAAATATTTTCCTTTAATCCTCTTTAGATACACGAGTGTTTGGTTAAGAAGAAATCATATCTAAAATATGATAGAACATAATGCTGTATTTACAAAAAACATTTATACATTCTCTTGAAACCCTCTCTCCTCATCATTCTTAACCGCCTTGTGCTTGGCGGACAATCAATAGATACGCTTCCTCTTGCCAATTCTCTGAAAGATGAATATGCTATCACAATTGTGTACGGAGAAAAAGAAAAAGACGAAGAAGAAGTTACAGAGCTTATACAAAGCAGCAATGGTGTTTCGTTTCAAAAAATTCCTTCACTCAAAAGAAATGTCAATCCAATAAATGATATTGCGACCATTCTCGCACTACGGAAAATAATGGCGAAATCAAAACCCGCCATTGTGCATACGCATGGATCAAAGCCGGGTGTAAATGGAAGGTTAGCTGCGTGGCTCGCTAAAGTGCCTGTTGTTATTCATACATTTCATGGTCATTTATTTCATTCATACTATAATAAATTTGTTTCATCGTCAATCATAAGGCTCGAAAGATTTTTAAGCACTCTTGCAACAAAAATCATTGTGTTAAGCCATCAACAGCAAAAAGAAATTTGTGAGCAATACAAAATAGCAAAAACTGAAAGAGTAAAACTCATTCCGCTTGGAGTAGATGAAGCTGCATATAATAAAAATGCGGCTGAGTTACGAACAAATTTCAGATGCAGTTATCATTTGAATGAAGATTGCATTGCAATTGGAATAATCGGAAGAATAGTACCTGTAAAAAATCATCGTTTGTTTATTGATGTCATTATAAAATTGCTTCAATCATCAGCAAAAGATAACTTGAAATTTTTCTTTGCAGGTGATGGATATTCGAGAAAGGAACTCGAAGAGGATCTTACAAATGCTGACATTGTATGGAGCAATAATAAAACAAATACGTCCGCGAAGGTTATTTTTACATCATGGGTAACACACGTTACCGATGTTTTACATGGACTCGATATTGTAGCACTCACGTCTTTAAACGAAGGAACTCCTTTAAGTCTTCTTGAAGCGCAGATTTGCAGAAAGCCGGTAGTAGCAACAGATGTAGGCGGTGTGCGGGATACATTTATCAACAATGAGTCAGGATTTCTTATCAATGATCATGATGTAACAGAGTTTACAGATAAGCTTTTGCTGCTGATTCAAAATAATGAGTTGCGAAAAGAGATGGGAGAAAAAGGATATGATTTTGTAAAAGAAAATTTTTCCAAACAGGCAGAAGTAAATGCGTTTAAAAAATTATATGCAGAATGCCTAACATCAGCAAATAAATAACATGAATATTTTAGTCACAGGAACAGCAGGATTCATTGGCTTCCACGTCGCAAACAGATTACTCACAGACGGACATACTGTTATTGGTGTCGACAGTATCAATGATTACTATGATGTACAGGTAAAGTATGGGAGGCTCGCTAGCGCCGGCATAAAGCCATCAACAATCGAGTACGACAAAAAATATATAAGTACTTATACATCCGATCATACATTTTATAAACTTAATCTCGAAGAAAGAGAACCGCTCGAAAATATTTTCAAACAGCACAACATAGATGTGGTTGTGCATCTTGCAGCACAGGCTGGTGTTCGGTATAGCCTTATAAATCCGCATGCTTATATTCAAAGCAACATAGTTGCCTTCACGAATATATTGGAGTGTTGCCGGCACAGCAATGTAAAGCATCTTGTTTATGCAAGCAGTTCGAGCGTGTATGGATTGAATGAACAAATTCCCTTCTCAACAAATCACAATGTAGATCATCCTGTTTCTTTGTATGCAGCAAGCAAAAAAAGCAATGAGTTAATGGCGCATGTATATAGTCATTTGTTCCAGGTACCAACAACAGGATTGCGTTTTTTCACAGTGTATGGTCCCTGGGGTCGTCCCGATATGGCGTTATTTCTTTTTACGAAAGCAATTGTCGAAGGCAAGCCTATTCAGGTTTTCAATCATGGCAACATGCAGCGCGATTTCACTTACATTGATGATATCGTTGAAGGCATCGTGCGTGTAATGCATGCAATTCCTGCTAAAAATAACGATTGGCATGAGGGCACCTCTGACATTTCTGAATCGAGTGCACCTTACAAAGTTTACAACATTGGTAACAGCAAACCTATGTCGCTCATGTATTTCATTGAAGCCATCGAAAACGAGCTTGGCACAAAAGCTGTAAAAGATTTTTTACCCATGCAGCCCGGCGATGTACCCTCGACTTTCGCGGATGTTACCGATCTTACAAACGATACAGGTTACAAACCTTCAACTTCGGTTGAAGAAGGCGTGAAAAAATTTATTCAGTGGTATAAAGAGTACTATAAGATTAAGTAGGTTTATGAGCCAGACTGCATTACTACTATTGAGCTTTACTTGCGTCGCACTCTTGTACGCTACCGTGTGTACACATCTTCTGAAACTCAAGCCAGATAAGGGTTTTCATTTTTTGACCTAATTCAAGTCAAATTTCTGAAACCCTTACTGGGAGCGACTCTTGATATAACCAAAAAAAGATGTGTACACACGGTAGCTCTTGTACGTCCAAATTACTATTCCACAAGAGTCACCACACATCTTCCTTCGCATTAATAATTGCTTATAAATTCCGCTTCCTTAAATTCAATCGTATTTTGTAATAATATTGCGTCCTTAAAATCTAAATTCCCTTTTAGGGGAATAGGGGGTATATCCTGATGCAAAAAAATATTTTAATCACAGGCGGCGCAGGTTTTATCGGTTCGCATGTTGTGCGTTTGTTTGTAACCAAGTATCCCGATTACAAAATCATCAATCTTGATGCACTTACGTATGCGGGCAATCTCGAAAACTTAAAAGATGTTGAAGACAAACCCAACTACTATTTTGAAAAAGTAAATATTCTTGATACGGATGCATTGGCAAATGTTTTTATTAAGCACGATGTAACAGACATCATTCATCTTGCTGCCGAATCACATGTTGATCGTTCCATTCTTTCGCCAATGGATTTCATTTATACCAACATTATCGGCACAGTGAACATGCTTACTGCAGCAAAAGAATATTGGAAAGATGATTTATCAACGCATCGCTTCTATCACATTTCTACTGATGAAGTGTATGGCACATTAGGTGATACGGGATTGTTCACAGAAGAAACTTCTTACTCACCTAACTCTCCCTATTCGGCAAGCAAAGCATCATCGGATCATTTTGTAAGGGCATACGGAGAAACATACCATATCCCTTTTGTTGTTACCAACTGCTCTAACAATTACGGACCTAATCATTTCCCCGAAAAATTAATTCCGCTTTTTATAAATAACATCATCAATAAAAAACCTTTGCCTGTTTACGGCAAGGGAGAAAATACAAGAGATTGGTTATATGTTATTGATCATGCGAGAGCGATTGATATCGTTTTCCATAAGGGCAAGGACAAAGAAACATACAATATTGGTGGCTTTAACGAATGGAAAAATATTGATCTTGTAAAGCTGCTCTGCCAACTAATGGATGAGAAATTGGGAAGGGATGCAGGCGAAAGTGAAAAGTTAATCAGTTATGTAACAGACAGACCGGGTCATGATTTACGATACGCAATTGACGCAACAAAAATCAACAAAGAATTAGGCTGGCAGCCATCTGTAACTTTTGAAGAAGGTTTAAGCAAAACGATTGATTGGTATTTAGAAAATCAGGAATGGTTGCGTCATGTAACAAGCGGCGATTATCAAAAATATTACGAGCAACAATACGCAGAAAGATGATTAATGTGCTAATTAGCTACTGTCCTGATGTCTAATTAAAACGATAACATATTCACGATTCACGATTTAAAACTCACCACTGACCACTCACCACAATGAAAATAGAGCAAACTCCATTAAAAGATTGTTACCTTATTCACGATACAGTATTTGAAGATAGCCGGGGTTATTTTTTTGAAAGTTTTAATCAAAAAAGATTTCAGGAACTCACAGGTATTGATGCACACTTTGTTCAGGATAATCAATCTTGTTCATCAAAAGGGGTGCTGCGAGGTTTACATTTTCAAAGAGGTGAGCATGCACAGGCAAAACTGGTGCGTGTATTGCAAGGCAGGGTGCTTGATATAGCTGTAGATATTCGTAAAGATTCACCTACATTCGAACAACATGTAGCTTTTGAGTTATCAGATAGTTCGCATACACAATTGTTTATTCCACGCGGTTTTGCTCATGGCTTTCTGGTGTTAAGTGAGCGTGCTGTGTTTTTTTATAAGTGCGACAATTATTATAACAAACAAGCAGAAGGCGGACTTATGTTCAATGACCCTTCATTGCGAATTAACTGGTGTATGTCCGAATCAGAATTAATATTAAGCGAGAAAGACAAAAACAATCCATTATTAAAAGATATTCTGCACACTTTATAAAATGAAAGGAATTATACTCGCCGGTGGCTCCGGTACACGCTTGTATCCAATAACAAAAGCGATAAGCAAACAGATAATGCCTGTTTATGACAAGCCAATGATTTATTATCCATTGTCGGTGCTTATGCTTGCAGGCATAAAAGAAATACTCATCATTACAACACCTGAAGATTCTGCACAATTTCAAAAACTTTTAAGTGATGGCAATTATGTCGGTTGTTCTTTTACTTATGCTGTACAGCCAAAACCAAATGGTCTTGCACAGGCTTTTGTGATTGGCGAACAATTTGTTGGGAATGATAAAGTAGCATTGATTCTTGGGGATAACATTTTTTATGGTTCCGGTTTTAGTAAACTCGTTCAATCTTTTAATGATGTAGATGGCGCCGCCATTTTTGCCTATGAAGTAAACGACCCTGAAAGATACGGTGTGGTTGAGTTTGATGAAAATTTCAAAGCAATTTCCATCGAGGAAAAACCAAAACAGCCTAAATCAAATTACGCGGTTCCCGGTTTATATTTTTACGACAATGATGTTGTAGATATTGCAAAAAATATTCAGCCTTCTGCTCGTGGCGAATACGAAATTACTGATGTAAACAGAGTATATCTTGAAAGAAAAAAATTACAAGTTGGGGTTATGAATCGCGGCACTGCATGGCTCGACACGGGAACCTTCGATTCATTAAGTGATGCGAGTGAATTTGTGCGTGTAATTGAAAAACGCCAGGGACATAAAGTCGGTTGTATCGAAGAAGTTGCTTACAGAATGGGCTACATAAATCATGAGCAACTTTGCGAGCTTGCTAATCTCTACAGTAAAAGCGGGTATGGTGAATATCTGCGAAAGCTCAAATAAAATTTTCTACTTATCAACTTCAATCAGGATAAAGTGAATATCCTGCTCCTCCATTTCTTAAATTCTTTCTCGTTTATCAGAAAATCAATTCGTAACAATTTCGAAACAAAGCAACACTGCAGCACATTGTTGAGTAACGTATAAAGCGTATAAGAGTGCGACGCAACGGAAACTCAATAGCAGTAACGCTGATGGGCTCATAAAATATTTTCCAAATCCATAAATAAGCGCTGTTATGGACTACTTAAAACTTCCAATCTCGAAATGTAATGCTGCATGCACCAGTTATTTTTGCAGGCTAAAAAAGATTTTTGCAGGGCTCAAATTTTCATATCGCGTTAGTAGGAAACCCAAACAGCGGAAAAACTTCTTTGTTCAATGCACTTACCGGGCTTAATCAAAAAGTTGGCAATTTTCCCGGCGTAACCGTAGATAAAAAAACGGGCTTTTGTAACCTCGACGAAAAAACTTCCGCCGCAATAATTGATTTGCCGGGCACATACAGTTTGTATCCGCGCAGGGCTGATGAATGGGTGGCGTATAAAGTGTTGATGGGTACCGATGAAGAGGTGGCACCTGATGTTGTGCTGCTTGTTGCGGATGCGAGTAACCTGAAACGCAACCTTCTTTTTTGCAGCCAGATAATTGACCTGAAATGTCCTATGGTTGTGGCTTTAACGATGATGGACATTGCCAAAAAGAAAGGCGTCGAAATTGATGTTGCAGGGCTTGAGCGTGAATTGGGCGTGCCTGTAATTCCTGTTAACCCTCGGAAAAATAAAGGCATTACTCAACTGAAAAAAGCATTGGCACAAACCGCGAAACATAATTATGTGCCATCAAATTGGGATTTTATTCCGAACAGAGAATTGGCTGCAAATGCAATTAATGGAGTAAAACAGTTGTATCCGAAGTTGAGTGATTATGCAGCGATTCATTACCTGATTAATCATGAAAATTTTCCGTTGCCCGAAACCACACAAGAAACAATTGAGAAGATAGAAGTTGACAATAAATTCAATCATACCAAAACACAGGCAGAAGAAATTTTACAACGCTACAACCGCATTAAACAATTGATGCTTCAAAACGTTGTAGAGCCAGATCCGCTGCAAAAGAAACTTCTCACAGAAAATCTTGACAACATTTTTTTGCATCGTGTATGGGGTTATGCGATTTTACTTGGGGTATTGTTTCTTTTGTTTCAAAGTATATTCTGGCTTGCGCAATATCCAATGAACGCGATTGACTGGAGTTTTGCTCAATTAAGAAGCTGGTTGAATGTTGCGTTACCTCAGGCATGGTGGAGTAATCTTTTAACAAACGGATTACTTGCAGGTTTAAACGGCATACTCGTTTTTGTTCCGCAGATAATGATATTGTTCGGGCTCATTACCATTCTTGAAGATTCAGGTTATATGGCACGCATCAGCTTCCTTAGCGATAAACTGATGCGCAAAGTTGGCTTGAATGGTAAAAGTGTAATGCCTATGATTAGCGGCTTTGCATGTGCAGTGCCTGCAATTATGAGTGCACGCAGCATTGAAAATAAAAAAGAAAGATTGCTCACAATAATGGTCACGCCACTCATGAGTTGCAGCGCAAGATTACCCGTGTTCACGATTCTTATTGCGTTGGTTGTGCCCGATATTTATTATTTCGGTTTTCTAAGTTTGCAAGGTTTAGTAATGATGGGTTTGTATCTGTTAGGTGTAGTGATGGCGCTTATTGTAGCTTCTGTTTTAAGAGGATTGGTTAAGCTAAAAGAAAAGAGTTTTTTCATTCTTGAGTTGCCTGTGTATCGTTCACCTCGTTGGAAAAATGTCGGCATCACAATGGTAGAGAAAGCAAAGATTTTTGTAACCGATGCAGGGCGCGTAATTCTGATGATAAGTTTGCTGCTTTGGTTTTTGAGCAGTTATGGTCCATCATCAGGAATGAATAATGTAGAAAAAAAATATGCAGCACTCCAGCAACAGGCGACAACGCAAGAACAAAAAAAGACACTCAACAAGCAATACAATTCAGAGAAATTGCAAAACTCTTACGCAGGTATTCTCGGCAAAACAATTGAGCCTGTAATTAAGCCGCTCGGCTACGATTGGAAAATCGGCATCGCTCTCATTACATCATTCGCAGCACGTGAAGTATTCGTTGGCACCATGGCAACACTTTACAGCGTTGAAGAAAACGACAACAGTACACTCAAACAAAAAATGCAGAGCGCCACACGTGAAGATGGCACACCGGTTTACACACTGCCAACCGCGCTATCACTCATGGTTTTTTATCTGCTCGCAATGCAATGCATGAGTACACTCGCTGTTGTAAAAAGAGAAACAAGAGGATGGAAATGGCCAGCTATTCAACTTACATACATGACAGGTCTTGCATATATCATGAGCTTTATTGTGTTTCATATTTTTTGATATTGATGGAGTATTTTTATTGCACAAGCTGCATTGCTGCTATTAAGCTTTCATTGCGTCGCACTCTTGTACGCTTTGTTCTTTACTCAAGAACAAAGCAACCAACTTTCCTTTTCATTTTTGTACCCTTTGATTGATAATTTGTATAGTTGCTCTTATGAACTCCATATCTTAAATAGAATAAAACTAAATTTGGAAAAGAAAAAGCAACATGGATATTAAGCCTCGTCCCAATCACCAACTGTATCTTGAAATCTTACAAAAAATGACGCCCGAACAACATTTAGCTAAGGTCTTTGAACTTTCTGATTTATCAAAAGCCTTGTTTCTTGAAGGTTTGCGCAAAACATTTCCAAACAAGACTGAAGAAGAAATCAAGGAACTTTATTTAGAGAGAATTACCAAACACATGATGTAGATATTTTGGTTAATATAAAATCAGAACAAATATCAGCTTTACTCACAGCATTTTGTCCACCGCAATTTTATCTTTCTGAATTTGGCATAAAAGAAGCGCTTATTCACAAGAGTATGTTTAATTTAATTGATACTCAAGAAGGAGATAAGATTGATTTTTAGATATTAACTAACGGAGCTTTTGATAAATCGAGATTTGAAAGAAAATATGAAGAAAATGTATTGGGATTAAACATGAAAATCTCAAAACCTGAAGACACTATATTGGAAAAGTTGTTATGGGCTAAACTTTCAGGGTGGCAGTGAAAAACAATTTATTGATGCATCACGTATCTATGAAATTCAATACAGAAATCTTGATTTGCAATATATAACGCTCTGGGCAAATCAATTAGATGTAAATGAGTTTTGGGAAAGATTAAAAAATGAAGCAAATCCTATAAAATAATTTTTCAGCTTATATCTTATTTATCTCCATCCCTCTCAACTCATTTACTTTATATAAAAATTCATCCTGCTTGTTTACCGGGACACCGATTTTCATTTTGCAAAACAGTTGCGCTTCTTGTTTAATGATATTGCAATTGTATTTCTTTACAAGTGTTATTATTTCATTCATTAGTGTAATCAAATTGCAATTCATAGTTCACTTCAACAGCTTTGCGAATAATCGGTGTTAGCTGTAAAGTCAGTGCTGCAGCGGTTTTGTAAGCATTTATCAATCCCGGCACACCTAACAATGTTCCGCTGAAATAACGCACTACAATAACAAGCACATTTGTTAACCCCCTACTATCAATTTGCCCAAGTATCGGTTTGCCTGCAGTTCCTGAGGGTTCTCCATCATCGCTTGAGCAAAAATTATTTCCATCCAATCCAATACGGTATGCAAAACAATGATGTGATGATTTCGAATGTTCTTTCTTCAACTGCTGCAAATAATTTTTGAATTCATCTGTTGATTGAACAGGATAGGCGTAAGCAATAAACCGGCTTCCTCTGTCTTTAAATTCTGCTACTGCTGGTTGCGAGATAGTGTTATAAAATTCCTGTTCGTGCATTAAAGGGAATAAGATTTATTGTAGTAATAATTGATGTTGTCACTAAAAATTTTTTCGCTGCCAACAAGTCCGCAATTTGAAAGCTGAGGCGCAGGCAACCCGTTTTCAATATGCAGTATTTCGTTGGTGATTACTCTTGCTTCATCCCACATTCCTTCATCAATAAATGATTGCAACAGTTTAGCGCCACCCTCTACAAGAATACTTTGAATATTCGTTTGATAACAGCCATTGAGTATCTGATGAACAAGATTTACATCTTTAGTAACTTGATAATATTGCATCATACCTTGCTCATTATGTTGAAGTGTGTTGAAGATAATTGTTGGTTGTTGTTCATCAAATATTTTTAAAGAAGATGGTAAACGCAAATGCATATCCACAATTAATCTTATGGGGCTTTTGCCGCTCCATAAACGATTAGTGAGTTCAGGATTATCCAGCATTGCAGTGTTTGTTCCAACAAGAATCCCCATCTCTTTGCTTCGCCATTTATGTACAAGCCTGTTAGTAAATTCGTTTGTAATGAACAGCCGGTCATTACTAATCGAATTATCTCCATTATCAATTGAAGCTCTCTCCTTTGGAGAGGGTTTGGGTGAGATCGCAATATTTCCATTCAACGTTTGTGCCCATTTTAAAATAATATATGGACGATGTTGCGTATGAAATGTGAGAAAGCGTTTGTTCAATTCTTTACATTCTTTTTCTAAAACATCCACAGAAATATCAATACCGGCGTTTTGCATTTTTTCAATTCCTTTACCGGAAACCTGTTTAAAAGGATCGCGGCAACCAACAACTACTTTTGGTATTTGTTGTGAAATAATAAGATCTGCACAAGGCGGCGTTTTTCCGTAATGCGCACAAGGTTCTAATGAAACATATAATGTTGATAAAGCAATTAAATGCCTGTCTTCATCCTTAACACTGTTGATGCAATTTACCTCTGCATGTTCTTTTCCATATTCTTTATGATAACCTTCACCAATAATTCTATTATTATGTACAAGGACTGCGCCCACCATAGGATTGGGTGCAACATTGTCACAACCCAATTTTGCAAGTTGCAAACACCGGTGCATGTATGTTGAATCGCCTGTCATTAAAAAGTTATTCAGTAAATCATTTAGTCACTGAACCTGCGAAATTACTAATTGACCGATTCACTTAATAACTATATCATTGCAGTATGACTGTTCAGCAGGCATACCAGCAATTAATGTTTCAGTTGTATGAAATATACGACGACCGTGAAGCAGCCAACATAGCCAATCTTACAATTGAATATATTACAGGTTTTAGAAAAATTGACCGACTCCTAAACAAACAATTTCTTTTGAATGAGCAGCAACTAAAGCAACTAGAACATTTTACAAATGAATTGTTGCAACATAAACCCGTACAGTATGTTTTGCATGAAGCATGGTTTGCCGGAATGAAATTTTATGTTGATGCGAATGTGCTCATTCCGCGACCAGAAACAGAAGAACTTGTCAATTGGATAATCGAAGATTTATCACACATCACTCACCATTCACCATTTACCATTCACAATTCATCCCTCACGATTCTCGATGTTGGAACCGGCAGCGGTTGTATTCCCATTGCACTAAAGAAGAAATTACCAACTGTTGAAATGCATGCCATTGATGTATCAGAGAAGACATTAAATGTTTCAAAACAAAATGCAGCAACACATAACATGAGCATTAAGTTTCAATTCGTTGATATTCTCAACAAAGATGCACGGGAATCATTGCCAATGTTTGATGTAATTGTAAGCAATCCGCCTTACGTAAAAAAGATTGAAGCATCTTCAATGCATCACAATGTTGTAAAACATGAACCGCATCTTGCTCTTTTTGTTCCTGATGAAGATGCATTGATTTTTTACAAAGCCATTGCCGAATTTGGATTAATACATTTGAATAAAAGCGGAAAATTATTTTTTGAAATAAATGAATCACTTGGTAAAGAAGTTTGTGAGTTGCTGCAACAGTATGGCTATACAAACATTGAATTGAAAAAAGATATGCAAGGAAAAGAGAGAATGGTAAAAGCGAACGTAAAATAACACACGGTTCAAGAACAGATCCATGACATCTGACAAAAACTTCCGGGCGGTTCACCTACTAAAAACGATATTTGTAAAGCTTGTCCATAAAAAATAAAACTTATGATGCTTCACACAAAATCAAAATACGATCCCATCAAATACAAAACTCCAACCGGCACACAGCTCAACTGCAAAGGATGGATTCAGGAAGCGGCTTTACGCATGCTGTTAAACAATTTAAATCCTGATGTAGCAGAGAGACCCGATGAATTAATCGTGTATGGCGGTCGCGGCAAAGCTGCACGCGACTTTGAAGCGCTTGATAACATTATTGCTGCATTGAAAATTTTGGAGAATGATGAAAGCCTGTTAATCCAAAGCGGCAAACCGGTCGGTATTCTAAAAACACATCCTGATGTACCGCGTATTTTGATTTCAAATTCGCAACTCGTACCAAAATGGGCAACATGGGAACACTTTGATGAGCTTGAAAAAAAAGGTTTGATGATGTTTGGTCAAATGACGGCGGGCAGTTGGATCTATATTGGCTCGCAGGGAATTGTTCAAGGCACATATGAAACGTATGCTGCAGCTGCTGATAAACATTTTGGTGGATCATTAAGAGGAACACTTAATGTTACTGCAGGTCTTGGTGGCATGGGCGGCGCACAACCTCTTGCAATAACAATGAACGATGGCGTTGCACTCATTGCAGAAGTGGAAGAATGGCGTATTGATAAACGCATCGAAACAAAATATCTTGACGTAAAGGTGACAGATATTGATGAAGCGATTGATTTGAGTTTAAAGTATAAAACAGAAGGTGTAGGCAAGAGCATCGGTGTGTTATGTAATGCTGTGCATTTATTAGAGCGTTTGATTGAAAGAAATATTATTCCTGATACACTCACAGATCAAACTTCTGCACATGATCCGTTGATTGGATATTGGCCTCATGAAATTTCTTACGGGCAGGCAAAAGTTTTACGTGAAAAAAATCCCAAACAATATATCGAATACGCTTACAGCAGCATGTATCATCATGTGGAGTTGATGTTGCAGTTGCAGAAGCGCGGCGCAATTACTTTCGATTATGGCAATAACATCCGCGCAAGAGCAAAAGAACGCGGATTACAAAATGCGTTTGATTTTCCTGGTTTCGTGCCTGCATATATTCGTCCGCTTTTTTGTGAAGGCAAGGGACCATTTCGCTGGGCTGCATTGAGTGGCGACCCAAACGATATTGCGGTAACCGATGAAGTTATTGCAAACATGTTTCCCGAAAATAAATCGTTGCAACGTTGGTTGGAATTGGCAAAAGAAAAAATTGCATTCCAGGGATTGCCTGCACGTATATGCTGGCTTGGTCAGGGCGAAAGAGAAAAGGCGGGTCTTGCATTTAATGAACTTGTACGCACAGGAAAAGTAAAAGCGCCTATCGTTATTGGTCGTGATCATCTCGACACAGGAAGTGTTGCAAGCCCAAACCGTGAAACAGAAGCCATGCTCGATGGCAGTGATGCTGTTGCAGATTGGCCTCTATTGAATGCACTCGTAAACACAGCAGGTGGAGCAAGCTGGGTAAGCCTGCATCATGGTGGTGGTGTAGGTATGGGATACAGCATTCATGCGGGAATGGTAATTGTTGCCGATGGTTCCAATGAAGCTGCAGCAAGGCTTTCACGCGTATTGCACAATGACCCGGGTATGGGTGTGATACGTCATGCAGATGCAGGATATGAACTTGCAAAAGAGACTGCAAAGAAAAATCATTTGGATATTGCTAATAGATTGAACAAATAGCTTCTTTTCATCAAAATATTTACATCGTTTTCCAAATTTAAATCCAATCAATCTTTTATTATCACTTTCCTAACACCGCCTTTCTGTAAATTTGTAAGGTAAACTTATCAGTTTTCTTTACAGAATGGTTAAACAGTCAGATATACAATTGGCATCCGAATTAAGAACAGTTGTTACACGACTTATAAAAAAGTTGCGTAAACACTCAGTCACAGGCATGTCGCTTTCGCTTACGGAAAGATCAACGCTTAGTCTTCTCGATCAGCATGGAGAATTACTTCCCAACGAACTTGCAAGCATGGAAAAGATTACCAATCAATCCATGTCTCAAATTCTTAATCACCTTGCAGAACTGGGTTATATCAACAGGCGCACTTCAAAAGAAGACAAGCGCAAAGCAATTATTTCTCTTTCCGCAAAGGGCACCGCAGTACTAAAACAGGTGCGTAGCGAAAGAGATAACTGGCTTTATCGTGCAATCAGCGAAACTTGCTCTGAAGAAGAAATTGAACTTTTAAAAAAATCTATAAAACCATTAAAGAAGCTTATAGATTTTGAAGATGATTGAAAAGGAAAGATAGATGGAAATCACCACATTTAATGCATTCAGAAGCCGCAACTATAGATTATATTTTACAGGACAGTCAATATCTCTCATTGGAACCTGGATGCAAAAAACCGCAGTAAGCTGGGTTGTGTATTCACTTACACATTCAAAATTCATGTTAGGGCTTTCGCTCTTCGCCAGTATGTTTCCAGCATTTATATTTTCATTTATCGGCGGCGTTGTTTCAGACCGCTACAATCGTTATTGCGTATTGCTCGCCACACAAATTGCTTCAATGATACAAGCGATTTTGCTTACACTATTGATGGTGTCAAAAAATTATAACGTGTGGGAAGTGCTTGCGTTAAGTTTTATACTTGGAGCTATTAATGCGTTTGATGTGCCTGCAAGGCAATCGCTCGTAAATGAAATGGTGGATGATCCAAAACATCTTGCAAACGCACTTGCATTAAATTCATCAATGGTAAATTTATCGCGATTGATCGGTCCGGGAATTGCCGGCTTTCTTCTTGAAAAATTCGGCGATGCATTTTGTTTTGGTCTAAACGCAGCAAGCTTTATTGCAGTGATAGGTTCAATATTGATGATGCGATTACCGAAAGCGCCTCTAAAAAAACGCGGAAGAAATTTTGCAGCAGATATCGCGGAAGGTTGGCATTATTTAAAAGAAACAAAATCTATCAGGTTTGTTATCATCATGCTTGCGCTAATCAGTCTTTTTGTTTTGCCGTTTTCAACACTTATACCCGTTTACGCAAAAGATATTTTCAAAGGTTCTGCATCTACCTTTGGTATTATAGACAGCGTTATTGGTCTTGGCGCATTTGGCGGCGCAATATTCCTTGCGTCATTAAAACCGGGAGCGAATCTTCGCAAAATACTCGCAATAAACACAATCGTTTTCGGCATTGGGCTTGTAACATTTTCTTACATGCATTTTTATTTTGCCGCGCTTGCATGCGCAATGGTAGCGGGTTTCGGAATGATGTCGCAAATCACAATCAGCAACACGCTCATTCAAACAACTGTTGACCCAAACATGCGCGGAAGAATGATCAGTTTTTATGCAATGGCTTTTTTCGGCATGCAACCTTTGGGTGGAGTGCTTGTTGGTTCTATTTCGCAATGGATAGGTGTTCAAAACATGGTGCTCGTGCAAGGCTGCATTGCTTTACTCATTGGCGCTTTGCATTTCCGCTTCCTTCAAAGAAATAAGTTGAAAGCCGTAGTGAAAAAAATTCAGCCATTACAACCGCAGGAAGTCGTTGCTTCCTGATAAATAACTTTGATGTTTATTGACCCGGCTGCGTTACTACTATGATACTTTTCTTGCGTCGCACTCTTGTACTTTCTTTTCTTTATTGAGCAAGATGCGATCAGCATAATAAAAAAGAGCTCGCACATAAATCAGTCGTACAATGTTAATAGCATTCGAAGCGCTTGCTGCACAGAACTTCAGCAGTTGAAGAGTGCGACGCAAGGAACGATGCTATGAAAACTTAAAGCCGGTTCAAAAAAATTCTTCTCTAAATTTATTTCTTGATAAATGTTTTTCTTATCACACCATCTTTTGTTGTGATCACAATACTATACAATCCTGCTTTTAGTTTTGAAATATCGGTTACTTGATTTGTTACAGCCCGCATTTTTAAGTTGCCATAGATATCATAAATATCATAAGCTATATCGCTGCTTGTCGCCACTCTTATTTTATCAAAAGCTGGATTGGGAATAATAGTCACATGTATCAATTCTTCATTAGAGTTTTTAAGTATTGCCTGTAAACTGCAAAAAATATTTTTCTGAATCGCAGCATTGGTCACAGAAACAGGAATATCCACGGGTGTGCTTCGCGCTATTGCAAAGTTGAGTGCATTTAACGCTGCTGCCGAATCTGTACCATTTGACGTTGTAACAAAAATGGTTGAATCACAAACGGACAACGTGGTAAGATTGCGATTAGAGATAACCGGATCTTTAGTTGTATTGCTGATAGGTGAAGCGTGTAAGTAATTGCCATTGCTTTCTTCAGTGATAAAGTTGGTAGGCGTATTAAAGAAACGATGATATAAATAGTTTCCACTGGCGCTAAATACCACCATTACATCTTGAAGTGATTCATCTTCCATAAAAGCAACTATATTTCCGTTTTTGTCTTCATGAATAAAGTTTTGATTTACGATGTCGAAAATAGAAAATTGTAAACCGCTTGTGTCGTATGTGATTCTCAGGTTTTTTGCCCATAATAAATTGCCATTTGCATTGGTACGAAAAACTCTTGACGTGCCGGATAATACACCGCCTGCGGAGCGACCGGCGAGGTAAATAATATCTCCGTTTTTACAACGTGCACTTACAAATGCAGAAAATTGGTTTGATGTATTGTACTGTCTTTGCCATACTAAAAAGCGCGTCTTAAGATTGATGTTTGCAACATTTGAATTTGCAACAACAATATCTATCGTGTTTCCTTTCGCCGTTATTGATTGAACTGATTGAAACTGCCGGTTTTTTATTTGAGCTGCTATTATAACATTTCCGTTTCCATCTATCTGCACAAAACCTGGATTCGACTGCTGAAATTCGTTTGAAAACACAAACGAAGAATCTTTTAACTGCACCAAACCTCTGAAGCTAAAAACCGCACCGGATGCATATTTCTTTGCCCACACAAGATTTCCTGCCGCACTTATTTTTAAGACGAAACGGCTAACGCCGGTTTCACCCGAAATCAATATTTCATTGCTGAATGTGCGCAACATTTCTATCAAATGAAGTGAACCTGCCGCCCCGGCATCATATCGTTTGCTCCAGATAATATTACCGGACGCATTGGTTTTTATAAGTAAAATGTTTTGATGAAAATTGTTGTGAGAGTCACTTTCGGTAAACCCAAAAACCAAACCATCATTAAGTTGGATTGCGGAAGTTTCACGCTCAAGCAGCGTTGAGTTTACAAAAGAATTATAGAACTGTCCAAAGATTGCAGTATTACATAAGCAAAAAATTGTTACAGAGATGATGTAGAACCGTTTCATAGGCAATTTGTTTTGGTTTATAAATATCGTTGTCAAGATACAACTTAAGTTCCTGTTACGAAACGTTACGAACGAGCAAGAAGTTGCCTCAACGATTTGAAAGTTATCAACCATTTACTTTATTAATTTTATCTGAACTATTAAAACACGCTTGCATGCCTCTGAAAAGAAACATAGGCGCCTCATTATTCGCATCTGCAATTTCCTTTTTCTGCGTC
>JADMIO010785083.1_pt1 | contig 19022 bp, 18 predicted proteins | sample 8958161 | NCBI WGS metagenome assembly JADMIO01 (sample SAMN16585339, study PRJNA669376) | soil metagenome | isolation source: Crop rotation soil | place: USA: Cullars Rotation, Alabama | collected 2011
CTTTCCCGAAACCCTTGCAAATGCTGGATTTTCTGCCTGTGGACAGCCCCTCAAATGTCAATAGGTGCGCCCCTCATCTGTCAGCACTCTGCCCCTCAAGTGTCAAGGATCGCGCCCCTCATCTGTCAGTAGTCGCGCCCCTCAAGTGTCAATACCGCAGGGCACTTATCCCCAGGCTTGTCCACATCATCTGTGGGAAACTCGCGTAAAATCAGGCGTTTTCGCCGATTTGCGAGGCTGGCCAGCTCCACGTCGCCGGCCGAAATCGAGCCTGCCCCTCATCTGTCAACGCCGCGCCGGGTGAGTCGGCCCCTCAAGTGTCAACGTCCGCCCCTCATCTGTCAGTGAGGGCCAAGTTTTCCGCGAGGTATCCACAACGCCGGCGGCCGGCCGCGGTGTCTCGCACACGGCTTCGACGGCGTTTCTGGCGCGTTTGCAGGGCCATAGACGGCCGCCAGCCCAGCGGCGAGGGCAACCAGCCGAGGGCTTCGCCCTGTCGCTCGACTGCGGCGAGCACTACTGGCTGTAAAAGGACAGACCACATCATGGTTCTGTGTTCATTAGGTTGTTCTGTCCATTGCTGACATAATCCGCTCCACTTCAACGTAACACCGCACGAAGATTTCTATTGTTCCTGAAGGCATATTCAAATCGTTTTCGTTACCGCTTGCAGGCATCATGACAGAACACTACTTCCTATAAACGCTACACAGGCTCCTGAGATTAATAATGCGGATCTCTACGATAATGGGAGATTTTCCCGACTGTTTCGTTCGCTTCTCAGTGGATAACAGCCAGCTTCTCTGTTTAACAGACAAAAACAGCATATCCACTCAGTTCCACATTTCCATATAAAGGCCAAGGCATTTATTCTCAGGATAATTGTTTCAGCATCGCAACCGCATCAGACTCCGGCATCGCAAACTGCACCCGGTGCCGGGCAGCCACATCCAGCGCAAAAACCTTCGTGTAGACTTCCGTTGAACTGATGGACTTATGTCCCATCAGGCTTTGCAGAACTTTCAGCGGTATACCGGCATACAGCATGTGCATCGCATAGGAATGGCGGAACGTATGTGGTGTGACCGGAACAGAGAACGTCACACCGTCAGCAGCAGCGGCGGCAACCGCCTCCCCAATCCAGGTCCTGACCGTTCTGTCCGTCACTTCCCAGATCCGCGCTTTCTCTGTCCTTCCTGTGCGACGGTTACGCCGCTCCATGAGCTTATCGGGTCCACTCGCGAACGCAGAAAGGCCCACCCGAAGGTGAGCCAGTGTGATTACATTTGCGGCCTAACTGTGGCCAGTCCAGTTACGCTGGAGTCACTAGTATTTAGGTGACACTATAGAAGCGGCCGCGACAACTTGTCCACGTGGAATTCTAAGCTTAGGATCCCAATGTGCTGGAAAGCCTCCGGAAGCCGTATAGCACGCTACGAATCCTTGGTAGGTCCGAGATTCCCGACCACGCTCGGAATGGCTCGTTGTTGTCAGTCTTTAGCTCACGTGCCGCAGCCAGTCACGCAGCCGCTGCATGCCGTCGGCTGTCGAGACGCGCGGCTGGTACCCGAAGTCGCGCCTGGCGGCCGAGATATCGTACCAGTGCGAATGTGCCAGGTGCGCGGCCAGGAACCGCGTCATCGGCGGCTCGCTCGCCATTCCGAAAAGCTCATAAACCGTTTCGCACGCGGCGCCGAGTCGCTCGGCAAGTCGCAGGGGAATGGTTTTCTTAATTGGTTCGAGATGCATGAGTGCCAGGATGTCGTTGATCCATTGCCAGCAGTTCACGGGCTCGCCCTGGCTAATGAAGTAGGCTTGCCCGGCAGGCGCTGGGGGCGAAAAGGATCCAGGTTGTTCGGAATTCAATGAAAGTGCGTCCGCGGCTTGCAAATGAGCGTCCGCAGCATTCTCGACATACGTAATATCGATAAGGTTCGTGCCGTCGCCGATGCGTCTCAGGCGGCCCGATCGGGCCCGCTCGATGAGCCGCGGAACCAGCTGCGTGTCACCAGGCCCCCAAATCAGATGCGGCCGCAAGGCACAGGTGCGGAAACCATCGCCGTTCGCCGAGAGCACGGCCTGCTCGGCTTGAGCTTTCGTGTAGGAATAGTGCGCGCGGTGCTCGTGCATCCAGCCGAAGTCATAATGCGCGGTTTCGCTCGTTCCGCACTGATCAGCGCCGGCGAAGACAACACTGGGGCTGCTCGTGTAAACGAACCGCTGCACGCCGGCCGCGCGGGCCTCCGCCAAAAGCAGCTCGGTTCCGGTGCGGTTGACCTCGTCGAACGTGCGGCGAACCATGCCGATGCCGGCGAGCGCCGCGGCATGAAATACGCATTCGACTCCCTGGCAGGCGCTGGCCAGCGCCGCCGGGTCGCGGATATCGCCACGAACAATCTCCACACCCTGCGCAGCCAGCTGAGGATATTTGCCGCGGCCAAAGCTGCGCACTCGGTCGCCGCGCGCCACGAGCGCTTCGACGATATAACCGCCCAAAAAGCCGCCGCCGCCGGTGACAAGTGCCCCCATGGTTATTTGGTCTCACGCGCCCGGCTGGTTGACCAACGAGAATTCTTCGCTTGAGAGCTTTCTTCTTTGGCGCGCGAAAGAAGGTCATTCGAAAAAACATCCGGTCCCAGCAAAACGCCCATGACCACGCCGCGCCGAAGGAACTCTCGATCGATCTTGGAATTATGCCGGACGTCGACCCGGAATTCGTCGAAATCGAGCCAATCGAACGGGATCGCAGCTGAACGAACCTGGGCGGCTAGTTGTTCGAAATCGGGAAATACGTGCCGCCCAGAATAGCGCGTAATGCGGACGTGCCGCTTGAATTTGATCGCGATCACCGGCAATTGGTCGCCGGCCGGGCCAACCCCGACGAGGGCCGACATCTCGATATCAGGATGCTGATTAAAAATGGCTTCGACGCACTCGGTAAACAGAGTGCCGCGCTGCGTAACCACGCGCTGCGTTTTCCGCCCGCAGTACCAGAAACGGCCCTCACGATCGAAGTATCCCACGTCACCGGTGCGATGCCAGCTGCCAGTTTCGAATTTCGGATTTCGGATTTCGGATTGGATCTTTGACTCCGCAAGCCCCAACGCGGCAATGGGGATTTTATGTTGCTTATTTGCTTCCAATCGCGTGACATACGTCGGCGAGACCTGCGGGCCGCGAACGATAAGCTCGCCGATTTCCCCCACGGTCAATTCAGCGATTTCGTCAACGCGCTCGATTGGCTCATCGGTGATGCGAATCACCCGCCAATCAATCGAATCGAATTTCCGTCCGACGCACACGCCCGCCCAGCCGTCGGTCCGCGCGGCCGTCGCGCCAAGCACTTCCGCCGCTTCAATCGTGGAGACCGGGAGACACTCGGTCGCGCCATAGGGGGTATGCATTTTGGCATCGTAAGCCACACACTCGAGCGTTGCTTTGAGCACGCTGGCCGGCACGGGGGCGCCGCAGCAGAACACCTGACGGAGCGAGGGAATTCGCTCGCCGGTCGTCGCGCAGTAATTACTCAACGCACGCCACACGGCCGGCGATGCGAAGGCTTGCGTGACGTGCCAGTCATTCGCTGCGGCCAGCAGCTTTTTCGGCTCGGCAGTAGCGGGTCGCGAGAAATCCATCTCCGGCAACAGCGAAGTGACGCCCATGGCCGCATTGAACAGCGCGAACAGCGGAAAGCAGCCCAGGTCGATGCCGCCGGGCGAGATGTCGTACATCGACTGGATTTCGGCGACTTGCGTGTCGAACATGCGATGCGTGTACAGCACGCCCTTGGGCGGGCCTGTGCTGCCGGAGGTGAAAATGATGGCGGCCGCATCGTCGGCCAAAGTTGCACGAAGCACGGAGCGGGGAGAAGGAAGCGAAGCTGCTTGATTGCCCGAACCGCGCAGTTGATCGAGCGTCTTACCGCCCCAAAACCACCGTCGGCCGACGGTTACATTCCAACGGGCAAGCGGGAACCGGCGACGCAGCAGCACGCGGATGCCCTGCGCGGCCGGGACGGCCACAAAACCATGTGGCTTCGATTCGCTCAGGCAGCCGATGAGGTTCCGTCGGCCGATTCCAGGATCGATGAGAACACTCACCATTCCGGCGCGCAACAGAGCAAAAACCAGCGTGACAAACTCGATCCCAGGCCGCACTAGGAGCGCCAATCGTGTGCCCTGTGGCACGCCCCATTCCGTGAACCCGCGTGCGATTCGGCCGGTATCCGCATCGAGCTCGGCAAACGTCCTCACCGCATACGTGGCTCCCGATTCTCGCGTGACGATTCGGTAATTCGACGACCAGCTGCTGACGCAGGCCAGGGCAACGGTATCGGGCATGATAGCGGCGAAATGCGCGAGCCGGTCCGTCACATTGAGCCGCTCGGTGGGCGGCGCGTTGATCGAAGGCTGCACGCTAGGCATGCAGTCGAGTGTAGGTCAGCCAAGCACTGGTGACAACGTACTGGTTGCCATTAGCGCGTCGCTGACCAGCGCGGCCGAGGCGGCCGAGTGCCGATTTTCGATTCGCCCGAACGATCCGGTGACCATGACGGCGGGCTCGGCGATCGGACAGCACGTTGGCGAACAGGCTTGGAAGGTTTTTTGACAAGCGCCGTTGGTGTGGTCACCGCCGCCGGCGTGCTTTGGGCGACAGCGACCGGAATCGGTCCTTCGGCAGCTCGCCAACCATTGTCCGGCGAGCTCTTTGCCACCGGCAAATTCACCGGCGCACCAGGACGGGCAGTTTGCCAACCCGGATCGTTAATTGTTGTGTCGACGTCGGTAGTCAAGTCCGGCGGTTCAGCACTTGCGGGGCTAATCTCGTCTTCAGCAGGAGACGATATTGCAACATCCGCGATGTTTGTCTCTTCGATATTTTCCGGCTGTGACGTGAATTCGCCTGGCTGCGTGAGGTCGACCTGAGCTGTGGCCAGCATTTTCGAGCCGCCCTCGGGAACGACGCGCGCCCACAGCTCGCTCGTTTCGGAAATCGGAGTGTCGCCCGGCAGCTCGAGATGGAACTGAAGTGTCGGCGCCCCGGTCGTTGGATCGACGCCGGCCTTCACATCTTGCGGACTAAAATCCCAGCGGCCCAGTTTTTGTTTCGCACCATTTTCATCGATTCCCATGAGCGCGAGCGATACATTGCCTTCGAAGGCCGCCACCTGCCACGACGAATCGAGCGGCGCCACATTGATCGCCAGTCGCGGGCCGCCGGCTGAATCGTTGGCCACGACCTCGCCGCGGAGCAGAATATGACTGGGCGGCTTCTGAGAATTGGACCCATCGCCTCCGGAGCCGGCATCGTTTTCGGCGCCGTCGCTCGCGGAGTTGTCGCCAGTCGCCGCGCGCGAGGCCACTTTTCCCATGGCCCCGGCGTTAACAGGCTTTCCGCTGGCATCCGCTGCCGGCGGTTCTGTATAGGAGGCGGTAAGGACGTCGGACGACTGCTGGCCAGCCGCGGCATTTTCGCCAGCACGGGCGGGGCGAAATTGCAGATTGGCGCCGTCAGGCTTCGTTTGTTCGAGCGCCGGCACGTCAGGCACTTCCAACGGCTGGTTGCGGTTAGTTCCGTTCGTTCTGGGCTTCCTGGGAACGTCGATTTTGGGCGGCACGGTCAGCGATCGCTGCCCGTCCTGACTGGCGGGCTGCCGAGGGCCGCGGCCGGCCGGTACTTCACTTTCATCGCAGTTGTTGCCGAGCTGGCGCTTGAGCGAGGCATTCTCCGAGCGATATTTGCAGATCAGCTGCTGATAGTCCTTGATATAGTCTTCCAGCGCGTAGATTTTGTCTTCCTGCATGCGCAAGTCGCGAGCAATCAAATCTTGCTCAGCGTTGCTTTGGCAGCCAGCCAGAATAGAAAGTGCGAGCGCACCTACGGCGCAGGCAGCCGCGGTCGCGCGGTTTGATCGCGTTGATGACGAGCGATGATGCAAAGCCGATGTTCCGACGAGATTGTGCTGCGCGTGAGCGCCGCAGATGAGCAGGAAACCAGCGTGGCAACGCCGATTCGGGGGCAATTTCTAGAAAATCGCTCGCAAAGCGTCAAGCCGAGGAGGTGCTGGCAGAGGATGCAAGAGGGCTGGATGCGGGGGGCGGGGCAAAAATGACTGCCTTGTTCCCCCGCTGAATCCCGCACCTTTGCTCACGCTGTCATCGCTTTGCTCTGCGACAGGCTGGTAATGACCTTATCGATCAGCCGGTACTCGAGGGCCTCATCGGCCGACATGAATTTATCGCGATCAGTATCCTTTTCGATCTGCTCGAGCGAGCGCCCGGTGTGGTTGTAGAGAATGCGGTTCAGCCGTTCTTTCGTGCGTTTGTATTCGGCCGCATGGATGAGGATATCCTCAGCCGAGCCTTCCATTCCCGCCGACGGTTGATGGATCATGATCCGCGCATTGGGCAATGCATGCCGCTTGCCCTCCGCGCCGGCTGCCAGGAGCACCGCGCCCATCGAAGCGCACTGACCCACGCAATACGTGGCGACGTCGCAAGAAACGAACTGCATCGTATCGTAGATCGCCATGCCGGCCGTCACGCTGCCGCCCGGCGAATTGATGTACAGATGGATGTCGGCTTTGGGATCGTCCGACTGCAAAAACAAGAGCTGCGCGACGAGCGCATTGGCCACGTCGTCGTTCACCGCCGAACCAAGCATGACGATGCGGTCCTTCAGCAGGCGGCTGTAGATGTCCATCGCCCGCTCTTCGCGGCCGCTCTTTTCGATGACGTAGGGGATTAGAGGCATGGGTTGTCGCCGGAGTACGGTTAATGGATTAGTGAGCCGTCAATTGGTCGATGTTAGATGTATGATGTAAGAAAGGAAGATGTCAGACGTCAGTGGACGCGTCGTGAAACGCTTGTGACATCTTCATTCTTGCTCCTGCATCACACATCATTCTTCTTCCTCGGAGACCGGCTGCTTCAGCAGAATATCGTCGACAATACCGAAGGCTTTGGCCTCTTCGGCAGTCATGTAATAATCGCGGTCGCAGGCTTTGGCGATTTCCTCGACGGTCTTGCCGGTGTGGTTGGCGAGAATCTCGTTGAGAGCCATGCGCGTGCGCAGGATCTCGTTGGCCTGAATCTCGATATCGGAGACCTGGCCGCCGACGCCGCCGTGCGGCTGGTGGATCATCACCTTGGCATGTTGCAGCGAAAACCGCTTGCCCTTCTCGCCGCCGGCCAGGAGCACGGCCCCGCCGCTCGCCGCCAGACCCACGCAGTAGGTGGCCACCGGGCACGAGATCATCTGCATCGTATCGTAAATCGCCAGCGTGGCGGTCACGCTGCCGCCCGGCGAGTTGATGTAAAAGTGGATGTCCTTGCGCCGGTTTTCACTCTGCAAGTACAGGAGCTTCATCACCAGCTCGTTGGCGTTGCCGTCGTAGATTTCGCCCTGCAGGAAGATGACGCGGTTTTCCAGGAGCAGGTCGCCGAGCGTCATTTGCCGCTGGCGCTGATAGTCGCGCATCGCCTGGGCCGATATCTCGTGCGGCAGCGGACCGTTCTCAAATCGTGAAATACTCATAGCAGAATCCTTAGGAGGGCTCGGCAAACGTCAAGGGCGCCGTACGTTCCTCGTGTCAGCTCGTTCCGACGCTCCGCGTGGGAACGCAAGATAACGACGGTCTGCATCCCGGTAAACGAGATATTACGAACTGGTCACTTAAGCGACAGCCAGGCCTCGGAGCCCGCCACGATAAGCCGCGGGGGCCAGCTATTGTGTCCCCACGCGGAGCGTGGGAACAAGACCAGTGGCGGCTACTTTTTCTCCGCCTCTTCTTTTTCCTCGGTAATGACCGGGATCTCGCCGCCCGCGCCGCCGCCGGCCGCCATCGAAATCGCCTCCGTGTCTGTTTTTTCGGGCTCGTAGGGCTCGTCCTTGAACTTGGCTTCCGATTGCACCAGCTCGAGCACCTTGCGCTCGATGATCTGGTTTCGCAGCACATCCATCAGGCCACGTTTTTCCAACTGGGCCCGCACGCGGCGCGGCGATTCGCCGCTTTGCGCCGCGATCAGGAAAATTTCCTTGTCGTAATCACCTTCGTCGACGTCGATTTTCTCTTCTTCCGCGATGCGCTCAAGAATGAAGTGCTCTTTAAGCGCTGTGGCCGTGCTGCTTGTGCTGTTCTGTCGCAACAAGTTCTCGCGGGCACGGATCTCCGCTTCGCTGAAGCCGCTGCGGCGCAATTCCATGACGGCCCGTTCCAATTCGCGCGCACTCTGGCGCTTGAGCAGCCCAGGCGGCAGCTCCCAATCGGCGCTCTTCGTGAGCAGCGAGGAAATCTGGCTGCGCGCGATGCGCTGCTGCTGATACTCGACCTGGCGCTCGAGGTTCATGCGGATCGCTTTGCGCAACTCTTCTTCCGACGTAAAGCCGCCGATCTCCTGCAGGAAGTCTTCGGTCAACTCGGGCAGCTTGAGCTTCTTGACGCCTAGCACCTCGAACTCGACGTTCACCTTCTTGCCGCGCAGGTCGTTGTTTGGCGCGTCTTTGCTGAGCGTGACTTCGGCCGACCGCGTATCGCCCTCTTTTGCGCCTTGCATCAGCTTGGCAAAACCTTCCAAGCGGGCATCGCGGAAGCTGAGTGTCGGTCGAATGCGCACGACGGCTTCGCTCTCCCGAGCCACCTGGTGGCCGTCGGCCGTGGTCGTAATGTTCACGGAGACGTAATCCCCGTCGGCCGCCGCGCCGTCGTGCGGCACAAGCTGACCATACCGGGCGAGCATCTGTTCCAGCTGCTCATCGACATCGGCGTCGGTGAATTCGCGCACCGGCCGATTGAGCTTGAGCCCCTTCCATTGCGGCAGGTCGAATTCCGGCCGCACCTCGATCGTGAACTCGAAAGTCATCGGCCCTTCTTTGGGCACTTCGACCGCCTCCAGATCGAAGTCCGGCTCGCTGATCGCCGTGAAGCGCTGCTCCTGGCTGATCTGCTCCAGGCTATCGAGCAAGAGGGCGCTTTTTACCTGGTCGGAGACTTCATCGCGGAAGCGGTTCTCGACGACCTTGCGTGGCGCGCGGCCGGCGCGAAACCCGGGTACGGCAGCCGTCGGCATCAACTCGCCGAAGGCATCGTCGAAGTAGCGATCAATGTCGGCGCGCGAAATCGTGACGGTGACATGCCGCTCGCAAGCGCCGGGGCTCGAGACCTGAACATCGAGACTCAGAGGCTCGTCGTTTGCCGGCTCCTCGCCCTCGACCGCCACGGCCGAATCCTTCTCGTCATCCGCCTTATCATCTTCGGTACGCTCGGGGGACATGCCACAACACCCTATAAATAATGCCAAAAAGCAAAACGGCCCGCGCCCTTTGATCCCCAAAAGCGCGGGCCACGAATTGGCTGTCGGGCTACTCGCTATCGGCTGTCAGCCAGCAACATACACCTCCGGCCGAAAGCTGACAGCCGAGAGCCGACAGCCCACAAAGAGCGGGTGATCGGATTCGAACCGACGACAACAACGTTGGCAACGTTGTGCTCTACCAACTGAGCTACACCCGCAAATGATGCGTATCCCGGATTATAAAGCTGCCCGAATGGCTTGCAAGGGCAGGTGGGTGCGGGTAAGGATACACAGTTTCCAGGCTTTGCCTGCCATGCTGCTTTTCAAGAAGAAATTCCTGCCGGCGATTCGCTCTGGAGAAAAAACGCAAACGATCCGCCTGTGGAAGTTTCGGCACATGCGTACCGGCCAGCGCAGCTACATTCCCGGAATCGGGCCAATTCGCATCACGCTGATCGAGCCCGTCGAGATCACGGAGCTGAGCGATGCCGACGCGGTCCCCGACGGCTTCCAGTCCGCATCCGAATTGCAAAACGAGCTGCGCACTATCTACGGCGACAAACTCGCGCAAGGATACAAAGCGTATCGAATTGCGTTTGAGGTCGAGGGTCGAGCGTCGAAGGTCGAGGGCCAGTCGGCGTAATCTCTGGCGGCACGGGCAATCCACGGCTTGCGACCCCCCGCTCGTTCCGCGCTTCTCAATACGCAAACACGTCGTGCATCGCCTGGAGCATCTCACTCGGCCGGCTGAGCATACACGTCACGCTCAGCGCGAGTAGCGCCAGTGATACGAACACAAAACCAATGGCGCGCGGACTGCGTTTAACGCGCACCGGCCGCAGAGAACGCGACAACTCTCTCGAAACGCGGCGCCAGCCGTCGATGTTTTGCCGGCCGCCGCTAGAAACCAGCGCCACATTGCGCATCGCATCCAAGCTATCGATGTGCAGCTGCACGCCAAGCCGCGGCATCGATAGGTGGTTCCCGGCCCAGCGCGCTTCCGAATCGAGCCGGCTGGCGGCGTCGGCCAGCACGGGGTGCAGTTCCTCGGCACTGATGTTGTAAATCACGAGGCGCGGTCGTACTAAAAGCACGATCAGCAGCAGTCCCAGCCAATAGAACACGAGCAGAAAAACCCAGATATAGTTGCCGAATTCGCGCGTCGCGGCCTCGGGACGAAACAATTCGAGCGGACCGACGAACATCAGTCCCGAGAGCGCCACCCCCAAGGCAGTCAGGTCGCTGCCGCCGGACGTCAGAAATGGCCTGCGGCGCAGATTGATCATTCCCACCACGAGCGCGTACGCCGCCAGCGGTACCAGGGCGATCGCCAGTCGCAGCGGATCAATGGACATTGGATTCAATCTGCTATTAAATCGTTTGGCGCGACCTGAGGCGGCCGAAGGGCTTGGCCCATCTGAACAAAAAATGCTCTGTTGAAAACATCCTGTGGGAGGCCTCTCTGAGGCCGATTACGTTTTCCATTCGCACGCGAAATGGGCGCCGTAGACGCCTCCCACGTGTCAGGAGATATGTTTCAACAGAGCAAACAAAAAACCGATTTACCACGCCTGTCGAAGGCTCTGGCCGTGCCACTCGCTCATTACGCCTCGGATCGAGTCACGTTCAGCTCCCGCCTCAGCTCACGGGCCAGCTGCACTTGAGCCGCGAGTTGCTCGTTCCTCAGACGCACGAAATACTGCCGCGAGGCCCAGGCGTCGATGGCCGCCAACAGCATGATCGCCAAACACGCTGCGCCGAGCCCGGCCACGTAGATCGCCATCGGCCATGGCCGTGCCGGGATCAGCGGCCCAACGCCAATCGCGGCGCCCAGCACGCCGATGATGCCGCTGGCTTGCGTGCGGCGACGATATTGCGAACGGGCGAATCGCCGCTCGCCGTCGGAAATCGTCGCATCCCGCTCAATCCGCCAGCTGCGCCGGTGCATGTCCAAGAGCACGCCCGACAGGGCGATCAACAGCAGCGATACGGTGTATGTCATGCTGAAAACCGTTTGGCCTATTTATTTCGCGGTCTATCGGTGGTGTACGGCTGGCCCCTCAGCCATTCATATACAACCCAGCCGACCTTGGCCAGCGACTGGCCAGAGCATTGCTCCGCGACGTCACGCGTCGTGTGCCACTCAGGATAATCAAAGTCGATGATGTCGCACGTCGGAATCTTGGCGATTTGACGCAGCGCCAGATGGTCGTCGAGCACTTCGTGCTTCGGCCGGGCCACAAATTCGCTAATGCCCAGTCGCTGGGCCGTGCCCCAAATCTGTGAAACGATCGGCAGCGTATCGGGCCACTTCACGCTGTGCTGCTCCTGATAGATTTGCAAATCCTTGTCGCCAACCATGTCGAGCAACACTCCGCAGCGATACTTATAGGCGGGCGCTTGACGCGCGTACTCGCGCGCAAAATGTTCGCTGCCGAGGAAATAGCGACCGCGATCTCCGTAAACAAGCTCTTCGCCATCGAAACACACGAAGTCGACGCCGTAAGGAATATCGAGCGACGGCATGAGATGCGCCAGTTCCATGAGCACTGCCATCCCGCTTGCGCCGTCGTTGGCGCCAATGAACGTGCCGCGCATGGCTTGGGCCGGATCGGGATCACGATCTGGCAGCGGCCGCGTGTCGAAATGCGCGCAGATCAGAATCCGCTCCTGCTTTTCCGGATGCCACTGCACGATCAAGTTGGCCATCGCGACCCGCGGGCCGCCGAGCGGATTCGGCGCGACGAATTGCTGGAAATTCACCTGGCCGCCGCATTCGGCAAAGTGCTTGCGCAGCACCCTAAGTTGCTCGCGCATCCCGTTGGATCCGCTCGGCCGGGGGCCAATAGCGCAAATTTGCTTCAAATAATCGTAGGCCCGCTCGGCATTGAGTGGGTTCACTGGTTGGGCGGATTGGTTTTTTAGCGGCTGACCGGCGACGAATCGGATTTGCGGATTGCCCCTTGGCGACGCGACGGCGGGAACGGCCTTGATCGGCAGTGGCCGTATTTCGGGGCGAGCCACGGGGCCGGTCTGCGAGCTGCGATTCTCCATGGCGATGGCCCCTAATACCGCGACGACAACGACAACAACGGCAGGCCGCCGCGCCAAGCCAATTTTGCGCCGGTCTGCCCGAGATCGCGCCCCAGCGGCGTTTTCCGTGGTGTTTCGTTTCATGCTGTCATTCTATGGTGAATCGCGAATGGCGTGGGAGTCTGAAATGACCCGGATGATGTGTTTTGTGCGGTTTCCCAGGTTGTCTTGCCGGTCTTTCGTGGTGACCGTAATATTCGCCCCCTGGTCGGCCGCTAGTGCGAGTATGCGCTCCACCAGCCACCCACCGCTGAAGGAATTGCTGCGATGTTACCGGTGCCGGAACGACTCGTACGCCAGATTACCGACCTGCACCGCGATGCGGTCGTCCGCTGGCACTCGGGCAAGCTGGATAACCCGTTTGACGGCCTGTTGTCGGTCGCCTGCCAGCAGCATCAGTTCAATTTCCAGCTCTGGCACGAAGAGGACGTGGCTCGCAGCCCCGATGTTACGGACGCGCGCATCGCCGAGGTGAAGCGGGCGATCGACCGCTACAACCAGCAGCGCAACGACTGGATCGAGCGCATCGACGAAGCGCTCATTGAGCTCCTAGCCGCGGAAGGCGTGCTGCCGCGCGCCGATGCGAAGCTCAACACCGAAACACCCGGCAGCGCGATCGACCGGCTGTCGATCATGTCGCTGCGAATCTACCACTTCGAAGAGCAGTTGAGCCGAGACGACGTCGACGCCACACACCGCGCCAACGTTGCCGAGCGGCTCGCGCGCTGCCGGTTGCAGCATGCTGACCTCTCGCAGTCGCTGCGCGAATTGCTCGATGCTGTCTGGGCCGGCAAAAAGCAGCTCAAGGTCTATCGCCAGATGAAAATGTACAACGACCCGACGCTTAACCCCTACTTGTACCGCTCGCGACGGCTAGTCGGCTAACGTATCGCGCGTCATGTTGGGCCGCCACAATTTTGAAAGACTTTGCCGATGTCGTTACCGACTCTGACCTGCCGCCGACCACGAAGGATTTTGCAAGCCATCACGCCGTCGCGGATGAGTGGCGCTGAGATGCAATTGGTACGCATGACGCGGCATCTAACGGCTCGTGGCCACTCCCTGTCCACCATCATCAAGCGCAGCAGCCCGGCGATACCCGAGATGCACCGGCTGGGTCTCAACGTCAAGCCGCGCGCCATCGGCGGCAAGCTCAATCCGCTGGCGATGGGTGTGCTGCTGCATCGGGCTCGGCTGCACAAAGCCGAATTGATCCAGTCGACGCTTTCCACGGCCAGCTGGTGGAGCGGCTGGCTCGATAAACTCGGTGGTCCGCCCTCAATCGGCCACGTGCAAGGATTTACCTCGGGGATCTGGCATCGCCACCAATCGCACCTGCTGGCCGTCTCCGGGGCCATCAAGGAGCACCTTGTGGCTGAGGGAATCAATGGCGATCGCATCACGGTGCTTCACAACGCCCTTTCGCCGGATGAATTCTATCCGACGCGCGATCCCGCCCTGGTGCGCGCCGAAGCCGGCGCCAGCGCTGATACACCCGTCGTCGGCACTTTCGCCCACCTGTCGAACAAGAAGGGCCATCCTGCGTTGTTCGCTGCGATACCCACGGTGCTCCGCCAGGTGCCGAACGCGCAGTTTTGGCTGGTAGGTCAGGGCAAGCTGCTTGAAGAACTCGAAGCGACGGCCCAGCGGGATGGATTCCTGCACGCGGTCCGCTTCCTCGGCTTCCGCCGCGACATTGCCGACCTGATGAACGCCATCGACGTAATGGCTCTGCCTTCGCGCCGGGAGCCATGCGCGCTGGTGTACACCGAGGCCGCGCTGTCGCGCAAGCCGATCATTGCCTGTCGTTCCGGTGGCGCGCCGGAATCGATTGCCGATGGCGAGACGGGGATTCTCGTTCCGGTCAACGACAGTGCGGCGATTGCCGAAGCACTGCTCGCGCTGCTCACCAATCGCGATCGGGCGGCACAGATGGGCCGCCGCGGCCGCGAGCGGGCGCTGCAGTTATTCGGTTGGGAGCGATTTATACATACGTTGGAGGGCGTTTACGAGCGGGTGGTCGATGAGCGAAGTGGGCCGCGGCGTTTTTTCAATCGCGCCGCAGCTTGAGTCGAAGTGGATACGAATTGATTTGCGTCGGGTCGCTGCACGGTTAGCGCCGAGGGATTAATCCACCGGCCTGTTACTTTTGCCAAAGGCGGTTTCCCATGGCGGTGACTAAACTCGCGGAGCTTCGACCAGATATCGCACATCCGCGCCTGCGGCACCCATTGCTGGCGGCGTCGCAATATGCCGGTCTTCCCGCGATCGCTCCGCGCGTGCTGCACGTCATCACACCCTCGCGAATGGCTGGCGCCGAAACATTTCTGGCCCGGCTGCTGCGGCGCGGCAGCAAGGCGACGGGCATTCACTCTTGCATCACGAAGCCCGGTCCGGCCGAGGCCGAGATGCTCGCCGCAGGAATGGAAATCGAGCGGCTGCGCATCGGCGGTAAGGCCAACTTGCTGGCGGTGCCCCGCTTAGCCCGAGCCGCCCGTCGCCACCAAGCGGAACTTCTCCATTCGCACCTTTCTAGCGCGAGTTGGTGGTGCGGCTGGCTGGAGCAGCTTGGCGGACCGGCCTCGATCGGTCACGTCCACGGTTTTACGTCTGCCCGATGGCACCGCCACCAACGTCACCTCATCGCTTGCTCCCAGGCCGTGAAAAAGGACCTCATCGCCAAGGGCATCGCGGCGGAGCGCATCACCGTGATGCACTATCCCGTCGATCCGCACGATATGCGACCGGCGCGCTTGCCGGCCGATGTCCGCCGCGAATTCGGCGTGGGCCCGGAGACGCCCGTCGTCGGCGCGTTCGCGCATTTGTCACCCAAGAAGGGCTATCGGGAGCTAGTTCGGGCGGCGGCGTTTGTGCTAAGCGCGCTGCCGCGCGCTCAATTCTGGTGCTTTGGCGACGGCCCGTTGCGCGAAGAGCTGAAGCAAACGGCTTGCGAGCTCGGCATCGCGGATCGATTTCGCCTCCTCGGGTTCCGCCGCGACGTGCCGGACCTTATGCACGCGATCGACGTCATGTGTCTGCCGTCGCACCGCGAGCCCTTCGGCCTCGTATATATTGAGGCGGCGCTCGCGGGAAAGCCGGTCATCGCCTGCGGTGCGGGCGGCGCACCGGAGATCATCGCGCACGGCGAGACCGGACTGCTCGTGCCGCCGCCGGTTCCCACGCGCCAATCTTCGCCTCCATCGTCAGTTGCTGCTGACTCATCTTTGACTGCTTCCAACGCCACGGCAATCGCCGACGCCGTCTTCACGCTGTTGGACAACCGCGACGCCGCTACCGCCATGGGTCAGCGCGGACACGATCTGGCCCTCGAGCGGTTCGGCTGGTCCGAGTATTTGAGGCGTCTCAACGACGTGTATGACAGCGCGCTGAGCCGATAGGGTGGCCCGAAAAAATTTTAGCGGAAGTCGCGAGACTTCCGACGCACGCGCAGAAATTCGGAATTCTTACGAATTCCGCTCCGTGTATAAGTTTCTACGGCGCCTTCCACTCTTGGCGGACCTGGCCGTTGTAGTCGACGGCCACCAGCTCGGTCGACGTGATCGAGCGGATGCGGAAGGAGCCGGTCTGCCCGCGACGCTCTTTGTCCGATGAGTTATCGATGCTGATCACCACCACGCCATTCTCCACGCGCCACGTGCCATTGGATCGCACGTCCTGATGGAACATTTGCTTGAACTGGTCCTTCCAGGTCATCGTGGAATTCATCTGACCGTCTTCGCCGAGCGTGATGTAATGGATCGAGTCGGCGTCCTGATGGCCCCACGTACCCACTAGCATCCGGCGCAGCTGTTCGTCTTCATACGACGGCAAGCCTGGCGGCTGGCCGGGAATCGTCGGCGGGCTCGTCCCCGTGTATTTGCGCAGCGTGACGAGCAGGTTTCCTGACCCCGGCTGAGAGGCAAAGGCCGTCGGCCGGCCTTTATCGCGGCTCGACAGGCACAATACGAGCGATTCCTTGCTGGCCACGAAAATGCCACGGCCACCCGTCTTTTCTGCCCCCGCCAAATCGAACGTCATCGGACTTTTTGTATTGTCGACCAGAAACGGCAGCCGCTTGCGCTGATACGTCATGGGAACGATGAGCTCGACCTGCTGGCCGCGGATCACGACCCGACCGTCCGCCGCGTAATTCAACATAACTTCGGATGGCTCCACGACCCGGCCGTTATCAATCACCGCGGTGATCTCCCACGTGCCGTCGAGCGATTGGGCCTTGGACGCCGTTACGCCCAACACGAGCTGGACTCCGATGACCACAATCGCGTTGAATAGTTTTGAATGAATCATCGCGGACTCCTTTCTATTTGAATTGTCGTAATTGACTTGGCGTCCTTGGCGTGCTTTCCGGTTGGTTTGACGTGGCTGGTCACCCGCATTGCCGCGCCGCGCGCCGCTCTAACACGCGGTCGCAGGCAGCGGCCGCCATATCGACCGTGATCGCCCGGATGGCTTCGTCATCGGCACGACGGCGCTCGAGCGACGAGCCGTGCTCATAGCGAATTTGCAGTCGCACGTTGTGCAGACCGTAGGCGCCGCACCAATCGGACCGGCTCGCGCCGTGCAGGCTCACGGTCGGCGTGCCGACCGCCACCGCCAGGTGCATGGGCCCCGTATCTGAGCCGACAAACATCGCTGCGCGGCGGCACAAGGCGCCCAGTTCGGCCATTGTCGTCGCGGGCGCGAGCCGCGCTGTGCCGCCGCTTGTGGCCACGATCTTCTCTGCCAGCGGCAGCTCGTTGGGCACACCCCACAGCGCCACGCTCGACAGACCCCACGCTTGTTTCAGATGGCATGCCAGCTCGCCGTAGCGCTCGGCCGGCCAGATTTTCGACGGCCAGCCGGCCCCGGGATTGAGAAGAGCGAAGCTCCGCGGCGCGAGTTTCGCTTCACGCAGGAAGGCCTCGGCCATTTCCGCGTCGGCCGCGCGCTCCGGCAGATCGAAACGCACAGCGGGCGACTCGATCCCCAGCGGCTCGAGCATGCTTAAATAATGTTCGATCACATGCGCGCCGTGTGCCGGCACCAGCTCGTTGTTGAACCAGCGGCTCAACTCGCGCCCATCCGGCCCGCCCTTGCCGATGCGCCGCCGGGCCCCGCTCAGCCAGGCCGTAACGGCACTCTTAGTGAGTCCCTGCAGGTCGAGCGCCACGTCGAATCTCATCCGCCGCAGCCGGGCCCGCATCCGCCACACTTCGCGCGGCGACTTCCACCAGCGGCGCGGCACGCGCACCAGCTCGTCGAGCGCCGGGTGACCCTCCAAGAGGTCGCCCATCGCCCCTTCGACCACCCACGCCAGAAAGGCGTTCGGCAAAGCGTCGCGCAGCGCGCACAGCGTCGGTACGCCGTGAATGATGTCGCCGATCGCGCTCACGCGAACGATCAATATCCGCGGAGACTTTGCGGAGTGGACTGGCTCATTTTGCGAGGTCTGCGAAGCTAAATGTGCCTGTCCCCGTCCTGGAACTCCGCCATGTTCGTTTGTTGAATCATCGTGCATGGCCTCGATTGTAACGGCCCGGCCGAAAATCGCAGACGGCGATTTTTTCACTCAGATATCGATTGATTTCTTTGGCTGCGACGTACCAGGCATTATGCCACGGACCGCGACGGAAGCAGCCGGCGCACGCGGAGCCAGCAGTCGTCCCACACCGGTCGCATCCAGAGCCAGGCGAACAGCGCGTTGAGCGCGACCGCCACGACGACGATCTCGACGAACTGCACCAGGTCGCCCACGCCTCGCTGCTTGAGCCACTCGGCACCAAGCCAGGCGCTACCAACGGAAAAAATGCCGCTCACGAGCGGCCGCGTCAGGACGTCCGCCACCTGCGCCCAACCGCCGCCGTACGGGCGAATGGCCAGGTAAAACATGATTGGGCCGGTGACGCTGGCGACAATGGAAACGATCGCCGCCACGCCGATAATGCCGCCGCCGGATAAAAGTAAAATCAGGAGTGCAACGACCTGGATGATCGCGCAGCACCAAAAGTTGACGCTGATGGTCTTAAATCGTCCTTGAGATTTCAAGAGCGCGTACGAAGCCCCGGCGATCATTCGCGTGGACATGCCGAGGCTGAGAACCTGCATCACGGGGATTGCATCCTGCCACAGCTGAGGAAAGAGCAGGTGGGCCATGGGCGCCGCGATGGCGGCCTGCAGCAGGCAGCTGCTCACTCCCACCATCGACAAAATACGCTGCGCTTTGAAGAAGCCTTGATATTGCTGCTGCGGCTGGTCGTTCAATTTGGTGAATGCCGGAAACAGGATGCTCGTCATGTTGACCATCAAGAGACGCAACATCTGGACCGAGAAGCGAAATCCCACGCTATAGACACCGAGGACTTCCACAGTGCGAAACAGACCGAGAGTGATGTAATCGGACTGGTCGATGATCTTGCGACCGAATTCGGCGAAGAGCAGGTGCGACGAGTCGCCTATGAGGTACCGCCAGCGACGCAAACGGAGCTCCGGCGCCCAGTGCGGCCTCACCCACGACCATAAGACGGCGTTGATGATGAGTCCGCCGACGGGCGCCGGTAGGACAAAGCTGAATGGCCCGCAGCCCTTTCCAGCACAGTGGGATCCGAAGCTTGGAATTCACGTGACTTGAAGTCGCGG
>JADMIO011281676.1_pt1 | contig 19021 bp, 14 predicted proteins | sample 8958161 | NCBI WGS metagenome assembly JADMIO01 (sample SAMN16585339, study PRJNA669376) | soil metagenome | isolation source: Crop rotation soil | place: USA: Cullars Rotation, Alabama | collected 2011
GCCGCGACTTCAAGTCACGTGAATTCCAAGCTTCGGATCCCACTGTGCTGGAAAGGCGAGTGCGCCGGAATAGTCGCCTGCCAGATATTTCTGAACGCCCGCATGCTGTTGGTTGATGCAGCCTGCTCCGAAGAGTGCGACGCCTGAAAGAATCGCTACCGTTGCTGCGCGCTTGATGCCGATATGCATGGTGTCTTCCCCTTCATTCCCACGCAAACGGTCCGGCTGTCGGCTTCTGCCGCACGCCGCCGCATTGCGAAACACAGTAAAGTTCCGCATGTAAATGGAGTCAACTTTTAGCGAACGAAACGCCGATTTTGGTGTGATCAGCTAACCGCTTGTACCGAAACGCAATTAAGCGACGGCGTTGTAGATCATCGCGCCCTGGGAGCGCGGCGGGGTGGGAGTCGCGGGCCGGCCGTAGGGGCGGATCATCGTACGGCGGCGCTCCACTTCCTGAGCCACTGCCTGGATCATCCCCTCGCTTGCATTGCGCACGCGGGTGAGCAGCCGCCGCTGCAACAGCAACGCCTCGCGAAAGCGCGCCGTTGTATCGCTCAGTTTGCTGCGCAGATCGTCCGGCGCGGTCTTGACGATGCCAGCAAGCGCACCGGCTTCGCGTGCATAGAGCATCGAGAGCTTCTGGATCTCGGGATCGATCGTCTTCATCTTCTGCGGCGTGCCGCTCTGCAGCGCCGCAATGTCGGCTTCGAGCGCCGCGATCAGCCGCTCGGCAATCAGGATGACGCGTTCGATCTTCTCGGTGCTCATGGCTTGGCGCTCTTGAGGGCGGAGGCGACGGCCGATGCCGCGAACGCCGTTGCCGGATGCACTGCGAACAGGGGCAGGGCCTTCTGCGCGAGCGCGATGGCAGAGGCCGCGGCGGGATGCGCGGCGAAGACCGGTAGCTTCTTCTCGGTGGCGATCGGCGCGGCCGCCTTCGGCGTCTCGCCCTTGGCTTTCGTCTCGGCCGCAGCGCGGGCGTTTTCTTGCGCCTGCTGGTGCTGCGTCAGCGAACGCGTGATGGAATCGGCAAGACCGAAGCCGCCCTGATCGGCGATCGATTTGCCGTACTGGTCGAGCATCAGCGAGCGGAACATCTGTTCGCCCTGACCGCCGCCGAACATTCCATCCGTCTGGATGCCCTCGAACATGCTGCCGAGGAACTGCGAGATGAACACCGACTCGAATTCTTTCGCCGCCTTCTTGGTGGCGCCCGCGGTTGCGCCGGCATGCGGCGCCTGCACCGGCGCATTGCGCGCTAGCGTCATCGCGTTCTGGATGTCGAGCGGTGCGGACATCAGCCGATCACTTCGATGTCGGCCTGGAGCGCGCCCGCGGCTTTGATCGCCTGCAGGATGGAGATGATGTCGCGCGGCCCGACGCCGAGCGCGTTGAGCCCATCTACCAGGCTTTGCAAGCTCACGCCCTCATGCACCACGGCCATCTTGTTGCCGGCCGCGTCGTCGACGGTGATCGCGGTGCGCGGCACGACTTCGGTGGTGCCGGTGTTGGAGAACGGCTGCGGCTGGCTCACTTGCGGCGTCTCGTTAACGCGGATGGTGAGGTTGCCCTGCGCGATCGCGACGGTGGAGATGCGCACATCCGAACCCATCACGATGACGCCCGACTTGTCGTCGATCACCACCTTCGCCGGCCCATCGGGATCGACCCGAATGCTCTCGATGTCGGTGAGGAGACCGACCACGCCGTTCGGATAATTCGCCGGCACGGTGATGTGTACGGTGGAGGGATCGGTGCTCTGCGCCACCACGCCGCCGAGATAGGCATTCACCGCGCGCGCGATGCGTGTCGCGGTCGTGAGGTCGGGGTTGTGCAGCGAAAGACGCAGGTCGTGCTCGCTTGCGAGATTGAATCCGGTCTCGCGTTCGACAATGGCGCCGTTGGAGATGCGCCCCGAAGTCGGAACGCCGCGTGTGACGCTGGCGCCGGCGCCCTGCGCAACGAAACCACCGATCGCGAGCGGCCCCTGGCTTAGCGCATAGATCTTGCCGTCGGCGCCGAACAGCGGCGTGACGAGCAGCGTGCCGCCCTGCAACGACTTCGCATCGCCCATCGCGCTCACCGTCACGTCGATATGCGTGCCCTGCGCCGCGAAGGCGGGAAGATTCGCCGTCACCATCACCGCGGCGACGTTCTTGGTCTGCATCGTGGTGCCGCGGGTGTTGACGCCGAGGCGCTCAAGCATGGTCTGCAAGGACTGCTGGGTGAACGGTGCGTTCTTCAGGCTATCGCCGGTGCCGTTGAGGCCGGTGACGAGGCCGTAGCCCACCAGCATGTTGTCGCGGATGCCCTCGACATCGACGAGGTCCTTCACGCGGGAGGCCGCCATCGCCTCCATGGGCGCAAACGCCATCAGGGCGGCGGCGAGGCTGGCGAGGACACGCTTATATAGAGTGCGCATGAGCGGCTTCTGCTCTGACAGACTTTTCCGCTGCTGCCCTTGCCAGTTCTATGCCGTGGCCGGCGAGATAATTATCGAGTAAAATCAGATGCTTAAAGGGGGTCTGCCTATAGATTTCTGGCAGCTAGGCAGCTTCTTCCGGGCAGTTTTCAGCGCTGCGGCAGAGATTCTTAACGCAGAGATCGCGGAGGTCTCGCAGAGGCGCTCCCCTTCCCTCCAGCTGTCATCCCGGATGGAGTGGAGCGCAGCGGAACGGAGATCCGGGACCCACTCATCCGCAAAGACGGTATCCATCGTTGAGACCGACTTGCCGGCCCGGTAGGTCCCGGCTCGCGCTTCGCTTGGCCGGGATGACAAACGTTGGTTGGTGTGGGACCCCAGCAAAACCTCCGCGTCCTCTGCGCTAAAACTACTCAGCCCCACGCGAACGCAGCATGTTATGAACATCCGAGTGCGTCGTGAGGCAGTTGTGGACTCGAAGTCGTGTCAGCTCGTCATCGTCCGGCATGGCGAGAGCGAATGGAACAAACTCAATCTCTTCACCGGCTGGCGTGACGTCCGGCTGACGGCCCAGGGCGAGGCCGAAGCGCGCGAAGCCGGGCGTCTGCTCCGCGAAGGCGGCTTCGAATTCGATCTCTGCTTCACCTCGCTCCAGTCGCGCGCGATCAAGACGCTGTGGCTGGCGCTCGAAGAGATGGACCGCATGTATCTGCCGGTCACCAAGCACTGGCGCCTCAACGAGCGGCACTACGGAAAACTCCAGGGCGCCAACAAGAGCGAGGCGGTGGAGAAATTCGGCGAAGCGCAGGTGATGGAATGGCGCCGCTCCTACGACATCCCGCCGCCGCCGGTCGATCTCGACTCGCCGGATTTCCCGAAAGCCGACCGCCGTTACGCCGGCGTGCCGGAAGCCGATCTGCCGCGCAGCGAAAGTCTCAAGGATGTGCTGGCGCGCGTGATGCCGTACTGGAACGACACCATCGTGCCGCAGCTGAAGGCGGGAAAGCGCATCATCATCGCCGCGCACGGCAACTCGTTGCGCGCGCTGCTCAAGCATCTGGAAGGCAAGAGCGACAAGGAGATCGTCGACATCAACATCCCGACCGGCGTGCCGCGCGCCTATCGCCTAAATGCGCAGATGCTGGCGGAAAAAGCGGGATACCTTGGCGATCCCGCCGAAGTGGAAAAGAAGATCGCCGGCGTCAAATCGCAAACCGCGCGCAAGTGAGGATCGGCCGACGCGTTCGTTGAACGTCTTTCTGCTTCTGGCCGGCGCCCTGCTTCTCAGCGGCGCAGCGCCCGCGCATCACACGGCACACAAGAAAAAACCGCCACATCACCACGCGACGCACGCCGCGGCGCCAACGCCTGCACCGGCGATCCGTGTCGCCAATCCGGAGAGCGTGATCGATGCCACCGGCCCCGATGAGGATCTGTCGCATGCGGTGCCCGTGGGCGAAGCCTCGAAGCTTCCCTCGACCGCACAGCAGTACAAACAGCTTCAAGGCGAGATCGCGAAGACAAAACCGCAAGTCGACACCGCAAAGCAGCATAGCGAGACCCTGAACGCCGAGGCCGAAACGCTGCGCCGCCGCCTCATCGCAACCGTCGCGAAGGTGCAGGACCTCGAGCGCGAGCGTGACCGGCTCGGCACTGAAGTGACGCGGCTTGAGGCGGAGGACGCGCGGCAGAGCGCCGCGTTCGCCGGCGATCGCGTCCAGGTCTCGCACCTCCTCGCGGTGCTGGAGCGGCTGCAATACGACATGCCGCCGGCGATGGCGTTGAAACCGGACGATGCGCTGGGCGCGGCCCGTGGTGCGATGCTGATCGGCGCTTCCGTCCCGCGCGTCTATGGCGCAGCGGCGGCATTGGCGCAGCGCATCCGGTTCCTCCGCGACACGCGGCTGGAACTCCTGGCGCGCCGTGTCGAAGCGGCGAAAAACGCGGTTCAATTGCGCGGCGCGGAGAAGGAACTCGATCAACTTCTCGCGATAAAAGAGCGCGAAGCAGCAACAGCGAGCACTGTCTATGGCGATCTGCAGGCGAAACTCGACGCCGCCGCCGATGCCGCCAAGGATCTGGCGAGTCTCCTGAAGCGTGTCGCGTCGCTCCGGGCCGCACCCGGCAGCGGCAGTGTTGTCGTGGTCGGGCCGGTGAGCGGAAGCGCACTGGGTGCGCTGCGCAAAGGCGCTTTGCTCAATCCGGCGGTGGGCCGTGTCGTCGCCGGCGGGATCGAGGGGCTGGGCGGCGCCGGTGCGCCGGGTATTACCTTCCTGACAGAAGCTGCCGCGCCGGTGATTACACCCACAGACGGTAAGGTTCTATTTGCCGGTCCTTACCATAAAACGGGCCAAGTCTTGATCTTGGAATCTCCGGGTGGATACGATCTTGTCCTGGCCGGGCTTGAACGGATTGCGGTGCATCCGAACGACCAACTTCTGGCAGGCGAGCCGCTGGGAACGATGCCGCGCACAAAGGATGCGCGGCTTTACTTTGAATTGCGGCAGAATGGTAAAGGGATCAATCCCGCACCGTATCTGTCCGTCGCGTTGAGGAAGGCAAAGAAATCATGAAGTGGAATCGGGTTGCGTTGATCGGTGCCGGCGCCGGTATGGGTTTCGTCGCGGCGCTCACGCTGTTTCCCTCCGCCAACGGCGCCAACGATATGAGCGCCTACAAGCAGCTCGATCTTTTCAGCGACGCGTTTGAGCGCGTGCGCGCCGACTATGTGCGTCCCGTGAAGGACAGCGAGCTGGTCGACGCTGCGATCGAAGGCATGGTCTCCAATCTCGATCCGCATTCGAGCTACATGAACGCGAAGGAATTCGCCGACATGCAGATCCAGACCAAGGGCGAATTCGCCGGCGTCGGGATCGAAGTCACGATGGAAGACGGCCTTGTGAAGGTGGTCTCTCCTATCGACGACACGCCGGCGGCCCGCGCCGGTCTCAAGCCGGGCGACTACATCGCCGCGATCGACAACTCGCCGATCCAGGGCCTCGCGCTGAACGAGGCGATCGACAAGATGCGCGGCCCGACGGGATCGAAAATCACACTGACGATCCTGCGCACCGGTCAGAAGAAGCCGTTCGATGTGAGCCTGGCGCGCGCCATCATCCGCGTTGACAGCGCGAAGTGGCACCGCGAAGGCGATGTCGGCTACATCCGCCTCACCGGCTTCAACGAACAGACCGCGGTCGGAATGGAGCGCGGCATTGCCGAACTCAAGAAGCAGATCGGCCCCGGCATCAAGGGTTACGTCCTCGACCTGCGCAACAATCCGGGCGGCCTGCTCGATCAGGCGATCCAGGTGTCCGACGATCTTCTCACCGGCGGCGAAGTCGTCTCGACCCGTGGCCGCAGACCCGACGACACCGAGCGCTATGACGCGCGCAGCGGCGATATCACCGGCGGCAAGCCGATCATCGTGCTGGTCAACGGCGGCACGGCGAGCGCTTCGGAAATCGTCGCCGGCGCACTGCAGGACCACAACCGCGCCAAGGTCGTCGGCATGACGTCGTTCGGCAAAGGCTCGGTCCAGACCGTCATCCCGCTCGGCCAAGGCGGCGGCGCGCTGCGTCTCACCACGGCGCGCTACTACACGCCGTCCGGCCATTCGATCCAGGCCGAAGGCATCACGCCCGATATCGCGGTGGCGCAGGGCGATGAAGACCAGCTGACCAAGATCGAGCGTCCCAGCGAAGCCGATCTGCCGGGCCATCTCTCCAACGACGCGGCGAACAAGAAGAAGAACCAGACCGTCATCAAGCCGCCGGCGGGCAAGAAGATCGACGACTTCCAGCTCTCCTATGCGCTGGGCCTTCTGAACGGCAACAACAACATCGCAGTCGCGCAGGCCAAGAGCGCGAGCAACAACTGACGGAAGGAATGCCCTTGCGGCGTTTTGCGACACTGGCCTCGAGCACGGCCGCGGGCTTCTTCCTGACGCTCGCCGCGATCCAGATCGCGCAAGGCGCCGCCGATACATCCGCCGAGGATGAGCTCAACCGCTTCGCCAAGGCGCTCAGCGTCGTGCGCGACAACTATGTCGAGGCGCCGAAGGACTCCGATCTCGTCAGCGGCGCGATCAACGGCATGCTGACGCGGCTCGACGCGCATTCGGATTACTTCGATCCCAAGACCTTCTCCGACATGATGACCAAGACCAACGGCGCCTATGGTGGCGTCGGTCTCGTGGTCACCGCCGACAAGCTTGGCGCCAAGGTGGTGCAGCCGATGGAAGGCGCGCCGGGCATCAAGGCAGGCATCAAGGCGGACGACATCATCGTCGCGATCGACGACAAATCCATCGCCGGTCTCTCACTCGACGACATCCAGAAGAAGTTGCGCGGTGCCGAAGGCTCGCCCGTGAAGCTCACCCTGTCGCGCGCGGGTGAGAAGGCGCCGCTGGAGAAACGTCTGGTGCGCGCGAACGTGGCGATCGAGGCTGTGACCTCGCGCCGCGAAGGCAATGTCGGCTACATCAATATCCCCGCCTTCAACGAGCGCACCGATGCCGGCGTGAAATCCGCCGTCGCCAAGCTGAAGAAGGAAATCGGCCCCGGCATCAAGGGCTACATCATAGACTTGCGCGACGATGGCGGCGGCGTGCTCGAAGCGGCGGTCGGTGTCAGCGACGACTTCCTCGACGGCGGCGAGATCGTCTCGACGCGCGGCCGCGATGCAAACGACACCGAGCGCTACGACGCCAAGCCGGGCGACATCGCCGACGGCAAGCCGCTCATCATCCTCACCGACAACGGCACCGCCAGCGCGTCGGAGATCGTCGCCGGCGCGTTGCAGGATCACAAGCGTGCCCGCATCGTCGGCACCCGCAGCTTCGGCAAGGGTTCGGTGCAGACGGTGATCCCGCTCGACAACGGCGCCGGCGGCGCGCTGCACATGACGACCGGGCGCTACTACACGCCGTCCGGCCGCTCGATCCAGGCGCTCGGCATCACGCCGGACGTCGCGGTGGCGCAGAGCCAGACCGACGACATCCATGAACTGCGCGAAGTTTCGCTGCCGCATCATCTCTCGCCCGAGAGCGAAGCGCCGCCGAAGCCGAACGTGCTCCCGATCCGCCCGCCGGAGGACAAGACCTACAAGGACTTCCAGCTCACCTATGCCAAGGGCTTGCTGGAAGGCCCCGGCGCCCCGCCGGTGAAGGTCGTCCACAAGGGTAAAACGCGGGGCTAGAACCGCACGCATTTTCTCCTCCAAACTTGTCATCCCGGACAGCGCGCAGCGCTGATCCGGGACCCATTTCTCCACACACTCCGGACGCCGAAGCGTCGGCACGATGGGTCCCGGCTCTTCGTTCCGCCGCGCTCCACTACGGCCGGGATGACAAGTGGTGGAGATGAATTAACCGCCTCGTAACCACGTTCGGGCCTATTCTCAGGCCATGGCCGCCATTGGCATCATCGGCGACGATGCGCAGCCGGGCATGCGCGTGCTCGCGCTTGCCTATATCGGCGCGGGCATCGTCGTCCTGCTTCTCGTGTTCGGAGTCTGGCTGTTCGGCAACGCGCATGCCGGCGATCCGGTCGCGCGCGTCGCGCTGCATCTGCCGGCATTGCCCAAACACGCGGCGCAGGTGAAGCAGGCATCGCTGCCGCCACCGCCGCAAGGCCCGCAAGCCACCATCGATGCAACACAACAGACCGGTGCAACACCGCCGCTGGCGGAGCAAGGCGCAAACGCGACGCCGCAACAGGGCGAGCCGACGGTCCCCGCCAACGTCGTGCCCGGCAGTATCAGCAAGCCCGTCTATGCCGGCCGCGCCCTTGTCGCCGATCCCTCGCTGATCGAACAGACATCCGACGGCCCGCTGCCGCGCGTTGCCGACAGCGGCCGTGCGCCGATGGACGCCTACGCCGCGCCGCCGCCGCCGGTGGGCCGGCCAAAGATCGCAATCGTCATCACCGGCCTCGGCTTCTCCGCGCGCGAAACATCCGCGGCGCTGCAACAGCTGCCGTCGCAGGTCACACTCGCCTTCGCGCCCTACTCCAACGATGCGCAGCGCTGGGCCGGCGAAGCCCGCCGCCAGGGCCATGAGATCCTCGTCGAAGTGCCGATGGAGCCGTACGACTTTCCGGACTCCGATCCCGGCCCGCACACCTTGCGCGCTGGCGTCGACGAAGAAGCCAACACCCAGCGTCTCGTCTGGGCCCTGACGCGCTTCACCGGCTATGTCGGCGTCACCAATCTGCTCGGCAGCCGCTTCCTCGCCGATCAGGATTCGCTGGCGCCGGTGCTCACCTTCCTCACCCGCCGCGGTCTTCTGTTCTACGACAACGGTTCGGTGTCGCGCTCGTTGGCGCCGCAGGTGGCGCACCGCACCGGCACCGCGTTCGCGCAGGGCGCAACCACCATCGACCGCATCCAGACCGCGATGGAGATCGACCGCCGCCTTTCCGATCTGGAGACGCGCGCCCGCGCCACCGGTTCGGCGAGCGGCACCGGCTTTGTCTATCCGGTGACGATGGAGCGCGTCGCGCTGTGGGCGCAGGGATTGCAGGGCCGGGGGTTTGTTCTGGTGCCCGCTTCCGCCATAGTTGCGCGGTCGAACTGATCCGTTTTCCTCCTCCGCCAATGTCGCGCAGCACGCTCCTTCGCCACGAAGACCTTCCCTATCGCCCCTGCGTCGGCATCATGCTGATCAATGGCGAGGGCAACGTCTTCGTCGGCCGCCGTATCGATCAGACGGTCGAAGGCTGGCAGATGCCGCAGGGCGGAATCGACGATGGCGAGACGCCGGTCGAGGCCGGCTTGCGCGAGCTCGAAGAAGAGATCGGCACCGCCAAGGCGGAGCTGCTGCGGGAGATGGACGGCTGGCTCGCCTACGACCTGCCGCAGCATCTGCTCGGCGTCGCGCTGCACGGGCGCTATCGCGGCCAGCGCCAGAAGTGGCTGGCCATGCGCTTCACCGGCACGGACCGCGACATCAACATCGCCACCGCCGAGCCCGAATTCGGCCACTGGAAGTGGCTGGCGATGGAAGCGCTGCCGCGGCTGATCGTGCCGTTCAAGCGCGACACCTACAATCAGGTGATCGCCGCCTTCCAGGATCTGGCGTTCCCCACCGCATGAGCAAAGGCAAAGCCGTCAAACCACCGCTCGTCATGATCCACGGTGCGTTCTGCGGCGGCTGGGTGTTCGAGAAATTCCGCGCCCCGTTCGAAGCCGCGGGCTACGCGGTGCACACGCCGGATCTGCGTTTCCACGACAAGGGCAAGAACCCGCCGCCCGAGCTCGGCCGCGTCGGAATGAAGGACTTCGCCGCCGATCTCACGGCGCTGGTGAAGACGCTCGACGCACCGCCGGTGCTGATCGGCCACTCGCTCGGCGGCCTCCTCGCGCAGATGGTGGCAACGCACACGAAGGTCTCGGCGCTCGTGCTGCTCGCGCCGTCGCCGCCCTGGGGCGTGCTGCCGGCGACGTTGTTCGAAGTGGTGTCAGCGCAGGCGATGTTCTTCGTCGGCGATCTCGCCAACAAGCCGATCCGCCCGAGCTACGACATCGCCGCCGCGCATTCGCTCGACCGCCTGCCGAAAGCGGAGCGCGACGCCGTCTTCGCGCGCTTCGTGCCGGAGTCCGGCCGCGCAACCTTCGAGACGATGCACTGGGGCCTCGACCCGTCGCGCGCCACGCGCGTTCCGCCCGAAGAGGTGAAATGCCCGGTCCTCTGCATCACCGGCACGAACGACAAGATGAACCCGCCCGGCACCGTCCGCCGCATAGCCGCCCGCTACCGCGATCGCGCGACGTTCGAGGAAAGCGAAGGCCACAGCCACTGGCTCATCGGCGAAAAAGGCTGGGACCGCATCGCGCAACGAACGCTCGAGTGGGTAGCAAAGTTGTGACTGCCCCGGTGCCATTGCTACCTACGCAATGTAGTCGGAGCTCGCTTCTCCCTCGAACAGAGCTTGGGCGTTTGAAGCCGTATCAATCGCAGCCCGAACGTTCGGTTCGATCATATCAAGCACCCTATACCCGCTGGCTGTTTTGGTAATTGCTTCGACGCGCCGAAAGACGCGGGGGTGTGCTTTTACGTATTTGGCTAGTCCTTTTAGTTTTGAAAGTGCGTCCGCTAGATAGTGTCCGTGAGGATCAATTATATCAGCAGCTATGGTGCCGTCCGGCATCCGCGCAAAGAAGATGAAATCGGGGCGCACGATCTTCGTTTCGTCGGCGTCTTCATAAGATATCCCAAGAGATTCCTGACTCGTTCGCGCCGGATTTCGATACCAGGCGACAACTCCGTTGCGTTGCAACTCCCCTAAGAGCACCTTGTCTTCCCACGAGTTGAAGGCCTCCGGAAAAAGGCCGTCTTCATCGCAGAGCAGATGCTTTTCAAAGCGCGGGATTTCGGTCTCCTTTCCGTCCGCTTCACGAACGATCGTTGGCTGCAACCGGTTGTTGGGCCGCGCGATATCAACATCCAACGGATCGGCGCTCATTTCTCTTAGTTCTCGATAAACTTCCTGTCGTTCATCTGCTAAGCTCTTTATTGAAATCCGATACTTATCGAGCCATTGCTTGGCGAGTTTTTCTGCTTCTCCTTCCAGATGGTCCTTAATAGCTGGCACAAGACCAAGGGCTGCAACCACCGTGTGTGCTTCGATCAACGAGTCTTCCACTGCCTCGTCCTTGTCCACTTTGCTCGCGAGATACTCGCTGTAAGTTCTGGCCAGATCTGGACTGATGCTGCGGGCCGCTCGTCTGTAAGCATCCTCAATCACCGCATAGTCAGCTGCCTCCACGAAATCGTCGAAGGACATTGCTTTGGTGTCGACATCCGCCTTCACCGTCTTACCCTCGACAGTTAACACCGCTTCGCGAGCTCTATGAATTTCCTCGGCGTAACGAACCTGCGCGCCGTCAAGCACCTTATGCATCTCTCCATGCGCCTTCTTTCCAGCGTCGTGAAGGAGATCATCCGCAGCAAGTTCATGCGCTAGAGAAGTCAATCTCTTCACGGGACGAACTTGGCGCTTTGGCAGGGTCTGAGAAGGTAGAGAAAGCAGCTTCGCCCACACAGCTTCGGGAACAGCGGGATTGGGCTTCATTTCGCGAGGGTTGATGAGCACACGTCGGCCCGGTAATTCCTCACCACCATCTCCTCCCGCCATCAGGGCAGTCACGACCGCTTCAACTGACTTTTTATTGAATTGCGGGAGTAAACAGTCCACAGCGTTCAGGCGTTCGTTGCCCGGAATTCGGCGAGCGAGTGGGGTGCGCACCATACGACCAAGAAGCTGTGTGATATGCGTCTTGTCCGATGCCGATCGAAAAGAGACCATGACTTCAGCGCGTGGGCAGTCCCAGCCGGTGCTGATGGCATCTTTCGCTAAGAGAATACGAACCCACTCAGACTCCTGCACTCTCTCCGGCTCAATGTACGGCGCAGAACGGCTACCAAACGTTTCCTTCCTGTGCTCACCAAAGACGTTCGCGATGCAGTCAGATGGAAGTTCAGGCCAGCGATCGAAGATTACGTCCAACCACGCTCCGATTTCCTTGTGGTCGGGGGAATTGGGCACCTGCAATACCATGAGAGGCGCGACCGAATTCGCATCGTTCTGCTGGGTCGCGTACTCAGCCCATGCATTCGATATTTCGCGCAATTTATCGGTGCCGCGACGAAGAAGGACAGTCGAAAAATCCCCGACCTCGTCCGGTATATCCAGATTAATCGTGTCTTTTAGAAGCCCGGAATCCTGCACTTTCCTAGGGTCCACCACGACGTTGGGCAGCGTACCGCGAGCCTGCATTCCGGTAATCGCCTCGTTAAATCGCTGAACGGTCGCCGAGATGCCCCAGACAACTGGGATGCCCGGCACGGAGCCTGAGCCATTGATTAGCTGCTTGACGATTGTGGGCTTGCTGTCGCCCCCGTTTTTGCCGCTTTCCTTCATCCCGCGATGGGCTTCGTCTAGCACGAGGTAGAGCGTTAAATTCGGGTCCTCAATGGTGCTCTGGATGATGTCCCAGATAGTGTAGGAACGCAGATCAGGCATGATTTTTTGACCGTTGGCGGATTCCAACGCCGGGTCGTTTGGATCATGTCCGCGCACCAAAAGACTGTTCTTCGACAACTTTTGTGTATTCAGAAAGTAAACTTTTCCCGCCTCCAGTTTGTCGCGATTGAAACTGCTGCCAACTGTTACGAGGTCGGAGACTGTTAGCTTGTCCGATGCCTCATGTAGCCGCCAGCGCGATTGCTCATTTAAGGAGGGATCATCGCTAAACCAGATCACAACGGCCCCTCGATCAGGTTCGAAATCGTAATCGTCATTGCCGTGGAACAGGACTTCAAAGACAGCTGCGGCCATTACCGTCTTTCCTGCTCCGGTCGTGGCGGTTAGGGAAAAAGCGTGTTTGTCACCATCCTCATGCCAGCGCCTCTGCGCTTTCTTTAGCCGATCGAGAACCTCTTGGACGGCCTCGTCTTGATAATCTTTCAGAGTGAATTTCATATTCTACCGCCCCATCGAGAAGCGGAAGTTCGTCAAATATGACTCGTAGAGCCGAACGGACTCGACTACTTCCGGGAGATGGCGCGTGATCGATTGGAAACGGCGTTCGTCATCTGTAACGACAAACACAATGCGGATCGTGCCCCTGCTCTTGATCTCCCTTGCAAACGAGGCGGCCCTGTCCAGATCGATGAGCAACCCATAGGTATCGGCTACATCCCAACCATGCTTGGGAAGGATATCGATTCGGCGGCCCCGACTCCCCGCTCGCAACCAGAGAAGCGGTGCGATGCGGGTGAACGCGCGGTTGTGAGTAATAGCAACTGGTGTTTCGTAAGTCAGCGTAAAGAACTCGGCGTTCTCTTCGAAACCGTCGGCTATTGGAAACTCATCAGTGAATTTATACTCTCCTTCGACATCATAGCCGTCGGGAGTTTTGCCCGTGACTGCCGCTGCGATACGGGCCTTGGTTATATAGTCACATATGCCCCACTGCTCCCATTCGGTGTCACCGGGACGCAATCCTTTCTTGCGTAGATCAGCCTGCTCAACGGCACCTACTTCGTTGTTGGTGACCGCAATGCATTGTCTTTTGCCGCCATCCTGCTTGTTCAAGCGCATAACTGCGTGAGCCGTAGTGCCAGAGCCAGCAAAGAAGTCTAGTACGATAGCATTTGGGTTTTTTCCCACAAAAAAACGCAAAGCATCCTCGACAGCGTATAGAGACTTCGGAAATGGAAACTGGCGTCCGTTGAGTAACACGCGAAGCATGCTAGTCCCATACTGACCAGCGTCATGAGAAGAATAATTCCAAGCTGTTGTGGCTCTTGTAACCTTTCCTTCTGTTGCGACCACGATCTTTGATCCGTCGTCCCGTGTGCCAACGACTTGCCACCGACCATCGTTCAATTTCGGAAGCGAAGCCTCGCTTATGTAAGTAAATATGTAAGGCTGGCTATCATGCCCAGGGGTGACGCGAACCAATCCGCGATCGAGCAGTCGCTTCAGTGATGGGGCAGTGAGGCCCCAGTTCATATGCAGGCCGTCTTCGCGGATAGGGAATACAGGAACCGCGCCGGCCAGTTTTGGCACGGTGGCCAAGTCTTCGTCAGGCTTAAGGGCTTCGCCTAGCTTTACGATTTGACCCGTTTGGCGATCCACATAGATAGGGTAAAATTGCGCAACTCCGCCCTTCTTGGTTCCGCGCTTCGAGCTGACATCGGTTCTCCGGAGATACCACCACCGAACTTCCTTTGTGACGCCGTCGCCACGAGGATGAGAGACAGCAGCGTTCCCGTAGGTCACAAAGAAAATGTATTCATCTGAACGGGAAAATAGATCGTCGCGCTTAGCGCCAGATGGGTTGATCACACTGCTAACCATTTGGATTTTGGCGTCCTGAAACGTCTGTTCTAGTAATAGTCCCAGGCGCAAATATTCTTTTTCGTCGATAGTGACTATGAGCACTGAGTTCGATGGATTGAGCAACTCTTTTGCAATCCTGAAGCGACGCTCCATGAAAGCCAGCCACTTGCTGTGTCTGTAAAGATCATCGCCCTCGACGTAGTCGTTGTTGTATTTCCAGTCCTTTGCTCCGGTATTGTACGGCGGATCGACATAGATCGCGTCGATCTTGCCACGGTGTGTGAAAGTCAGAGCCTCCAGAGCGTGGAAGTTCTCGGCATTTATGACTGTATGAAAGGGTTTGTCGTTGCCCCGCTTAACAGCTCCTGTGCTCACGAGACCCGGATATATGTAGTCGTTAAATTCGGCCACCACGATTAGGTCTTCAACTTTGAAGATCCCGTGTTTGGCATCAGTAGGAGACAGTGTCTCAACCTCAGCCAGTCGCTCACTGCCTTCGGTTTTTAATCTCACCACCTTCCAGAGATCGATGTTACCTTTTGTAGCCGAGCCGCGCGGTTGTAGGACCCGAACCTTGTCACCCTTGCGTATGGTTCGACCTGGTAGCTCGACGCTTTCGGGTCGATGTCGCTCGAAATTCAGCCCAAACGCCCGCCGCGACGATAGAACCCGAAACTCGCTTTCTAGCTCAGTCCCCAGGTTCGGGTCCTTGCCTTTGACTGTCGCAATGAGATCAGTGAGCCGCGACAACGTCTTACCCCAGTACGACGCATAAATACGGAAGGTTCTCTTGCAACAGGTCCCCCATGGTTTAGCGCTCTGCTCGACTACCTAGTGGTGCATAGAATCGGAACGGGGCGACAGTAGCAATGTTTGATGCTGACACGCCTTGTCAGTGGCTCTTGCTACGATGCAGTTGGCGGAATCGCATTCTGCGATTCGCAATCGGTTGAAGGAGGAATTCCAGAATTGGAGGGCATGGAGAGATCGCGGACTCGCGCGGAACAATTATCTTGCTGAAGGAGGCAACCCTCCTTCCCCTCGTCGAACATGAGGTTCGAATGCACACTCACGGAGCGGGACCCTGCCCCTCCCCTCTCTCGGGAATGAGGTTCGAACGTTGACGCGGCAAGGCTCCGCACTCCCAGCCTCCATCGAATATCTGAGGTTCAAATGGGCAGCTACCCAAGGCCGCGGAGGAGGGGAGGGGTGGTGAAAAATCGAGGTTCAATTCCGCAATAATATTTCTCGCGAAATTACCCGAGGTATCCCAAAGACTTAGGCGACTAGCGCTTCAGCTGCCGCCCTTGCGGAAATCGGCCAGGAAGGTCTTGAGGGTGTCGATGCTGGCGATCTGGGCGGCCGCATCGCGGAAGGCGAGGCCTTGGCCGTCGATCTTCTGGGTCACCACATTGAATGAACTCGCGTCCGGCGACGCCTTCATTTTCGGCAGGAAGTTGGTGCGGATGCGGTCGAGGCTCGGCTGGTCGTTGGCCAGCGAATAGGCGACCGCCGCGCGCATCACATCGTTGCGCTGTTCGGCCGTCAACGGCGCCGCATCGGCATAGCTCGCGCCGAGAAGCTCTTCCGATTTCTGCCCTGCGACCGGCCAGTTGCCGCTCTCCCAATAAATGTCGGCGCGCAGCCGCGCCGCGTCGGGGCTGTCGTCCACCGCAACCATGTCGAGCGCCTGATCCCAGCGCTTTAGTCCGGCGAGCGAACGCGCTTCCAGCAGCATGCGTTGATGATTGACGTCGTCGGGAAGCTCGGCGATGCGCGTCGAGACCAGCGTGTCGAGGGCGTCTTCCGGCTTCTTGTCCATCAGATAGACCATCGCCAGCCGTGCTGCGACCTGCGCCCGCGCAATGCCGTCGAGGCGGCGCGTCACCTGATACTTGAGAAGATCGGCGGCCGGTCCGAGCAGGTCGACCTTGACGAGACGATCGGACATGCGCCGGATCATCTCATCGCCGTTCGGTCCGATCGGTGTCAGATCGATGTAGTCGTAGAACAGCGCGAGCGCCTGGATCGGCGGGATCTTGTCGGCCTTGCCCTTGATGTAGAGGTTCTCGAAGGCGGCGCGCATGTCGTCCTGCGCCTGCCGTCCGGCATCGTCATCCGGGAAGTTCTGCGAGGCGAGCTTCAGCACGCGCAGCCCGTCGCGCCAATCCTGCTTGGCGAAGTAGAGCTGTCCGAGCTTGCGCAGGGTCGCGAGTTCGAGGAAGTCGCCGCGCCAGCGGAAACGCAGGTTCTCCAGTGCATCGATGCCCTGCTCGCGGGTCATCGCGCCGGCCGTGATCGCCGCTTCGGTGCGGTAATAAACCGCCTGCGCCGCGTCGAATGCGTTCTTGCCCTTCTCCACCGCCGCGAACAGCAGCATGGCATCGCGATAGCGGCCTTCCTGTGCGAACAGGCGCGCCCGCATGAGCTCGCCATCCAGCAGCATCGCATCCGGCAATGTCTGGGGCAGCCGCGCCACCGCGGCGTCGGCCACCTCGATATGCCCGGTCGCGAGCGCTGCATCGGCCTCGGCAAGGCGCAGCCGCGCCTGCCACTCGACCGGATAGCGGTTCACCACTGCCTCGGCGAGCGGGATCGCGTCGCGCGCCGTGCTCCAGTTGTGCAGCGCCGACTCAACCAGCACGCGCCAGAACGCGGCGTGACGATCGGCGGTGAACGCGTCGCCCGAAAGATCGTTGTGAGCGTCGCGATAGCGGCCCATCCGATATTCGGCCGCCGCCCGCATCACCAGCAGCTGCGGATGCGATTGCAGCGACGGATCGGCCTTCTGGATCTGCCGGATGATGCCGAGCGCCTCGGCGGCGAAGTCGTTGGCGAGATAGAAGCGCGCGAGGTGGAGCCGCGCCGCATTGGCGTTGTCCGGATCCTGCATTGCCACCTGCGACCGCAGGAAGCGCTCGGTGTCGAGGAAGGTCTTTCCCGGCCCCTTCTTCCAGGCCGCGAGATTGAGGAACGACGGCCCGTCATGCCCGCCCGCCAGCAACGCCGGAGACCCCGCCGCCGGTGCTGTCTGCGGTGTGAGGGCGAGACCAGACGGTCGCCCGATGACCACACGCGCCGACGACGTCATCACAGCCAGATCGTCGACATGCGGAACGACGGCGAGACCGGACGCAGTCGCCAGAGCAGAGAACTCGAGGTTATCGCGCGGCTGCAGCACCGCGCGTCCCGGATAGCCCGGCACGATCAGCAGCGTGTCGCCCGCATCGGGATCCTTCACCGCAATGGTGTGCGTCGCGCCGGGAACAAGCGTGACCAGCGTCGCACGCTTCGCATCGCCGCCGCGGGCGAACTCCAAGGACGATGTGCGGTTCTGCACATCGGGTCCGATCGACACCTTCAGCGCCGACCCGACGGTCTGCACCGCAATGTTGGCTTCGTCCTTCAACCCGATGCGCAGCACCGCCGCGCCGTCGCCGTTCGAGATCGCGACAGCATCGGGCAGCGTGCCAAGGCCCTTCTTGATCGCCTCCGGGTCGATGGACGGCGAACCATCCAGCACGATCCACGCCGTCATGCCACGCATGAACACGGCGGCGGCGTGCGCGTTGGCGAACGTCAGGACGGCGCCATCGCGGGTGCGTTGCGCCGTGGCATCGTTGGCCGGCGGTGGTGGCGGCGGTGGCGGCGCCACCTGCTCCGGCTTGACCGCCGCCGGCGGCGGCTCCGGTTTGGGGTTCAGCTTCGCCGCGGTGTCGGCGATCACCTGCGCCTGGGTCGGCGGCTTGGCCTGCGCCGTCTGCTGCGCGGCAGCCGCATCGGTCTGCGGCGTCAGCGCGACCGCCTTCGCCTTCTTCCCCGGATCGGCCGGCGGTGTGTAGGTATCGGCATCGGCGGTCGGCGAGAGGACATCGACGACCACATGCGTGCCGTCGCGAAAGTCATGCGTGCGCGATCCCGGATCGAGCGCGAGCGAAACGGCGACGCCGCGGTTGTTCTCGATATGCCAGTCGCCGGCCTTCACCCATGGCGGCGCAAGTCGCGTGAGCGGCGAGAAGTCCGGCTTGGCGAGCGCCGCGAAGTGGACGGTCAGTGTGTCCTTGGCGCGCGCGACGGTGTACGGCACCGATTGCGGCCAATCGAACACCACGCGCGTGAAATCCTTGTAGGTCCCGGCGCGAACTTTGAGTGCGGCGAGCGCATTGGGATCGACGGGGCCCGGCGGTTTCGGCGGCGGCGGAAGATCGGGCGGCGTGCCGGTGAAGGTCGAGGGCAGAAGATCGACCGCATACTCCGAACCGGAGACACTGCTATGCAGCTTGACCGTCTGCGTGAGGACCGCGCGCAGCGTCTTCTTGTCGGGATCGATGCGCACATTGGAGATGACGGTCGGCAACGCCGCTTGCAGCTTCGCCGGATCGATCGCGACCGCGCGGTCGAAGGCGAGGGTCAGCACATTGCCGTTGACTGTTGCCGTGCCGTGCGCCGTCGGTCGCAGTGTGAACAGCAGCCGCGCATACCCGCCGTTGAGCGAGGTCGCGACGCTATCCTCTGCGAGCGCCGGTGTGGGAACGACCGCGCACGCCAACGCCACCGCTGCGAGGCGGAGAAAGAGGCGAAGAGGGTGCGCGCGGATCGACATGGCCAGCCGTCACCAGTCTCGGGCCGATGGGTTTAACCTTTCGTAAACCACGTCAGCCGCCGGACTTGGGCGCCGCCGCCGCGGGCGGGGCCGCGGTGGGCGCAGGCGTATTGGCGGCGGTCTGTGCCGGCGGCTTCCCGCCGG
>JADMIO010897393.1_pt1 | contig 19020 bp, 15 predicted proteins | sample 8958161 | NCBI WGS metagenome assembly JADMIO01 (sample SAMN16585339, study PRJNA669376) | soil metagenome | isolation source: Crop rotation soil | place: USA: Cullars Rotation, Alabama | collected 2011
CCCGCCGACCGCTCCTATGGCATTGCGGTGGCGAAGCTCGCGGGCCTGCCGCCGCCGGTTCTCGCCCGCGCCAAATCGGTGCTCGCCAAATTGGAGGAAGGCCGGGCCGCGACCGGCGGCATCGCGGCGGGGCTCGACGATCTGCCCCTGTTCGCCGCGGCGATGCCCGAGGAGAAGGCGCCCGATCCGGTCCATGAGGCGCTCGGCAAGGTCGATCCGGACAGCCTCGCGCCGCGCGAGGCACTCGAAATCCTCTACGCGCTGAAGCGCCTGCAGGCCGAGGGCGGCGAACGGTGACGCTCAATGTCCCCCACCAGCGCGAGATCGTCGACCGGCGGGAGGTTTCCGAGCGGCTCGACGGCGCGAATCGCAAGGAGGCGGCCGAGCTGTTGAAGGCGGCGCTCGCCGCGGGCCGCGCCGAGATCGCGCGCCGGCTCGAGGAACGGCCTTATGCCGGCACCGAGGCGGCGCAGGCCTATGCCTTCCTCGCCGACCAGATTCTCCGCCTCGCCTTCGACTATGTCACCTTGAAGCTCCACCGGCGCGGCAATGCGACCACCTCGGAGTGGCTGCTGATGCTCGGCGTCGGCGGCTATGGCCGCGGCGAGATGGCGCTCCATTCGGACGTCGACATCGCCTTCGTGACGCCGTGGAAGCCGACCGCCTGGACCGAAAGCGCGATCGAGGCGATCCTTTATCTGCTCTGGGACCTCGGCCTCACCGTGGGCCATTCCACCCGCAGCGTCGACGAATTGATCCGCGCGGCGCTCGCCGACCAGACGATCCGCACCGCCTTGCTCGAATCGCGCTACGTCTGGGGGGACGAGCCGCTTTGCGACGAGGTCGCGGCGCGCTTCTGGAAAGAGGTGGTGGCCGGCTCGGTCGCGGGCTTCGTCAAGGAGAAGCTCGACGAACGCGAGGCCCGGCACAAAAGGATGGGCGACAGCCGCTACGTCGTCGAGCCCAACGTCAAGGAGGGCAAAGGCGGGCTGCGCGACCTCCATGCGCTCTTCTGGATCGGTAAATATGCCTATCGGCTGCGCGATGCGAACGGGCTGGTCGAGGCCGGGCTGCTCTCCGCCGAGGAACTCCGCCAGTTCCACCGCGCCGAGCGCTTCCTCTGGGCGGTGCGCTGCCACCTCCATCTCGTCGCGGGCCGCGCCGAGGAGCGCCTCACCTTCGACCTGCAGCGCGAGATCGCGGCGCGGATGAATTATGCCGACCGCGCCGGCGCCTCCGCCGTCGAGCGCTTCATGCGCCATTATTTCCTGCACGCGAAGATGGTCGGCGACCTCACGGGCATCTTCCTCGCCCATCTCGACGAGAAGTTCGCCAAGCGCGGGCGGCGGATGGGCTTCCCCGCCTTCCGGCGCCGGCCCGGCAAGCTCGACGGCTTCATGCTCGACCGCGGCCGGCTCGCCATTCCCGACGAGGACTTCCTCGCCAAGGATCCCGTGCGCCTGATCCAGATGTTCGCACTCGCCGATGCGCATGGGCTGGAGATCCACCCGCTCGCGATGCGCGCCGCCGGCCGCTGCGCCAAATTGATCGACCATGCGGTGCGTGCGGACGCGCGCGCGAACGCCCTGTTCCTCGACGTGCTGACCTCCCCGCGCGATCCCGAAACGGTGCTGCGCTGGATGAACGAGGCCGGCGTGTTCGGCCGCTTCGTGCCCGATTTCGGTCGCGTCGTCGCGCAGATGCAGTTCGACATGTATCACCATTATACGGTCGACGAGCATTCGATCCGGGCGATCGGCCTGCTCTCGCGGATCGAGCGCGGGCTTTTGAAGACCGAGCATCCGCTGGCCACCGCCCTCTTCCGGCAGATCGCCTCGCGCCGGACGCTCTACGTCGCGGTCCTGCTCCACGACATTGCCAAGGGCCGCGGCGGCGACCACAGCAAGCTCGGCGCCGAGGTCGCGATGGCGCTCTGCCCCCGGCTCGGCCTCAGCAAGGCCGAGACCGAGACCGTGGCCTGGCTGGTCCGCCAGCACCTCCTCATGTCGATCACCTCGCAGCGCCGCGATATTTCCGATCCCCAGACGATCCAGGATTTCACCGACGAAGTGCAGAGCCTGGAGCGGCTGCGCCTCCTCTATCTGCTCACCGTCGTCGACATCACCGCGGTGGGGCCAGGCACTTGGAACAGCTGGAAAGGCCAGCTGCTCCTCTCCTTGTTCGAGGCCGCCGAGGAAAAGCTCCGGCTCGGCCACAAGCAGAGCGGCCGCAAGGAACGGATCGCGGCGACCCAGGACGCCCTATTCGCGACCTTGGGCTGGAGCGCGAGCCGCTTCGCCCGGCACCTCTTCCGCCTCTCCGATTCCTACTGGCTGGCCGAGCCGCCCGAAGTGCTCGAGCGCAATGCGCGGCTGATCGACCGGGTCGACCGAGAGCCGAACAAGGCGAAGCCGGTCGAGCTCGTCGTCCGGCCCGAGCGCGGCGCCACCCTCGTCAGCGTCTATACGGAGGACCGGCCCGGCCTCTTCTACCGGCTCGCCGGCGCGATCAGCCTCGCCGGCGCCAACATCATCGACGCGCGCATCCACACCACCAACGACGACATGGCGCTCGACAATTTCCTCGTCCAAGGCACCGGCCGCGGCCCGATCGCCGAGCCGCACCAGCTGAAGCGGCTCGAGGCCGCAGTGATGGAGGCGCTCGCCGGCAAGGCGCCGTCGGCCGAGCAGCTCGCGGCCCGGGCGCTGCCGCTGCGGCGGGCCGAGGCCTTCAACGTCCAGCCGGCGGCCTTCGTCGATAACAAGGCCTCGAGCCGCTACACCGTGGTCGAGGTCAATGCGCGCGACCGCGCCGGGCTCCTGTTCGAGCTGGCTCGCGCCCTCTCCTCGGCCAAGACCGTGATCCGCAGCGCCCATGTCGCGACGCATGGCGAGCGCGCCGTCGACGTCTTCTACCTGACCGACCTCAAGGGCGCCAAGATCGAGGCCCCGGCCCAGCTCAAGGCGATCGAGGGGGCTTTGCTCAAGGCCGCCGCCCGCGATCCGGGCGCGGGGCGCAAGGCGGCGTAGGATCACCCCTCCCCTTTAAGGGGAGGGGCTTCCCGCAGAAAAAAAGGCCCCCGCCGTCGCCGGCGAGGGCCCTTGGCCCGGTCCGCGGCCGCCCTAGAAGCGGAAGCGGCCGGTGATGCCGTAGGTGCGCGGCTCGGCAAGGAAGGCCGAGAAGAGCTGCCGCCCGCCCGGGAACCGCGGGTCGACGAACGGCGCCGCGGTCGCGCCCGCCTGGAAGGGCGTGTTGAACGCCACCTGCGCATAATCCTGGTTGAACAAATTCTGCGCCCAGACCTCGACCGACCAGCGCTGGTGCGGCCCGCGAATGCCGGCGCGCGCATTGATCACCGCATAGCTGTCCTGGCCTTTCTGCGGGAACAGGTCGGAGCCCGTATTATAGTCGCTGGTGACGCGGGCATCGGCATAGAGCAGGGCCGAAAGGCCGGTATCGCCGAGCGCCGGAGTCCAGCCAAGCGATGCGGTCATGACGTAGCGCGGCGCGTTCGACAGGTTGTGCCCCGGCAGCTCGCGCAGCGCCGGGTCGAGCGGCGCGCCATTCTGGTTGCCGACCAGATCGCTGCGATATTTGGTGTCGGCAAAAGTAAGGGCAAGCGAAGCGGAGAGGTCGCGGCGCGGCCGGATCTGCCCCTCGATCTCGACGCCCTGCGAGCGCACGCCCCAGCCGACATTGCCCACCGCGCAGGCGCCAGTGGCGGCGCTGAGATCGCGGTCGGCGCCATTGAGGCTGGTGTTGCAGCCGTTGATCGTCTGCACCAGGAAGACGCTGCCGTTGAACGTGTTCAGCTGGAAGTTCCGGAAATCCTGGCGGAAGCCGACGATGTTGAGGGTGACGGGGCCGTGCGAATATTTGAAGCCGACCTCGTAGGCGTCGTTGATCTCGGGATCGAACTGGAGGTTGCCGACCAGGGCCTGGGCGCCGCCCGGCGTCGCCGCGAAGGGCAGCAGAGGCGATTTCAGCGCCGAGCGGTCGAGGTTGAAGCCGCCCGCTTTGTAGCCGCGCGAATAGCTCGCATAGAGGAGGATGTCGTTGTTCGGCCGGTAGGAAAGGATGCCGGTGCCGGTCCACTCGTCCTCGCTGCGGCGGTCGTGGATCGAGACGCCGTTGAGCTCGGAGGTCGCATTGCCCTGGCAGCCCAGCGCGATCAGGCCGCCCGCGACGGCAGCGAGCGCCGGATTGGTGAGGAACGGCACCATCGTCGTCTGGATCGCCGGACAGGCGGTGTTGTCGTTGCCGAAGGTCGCGGCGAAGCGCTTGCGCTCGTTCGTGTAGCGCAGGCCGAGGGTCAGATCGAGCCGGTCGGTGATATGGAAGATATTGTGGGTGAAGAAGGCGTAGTTGCGGCTGTTCTGCGAATAGCGATCGAGCGTGGAGCCGCGATTGTTGATCGAATCCAGCGCGTCGAAGGCCGCGAAGACCAATGGCGAAGCGGCGCCGAACGCGGCCGGCCGGGCCGCGAGGCAGGCCGGCGAGGCCGGCGAATAGAGCGCGGCAAGGCCGCCGCCCGAAACGATCCGGCAGGTCGCGAACCGGCCATATTGATTGCCGAACCTCAGATTGTCGGTGAGGTCCAGATCCTCGTTGGCGTAATAGGCGCCGACGAGCCAGTCGAGATGGCCACCCAGGGTGTTGCCCTGCAGCCGGAGCTCCTGGCTGAAGGTCTTGAACTGGCGGACGACGCCCGGCGCGACGCGGAACAGGATATCGACGGTGCTGTAGTCGATGTCGCCCGGCTGGCCCGACGAATAGTCGCGATAGGCGGTGATCGAGGTGAGGTTCGCCCCGCCGAGATTCCAGTCGGCCTCGAGCGAGACGCCCTTGTCCTCGGTGACGCCGCGATAGGAGCGGCCCGGGGTCAAATAGAGGTTGCGGCTATAGGGGTTGCTGAGCGCGGCCGCCGGCTCGCCGAGATCGCGCAGCACGTTGATGATGTTGTTGCCCGCGGGATTGACGACGCCGCCGACGAGGATCGGATTGGCCGGGTCGTTCAGATTGCCGATCAAAGGCTGGGTCGCGCGGTCGAGATAGGGGGCGCCGCAGCAGGATTCGTCGCGGTGGCTATAGTCGCCGATCAGGCGGAAGGAGAGCCGGTCGTTCGGCTCGAACAGCAATTGGCCGCGGACGAAATAGCGGTTGCGGTCGTTGATGTCGCCTTCGGTGCCGCCCGTCGGGTTGACGACGTTGTAGAAGCCGTCGCGGCGGACGAAGACGGCGTCGATCCGGCCGGCCAGCGTCGTGCTGAACGGCACGTTGATCGCGCCGGCGGCGCGGACCTGGTCGTAATTGCCGTAGGTGAGCTCGGCATAGCCGCCGAAGGTGAAGTCGGGCCGGCGGGTGATGATGTGGATGAGGCCGGCCGACGCGTTGCGGCCGAACAACGTGCCCTGCGGGCCGCGCAACACCTCGATCCGCTCGACCTCGCCGAGCTCGTTGAGGCCGATGCCGCTGCGCGAGCGGTAGACGCCGTCGATGAACACCGCGACCGAGCTTTCGAGGCCGGGATTGTCGCCGACCGTGCCGATGCCGCGAATGCGGGCCGAGCCGTTCGCCTCGGTGCCCGTCGAGGAGACGAGCAAAGAGGGGGCGAGCTGGTTGAGCTGGCGGATGTCGGTCGCGCCGCTGTTCTGAAGCTGGTCGGCGCCGATCGCGGAGACGGCGAGCGGCACATCCTGCAGGATCTGGCGGCGGCCCTGGGCGGTGATGACGATATCCGGCTGGCCGGTGTCGTCCGCGGTCGCGGTCGCGGCGGGCGTCGTTGCCGGGGGCTGTTCCTCCGCGAAAGCGGGGGTGGCGAGCGCGGTCAGGCCCGCGGACAGCAGCCAAAAGCTCTTCGACATGAAGTTTTCCTCCCCAAAAACTTTTCTGTTTGGGGGAAAGCTACGCGAAATGTGGCTTTTTCGCCAGCGCAAAACCCGCGGTTTCCCGTTGGTTTCAGAGGATTCATGGCATTAAGGCAACAGACCCGTTGCACTATGAAACCAGTCTTCCGCGCTGCCGTTACGGAAAGGCGGGGCTTCCCGCTCAGGCCGCGGCGCGCCGCTGGACCCGCTCGGCGCCGCCAGAGCGCCGTCTGAGGTCGGCAAGACAGCGCCCGGCGGTGTTTCCGTCCCAAAATTCAGGGCGCTGCGGGCGGGCGTGGCCGCGATCCAGCGCCGTCTGCAGCAGGCCGGGCAGAGTCGCGGGAGTGGCGAGGCGATTGCTGCCCTCGTCGATCGTGATCGGCCGCTCGGTCGTCTCGCGCAGGGTGAAGCAGGGGATGCCGAGATAGGTGGTTTCCTCCTGCACGCCGCCGGAATCGGTGATCACCGCCGCTGCCCCCGCGACCAGGCTCATGAAGCGGATATAGGGCAAAGGCGCGACCAGGCGGATTCCGGCCGCCTCGAGCCTGGCGGCGAGGCCGAATTCGGCGAGACGCGCGGCGGTGCGCGGATGGACCGGGAAGACGAGCGGCAGGCGGCGCTGGAGGCCGCACAGACATTCGGTCAGTTGCCGGAGCGGCCCCGGCGTGTCGACGTTGACCGGCCGGTGCAGGGTGACGATCGCGTAGCGTTCGTCCGCGAGGCCGAGCTTGTCGGGCTCGCGCGCCGCCGCGATCGCGGGACGGGCGCGCTCGAAGCTGTCGAGCATGATGTTGCCGACGCGAGTGATCCGCGCCGGGGGAATGCCCTCGGCGATCAAATTGCGGTCGGCGTCGGGCGAGGGCGTCCAGAGCACGTCGCTGACCGCGTCGGTCGCGATCCGGTTGATCTCCTCGGGCATGGTCCGGTCGAATGCGCGCAGCCCGGCCTCGAGATGCACCGTGCGGATCCCGAGCTTCACCCCCACCAGGGCAGCAGCCAGGGTCGAATTGACATCGCCGACGACGACCAGCCAGTCGGGCCGGTCCGCTTCCGCGACCTTGCCATATTCGATCATCACCCGGCCGGTCTGCTCGGCATGGCTCCCCGAGCCGATGCCCAGATGAAAATCGGGCTCGGGCAGGCCAAGATCCTGCAAAATCTCGCCCGACATGTTGGCGTCGTAATGCTGGCCGGTATGGACCAGCACCGGCGCGAAGTCGCTCGTTGCGGCGAGCGCGTGCCAGAGCGGCGCGACCTTCATGAAATTGGGGCGCGCGGCGGCGATCAGATGAACCTTTTGACGCGGCAAGGCGGGCTCCTGTCGAGGAGCCCTTAGCCCGCGCCGGTTAAGACGGCCTCAACGCCCGCGCGTCACTTCGGCGCGAGCACCATCAGCATCTGGCGGCCTTCCATGCGGGGGTGCTGCTCGACCTTCGCGGTCTCGGCGACATCCGCCTGGACCCGCTGCAGCAATTGCATGCCGAGCTCGCCATGGGCGAGCTCGCGGCCGCGGAAGCGCAGAGTGACCTTCACCTTGTCGCCCTCGCCGATGAAGGAGAAGACCTTCTTCATCTTGGTGTCGTAATCGTGATCGTCGATGTTCGGACGCATCTTGATCTCCTTGATCTCCTGCGTCTTCTGCGACTTGCGGGCGAGATTGGCCTTTTTCTGGGCCTCATATTTGTATTTGCCAACGTCGAGGAACTTGCAGACCGGCGGATCGGCGTTGGGCGACACCTCCACCAGGTCGAGGCCGACATCGGCGGCCTGCTCGATCGCCTCGGCGGTGAGCATGACCCCGAGATTCTCGCCATTTTCGTCGATCACCCGCACCTTGGGCACGGAAATGAATTCGTTGAAGCGGGGTCCGTTGAGCGGCGGCGTCGTGGGCCGCCGGGTGAGTGGAGGTCGTATCTTCGTTTCTCCTTGAAGCCGTGAAGCAGCCTCACCTAGTCAATATGAAGGCTGAATGAAAGATGGACGGGGCGCGAGGGCGCTTTTCCCGCGCGCCGGGGTCGGCAGGCCGCCCGCGGCGCCGCGGATTCAGCGACGCAGGTCCGGCGGCAGCGCCTCGGCGGCGAGCCGCGCGGCAAGCCCGTCGAGCGGCACCACCTCCTGGCGCGCGTCGGCCCCCAGGGGCCTGAGCGCCACCGTCCTCTCCTCCGCCTCGCGCTTGCCGAGCACGAGCAGGTACGGGACCTTGGCGAGGCTGTGCTCGCGCACCTTGTAGTTGATCTTCTCGTTGCGGAGGTCGGTCTCCACGCGCAGCCCCGCCGCTTCCAGCGCGGTCGCGACCTCGTCTGCATAAGTGTCGGCCTCGGAGACGATCGTCGCGACCACCGCCTGGACCGGCGCCAGCCAGAGCGGGAAGCGGCCGGCATGATGCTCGATGAGGATGCCGATGAAGCGCTCGAACGTGCCGAGGATCGCGCGATGGAACATGACCGGCGTGTGCCGTTCGCCATCCTCGCCGACATAGGAGGCGCCGAGCCGCTCGGGCATCACATAATCGAGCTGCAGCGTGCCGCACTGCCAGGTGCGGCCGATCGCGTCGGTCAGGTGAAATTCGAGCTTGGGCGAATAGAAGGCGCCCTCGCCCGGCAATTCCTCCCAGCCATAGTCTGCCGTGGCGCGCCCGGTGAGGCGCACCGCCTCGCGCAGATCGCCCTCGGCTCTGTCCCACATCTCGTCGCTGCCGTGGCGTTTCTCGGGCCGGAGCGCGAGCTTGATCGCGTAAGCGGGAAAGCCGAGCTCCCGGTAGACCGAATCGAGCAGGTCGCAAAAGGCGCGCGTCTCGGCGACGATCTGGTCCTCGCGGCAGAAGATATGGCCGTCGTCCTGGGTGAACTGGCGCACCCGCAAGATGCCGTGCAGCGCGCCGTGCGGCTCGTTCCGGTGGCAGCAGCCATATTCGGCGAAGCGAAGCGGCAGGTCGCGATAGGATTTGATGCCCTGGCGGAAGATCAGGATATGGCCCGGGCAGTTCATCGGCTTCAGCGCCATCAGCTCGGCCTCGCCCGAAAGGATCGGCCCTTCCTCCTCGGGATTGGGCGCCTCGTCGGGGACGACGAACATATTTTCGCGATATTTGCCCCAATGGCCCGACGCCTCCCACTGGCGCGCGTCCATCAATTGCGGCGTCTTCACCTCGTTGTAGCCGGCCGCATCGAGCTTGCGGCGCAGATAGGCTTCGAGCTGGCGCCAGACGAGATAGCCCTTGGGATGCCAGAAGACCGAGCCGTGCGCCTCCTGCTGGAGGTGGAACAGGTCCATCTCCAGGCCGATCTTGCGATGGTCGCGCTTGGCCGCCTCCTCGAGGCGGACCAGATGCGCCTCGAGCTGCTTCCGGTTCAGCCAGCCCGTCCCGTAGATGCGGGAGAGCTGCGGATTGCGCTGGTCGCCGCGCCAATAGGCGCCGGAGACGCGCGTCAGCTTGAACGCGTCGGGATCGAGCTTGCCGGTCGAGGCGAGGTGCGGGCCGCGGCAGAGATCGATCCACTCGCCCGTGCGGTACATCGAGATGGTCTCATCCGCGGGCAGCTCCATCACCCATTCGGCCTTGAAGCTCTCGCCTTGTGCCACGAAGAAATCGCGGACCTGCTCGCGGCTCCATTCCTCGCGGACCAGAGGCGCGTCGGCGCAGATGATGCGGCGCATCTCCTCCTCGATCGCCGGCAGCTCCTCCTCGGTGAAGGGCCCGTGCTCGGCGGTCGGCGCGAAATCGTAATAGAAGCCGTCGTCCGTCGCCGGGCCGAAGGTGATCTGCGTGCCCGGAAAGAGATTCTGCACCGCCTCGGCGAGGACATGGGCATAATCGTGCCGCGCGAGCTCGAGCGCCTCGGCCTCGTCGCGCGCCGTGATCAGCGCGAGCTCGGCATCGCCCTCGAACGGCCGGGCGAGATCGCGCAGCTCGCCATTGACCCGCGCCGCCAGCGCCGCCTTGGCGAGGCCCGGCCCGATCGCCGCCGCCACGTCCGCCGGAGTCGCCCCACGCTCGACCGCGCGGACCGATCCATCGGGCAGCTTGATCGAAAACATCTCGGACATCGGGGTGTGGGCTCCTGCCTGCGGTGACGAAGGCCCATAGATGGGCCTTTCCCGCCGTTCAAGAAAGGGCGACCGGCCTGTAAAGCATGCTTGACACGCCGCGACTCGGTGTGTAAAGGATACTTTACTGAAAGAATAGGACGCTTGTCATGATCGAAGACGGCCCGACCCCGCCCCGCATCGGCTTTGCTGCGGTGACCTACATGATCACCGTCATTGCGGCGCTCTGCGTCTGGCTTGTCTGGCGTCCGGAGGGCCTATGGTTGGCGCTGACCATCGCCGCGCCGCTGGCGGCGCTCTTCTGGCTCGCGCGGCAAGCCTTTCGTCGCCGTCGGGCGAGCAGTTGCAGCAACGCCGCCCAGCGCGCCTATCAGCGCCGCGCCATTCCCTTGTTGATCGCCTACGTCGCCTGTCTGACGGTCGCAATCTGGCTGCACGACACGATCGCGCCGGCCGGGCTGCTCGCGGTGGCGCTGGCGATCCTGCCGGCGCTGCCGCTGATCGGCATGATCTGGGCGATGGGCCGCCTGCTCGTCGAGGAGCAGGACGAATATCTGCGCAGCCTCCATGTCCGCCAGTTCATGATCGCCACCGGCTTCATGCTCGCCGTCACCTGCGTCTGGGGGTTCCTCGAGACGTTCGGGCTGGCGCCGCATATCCCGCTCTATTGGGCGTTCATCATCTGGTGCGCCGGGCTCGGCATCGGCACCATGGTCAACGAGCTCCGCGCGTGAAGAACCGGCTCAAGGTGCTGCGCGCCGAGCGCGACTGGAGCCAGGGCGATCTCGCCGCCCGGCTCGACGTCTCGCGGCAGAGCGTCAACGCGATCGAGACCGGCAAATATGATCCGAGCCTGCCGCTCGCCTTCCGCATCGCCGCCGTCTTCGGCCTGCCGATCGAAGCCATTTTCTCCAACGACTGACAAGAAAGACCCCTTCATGCTGAAGAAATTCCTGTTCGCGGCCGCGCTTAGCGCCGCCGTTGCCGCCCATGGCGTCATGCCCTCTCCTCTTGCCGCTGAGGCTCCGGCATTCGCGCCGACGCGCTTCACGGTCACCGTGGAAGGGGCCGGCCCCGACCTGATCCTGATCCCCGGCCTCACCTCGAGCCGCCATGTCTACGACCGGGCGGTGGCGAGCCTCGGCGGCCGTTATCGCGTCCATCGCCTCCAGGTCGCCGGCTTCGGCGGCGAGCCTGCGCGCGGCAATGCGACGGGGCCGGTACTCGCGCCGATCGTCGAGGAGATCCACGCCTATATCCGCGCCAATCACCTGCATCCGATGGTGGCCGGCCATTCGGCCGGCGGGCTGATGACATTAATGCTCGCACAGCGCCATCCCGAGGACGTCTCGCGCGCGCTGATCGTCGACAGCCTGCCCTTTTACGGCATGCTGATGGGCCCGCAGACGACGGCGGAGAATATCGCGCCGCAGGTCGCAGCAATGCGCGATACGATCGCCGGCATGACCGACGATGCCTGGCGCACCCAGCAGACCGCGAACGCGGCCAGGCTCGCCTCGACCCCCGTGGGGCAGGCGGCGATCGTCGCCGATTCGATGGCCTCGGACCGGAGCGTGGTCGCCCGCGCGCTTTACGAGGATGCGACGACCGACCTGCGGCCGCTGCTGCCGACGATCCATACGCCGCTCACCGTCGCTTACGCGGTCAACGATTTCGCCACCGAGGCGATCTACGGCCAGCTGATGCGCAGCGGCTATGCCGGCGCGCCCAACGTCCGGCTGATCCCGGTCGCGCCGAGCTACCATTTCATCATGCTCGACCAGCCGGAGCGCTTCGGCCGGATCCTCGCCGACTTTGCCGCCGGCAGGGAGGTGCATTAGCTGCTGCTCGCCAAGCCCGGCGGGCGCTGATAAGCGCCCGCCATGGCCGAGACCCGCTACCACGAGATCGGCGAGGGCCTGCGCCTCGCCTATCGCCACCGCAAGGGCCGCGGCCCGACCATCCTCTTCCTGCCCGGCTATGCCTCCGACATGGAGGGCGGCAAGGCGAGCGCGCTCGACGCCTGGGCCGAGCGCGAGGGGCGGGCGATGCTGCGCTTCGATTATGCCGGCTGCGGGCTCAGCGGCGGCGACTTCGAAACGCAGACCCTGCACGGCTGGCGCGGCGATGTGCTGGCGATGATCGACGAGGTCGCCGACGAAGGCCCGCTGGTCCTCGTCGGCTCCTCGATGGGCGGCTGGCTGATGCTGCTCGCCGCGCTCGCCCGGCCGGCGCGGGTCGCTGGCCTGGTCGGGATCGCCGCTGCGCCCGATTTCACCCATTGGGGCTTCAGCCAGGAAGCGAAAATGCGGATCCTGAGCGACGGCCGGCTCGAGCAGCCCAATCCCTATGGCGAGGCGCCGACGGTCACCACCCGCGCCTTTTGGGAAAGCGCCGAGGCGCTGCGCCTGCTCCACGGGCCGATCGACGTGGACTGCCCGGTGCGCCTGCTCCACGGCCAGCAGGATGAAGCGGTGAGCTGGACCTGGTCGCTCGAGTTGATGAAGCTCCTCCGTTCAGCGGACGTGCAGGCGACCTTCGTCAAGGACGGCGATCACCGGCTGTCGCGCGATTCCGATCTCGCTTTGCTGGTCGCCACCGTCTCGACCCTCGCGGAGTCGCTGTGATCCCATTCCTCCTGGCGCTCGCTGCGATGCAGCTGCCGTCTTTGCCAAGCTCCCCCGATCCGATGCCGCCGCGCCGTCCGCGGGTGCAGGAACCGCGTCCGCGCGCGCAGCCGGCGCCCGCCGGCAGCGAGGCCGAGACGCGCTACCGCGCCTGCACCGATCAGGTCCGCGCCAATCCCGAGGCGGCGGTCGACGCCGCCAATGTCTGGCGCGAGCAGGGCGGCGGGCTCGCCGCCCGCCAGTGCCTCGGCCTTGCCCTCTCCGCGCTCGAGCGCTGGGCGCCGGCGGCGACCGCCTTCGAGCAAGCCGCGCACGACGCCGAGGCCGCGAACGATCCGCGCCGGACCGATTTCTGGGTGGAGGCGGCCAATGCCTGGCTCGCCGGCGGCGACGGCCGGCGCGCCATGGCCGATTTCGACGCCGCTTTGCTCACCACCAATCTCAGTCCGCAATTGCGCGGCGAGGTCCATCTCGATCGCGGCCGCGCCCAGGTCGCGCTCGGCAATCCGGTGGCCGCCCGCACCGAGATCGACCATGCCCTGCAGCTCGTGCCCGCCGATCCCTTCGCCTGGTACCTTTCGGCGGCGCTCGCCCGCCGCGAGAACAATCTGACGCGCGCCGCCACCGACATCGCCCGCGCCCGCCAGCTTTCGCCCGACAGCCCCGACATCATGCTCCTCGCCGGCACGATCGCCGGCCTCGGCGGCAATATGACCGAGGCCGAACGTCTCTACCGCCAGGTCGTCCAGACCGCCCCGAACAGCGACGCCGCCCATCAAGCGCAGGAGAGTCTGGCCACGCTGCACGAGGTCGAAGCCCCGGCGCCAGCAGCGGCGACCCCACCGGCGAGCAGCCAGGCCCGTCCGGGGGCATCGTCGCACCCGTCGCCGCCGCACCATTAATCGTCATCCCGGCCTCCGCCGGGATGACGTTCAAAAGCGAGGTGAAAGTCCTCGTCCTCAGTTCAGGTAGAATTCGATCGTGGTGACGACGCGGACCTTCTGGAAAGGCGAATCGCCGGCGCCGCCGCCGCCCTCCTCGTTGGTGGCATCGCCGTCGCGCGCGCCGATCGAGAAATAGCCCTGGGTCGCCGAGCGGATGCCGCCGACCGTGGTGCCGGAATCGCCGGCAAACTGCTCCGCGCCGCGGCGGGCATCCAGCGTCGAATCGTGGATCATCTCCGGCTTGATCGCATTGAGGCGGGTGAAGGAGTAGACCATGTTCGACCCTTCCTGCAGCGGCACGCCGGCGCGGATCAGGTCGAACTGGCGCGCATAAGCGGCGCGGGCGCGCATCACGTCGGTGGTGCGGAACTGGAGCCGGCGGTTGATATTATAGACCGTCGCCTGCCGGTCATTGTCGTAGTTCGAGTTGATCGAGCCGCCGCCGTCGGTGATCACCTCGGCGGGGAAGCCCGCGCGACGGAAGAATTCGCGCACCGTCGCGGTGTCGTGCTCGACGTCGGCCTGGACCGCGGCGAGGTCGGTGCCCTGGACGCCGAAATTGATGTTCCAGGTCGCGAGGTCGGCGGTCACATTGCGCTCGGCAAGGCCGCGCATCGTCACCGCCCGGTCGGCCATCCGCGCGCGCCTGAGCCCGTCGCCGAGCAAATAGCCGCCGATCACGATGCCGAGCGCGAGCACGCCCGCGGCGATGAGAAAGAGGTTGCGATTGTTCTTCACGTCTTCAGACATGATATGGCTCCCTGACCCGGTGCCCGACCAAGCGGCGCCGGCACGGTCCATCTCGCATGGCGTCGATGAACCGTGCATTTATGTCGACGAGTTGAGGAAAGTGCAATGAAATATCTGCACACGATGATTCGCGTTTCCGATCCCGATGAAACGCTTCGCTTTTTTTCCCTGCTCGGCCTCAAGGAGGTGCGGCGGATGGACAATGAGCAGGGGCGCTTCTCCCTGATCTTCCTCGCCGCGCCTGGCGACGAGGCGGCGCAGATCGAGCTCACCCACAATTGGGACGTGCCGGAGGAAGGCTATGGGGAGGGGCGCAATTTCGGCCACGTCGCCTATGAGGTGGACGACGTCTACGAGACCTGCCGGCGGCTGATGGACGGCGGCGTCACCATCAACCGGCCGCCGCGCGAGGGAAGGATGGCCTTCATCCGGACGCCCGACAACATCTCGATCGAGCTGCTGCAGAAGGGCGGCGCGCTCCCTGTCGCCGAGCCCTGGGCCTCCATGCCGAACGTTGGCCATTGGTGAGCGACTGGCCCGACCCGAGGTTCGAAACTTTGCTCGGCAGCCGGCTGCCGATCGTCGTCGCGCCGATGGCGGGCGCGGCGGGCGTCGAGCTGGCGGTCGCGGCGATCCAGGGCGGCGCAGTCGGCTCGCTGCCCTGCGCGATGCTGACGCCCGACGAGGCGCAGGCCCAGGTGGCCGAGGTCCGCGCCCGCGCGGGCGGGCCGCTCAACCTCAATTTCTTCTGCCACGTCATGCCCGAGGCGGTCGACGACAGCGCCTGGCGCGCGCTGCTGCGGCCCTTCTACGAGGAAGCCGGCATCGAGGATCTCCAGCCCGCAGCCGCTTCGCGCCGGCCGTTCGACGAAAAGATGTGCGAGGTCGTCGAAGAGGTTCGGCCGGAACTGGTCAGCTTCCATTTCGGCCTGCCCGACCCGGCGCTGCTCGCGCGGGTGAAGGCGAGCGGTGCCCGCATTCTCGGCAATGCGACAACGATCGAGGAGGCGGACTGGCTCGCCGACAAGGGCGTCGACGCGATCATCGCTCAGGGCTGGGAGGCGGGCGGCCATGCCGGGCGCTTCCTCGGCGCGCCGCCCGAGGAGCAAATGGGCCTGATCGCTTTAGTGCCGCAGGTGGCGGACGCGACCGGCCTGCCGGTGATCGCGGCCGGCGGGATCGGCGACGCGCGCGGCATTGCCGCAGCCCTCATGCTCGGCGCCGCGGCAGTGCAGATCGGCACCGCCTATCTGCACTGCCCGGAAAGCCCCATCGCGCCGGCCCATCGCGAAGGCCTGGCGGGCGAGGCGGCTCGGCACACGCGCTTCACCAACCTCTATAGCGGCTGGCTCGGCCGCGGGCTGGCGACGCCACTGACCGAAAGGCTCGGGGCGATCCGCAGCGAGGTGCCGCCCTTCCCGCATGCCAGCACGGCGCTGGCTCCACTCGGCTTCAAGCCGATGTGGGCCGGCCAGGCGGCGCGGCTCGGCAAGGCGGAGCCGGCGCGGGCGTTGACCGAGCGGCTCGGCCGCGAGGCGCTGGCGCTGCTCGGCGGAAGCGCGTAACCGGCGCCATGCTCGAGATCGTCCCCGTCCCGGTGCTGCGCGACAATTATGTCTGGCTGATGCACGACCCCGCTTCGAACGAGACCGTGGCAGTCGATCCGTCCGTCGCCGAGCCGGTGCTGGAGGCGGCGGCGGCGCGCGGCTGGACGATCAGCCAGGTCTGGAACACGCACTGGCATCCCGACCATACCGGCGGCAACGACGCGATCCGCGCCGCCACCGGCTGCACGATCACGGGCCCGGCCGAGGCCGAGCGCGTCTCGAAGCTCGACCGGATCGTCGCCGGCGGCGACCGCGCGCGGATCGGCGCCTATGAGGCCGAGCTGATCGACATTCCGGCCCACACGGCCGGCCATGTCTGCTTCCATCTGCCGGAGGCTGAAATCGCCTTCACCGGGGACACTTTGTTCGCGATGGGCTGCGGCCGGCTGTTCGAGGGCGATGCGGCGCAGATGTTCGCGAACATGCAGCGGCTCGCCGCGCTGCCGCCGGACACGCGGGTCTATTGCGGACACGAATATACCCTCGCCAATGGCGAGTTCGCGCTGACCGTCGAGCCCGACAATGAACCATTGGTCCGGCGGGTCGAGGAAGTGCGGGCGCAGCGCGAGCGGGGCGAGGTAACCTTGCCGACGACGATCGCGCTCGAGCGCGCGACCAATCCCTTCATGCGGGCGGGCTCGGTGGAGGAGCTGGCGGCAAGGCGCGCGGCGAAGGACGCGCTCTGAGCCTCCTCGTGGGCTGTCAGCGCTTGTACAAGGCATCCAGCCGCGCGCCGTAAACCTCCCGGATCACGTGGCGGCGGATCTTGATCGAGGGGGTGAGCTGCTGGTTCTCGACGGTGAACGGCTCATCGGCGATGATGAAGCGGCGGACCTTCTCGATCACCGAGAGCTCGGCATTGACCCGATCGACCGCGGCGCCGAGCGCCTTCACATAATCGGGATCGTGGGCGAGCGCCGCGAAATCGCATTTGCGCCCTTCGTGCACGCACCATTCGGCGGTCCATTCGGGATCGGGCACGATCAGCCCGACCAGATAGGGCCTCTTGTCCCCGGTCACCATCGCCTGGACGATCTCGGCCTGGAGGGTCAGCATCCCCTCGACCTTCTGCGGCGAGACATTGTCGCCCTTGTCGTTGACGATCAGGTCCTTCTTGCGGTCGGTGATGACGATCCGGCCCTCCGCGTCGATATGGCCGACGTCGCCCGTGTGCAGCCAGCCGTCGACGATGGTCCGCGCGGTGAGCGCTTCATTGCGCCAATAGCCCTGCATGACGAGCTCGCCCCGGCAGAGGATCTCGCCGTCCTCGGCGATCCGCACCTCGGTATTCTTCAGCGGCGGGCCGACCGTGTCCATCTTCAGCCCGACCTTCGGCCGGTTGCAGCTCAGCACCGGCCCCGATTCGGTCTGGCCGTAGCCCTGGAGCAAGGTGAGGCCGAGCGAATGGAAGAAGATGCCGACCTCGGGATTGAGCGGGGCGCCGCCCGAGACCATCGCCTTGATCCGGCCGCCGAACCTGGCCGCGATCTTCGGCCTGAGCGTCCGGCCGAGGAAGAAGCTCATCGGCTTGTCCCAGAGCGGCACCGACCCCGCATAATCCTTGGCCCCGATGCTGAGCGCGCGGCCCATCAGGTAATTGGTCAGCTTCCCCTGCTTCTCGACCTGGTTGAGGATACGCTGGCGGAGCACCTCGAACAGGCGCGGCACCACGATCATGATTGTCGGGCGCACCTCCTCGATGTTCGAGGCGAGCTTTTCCAGCCCTTCTGAATAATAGATTTGCGCGGCGAGCCCGATCGGGAAGTGCTGGCCGGCGCTATGCTCATAGGCGTGGCTGGCCGGGAGGAAGGAGAGGAAGATCTCGTCGTCCCAGCCGAAATCCTCGGCGATCAGCGAGACGCAGCCCTCGATATTGTGGAGGACCGCGCCATGATGCTGCATCACGCCGCGCGGGGCGCCGCCGGTGCCCGAGGTGTAGATGATGCAGGCGCAGTCGCTGCGCGCGAAATTCGCCTGGGCCGCGCAGGCCTCCGCGGTCGCGCTCTCAGCGGCGATCAGGGCGGCCCAATCGTGGCGCTGGATCAGGCTCTCCTGCCCAGAGGCAACCGATTCCAGGGTGATCACATGCTCGCAGCCGGTGGTGCGGATCGCGGCGGGGAGCAGCGTCCTGGCCAATTTCTGGGTCGAGACGATCACGGCGCGGGCCCCGCTGTCGTCGAGGATGTGTTGATGATCGCGCTCGGTATTGGTGATGTAGGTCGGAACGGTCACGCAGCCCGCCGCCATGATCGCGAGATCGGAGATCAGCCATTCCGGCCGATTCTCCGAAACGAGCATGACCCGGTCGCCGCGCTGGAGTCCCAGATTCCGGAGCGCGGCGGCGAGCTTCGCCACCTTGTCTGCTGTCTCGCGCCAGCTGGTCGCGTGCCACTCCCCTTCCTTCTTCGCCCAGAGGAAGGGCGCGTCGCCTTTCTCCTTGGCGCGCACGAAGAACATGGCGACGAGATTGGGGAAATGTTCGAACTGCCGCATTGCCTCTCCCCGCACCTTTTTTGAGGTGTCGCGACAGGTGTAGCGGGGCGGATGCTACTGCGCCACCCAGGTGCCTTCGCTGCGCGGATCGGCGGCGCCGACCCAGCGGCCGTTCACCCGCTCGATCGCATTGGCCTTGTAGCCCGAGCCGACCAGGACGATCTGGTGGCCCATCGCCCGGAGCTGCGGGACCATCGTTTCCAGCCAGGTGCCGCGCTCGATCGTCACCCGATTGCCCCAGCCCATGATCTGCGGCAGCGCGATCGCATCCTGCGCGGAGAGATGCCAGTCGAGCACGCCGATCAGGGCCTTGGCGACCTGGGCGATGATCGTCGGCCCGCCGGCGGCGCCGATTGCGATCCGCACCCGCCCGTCCGGGCCGTAGACGATGGTCGGCGACATCGAGCTCATCGGCCTTTTGCCCGGCTCGACCCGGTTGGCGACCGGCGCGCCGTCCTGCTCGGGCGCGAAGCTGAAATCGGTCAGCTCGTTGTTGAGGAAATAGCCGCCCGTGGTGAGACCGGAGCCCCAGACGCCCTCGATCGTCGAGGTATAGGAGGCGACATTGCCCGCCGCGTCGACGACGACGAAATGGGTGGTCGCCGGCACCTCGCTCGACGGCGCGTGGGTCCGCCGGGCGGCGCCGGGCGGGGCGCCGGGCTGGGCATCCGGGATCGCATGGTCG
>JADMIO012704540.1_pt1 | contig 19020 bp, 15 predicted proteins | sample 8958161 | NCBI WGS metagenome assembly JADMIO01 (sample SAMN16585339, study PRJNA669376) | soil metagenome | isolation source: Crop rotation soil | place: USA: Cullars Rotation, Alabama | collected 2011
CTTTCCCAGGCGCATATGTGGACTGCACCAGGAAAACATAATCGCCCCGTATGGATTCCTGGAAAACCGGCTGGAATTCGCCATCGCTGAACTTCTGGATGGTCATAGCCCCGAGTGACTTGCCGAAGCTTTTTGCAATTTTTTCTGCCAGGTAAGAAGACGCATTACCTGAGAAAATTTTTACCGATGAATGCTGCATGATTTGAAAATGATGGCAAAGTTAACAAAAACCCCAACCGGTAAAGGGGCTTTTTTGCACAGGTTGCCAACAAATTGCAACTCTGTCATCCTGAGCTTGTCGAAGGATTGCTGAATGGCAGGAGGCAGCCTCACCCTGGCGCCAATAACTATTTATCATCCCTCAACAATCCGTCGACAGCGGAAGTCCGTAAATCACTGTTGGTTTACGCGAAATGTTACACACGAAAAAGCTTAAATTGGTGATAGGCGAACCATTATGGCAAAATTGAAAAACATACATCCCGGAGAAGTTTTGAAAGAAGAATTTTTACTACCTCTTGAAATTTCTGCATACAGACTCGCAAAAGACACTGGCATACCTCAAACGCGCATTTCTGAAATTGTAAAAGGCAAAAGGAGAATTACCGCAGATAGTGCCCTGAGGTTCTCAAAGTATTTTGGAACAACCCCAAAATTCTGGCTTGGCTTGCAGGATGATTACGATATCGAAGAAGAAAATAAGGCTATTGAAAAAGAGTTGTCGATGATAAAACGACATTCCACTGCGGCTTAGCCAAATTGTGATCGCTAATTGGAAAAGTTTAAAGAAATGGTTGAAAGTAATTCCTAAGCTCCAATCAAGATGATTCAGCAAAGCTCCTTTAGGGTTCGGGATAAAAAAAGCCGCTCATTTGAGCGGCCTTTCCGGGTAACATCATTCTTACTCTTACTTATTTGTCTTTGCCTTTACGTTTCATATACACTTCACCGGTGTTCTTATCCCTCTTAAGCGTCACTTTTTTAAAGTTGCCCCTGGGCACGCGGTAACCGGTATAGGTATTCTGAGTCTGTACTTTTGTGAAGGTATCAACACGGGTCAGCTCAACGGTATCGTGAATATACTCTGTATTTGTTTTCACAATAGGCTCACTGGGCACAAACACTGTATCTCTTACCACCTTGGTACGCACTATAGTCTTAGGCGCAGTACGAAGCTTACGTGTGGCTACAGGTTTATGCGAAACCACATGCTTACGGGCAGCAACCTTTTTAACAGGTGCCGGTGTTGGATTTACTGAGACCTCCGCCGCCATTGTCGGTTCGGCAGGGGTCACTTCAGGAACATCTGCCTGTTCAACACGTTCTACATGCTGCTTGGTTCTTACCTGTGTTTCGCCAGTTCTCAACTGGGTCTGTTCAAACATAGTTCTGTGCATTGGATGAACTATGCCTTTCACTTTTCCTTTGTCCTTCTCGGTCATTTTCAGGTCTGTGCTAGTCCCTGTTTTCTCTTTTGCCTTTATCTTAAGGTCTTCCGTTCGATATTTGTCTTCCTTGTCTTTCGCCTTTATTTTAGACGGCTGCTGTGCCATTACAGAGAGCCCCATCATCAGCGATATCCCAAACAAGGAAAGCGATTTTAACATTGTATTTTTCATAGCTTTCGTTTTTGGTTTGTGAATATCAAATTGATATCCATTGACTTCATAATCTAATTATACCAGTCAAAAATTCCGTTCCCCAAACAGGCAAAGGATTGTTAAATGAAACGAACGTTTTTCGCGGTGAACTAGGGTTTGAAATATCAGATATCAATTAAAGGGTGAGAAGCATTTGCATTAGATTATTGCTTAATTGACTTGAGCTAGTGAAGCCCCTTTAGGGGTTTGGGGTTTCGGGCTCGCGATTAAAGTACTCCCACACAACTCGTGCTTTCGACGCCCCGATTACCCTTGTCAGCTCCCTTTCGGTAAGTGTCCTGATATTCTTCACAGATCTGAATGCAGTTAACAGTTCTGTCGCTGTCTTCTCACCTATGCCTGGTATTCCCTCCAGTTCATTCTTAAATGTGCCCTTACTGCGCACTTGCCGGTGAAAGGTGATGCCAAATCTATGTACCTCGTCCCTTACTCTCCTGATCAGCAGGTGTGCCTGCGAGTCATACGGCAATTGTATGGGATCACTGTCGCCGGGAAAGAAGATGGACTCCTCTCTTTTTGCAAGACCTATCAAGGCCATCCTGCCGGTAAGTCCCAGTTTTTCAATGCTTTCAAGGGCGGCGCCAAGTTGCCCCTTGCCTCCGTCTATTATAACAAGCTGAGGTAGTGATTGGTTTTCGTCCATCATGCGCTTATACCTGCGGTATACCACCTCGCTCATGCTTGCAAAGTCATTAATGCCTTCCACTGTCTTTATGTGGTAATGCCGGTATTCCTTATTCGACGGCAGCCCGTTACGAAACAGTACCATAGCAGCAACAGGGTAGGCCCCCTGGAAATTGGAGTTATCAAAACACTCGATATGCACTGGTATTTCACTCAGCTGCAATGCTTCCTGCAGTTCCTCCAGCGTCTGCATATTGCTTTCCTTCATCTTCTCATCCAGCAGCAGTGTAGCCTTCTTCTTCATCTCCTGCATGAATATCTGTGCATTCTTCAGTGCCATGTCCAGCAGCTGTTTTTTGTCACCGGCTTTGGGTACGGTAACCTTTATATCTTTGTGCGCAACATCCACGACGCAGGGAACGATCACTTCCTTTGCATTGCTGTTATGCCGTTCCATCAGGTTGTCCAGGGCAAGTGAAAGCACATCGCATTCGTCTTCTTCCTCTAGTTTCTTGTCTATCTGTATGGTATTGGAGTGGATCACGCTGCCACCGGTCACCATCATATAGTTTACATAAAAATGGTGTTCGTCGCCCAATATGCAGGCCACATCTACATTTTCCAGTCGCGGGTTCACTACAACGCTTCTGCTTTGGTACAGCAGCAGCGACTCGATCTTCTTCTTTACTATCTGTGCCTTTTCAAACTCTAGCCCGAATGCATAGTTATTCATTTCGGTCTTTAGTTCCTTTATTACATCTCCTATGTTGCCCTTCAGCACATGGCGCACCATCTGTAGCTTTTCATTATAGTCCGCAGCATTCTGCAGCCCTTCGCACGGCCCTTTGCAATTACCAATATGATACTCGAGACATACCTTAAACTTCCCTTTTTTGATATTATTCTCTGTCAGATTCAGGTTGCAGGTGCGCAAAGGGATGTTTTGGCGCACAACGTCGAGTAATTCGCGTACCCGGCCCAATCCCGTGAACGGACCAATGTATTCCGATCCATCGCGTATCACCTTGCGCGTAAAGAATACTCGCGGAAATGGCTCTTTTTTGATAACAATGAAAGGGTAGGTCTTATCATCCTTCAGCGAGATATTGAACCTTGGCTGGTAATGCTTTATCAGTGAATTTTCCAGCAGGAATGCATCATGCTCTGTTTCCGTTACGGTAAATTCTATTGCACAGATAAACGAGACCAGCTTCCGCGTCTTAAAATTGTCTATGTTCTTGTTGAAATACGAGCTGACTCTTTTCCGCAGGTCTTTTGCTTTACCTACATACAATAACTCATGCTGCTCATCAAAATACTTGTAACATCCCGGCTGATGTGGGATTGATTGTATAATTTTACTAAACTCTTCCTTCGTCATTATATCTCTCCACAAATTTGCGACGTGACACGGACTGCGTAACATCTCCCCTCTCCTTTAGGAGAGGGGCTGGGGGTGAGGTTATCTCATAAAATCGTAATTCTCCACCGTATGCTTTCTGCTGCCAAAGACCGGCTTCTCATCGGTCTGTATCTGTAGGGTTTTCAAAGGAGCATAATACAGTTTCTCTGTTGTCTCTTTCGTTGCTGTCTTTTTAAATGCTTCTATGTAGATGCCACGCACCTTCATATTGTACATATCCAGTGTTATCAACAGCTTCTGCGTAAACAGGTCATCATCATCCGCTTGGTAAAAGAAGTTATGCGTCTGGTCCTGCGGGTCATCAAATTGGTTGAATTTATACTTACCCAGGAATTTACGGTCGCTGATATCCGTTGCGGCAAATGTCTGGAATATGGGTGTCCAGTCCAGTTTGTCTGTATTGGTATAGCTGCTATCAGTAGTTTTGCCGTTTACCCGCACATTTTTATATAGCACACAGGTAGGACCCGGGAAATTATTCCACTGGTCTACTATAAACTGGTTGATAGAAAAATAATTGCCCTTCACATCGGCAAACTCATCAGTTGCATTTTTTTTCTTTTTGCATCCACTGACAAATAACCCTGATAATAAAACAAATAGTAAACTCTTGTAGATAAGTCTTTTCACGCGTTAAAAATAAGAAAGTTGCCGCATCGGCGCTTGTTAAATGAGCAGTAATGCAGTAGATATTAGAAAATTCGCCACAAAAATATATTTTTAGGTCTTAAATCATTCACACACCTCATTAAAAAACGATCTATGCAAAACATGGAATTATTGGTCTTGCGCTTGATACACATCTTTTGCGGAGCTTTCTGGGCGGGTGCAACCATTTATCTCGCAATTTTCATTCTTCCTGCCGTCAGGGCGCTTGGCCCGGACGGTTCTAAATTCATGGCGCAGCTTATGAAGACTAAAAAATTGCCGGTATTCATGAATATTGTCTCCCTTTTGAATATTCTCTCCGGTATTCGCCTCATGCAGGTCATATCCGGCAATTTCAGTGGTGCATGGTTCACTACTCATTTCGGTATCTCTATTTCCATAGGTATGCTTGCGGCGCTTGGAGCTTTTTCTATCGGTTTCTTTATTAGTCGTCCTACGGCAGCTAAGATGAATGCTATCGGTGGAGCTATCGCGGCTGCAGGTGGTCCGCCTTCACCCCAGCAAGCTGAACAGCTCACTGCTCTTAGAGCAAGGATGGCTAAGTCTTTGACTATAATGGCATGGCACCTCGCTGCTGCGCTCATATTTATGAGTATTGCTAAATACCTGTAATTGCGATTAATCTTACTTTTGGTCAGATGAAGCACGACCTCTTCCGCAAAAAGACGCTCGATCACATAAATCAGGAGTGCGCCGAAGGCCTGATCGAAGGCCATAGCCGGAACATGCAAAAGGTGCTTACCACCCGCGACCTCACTTTTATGGGCATTGCCGCCATTGTAGGTGCCGGGATCTTTTCCACTATTGGTAAAGCCAGCTTCGATGGCGGTCCCGGAATCATTCTCTTATTCCTATTCGTATCCATTGCCTGCGGATTCTCCGCTATCTGCTATGCCGAATTTGCCAGTATGGTGCCGGTGTCAGGCAGCGCCTATACCTATTCTTATGTGGCATTCGGCGAGCTTATAGCATGGATCATCGGCTGGGACCTGCTCATGGAGTACGCCATCGGCAACATCGCAGTTGCCATTTCGTGGAGCGACTATTTCTGCTCATTGGTCAATAATATACAGATCGGTAGTTTTCGCCCGCACATTCCTGAATATCTCGCTACGGATTATTGGACCGCTAAGGACGGTCTGACGGGTGCTGCTAAACTTGCCTGGGCAAATGCACCCACCATTGGCGGATTACGGATCATCTGCAATCTCCCGGCGTTCCTTATAACATTCATCATTACATGGGTTATCTATATAGGGATAAAGGAATCCAGGCGCAGCACCAACATCATGGTGATACTGAAGATATCCATCATTCTGCTCGTAATGATCGCCGGATGCTTTTATGTAAATACTGCTAACTGGACACCGTTCCTGCCCAATGGATTGAGCGGAGTGCTCACAGGCACGTCCGCGGTCTTCTTCTCTTACATCGGTTTCGACGCCATTTCCACTACCGCCGAAGAATGCCGCAACCCCCAGCGGGATCTACCGAAGGCCATGTTCAATTCGCTCATCATCTGTACTATTATTTACGTCCTCGTAGCGCTCGTGCTCACCGGTATGACCAGCTATAAAAACCTCAATGTAGGCGATCCGCTGGCTTATGTATTCCATGCCATGAATAGCCAGTGGGCGGGATATATAGCAGGTGTTATTTCCATCAGTGCCGTTATTGCTACCGCCAGCGTGCTGCTGGTTTTTCAGCTTGGTCAGCCCCGTATATGGATGAGCATGAGCAGAGATGGACTTTTGCCACCGGTTTTTGCACGGATGCACCCTAAGTATAAAACTCCGTCTTTCTCCACCATTCTCACAGGGCTGGTTGTTGGTATTCCTGCATTGTTTATGAACTTAACCGTCGTAGTAGATCTCACCAGTGTCGGCACCCTGTTTGCTTTTGTGCTTGTATGCGGTGGCATCCTGAAACTACAAAACGACCCCAACCGCCTGCAAAGCAAATTCAAAACACCCTACATGAATGGCAAATGGATTATACCTGTGCTGCTGGTCTTATCAATCGTTTTATTTCAGCTTTTCTATCCCGGCGGCTTTAACGGCTATCTCAATTTTAAAGATGATAAAGGTCTTGTCACATGGTCGACAATAAGAGCTAAAGTCCCTTTCTTTTTATTCGGTATCACCTTTGTTATTACGGGCATACTTACATTCGTCAAGAACTATTCGCTCATTCCCGTGCTGGGATTTCTCTGTTGTGCATACCTGCTTTCAGAATCAGGCACTACCAATTGGGAGCGATTCCTCATCTGGCTGGTAATTGGTCTCGTACTTTATTTTGTATACGGCTACAAAAACAGCAAGCTATCCACAACAGATAGCCCGCGTGCAATCAGTTAATTAGCAATCATCAAATCAGCCAGTCATCACGTCATTTTCACTCGTGCAAGTCATCAGCTAATCATCACATCAGCTAATCAGCTAATCCCCCTTATTCTCCTCCTGGTTTTCGTGGTTGTCGCCACCCAGGCTATAGAAGTTATTTTCTTCGTCTTCTTCACCTATGGCTTCATCCCGGTCATCTGCTGATGCCCCCGGTATGTCCAGGTCGGCAGCGCTTACATCGTCGATAAGGCTGCTGTCTTCATTTAGCGGGTCTCCGTCCAGGTCCGTGTTGTCCAGCGAGCTGCCTATCAGGTTGCGCGCATCCGGGGTATCCATATTTTGTTCTGCCGTTTCAAGGATCCGAAGGTCATCCTTTGTTACGTCGGCATCCGTGCCCTTAACTATTTTTATATCTTCATCCCGGTCGTCCACTGTATCATTGAATGGCTGAGTCGTCTTGTTATCAGCATTTATTGGCAACTTGCCATTATTGTTGCTTGCTCTCGTTATATCTTCGTCGGCAGGGTAGTGCGGATATCCCGGATAGTCTTTATTGCTTTTCTTGTTCATAGCCCATCATTTACAGCAACAAACGTAAAAATCACGTGCCGCAATGCAAATGATTGGCATCACTGTAACAGCTAATGGGTGTCAGTTGTTAAAAAATGAGAGTTATACTAAAGCTTTGTGAAAGTCTAATTAATTAAAGCGCATCCACCTTGCCGTTCTCGTACAGGCTCCAGTTGATGTCCTTACCCATGGTGCCCCGTAGCCGCCGAAAAAAACTTTCTTGTTTGGTTATCGAAACGAAATTACTGCTCTGTGCGGGTTTTGGATCTATTTTCGGATTCAGATAATTGTATGCCTGCACAGAATCTGCAATAAAGGGAACATGATATATCTTAGTTTCAAATCGCTTCCGCGTAAATCCTTTTAGCATCGAAGATTGATAGGGATCGGTCGCCAGCGCTATCGATTTATATCCTTTCTCCTTGGCCAGCAGGTAGGAATAATAAATGTTCTCTGTGCTGTGCCTTGCCTTTGTCTCACATACTATGTGTTCTCTCGGTATTCCAAGTTGCTCCGCATATAGCCCCATGATGATTCCCTCATAGTATGGACTGTATACTGAAGAGCCGGAGTAGATCACATTTTTGGTATAGCCGTTCTTATACAGAATGTAAGACCATATCACTCTCGCTTTCATCACAGAATCCCACGAGCCATTCTTAAATGGCACCCCGGGCACAATGATCGCATCAAACGGTTTAACGGCTGCTGCTGTTGCAAGGTCTTTCTCAGGTGTTCTTTTTGAGGATATACAACCTGCCGCATGAAATATGGTCAAAAGAAAAAAGAAGAAAAGTTGGTCTTTTACGCTGATTTTCAATGCCTCTGGATTTGCTCCTAAATTTAGCAAAACCATGCCAGATAAAATTCCTGCTTTTTGTGTTGCTATTTCTGCTTAACAGTAAACACTTTGGCCATCAGCTTGTTATCGCTTTCGCGATATAACGATGTTGTTATTTTCAGCCGTTCATTATCCAGTCTTTGCACTTCATTCAGCTTTACCACTATACGGTCATCCGCATTGCAGTTGGCAAAGTAAAAGACATCTCTATGTATGGTATGATACTCTTTTTCATAGTCGGCCATATCCATCGTATTCTTAAAGAATTCGGATGCGCACCGGTCAGCAATGATCGGGTACACTGCAAAATAGACCAGCCCCACGCCATTTATTTCGTAATAAGGATTCAGCGTATGCGCGATCGAATCTATCTCATTTTCTGTCACCTTAAAGCTATAGCCGCCAGAGAACAGTTCTTGCATCAGTCCTTTCTTCATCAATCTGTGCTCTGTATAAAAGTCAGGTGTCACATCCATAACCGGCACATGGTTGATGCGCTCTTCTGGGCTGCCTTTCGCTATCTGGGAATTGTCGTTGGCCTTACGGGCAGAGAAGCTGGTCATCATATCTGCTACTACTGCCTTGCTGCCAGAATAGCCATGCACCCCTGAGCAATAAGTTTGATTGCCATACCGGCTTATCTCGCTGTTCAAATGCAGTACATCATTCTCGTTAAACTCGCTTAGTGAGCTCATTGAGTACCTGATACGGACGAAAGCTGCATACAGACGGTTGCCCTGCGCATCGGTAAATTCCGATGACTTTTGTTCCAGGCCCTTAGACAACATCTCCCAGTGCATATCTCCCAGTTCTTTTAGCAGCCAGTTCTCAGACAGGGCCGAATTGGCCATCTTAGGCATGTTTATTTCGTGGCTGCGGCTGCAACCAACTTTTGGTACAGGTAACACTCCATTGTGCTTGCGTGTGCTGTTGCAATAAGCAATCGTTTCAGCCAGTGTTTTGAACCCATACCATATTTCATCCGGGATCTCGATGCCGAAATAGCTTTCCAATGTGCCTCTTAACACAATAGAGTCAAGACTCTGGATACCTATCTCATTCAGCGGCAAATTCAGCTCTTCCATCGTTATGCCCGGAACCGCTTCTTTCAGTATGGTTACATAGTTTTTCATGACTTAGTTGGAATTTGATCTTTGAGGTTTGTGATTTGGAATTTGTAATTTAGTATTTTGATTTTACGCAAGTATGTTAGTGAATCCACGGTTTACGGCATAACTGCATAAGTCTTTGAAATGCGCCTCTACTTTGGGTTCTTCAACACCGCGCATCAGCTCATTAAGCTGTTTTATGTTGAATTGGCTCTCTGGGGTGCCGGGCGTATTCAGATAATTATTGAGCTGTGCTCCCACAGTGCGGTAGTATAATTTCTCAATTGCATTCTGATGGTCAGGCATTTTCTCTGTAAACTCGTAATTGTTCCATCCTATCAGTTTCAGCATTTCCGGTATGGTGTATTTGTTGGGTACACTCTTTTCGCTCACGAGGTTCAGCTCCTTTATATCTGTATTCAGCGCACGCACTATTGCTTTTGCTGCGTAGTCTACAGGTATCAGGTTAAGGCCCGATGTTTCGTTCATTGATATCCGCACATGCTGCTCACCATAAGTTGCCTTCGCACGGTAAAAGAATGCACCGAACATGTAGAACACGAGAAACTTCGGAATCACATGATAAGGATAGTCTACCAGTCTGCCACAGATGATACTTGGGCGGAATATCTGCCATGGCAACTCATATGCTTCGCATATCTGCGACACCTCTTGTTCGGTTTGCACCTTGTATTTTTCATAGTAGTTGCGGTAGTCATCGTCGGTTCTCTGCATGGTGCTTTCTTCTACCTTGCCGTCTTTAGTGCTTAGCGAAAATGCTGTGCTTACGTAGCTCACTTTCAGCAGGTTCGGATGCAGCGTATGTATCAGGTTCAGCGTGCCCAGGTAGTTATTGTGTTTTATTTCGTCAAAAGCATAGGAGTTGGTTCCGAGGTTCACCGAAGCCGCACAGTGTATCAGATGATATTTATCGTCTCCCAGTTGTGTCTCGAGACTTATTTCCCCGGCATATTTAAGATCAAAATCAACTAAGGTTATGTTGTTCTGCCTGATGCGGTCAGTGTCTACTTCTTTTAAGTAATCTGGGATGATCTCTTCGCTGAACAGCTCGTCGAAGCGTTCCCGGTAAGTTTTGTCTTTTCGTGAGCGAAGCAGCAGCACTAGCTTGCCCTCATAATTGTTGTGGTGCAGGGCAAGCATCAATTCGTAAAGGATGTGCGAGCCCAGGATACCGGTAACTCCGGTTAAAATGTAGTTGTGGTTAGTTGAGTTTTTCATATGGGATTATTTAACTGTGTATTTTAATTTCAGTATTTCATTTTCAATTTCTGCGTCCTTGTGACCAAACCACATCCATACGCAAACGATTGTTATTAGCACACACGCGATTATGAACACGATCAGTGTATCGTACTTGCTTAGGTTCAGAGCGTCTTTCTTCATTTTATGTTTTTTACTGTTTAGTTGCATTGCTGATGTAAAATTGGCTGGAGAAAGTCCCATATTTTGGAGAAGTAGGGGAAAGTGCCCAAATAGTCGACGAAATCCGTTTTCAGTCGATTTGCATCTAAAAGCCCTAAATAAATATTAATTATTTTTAAAGTGTGCTCAGGTTAAACAGTGGGATAAAATTTAGTCGGGGTTTCCGTACGTTTGCCTGACAAAACATCTTTGTGAAGTACAATTGCCTTATAGCCGATGACAATCTACTGGAACGTGATGCGCTGGAAATGCACCTCAAAAAAATGCCGCAGTTGGAGATTACTGCAATTTGCGAGAATGGGCTTGAAGCATTGACCGCCATCTCCGCCGGTGACATCGATATCGTTTTTTCCGACATTGAAATGCCGGAGCTTTCAGGTTTCGGTGTACTGAAATCTCTTAAAAAAGCTCCGGTATTCGTATTCATCAGCTCTCATGGCGAGTTTGCGATTGAAAGCTATAATCTCGACGTTATTGACTTTATCGTTAAACCCGTCACATTTGAACGATTGCTGAAAGCTGTAAATAAGGCGGTAGAATATTTGGAACTAAAAAGTAGTGCACCGACAGCACAGCAGGGCAGTGTAGCGGAGAACGAGAGCTATTTCTTTATCCGCGAATCCAATGATCTTGTGAAAATGATGTACGACGAAGTGGCATACATCGAAAGCATGGGCGACTTCTCAAAGATATACACGGTTAAAGACAAGCGCCACATTACGTTGGTCAGTCTTAAGAATTTGGAACTGCAATTGCCTGCCGGGCATTTTACACGTATCCACAAGCAGTTTATCATCAACCATCATCATCTTACTGCCGTCTCGGGAGATGAGGTTAAGATCGCTGATAAATTTCTGGTGCCCATCAGCCAGTCCTTGCGCCAGGATCTGCTCGACAAAGTGGTGAACAAAAAGATCGTAACTCGGCATATCGCAAAATAGCATCGAAGCACTTCTTACACTCACCGCGAAATACCCTGCTAGCGGCTACCTGTTCGTAGCAATTAAAACCAAAAAAGAACATGCCCCATAGGGGCTACCCTCCGTAATAAGTTCTGATAACGCCCATTTTACATAACCTCCCTTTAGGGTTTGGGTTCCTACGCCGGCAGTTCCACCGTAAAACAACTTCCTTTCCCTACTTCGCTTTCCAGTTCAAGAGTGCCGTCCATCAGTCCCGCAAATCCCTTGCACAGCATTAAACCGAGGCCTGTGCCTTTTTCTTTCTCTGTACCGGGTGTACTGTTTAGTGGCTGATATCTCCTGTTGTCATTAAACTCTTCTACGAGCCTGCGGCTGATACCTACACCAGAATCCTGCACCATTATCCTGATCCGCGAATCTTGCTTCAATGCCGACAATGTAATGGTCCCGCCGGCTGGTGTGTATTTTATCGCATTGCTAAGCAGATTCCGTATCAGCAGGGAAACCATATTAAAATCTGCATTCACCACCGTGCCCTGCTGCACATTATTCACCAGCCGGATTTCCTTTTTGTATATTTCAGGCATCAGCAGCCCCACAGTTTGGGCTGCCGGTTCCGACAGGTCAAATTGTTCCATTACCGGCTTATAGCCCTGCATCTGCGTCCTCGCCCAGTTCAGCAGGTTTTCCATAAGACTGGCGGTATAACCCAGGTTGCCTTTTAATGCGCCCGTATATCGCTGCAATTTTTCCTGCGGCAGTTCTCCCTGCTCCAGCAGTTGCGTGAATGAAACCAGCGAATTGAGCGGTGATCTGAGATCATGGCTGATAATGCTGAATATTCTGTCTTTCACAGCATTCAGCTGCTCCAGTTCCTGCTTCTGATTTTTGATCTTGTTATACAGCTGCGCTATAAACACCAGCACTATGATAAGTATTCCGGCTCCGCTTATGGCTACTATCATCAGCAGCTTGCTCTTGTTTATTTCTATCCGTTGTATGTTTATCTGGTTCTGCAGCTTTTCCGATTCCAGCTTTCGTTCTGTGTATTCCAGTTTATCATTCACCTTCGCAAGCGTAGCAGCATTGCTGAGCACATTGGCGCTGTCTTTCGCCATCATCGATGAGTCTGAGTATAAATATGCGGTTTGGAAATCTTTTTTTGCTGCATAAATAATGCTTAGCTGTTTGTAGATCGGCTCCTTTACCGAATATTCATTCCAGAAATCCCGCCCCCGGCCATAGATTCTGATCTCGTCCAGCAGGTTTTTCGCTTCGTCGTAATTGTGCTGATAGTTATAGATGGTCGCCAGTGTTGTGGCCGATATTGCCGCATTTTTGAATTGAGATGTTTTAAGACTTGTTTCAATGTCATTCTTTAGAAGCGGGATAGCATCGTCATACTTGCCCTGCAGAAAGTACGTGATCCCTATATTCCCCAGTGCAATACCCCGGTGTGCCGCAAACCGGTTTTTAAGAGCGTATTTATATGCCAGGTTGAAGTAGTAGATGGCACTATCGTATTTTTTTAGCTTGCGGTATATGAGGCCTATGGTGTTATATGTTGAAGGATGAATGGCAGCCTGGTCGGTTTGCTCCAGTATATTCTTCGCCTCCATGAAGTAGGGTAGCGCTTGTCTGTATCCGTCAAAATAATAAAATGCACCTCCCAGTTGGGCCAGGTAAATATCTTTTCTGGGAAAGTCTTTATAGCTGTAATTCCTGTACCGCTGGTAGGCGTTTATGTATTCCTCCATACCTGCGTACTGCCGCCCCATACGGTACCAATACACATATCCCAGCAATTGTGCCACATCCGCGCGTAAAAAGATTTTCTCATTTTTTTCCGCATAGTAAGCAATGTCTCTTATGGTCAGTTCGGCTGGTTCAGGGCGTAGAAGATTTCTGTCCAGTGCAAAGACCGTTTTGGTCAGCAATAATTCCATAGCCAGTTCCTCATCTCCGCCGGCTAGCGCCCGTTGCCGCAATTGCTCCAGTGTATCTGGAGTGGGTCTCATTTCCTTCCCGCTGTCGTCCTTCGTCAGACCGTCAATAAATTTTACCCGTTCGGCATAGGTAGTAAACTTTAATGAACCCGTTTGCGCACAACAATACACAGCAGGTACCAGGAGGCAGCATATTAGCAGTAATCTTCTCATCCGGAAAGGATGAAATTAATAAATGAAACAATAAAGTAAATATTATTTTAAGTTTATTCCCTCTGCTTCCCGGACCAGTTTATCGTCCGACCACCATCTTTTGCGTAAGCACTGATGCATTGTTCTTTAAGACCACAAAGTAAAGACCCGGCGACAGATCGTTGTGCAGTGCGCTAAAGCCCGTAGAATGACGTCCCTGCTCCTGCCACCCGTTTTCAATGGTGGCAATCTTTCTTCCCGACACATCCGTGATATATATGGATGTGTAGCCGGCAGATGATAACTCGTATGATAATATCGTTTTGTCTTTAACCGGATTTGGGTATATGGTAAGATTGTTTTGTGCCGGTCTTATATAGTTAACAGACGTCCCTGTAATTGTTGAATCAATAATAGCCGTCATGATCCTCCTCTGGAACACCGTTGCAGTATGGTTGTTCATTCCCCATATAGGTCGCACAACACCATTAAATGCCGAGATATAAGTATAGTCTCCGAAAAAGGAAAGTGGATCGGGCTTAAATGGTTTTTCACTGATCTTATGGTTATGAAAGGAAGCTCCGCCATCCTTCGATACCGCGAGGTATACATCCGTCAGCGTGTCAGAAGGTGGCATATGCTCGCGCCGGTCATAGAATACAACGTAAACATATCCGGTCGCCGGGTCTACGGTCATTGAGCTGAAAAATTGCTGCGCAATACCTGCATCATCATTCACCCTTATTGGCGCACTCCACGTATTACCACTGTCCGACGATCTGCAAATCCACACATCTGTATTGTCTATGCCTGCCAACTGGTCTGTCCAGTTAATATATATATTGCCTCTGAATGGCCCGGTGCTGATATCGCAGGCCGTAAATGGCAGGCCGTTACAGCGGTTTAACCCCGGTATATCGTAATTCCAGCCGCCAGGCACGGCAGCTACACGGATATCATTCGTAAGCCATGTGGCACCGCCATCATATGACCGGTCAAACATCAGTTCATTTAAAGATGCCCACGCTACAAAAATTTCGCCGTGTGGTCCTACGCAGGGCGTCGCTCCTTCTACGGTAGGGTCATCGTCTGTGCAGTTACCTGCTTCGCGGTTAATGCGTAATGGCGTGCTCCATGTATTTCCCTGGTCCTGCGACTTCGAAAAGAAAATGTTGCTGGAGTCAGCCGAACTTGATGAACCATACTGGTCAAACCTCGTCCACGTTACATAAATCGTGTTTGATTCCCGGTCGATCGCGATACCCGGTTTATCAGACATCGCAGGTGTATCCACAAACCCCGTAAACCCACCATTTGTCCATCCACCCGTTGTAATATCATCCATTCGTTGGCATACTATTCTGTCTGCCCACATCGGCCATGCATGTATGTTCGGGTTGTTGCTCAGATGAAAATATAAAAACGCACCGGTGGTATCTGATATGATAACAGGGTCTCCGAATACGCCATAAGAAGAGACTAAGCTATCATTGTTCCAGTGATATCCGCCGTCTGTAGACACGTAATAATTCATAAGGTTCGACCCTGCAACCATATGCATCGGATTTTTCGGATCGATAGCTATACTTGGTTCACTCGGCCCGTATAAACTGTCAATAACAATATTCTGCATTTGACCGAATGCAGTATTGCAATACATGAATAGCAGGGCTGTTGAGATTAGCTTATTCACAGGGTATCTTTTATACAGAAAGGTAACGAAAAATGTAGTGATTTCTATGAGGAAGTCTACTTTGCGTATTGGCTGGCTATTCCCTTCATTTCATTCAGCTTCATCAGGGCTTCCACAGGGGTGAGGGTGTTAATGTCCGTAGCCTCCAGTAGTTGCTGTATACGGCGTAGGTCTTCCGTTACTCCATCAAATATGTTGAGCTGGAACTGCGCCGCAGGCTTTATGTTCTTTACCTTCTGCATGGTGTCCCCTGCGCCCGCATGTTTTTCTTCCAGTTGTGCGAGTATCTCATTCGCCCTATCCAGCAGCTTCGGCGGCATGCCGGCCATCCTTGCCACCTGTATACCGAAGCTGTGCCTGCTGCCACCCGGTGCCATCTTCCGCAGGAAGATCACTTTATTGCCAGTCTCTTTATGCGTTATGTGGTAATTCTTCACCCGCGCCAGCTGGTGCTCCAGTTCGTTCAATTCATGGTAGTGCGTTGCAAAGAGTGTCTTTGGTTTCGCAGTGTTATTGTGCAAATGCTCCACTATCGACCATGCCAGAGATATGCCATCATAAGTGCTGGTACCGCGGCCTATCTCATCCAGCAGCACCAGGCTCCGCTCCGATATATTGTTGATGATGCTCGCGGTCTCATTCATCTCCACCATGAAGGTACTTTCGCCGCCGCTCAGGTTATCCGATGCTCCGACCCGTGTGAATATCTTATCAGTGAGCCCGATAGTCGCAGACGTAGCCGGCACAAAACTACCCATATGCGCCATAAGGGTGATGATGGCCGTTTGCCGTAGCAGCGCCGACTTACCGCTCATGTTAGGTCCGGTAAGGATGATCACCTGTTGCTCTGCTTTGTCCAGCTTTATGTCATTGGCTATATAACTCTCTCCCGGCGGCAGTTGTTGCTCTATCACGGGATGCCTTCCTTCCTTTATGTCCAGCACTGGCTCATCCACAAGGGTGGGGCGGTGGTAGTTGTATCGGTGTGCATTGTGTGCAAAGCACAGCAGGCAGTCCAGCTGCGCTATGATGTGCGCGTTCGTCTGTATCGGAGATATATAAGGCTCTATAGCAGACAATAGTTGCTGGTACAGCTCCATTTCTATAGCCAGTATCTTGTCTTCTGCGCCCAGTATCTTCTCCTCATACTCTTTCAGCTCCGGTGTTATGTATCGTTCTGCATTGGCCAGTGTCTGCTTGCGTATCCAGTCTAGCGGCACTTTCTCCTTGTGCGTATGCGTCACCTCGAGATAGTAGCCAAACACATTGTTGTAGGATATCTTCAGCGAAGATATTCCGGTTCGCTGCGACTCCTGTTGCTGTATTTGCAGCAGATAATCTTTGCCGCTCCGTGATATCTTTCTCAGGCTATCCAGTTCTTCTGATATTCCCTCCCTTATGATGCCTCCCTTATTCACCTGTACCGGCGCTTCCTCGGCTATCGTCTTTAGTATCCGTTCCCGTAATTCCGTAAGTGGTTGCAAAATTTCCACCAGCCGGCACAATGCTTCCTCATCCGACTTTGCACATACTTCCTTCATCTCGGCCATATGCTGCAGGCTGCGTGCCAGCTGCTGCACTTCCCGCGGATTTATCTTTTTCAGCGGTATTTTGCCCACGAGGCGTTCCACATCACCCACCTGCTTTACAAGGTTGCTAAGCGAATGGTTTAGATCCTGCGCCCTTATAAAATGGCTTACAAGGTTCAGCCGCTGCTCTATCCTGTTCAGGTCAAAAAGCGGGAATATCATCCATCGCTTCATCAGCCGTGCGCCCATTGGTGTGTGTGTGTGGTCTATTGCTTGCAGCAGGTTGGTGCCATGCTCATAGGCGCTGTGCACCAGCTCCAGGTTGCGGATGGTAAAGCGATCCATCCACATAAAGTCTGTCGCTACTATGCGTTGCAGGCCGTTTATGTGCTGTAGGTTCGCATGCTCCGTGTCTTTCAGATAGTGTATGGCTGCCCCGCAGGCCACTATGGCGGCACGCATATCTTCTACACCATATCCTTTCAGCGATTGCGTTTGGAAATGTTGCAGCAGCAGGTCATAACAGTATTGCTCACGGAATATCCATTCATCTAGCTGAAAGCTGTACACCTTAGTGTCAAACTGCTCCTTGAACTGCTTCGACCGCGACTTGGATATGATCACTTCCGATGGCTGGAAGCTCTGCAGCAGCTTATCCATGTACTCTATATTGCCTTCGGCAGCATAGAATTCCCCGGTTGTAATATCAAGAAAGGCAACTCCGCACAATGGCTCTGCAAGATGCAGGGCGGCAAGAAAATTATTGGTTCTGTTCTCCAGCAGCTTATCGCTCGTTGCTACGCCTGGAGTTACAAGCTCGGTTACGCCACGCTTCACAATTCCTTTTACCTGCTTGGGGTCTTCCAACTGGTCGCAGATGGCTACCCGGTAGCCCGCCTTCACCAGCTTATGCAGATAGGTATCTAGCGCATGGTGCGGAAAGCCGGCAAGGTCTACGGTGGCGGCGGAGCCGTTTGCCCGCTTAGTAAGCGTTATGCCCAGCACCCGCGATGCTATATGTGCATCCTCGCTGAAAGTTTCGTAGAAATCCCCCACACGAAACAGCAATACCGCATCCGGATATTTTGCCTTAATATCCTTGTGCTGCTTCATCAGCGGCGTTTCCGCTATTTTCTCCTTTGCCACATTACAAACCTACTGAAAATAATCGCTCTTTCCCGTTCAAATAAGGGCGCAAAACCGTTCTGTGAGCGCAATGTGGATAAGTTTAAGAAAAATCCGCGTGTACCTCCTGCTTTATCGCAAAAGACATTAGCTAATTAGCTAATCATCAAATCAGCTAATCAATCTTTATCAGGAAATCCTCCGAAAATTGCACGTTATACCCGCCCTTCCATTTCACTTGCTGCCATTCTGCCGATGGTACGATGTTCACTATAGTTCCGCCGGATTCTGCTGTAAGCGGTAGTGAAAAACCCTTTACGATATGAGTAAACCTGTATTTAAGCTGCCCGTCCTTTATGGAATACTCCAGTTGGGGAACATCCGTTGTCCGCAGATACTGGTCAAAAAAAGCGCTAAGCTGAAGCCCCGTATGCTTGCTAATATATTCTTCCACCTGCCTTGTCATCACTGTTTGATGATAAAATTCTTTTCCCAGCCCCCTCATCATCTCGCGAAACTTGTTATCGTCATTGGTCATCACTCTTATCATGTGCATAATGGCTGCACCCTTATCGTACATATCGTTTGATCCTTCCTCGTTCACGCCATAGTCGCCTATTACGGGCTTGTCATTCTGTATCAGGTGCCGTTCACCACGGGTGTACTCATAGGCTTTTTCCTTACCCATTGTACATTCTACGTACAAGGCCTCCGCATAGCAGGTTATCCCTTCATGCACCCAGTTGTCAGCAATATCCTTAGCTGTAACATTATTGCCAAACCATTCATGCCCGCTTTCATGGATGATGATATAATCGAAGTTCATCCCTATGCCGGTTCCCGTCCGGTCATACCCCATATAGCCCATCTTATAGTCTTTCCAGCACAGTGGGATCCGAAGCTTGGAATTCACGTGACTTGAAGTCGCGG
>JADMIO011560748.1_pt1 | contig 19019 bp, 19 predicted proteins | sample 8958161 | NCBI WGS metagenome assembly JADMIO01 (sample SAMN16585339, study PRJNA669376) | soil metagenome | isolation source: Crop rotation soil | place: USA: Cullars Rotation, Alabama | collected 2011
GCCGCGACTTCAAGTCACGTGAATTCCAAGCTTCGGATCCCACTGTGCTGGAAAGGTATAGCAGGGAAGAGCAGAGAGATTGTCACAGTGTTTTTGATACTCCTTATCCTGAAACAACTTTTAAAGGTATTTTAAAAATCTGTGCCCAACTGTGGCAGTTGTGCGATAGTGTGACATCTGAACATCTTTGTGATGAGACGTGTCACTATACGATTGATGCGATAGTGGGTTGCTGTTTTCGTTTACATAAACAAGTGCATCTCTTGATTCATGAAGAAGAAATAAATTCATCACTATTATCTGAAGATAGGCACTATCTTTATACGATCATAGAGCGCTTACGTGCGATGTGCGCTGATGTTACGCAAGAACATATGCTTGATCAATGGGCTATTGATCGTCTTATGGATGCGCGTGATGTGCTTGCAGGAAATACAGTACACCCATCATAACTTGATAGGTTTGAACGCTTCTTTCAATTGACCAAATGCTTTTGCGGCACTTTTTAGATCGTAGATAAAGCTCGTTATTTCTCTTGCCAGTTGTGCTATATTTTTTTTATGTCCATCAAACACAGCAGTATTTAACTTGCCGAGACTCGTGCATCGAACGCGTACGCGGCCTGGTGTATAGTCATCTGTTAATAAAATTGTGGTACTGCCATATTGATCTTTCAATAATTTAACTGCATTTTCATTGTTACATGCAAAGACAACAAGCCAATGTTCTCGATTACCTTGTGCCCAATGGGCTGCTGTGTTGAGATTGTTTATAAATCCCTTGTCCCAAGAATTTTCATTTTCAATACTCGTGCCTGATTCTTCACCTGCGTATCCCATTACAAAATCATTATATTTACCATTAGCCATGTAGAGATCTATAGTTTGATTTGGCTGTAAGGTATGCGTTTTGACCAATTCGTCTTTAAACTCCTGTGAGGGGGCAGCGATTACTTCTTTTGCGGTAGCAGAAAGCCCGATCCATGTATCACCTGATGCACGTACTTGACGTACAACAATTGGTTTTTCGGTGGCATTGGTTATATATATTTTAAGTTCAGGAATTGCAGTAACAATTGATTCCAATGTGTTGTATATGACCCCGTGTATCACACTACTCATTAAAAATATTCCCGCGGATAACGCGATGATGCTTTTTTCGATCTTCATGCGATTTTCCTATAATTTCATTATTCTTGTGAGTGTAACGTACCCATTAATCATTACATGGCCATAGCACATAGGATGTACTATGAGTTTACACATAGTGCCGACTGCAAAGCGAGACTTTTAAAACACATTAATCAAATGACCATCGAGCTTCAACGCCAAGATTGCCGCCGCCAATGCCGGTGGTCCACACATTTTTACCAGCAACATTCACATTATAAAACATGCCAAGACGAAAACCGGTTGTTGCGAATTGTTTAGTGAAATCGTACTCAAGAGCAAAATGCACCGTCTGAAGGGACCAGGCAGGTATAAGACATGTTCCTACAGGTGCTGCGCAAGAAGCCGGTGAGTGCGTGATGCAGGATTGTATGCGGTCTTGATATTTCTTGGCATACGAATAAGCCAGAAGCAATGAAAAGCCACGAAAGAAATGATCTGCCTGCAAATATCCGGCAGCAAGCCATTGAAGGCCGTGATGTACATTGGCATATACCTGGGTGATTTGGGAGTCATTACAAAATAGGATTGTGCGTTTTTTTGCTAAAAATGGTACAACACTGGCATGAGCACCATAGGTAAACCAATCATAGACCCCTATGGCTAGATCAAGGGTGACTGGTATGCCAACATGATTATCATTACCAAGCGACAGAAAGCACGCGCTAGAAGGAGCTGTTGGCGTAAGGGCTCCCACTTTGATAGTCATATCAACAAAATCAAGTATTTCCGTTTCTTGATAATTCAGAGTCCACCCAAGATAAAAGCTGGCATCACCCATACCCTGTTGGCATGTTGAGGATAGGGAAAATGGATCGTCACATTGAGCACCATGGTAGATATTTTTGAGTTTTAACGAACGAAATGGCAGCAAGGCGTACAAAAAAATTCCGCGATACATATTCTGCGTTAAACTAAAAAATGCTTCTGAAATGCTGAATTCTTCGTTGCAGCAACGATGGCTAAGTAAGCCCCGCAAGGGGACCTTTTTACCGGAAGGGGTGCGTGCATGTGTGGTGCTTCCTCCTCCAGCCATGACTTCAATACTAGTTAGTGTTGCCAGGTCAAGGCGTGGCGTTCCTGGAAAGTAGTTGGCTCGGTAAAAAAAGATGTTATCAGCTGATGGTGCAGCATTACAGATTAACGAAAAGAGAGAAGCAAGTAGGCAAAAAATAGTATGAGCCTTCACAAAAGTCCTTTTAAAGTACGCTAGGTTTCAAGTACGGTTGCTGTGTAGTTACACCGTTATTCGTGATATCCTAGCATAGAATATGGTTCCCGTTGAGCCATTACTATACTTTGTTATACTCATATTAGATCAATAAAAACTCTCTATGGAATGTCGGGGGATGCTCACATGCACGAAAATACACCGTATCAAGATGACTTGGCTATGAAAACTGAGACGGTATTGACAGAAGATTCCCAACAGCAGAAGCAAGAACCGTGCGCGGATCTTGAATTGTGCCGTTCACAACTTAAAGAGTGGCAGAATCGATTCTTTTATTTAAGTGCTGATTTTGAAAATTACAAAAAACGTGTGTATACCGATCGAATTGCTCAAACCCAGGCAACTCAGGCAGAGTTGTTGCGCAAATTACTCCCGGTGATTGATGGTATTGAGCGCGCCATGGCCATGGAATCAGATACGGCTGCAGCTCCCCACGGGGAACGAGCGGTGATGACTGCGTCTAATAATAATGCGGTCATGGAGGGGGTGCGTATGGTCTATCAGACATTCCAAACCTTTTTACGCGAAAATGGTGTTGAAGAAATACCAACCACGGGCCAGTTTAATCCTGAACTGCATGAAGCACTTTCAAATGTTGCAGATCAGGACTATGCCTCGGGAGCCATCGTTCAAGTGCTCCAGAAAGGATATACCCTGAAGGGCATATTATTACGCCCAGCATTAGTGAATGTAGCCCAATAAAGACGCTCCGTTTTTCTCTTGAAATGCAATATAGGATCATTTTTTTCCGATATACAATAAGCGATAGGCATCAATTTTTTCTTGTAAATCGTGACAACGAGATTTATAAGATTCATTCTTTTTGGTATAGCACTCTTCATGCTTTTGCAAAACGTGTATTTGTCGAAGAATGTCATCCTTTTCATCACGCAATATAGTACACAATCCTGTAGTTGTTGATACTGAGCCGTTGCTCGTGTTCATCTGTTTTTCACGATTTTCCAAGTGTGCGAGTATATTTCGCAGGTTGTGAAGTTCCATTATGCAACGCACAAAATCCCCGCCAAATGCAGCTTGTGTGGCGCGTATTTCATCGAGCTCTTGCTCAAGAGGTGCTACTTTTTTTTCAAAACGTTTGCATACTTCCGGCGCCATGTTTGTTTTTATTAATTGATCGTTACACCACCGGCGCACAGGTTGATTAAAAGGACATCGCATCAGTACTACTCGTCGTGGTAACAATGAGCTGTTGCGTAGTGCGAGCATGCCGCAGATAGGTATGGCAGGTACCAATAGAGCTATCGCAATTATAACCAATCGTTGTGCAGTATTCATGAAAACTCCTTTTATGATGGTAAAAAACGTATCTAACAGCTCCATTGTATGCAAAAAACCTGAATTAACAAGTAAAATGAGAGCAACTTTAGTTAGTGCGTAGACAGCTCAAAATTGTAGTGGCGCGAGCGCTTTTTATGGTTTTTTTTTTCAATACAACACTAGGATGCGTCTGGCATGAGTAAGCGTAGCCCAATACTATTGCGTTAAAACCGCACTTTCTCGTACTCTTTAAGTAAGAGGGGGAAGGGAAGTATGGGGTTATCGCTTTTTGTTTTGCTCGTATTAGGTACGGTGCTTATAGTGCCATTTTTTGTGGTTCTTGATGGCATACAGCGTCTGCTGAATTATCTTGATGACAAACTGTACGTTTTAAAGGACGATCGCAACGATAAGTTCAACAATAATTAAAACAATAATGGCGACGGTGAGCATATCTTCTCGCACCGCATCAATTTTGTGTTGCAATATTGCTCGAACATCCTGGATAATGGTAAGTTTTTTTTCGATCGTCTCGCGCCAATCATCGATGCTGAGCTTGTCCACGAGTAAATCGTACAGTTCAATGAAAAAAGGCTCATTAATAGTCTTAATACTGCTTTCGAGTCTCTCGGTGATGACCGAAATATCAACCTTAAGTTTACTGAGTTCATCAACAGGGCCGGTGGATAATGTCCCTATAAACGGCAAGAATGAACGTAAAGGTACCTTGCGGCTTTTACCTTCGTAAATAGTATTGAGCTGCTGGTCCAACAAGCGATCAAAAAAGCGTAATTCAAGTTGTTCTATATTGGCAAACTCGAAAAAGCTGAGCGTATCATCATAATCAGTGTCATACAGAAATGCCGCGTCGCTATCAACAACCGTTAAATCGCCTTTAAAGTAGCCGATTGATGATTCGAGCATTTCATTTTTTTGATACTCAGATAAAAATTCTGTTTCAAATCGCAGGGCTGATGCGATATCGCTTCCGTACTGATCCTTTAATTCTGCCGGACCGAAGTTTGGATCGTTATCGACCTGAATCACCAAATACGTGGAATGCGTATTAAAAAATTTTGGTTTTGCAATGTAAGGTTTAATTTTTTCAAAAAGCGAGACAATGTCATGCATGCTTTGCTCTTGAAATTTATCATCAATTGCCGGAAGATCTTCGCGCACTTTTTGCAATGTGCTTTCAAAAGGTATCTTGTAGGTCAGTGACACGGTTGCAAAACTGTGAATTTTAACGTTGATGCAACGTGAAGAATTGTGCGGATGAGGGAGTTCGACTGATAACGGGATGTGATAATTTTTAAAATATTTAGGCGGCATTTGGGGGTATGTTTTTAAAATACCACTTTGTTGAATTTTTTCTGTATCAAGATCCTCACCGATATCAAAGGCATGATAAATGAAGATGTTCCCTGAAAAAACATGCTGGTTGCTACCACTATTATCAGTGGCCTTTTTGGTCATAATAATGACTCCCATGCGTTTATTGTGTGTAACTCGTTACAAGGTAGCATAATTTGAGTATAATACGCAAACTGTTTTCATATACGCATATTCAAGGAGCATAATGAGCATAAGCGAACCGATTATGATTACGTTGTATGCAACAATGCAGGCACTATTGTGCGCCATTGGCGCATTGCTTATTGCGTTGCCAAGCGCATATTTTTTGTGGCTATATTCATTTTCTGGACAACGATTATTTAATGCTTTATTGCATGTTTGTTCTGTAATGCCAACAAAGGCAGCAGTTGTGGCGGTTGATCTTTGTTATCATACGCATGGTTCTATTGGTATAAGTATCGGAATGCTCTTTATTAATATTCCATTTGCTATGCTGCTCATGCAACAAGCATATGGATGTGTTGATCGATTGAGTATATTAGTAGCGGCAGGATTAGGAGCATCGCCATGGCGCTGTTATCGCGATATTATTTGGCCGCAAATATATGCAGCGGTTAAGAATGCTGCAGGGATTATTTTTGTGTTGTGTTTTTGTGCGGTATCATTCGCGCCTATGTTAGGTAATCAGTGGTACCATGCAACGCCTGATAGTATGATGCAACAGGCTTACCAAAAAGGGGATATTGTGCAGGTATTTGTGTATGGCTGTATACGTTTTGTCCTTCTTTTAGCAATCGGCTATAATATCGCTAAAAGTAAGCAAATATTGCTCCCAACACATATACAAATTGATCATACTCGTCAACGCTATTGCATTTTAAAGACCCCATGGTGGGCAGTGATGTTGGGTATTATTATGTTCTGCATAGGTGCTCCTCTGGTGGCTATTATAAGATCAGGCTTGTCTGCAGGTATAATGATGTATTTTTATACATTGATTACGGCGGTGCCCGATGCTTATATAGGTATGCCTGTGTGGCATATTCTTTATCAAAGTGTGGGTATTGCATGTATCAGTGGTCTGGGTGCTGTGTTAGTAAGTGTGCTGCTGTGTTGGGTGGGATCAAGTGCTCCTAATCGATCAGGCGTTGTTCAGCTACTGGTACTTTTGCCGTATTTGGTTGGAGGTGTTGGGTGCGGAATTCTTTTTGATCAATTAGCGCATATAAAGATACTTACGCCGATGATGGCAATGGTGATATCGCACGTGATCCTTAATTATCCATTAGCATATCAACTTCTCTATGCCCATTCTGCAACATATGAAGTGGAGTGGACCTATTGCGCACAATCACTTTGTGCTAATATGCACACTATATATAGAACGCTTTATTGGCCTTTTATGGTGCCGGCAATGATCAATGCTTTGTGTTTATCCATGAGCTTGAGCATCACCGAAGTTGGGGCGTCCAGCGTGGTATCTGGCAATACACTGATGACATTATCCATGGCGTCACGAATTTATCGTGCTGCAGGCTATGATGTCGGAGTGCTTGGTATAGTATGTCTTATATGTTTTTTTGCTTTTATCTGTGCATTAGGGTCATCATATATGCAACTGCGTTCTACTCGACATTAAATCAAAACATTGCACAAAAGAGGTAAAATTATGTGCATAAAAAAGTACCATGCAAGCCATTATTGCAATGGTTGCATGGTACTTAAAATATTTTTTTTAATAGCGATTAACATTCACCAGATTTACGTTTTTTTATCTTCGGTTTTTGAGAATATTTTGGAAAAAATTTTCGTGCCAATTTTATAGGTTATTCTAGACGCGGCTACCGTGAGGACAGCCAACACGGGCGCGGAAAGATCGGCGTACGTAGTATTAGTTTGTTGATCCAGATGAGATCCTTCTGATGAAGAATAATCAAAGCCGTGAGCCTGTTCAGGTCTTGCGGATAACACATGTTTCTTTATTGCCGGAAGGAGTGCTAAACACACTGCTGCAAGAGCAGGAGGAGTGGGTAGGACTGTTGCACTACCGAACAATAATGTCTGTGTTAAATAGTTATCAAATTGTTTTTCATCATTAAATACATATCTGGCCTTGTCGCTCACATGCGTTGGCATTTCTCTAATTGCTCTTATCAGACCACTTGAAAGAGTATAATCAGTAACTTTATGATCACTACTCACTGCTGCCGATTGACCGCTTTGAAAGGATCCTTTTGAGTGCTCAGCCGCCTGCAATGCCGTAGAGCCACACGAAAGGACTGCAAGCGTTAATGCTACGTGTATTTGTTTTTTGAATATCATATAAAAACCTTTGAAAGAAAACATATCCAATGTATGCATAATTGTAGTCAAAACATTACAAAAAACAATGTTGATGATGGTGGAGCAGTCCTCGGGGTGTAAGCGAGATGGTATCTTGGTGATACATAATCAAACCTGCGTTCTGACATTGCATAGTAACTTGATGTGTATACGCCGTTGACCAGTTCAATGTGCGAGCAGCATTGGTTAGGTATTGTGGTTCTTGTGATGTTGCTAAAAATGCACACAGTATCGTATGTTCAAGAGGATCGTGATCAATCTTGCGTGCACACAAGCGATGTGTGATTAATACAAGTGCAAAAATACAGCCGCTCATGGTAGCCAGTGCTCCTGCATGAGAAACATCTGCTGCATGCGCCAGCAAAAAACCTCCCCACACGCAACAGGTGCTAAAAAAAAGAGCAAGCCAGATCATTCCTGAGAGTGTAGATGCAAGAATATAAGCAGTAGCAGGAGGCACAAGCATAAGCGCTACCACGACAATGGCACCGACTATATCAAAAGCACAGACACAGGTAATGCTGGTGATGATCATGAGACCGTAATGCAACATACGCGGACGAAAGTTGGACATATGGGCAAGAGTTGGGTCAAAGGTAGATACCAGGAGCTCTTTGTACAATGCATATGTTATCAAACAATTAATGCATGCCATTATGCTGATTATCCAGAGGGCTTGGGGACCGTAATCAATCCCGTAGATATACAGGCGTTTAAATGGTGTAAAAATTAAATGGCCAAGAATGACCATATCCATATCCAGATGAATTGATCGGGCATAATAACTTATGAGAATAACGCCGATGGAAAAGAAGAGTGGAAAGACTAATCCAATGGCGGTATCTTTTTTTAATCGATCCGTTTGAATGATTGCTTCAGTCAATATTACCGTTATGATACCAGCAACTGATGCGCCAAAAATAAGCATGGGTATATTAAGTTTCTGAAACAGTAAAAACATAATCACAATGCCCGGCAAGAGTGCGTGACTGAGCGCGTCGCTCATGAGTGCCATACCACGAACAACCAGCAATGTCCCTGGTAATACACAAGCGATGCTTGTTGCTAGTGTGATGAGAATCAGTTCTGTATACATTAGTATTCTCAATGGGGTAATACGTTATTTTTTTTCGTGGTTATGACCAATGAAAGTAGAGTCCATGTAACGGCAACTACTGCAATAACCGGACCTGTTGGCATATGATAATACTGTGTGCTGATGCAGGTACCAATAATGCTAAAGAGCGCGCCAAAAACACCTGAACAGATGACAAATGGTCCAAAGCGAGACGTCCACAATCGAGCAGCCGCAGCGGGTGCGATGAGCATAGTGCTCATCAAAATAACGCCGATCATAGGCAATCCAATGGCTATAGTTATAAAGAGGAGCGATGTAAGAACAGTATCGTATCGTTGTGCTGCGTACCCAGAGATCGTTGCATACGTGCTATCAAATGTTATGAGTTGCAATTCTTTCCATAATACAGCTATGCAACTCAGAACAACCAAGGCAGCAATAGCGGTGATAATACCATCGTGCATACATAACGTTGCTGCATTGCCAAAAATAATAGACGTGAGTATTGATTGCTGGTGTAAAGGATATTTTTGCACGATGGTCATGCACACCAGGCCAAAGCCAAAAAAAACAGAAAGGGTGCCGCCCAAAATGGTGTCCATTTTTAGGTCGGTTGCGCGGCGAATTGTGGTGATAATGATAATTGCACATATTCCTGCACACAAACTGCCAAACATAAGGATTGCAGGGTGTGCGTTGCCGGTTGCTAAAAACGCTAGCGCGGTTCCTGGCAGACATGCATGCGCAATTGCATCGCCAAGCAAGCTCTGTTCACGCAATAAAGCAAACGCCCCAATAATGCCTGTGGTAAGACCTAACAATGCGGTACACGCAATAACAATTGATAGGGTATAGTAATCACCAAATATCATGAAAATTCCAGACTTTTACTCGATGATGGCATGAATGATGCTTCTATCTGTGGTCCATATGCTTGTACTAGATGATGCTGTGTGAATGTTGTATCACGTTGTCCGTATGCTATGCAGTGTGTGTTCAGAAGCATGAGCCAATCAAAATGTGTACTGATCGTATGCAAATCATGATGAACAACGATAATTGTTTTTCCTTGGTGTTGCAATGATTGCATGAGTGATAGCAGAAGCACCTCAGTTGGCGCATCAATGCCAACAAACGGTTCATCCAAAAGATATATATCGGCTTGTTGCACTAATGCTCGCGCAAGGAACGTGCGTTGTTGTTGTCCGCCAGAAAGCATGCCGATCGGTGTATCTGCATATTCACGCATACCAACAGTCTCCAGTGCATTAAGTGCACGGGTACGTTCTTTGGCACCAGGACGCGTAAACCACCCAAGTGATTGATAGGTACCCATAAGCACAACGTCAAATACGGTACACGGGAAAGTCCAATCAATTGAAACACGTTGTGGTATATAGGCTACATGCGACAACATTGTATGCGCAGGCTTTTCGAACAACATGATCGATCCGGCTACTGGTTTGATTATCTGCACAATGGTTTTTATCAACGTGCTTTTACCAGCACCGTTAGGGCCGGCAATTGCCATCATAACGCCTTGCGGAATAACTGCATTGATGCGCCAAAGGACCGGGCGCTGATTATAAGCTACAGTAAGCTCTTGAATGGTAAGTGCGGACGGGGTCATGATTCTTTTTTCAAAATCGCCATGAATGCTTCTTGCGGAACTTCAACGCTGCCAATTTGCTTCATGCGTTTTTTACCCTCTTTTTGTTTTTCTAATAATTTGCGTTTGCGGCTAATATCACCGCCGTAACATTTTGCCGTTACATCTTTGCGTAATGGGGCAACGGATGCGCGAGCAATGATTTTTGCCCCCAGTGCGGCTTGAATGGCGACTTCAAATAATTGACGCGGAATAAGCTTGCCCAACCGCTCAACCAAATCGCGCCCTATGTGATATGCCTTATCACGATGTACAATGCATGAGAGCGCATCAACCGGATTTTTATTAATGAGAATATCCATTTTAACCAAATCAGCAGGGGCAAAACCGGCTTCTTCATAATCGAAGCTGGCGTAGCCTGAACTTAATGATTTGAGTTGATCATAAAAATCAGTCGCGACTTCATTGAGAGGAAGTTTATATTTGAGGATGACGCGCAACTCGTCGATATAGATCATGTCGATCTGTTCACCACGTTTTTCTTGGCACAACGTCATCATGGCACCAAGATATTCTTTAGGAACGATAATGGTACCTTTGATCATTGGCTCCAAAATTTCTTCTATGTTTCCTGAATCAGGAAAATCTGAAGGCGTTTCAATATCAATAAGTGCATTGCTGTGACTTACGCGAACTTTATATAATACGCTAGGTGCCGTGGCGATAACCGAAACGTTATACTCCTGTTCAAGACGTTGCTTGAACACATCCATATGCAAAAGTCCCAAAAATCCACAACGAAAACCTAAACCTAATGCCGGCGATGTTTTTTTCTCAACCGTTACGCTTGCGTCATTCAGTGTTAATTTTTCAATTGCGTCGCGTAACAAATCAAATTCTGAAGCATCAACAGGATAGATACCAGCAAAAACCATTGGTTTTGCCGGTTTAAAGCCAGCAAACGGTGTGATCGGATATTTAGTGTGATAGAGCGTATCGCCAACACGAGCTTCTTTAACTGTTTTCATACCGGTGATAAGATAGCCCACTTGCCCGGCATACAGAACATCAGTTGGCGTCGGGTCTGGATACATGAGACCAACTTCCAAAACTTCATAGCCGCGTTTTGAATGCGCCAGAGTTATTTTGTCGCCTTTAGTAATAGTTCCATCATGGAGTGCAATAAGACAGATAACGCCGCGATAGGAATCATACCAAGAGTCAAAAAGTAATGCTTTGAGTGGTTGTTCGCGTGAGCTATCAGGCGCTGGTATACGTGTAATAATCGCTTGGAGAATGTCTTGAATACCAATGCCAGCTTTTGCTGAGGCGCGAATAATCTCTTGTGGCTCAAAATCAAACAACGAAACTAATTGTTTGGTAATGCGTTCAGGATCGGCAGTTGCCATATCAATTTTGTTCATGACCGGGATAATAGTCAATCCCTGTTCAAAGGCCAAATAAAAATTTGCCATCGTCTGCGCTTCTACGCCTTGTGAAGCGTCAGTTAATAACAAAGCCCCTTGGCAGGCATAGAGTGAGCGTGATACTTCATAACTAAAATCCACGTGCCCCGGAGTGTCAATTAAATTTAAAAGATAGGTTACGCCCTGATAGGTATAAAACATGGAAGCTGTTTGAGCCTTGACGGTGATGCCCCGTTCCCGTTCAACCTGTAGTTTGTCTAAAAACTGTTCATGCTTTTCGCGTCCTGATAATGTTCCTGTGGTTTCGAGTAATCGATCTGAAAGCGTTGATTTGCCATGATCAATATGGGCAATGATGGAAAAATTGCGGACCTGGCTGGGCAAGATAGTTTTTAAATTGGGTATAGCAGACATATAAAACTCAAGATAACGTGATTTGCATAGTATTGTTTTTAGTCTATGCAAAGAGCGTTTATATGCCAACTTTTATGCAATTTCAGAATCTCCTTCTGGATACATTTCAGCATCATCGCAACAAAATTCCTGCTGGTTATTGAGCTGGCTATTCTGCAAGCGTTCCTGAATGGTATCGTATGCTACGGCAGTGGCCCACACGAGTATACTTGATCCCATAAGTACACTCAGTGCCCCTTGAATTTTGCTATTTGCACCCACAATTTTCATAAGTTGTCCAAAAACGCTCGACATTGGATCAGATTGTTTTTTCCCCAAAGCATAAAGTGTATCGCCAAACGTCTCGGCTTTATTGCCCTCGCAATAGGCAGTTATACCATTTTTAATCAAAGAAAATGAACTTGCGGTACTCAAAAGAACAAATAAAGCATCAGAAGGATAGAGGTTGATACTCCAAGCTTGACTTTGCGCGGATTGTATCGGTGTGTTGAGTAAAATAACTAACAATCCTAATGCTATTTTTTTCATACAATCTCCCTAGGTTTTGAAATGGCTTGTCTATACGCTAACACGTGTAAAATTGTTTGCAAAAAAGAATAAGGTCATGTGCCAAGTGCATAGATTCCATCTGAAACAATAAAAAAGGCAAGGGTTTTTACCCCTTGCCTTTAAGAACACTATGTATGGTAAAAAATACGTACGGCTATGCGTTGTCCGTATCAGTAGTTGCTTTGCGGGTCTCTACTTCTAGATTTTCTTTTTCTAGGTCTTCCTGAAGATAGGCCTGCATACAAGGATCACCTTGAATAGTATTGTGTACCACAGCACCAATCCACACAAGAATAGCCGAACCTAAAAGCACGCTCATGACACCCTGAATTTTGCTATTTGAGCCGACTAATTTTAAGAATTGTCCTGCCGCAGCAGACATTGGATCAGATTGTTTTTTTCCCAAAGCATAAAGTGTACTACCAAAAGTTTCTGTTTTATTTCCGTCTGAATAAGCAGCTGCACCATTTTTAATCAGTGATACGGAACCAAGAGCACCAATAATGGCCAGTGCGGCATCCGCGGCTCCTGTAATTTGGGCAGATTGAGCTGGTGTATGCAGGAGGGCAAGTAATAAACCTAATATTATTTTTTTCATGCTATTTTCCTGTTTTTTAATAATGAGTAATAAAGAATCTAAAACTAGGATAACAGATGGATAATGGTTTGCAAAAGGGGGGGCGAACTATGGTATTCTTGTGTTTTGTTATCTTGTCTTATTTGCCTATCGGGAGTAGTATTATTTCTGACTCAATTTATTGCTTGCAGAAGGCACTTTTAACAACTTTTTTGATGGCGGAGAACCACGCATATGGAAGTGACGAAGAATCAAGGGAAGGCGCATAAGCCAGGTATTAAACCCATTCTCATTGAAGATGAGTTACGCAGTTCATTTCTCGATTATGCCATGTCGGTTGTGGTTAGTCGTGCATTGCCAGATGTGCGCGACGGGCTTAAACCAGTTCATCGTCGGGTGCTCTATGCCATGCATCAACTTGGATATCATTACAACAAGTCATACCATAAATCCGTGAGTGTGGTGGGTGAAGTATTGCGTAAATATCACCCGCATGGCGATCAGGCTGTGTATCAAACTATAGTTGGTATGGTGCAGGATTTTGCTAAACGTTATCCGTTGATTGATGGCCAAGGAAACTGGGGTTCAGTTGATGGTGATAACGCGGCGGCAATGCGTTATACCGAAGTCCGTATGATGAAAATTGCACAAGAATTATTGGCTGATTTGGATAAGGAAACGGTTACTTTCGTTCCTAACTTTGATGAATCAACAACCGAACCGATTCTGTTACCAAGTAAGCTACCTAATTTATTGGTTAATGGCACAACGGGTATTGCCGTTGGTATGGCGACATCGATACCGCCACACAATTTAGGCGAAGTTGTTGATGCCTGCCTGGCGCTTCTTAAAAATGAACATATCAGCGATGATGAATTGCTTGAAATGGTACCAGCTCCTGATTTTCCAACAGGTGGCATTATTTGCGGGCGTGCTGGAATTGTTCGTGCGTATAAAACAGGACGTGGCAAATTAATTTTACGTGGCGTTGTTGATGTTATTGAATCGGATAAAAAGCCGCAATTAATTGTGACTGAATTGCCTTATTTGGTAAACAAGTCTGATTTGGCAATTAAAATTGCAGAGCTAGCACGTGAAAAAATCATTGATGGTATCGCCAATATTAAAGATGAATCCGCTAAAAAAAATATGCGTTTGGTGATTGAGCTGAAACGTGGTGAATCGCCAAGTGTTGTGCTTAACCAATTATATAAGCACACCAATTTGCAAGTCTCCCATTCTATGCTCATGTTGGCGTTGCTTGATAATCGTCCGTTGGTATTCACGTTACGGCAAATTTTGCAGCATTTTTTGATCCATCGTCATGAAGTTATTTTTAAACGTACAACATTTGATGTTAAAAAAGCGCAGATGCGTGAACATCTTTTGACAGGCTTTGTTATCGCGTTAGATAATATTGACGCGGTTGTCGAAATGATCAAGGCTTCGCGTTCTGCCGAAGAAGCGATTACGCAATTGAATCTTCGTTATATGCTTTCGCAAGAACAAGCGCGAGCTATTTTGGAGATGCGCTTGCAACGTTTGACTGGTCTTGAGCAAGAAAAAATTCGTGCCGAAATGATCGATATTAAGCATGAAATTGCACGTTTGCGTACTATTTTGGAAAATGAATCAGTACTCAAACAAAAAATTCATGATGAGTTGACTGAACTTAAAAATACCTATGCCGATACCCGTAAAACACGTATTGAAGGTGCCGTTGATGTTTTATCAGAGGCAGATTTGATTCCTGATGAAGAAGTGGTTGTCACCCTCACTATGCGCGGTTATATCAAACGGGTGCCGCTCATAACCTATGGTGTTCAACATCGCGGCGGTAAAGGCAAAATGGGGCTTGCGAGTCTTGAAGAATCAGAAGATGTGATGCAAGATATGTTTGTGACCAAAAATCACGACGAACTGTTATTTTTCACTAATGTCGGTCGTGTTTATAGCCTTAATGTTTTTGAGGTGCCAGAAGCATCACGCACTGCACGTGGACGTGCAATTGTCAATCTTTTACCCTTGCAACCGGGTGAAGTCGTTGTCAAACTCATGTGCACCCGCGAAATGGAAAATAAGTTTCTCGTAATGGTAACCAAAAATGGTACAAGTAAACGTATTGATGCTATGGCGTTTGCCAAAATTCGTACCACCGGTATTCGTGCATTGACATTACATGAAGGCGACGAGTTGGTCGCATGTGCCATCAGCACCGGCAATGATACACTCGTGGTTGCCACTGCACACGGCAATGGTATACGCTTTGCCGAACAAGAAGTACGGGCAATGGGCCGTCAGGCTGCGGGTGTGCGCGGTATTCGTTTGCGTAAAAAGGATTATGTTGTTGGTATGGAAGTGGTTTCAGACGGTGCTGATATACTTTTTGCAACAGAACATGGTTATGGTAAACGGGTAAGCAGCGAAGAATTTCGCGTTGCTCATCGTGGTGGTTACGGTGTACGCACCATCCCAACAACCGCACGTAATGGCAATGTGATTGGTTTAGCGCGTGTGACTGATATATCGACGGTCTTGCTTATCGATCGTGCGGGAAAAATTATACGCTTGTCGCCAACTGAAGTTCGTACTATGCATCGGCAAGCACAGGGGGTACGTCTCATCAAACTTGATGACGGACAGTCTCTGTCCAAAGTTGTTACTTTTGAAGAAGAAATAGAGACTGTGCAAGAATCATCATCGGGCGGGTCTTTGCAAGAAGGGCATGATGGAACTTCAATGCGAGCGGATACGGCATTGAGTAACATTGAATCAGTGCTTTTTGGTTCATTGGCTGATCTTATGCATGATGATATTGCGTTATAACGGCAGGTGTAATGCGACTTGGTTTTAATTATTAATTATGCAACATACTACTACTGATTACTGTATACTCCATCTTTCATTAATTGATGGCATAGGTCCTGTTACCATTACACGGATAATCAATGCCCTTGCATTGCACGGTCTTGAGAACTTGTACCATATGTCGGCGCACGATATTATGCAGCAGTGTGCATTATCGCGTACGCAGTCAGAGAAGATAATGGTCGGGCTTGCAGATACATCGCTTGTAGAACGCGAGCGTCAATTGATAGCCAATAATGCAGTTTCTTGGTGTACGTTATCAAGTCCTGTGTATCCGCAATCGTTAAAAACATTACATGTGCCACCGCCAGTTATGTATTGGCGCGGGACAATGCCAGTCTATCGACACGGTGTTGCGATTGTTGGCTCGCGTAATGCCAATCAGTATGGGCAACGGGTTATTGATCGCCTGCTACCGGGTTTGGTCGGTACCGACTGCGTTATCATCAGTGGTGGGGCACTCGGTATTGATACAATGGCACATCGTAAAACGCTTGAATTGGGCGGAAAAACCATTGTTGTTTTGGGCTCAGGTATGCTTCACTGGTATCCTTATGATAATAAGAAGCTTTTTAGCGCATTGCTTGAGCATGGCAATTGCATTATGAGTCCATTTCCATTGTCCACAGAACCTTTGCCAGGGAACTTCCCTGCACGTAATCGTATTATTGCCGGTCTTGCTCAAGCCACCGTTGTTGTACAGGCTGCCGCAAAAAGTGGTGCGCTTATTACGGCACGCTATGCTTTAGATCAGGGACGGGAAGTGATGGCAGTTCCTGGGCCAATTGATGATCCATTGAGTCAAGGATGCCATGAACTGATTGCTCAGGGTGCGGCATTAGCGAGCGACGCACAGGCTATTATGCAGATCTTGGGAATCCAAGAGCATCAGGCTGAAGCAAAAAACCCTCAAAAGTGTGCATTTTCCCATAACATTGAGGTGCAGGATAACACACCATTGTTGGGCATCAATGACCGTATACTCATGCTCTGTAGCCAGCCTCGATCGACCGATGAATTGATGAACCAAGGCTTGGATCATGAGGGTCTGATTGAGCTGTTGTTTGAATTACAACTGACAGGCAGGATTGATCAAGATGTACGTGGACGGTGGAAGACGGTTGTATAAAAGCTGAATGTGGTATTTTTTTAAAAATAGGCTATTCTGGTACGTATCAATTAAGTACTATTCTTATCAAATGGTTGGGGATTGCAATGCCAGTACCAAAACGCAAGCGGTCGCGTGCTCGTCGGGATAAACGTTTTGCCAATAAAGGTCTTGATGTTAAAGCGAGCGCGGTTTGCAAAACATGTCAAGCAGTAGTGTTGCCACATCAGGTTTGCCGTGGATGCGGTCACTATAAAGGGGTCAAGGTTATGAAAACTAAGACTGACCGTTTAGTTGCGCGCAGTGCACAACGACAAGCGATTGTTAAAGCTAAAGCTGCACGTGGTACTTCTTCTGTACCAAGCGAACAACAATAAAATCTTGGAGCCGATTCGGTGATAGCAGTTGATGCCATGGGCGGAGATAACGCACCGGTAGCAGCAGTACGTGGGGCAGTTGATGCAGCACGCAGTGGTGTGTCCGTGTCACTCTTTGGTGATCAATTGTGTATAGAAACTGCATTATGCGCATATGATAGCGCATGGAAACAGTTGCCTGTGCACATTGTTCATTGTTCTGATGTTATTTCAATGGCAGCTGTATCGGCTCGTTCTACCATAAAACAACATGATTCTTCGTTACATCGTGCCCTCCAGGCGGTTGTTGATGGTCAGGCTGATGCCGTGGTGACAGCGGGTAATTCTGGAGCGGCGCTTGTCGCAGGAATGTTCATTTATAAACCAGTTGTCGGTCTGCAGCGGCCAGCTCTTGGCAAGTTTTTGCCTACCAAGCGAGGCACTGTTTTTTGTCTGGATTTGGGCGTTAATGCTGATTGCAAACCTGAATATTTGGCTCAGTTTGCTCTTATGGGCCACGTGTACGTTCGTATTGAGCGTGGTATACTATCTCCGCGCATCGGACTACTTTCCAATGGTCATGAACCATACAAGGGTTCAATCGTGGTAAAAAAGGCGTACGATCTTCTTGCGCAGATGCCGATTACCTTTGTCGGCAATATCGAAGCGCGTGATATTTTTGATGACTATGCTGATGTAATCGTCAGTGATGGATTTACCGGCAATATCTTGCTCAAAACTGCTCAAGGTACTGCCAAAGCTTTGGCATATTGGATTGAACAAGAAGGTTCAAAAACATGGCTGCGTAAACAGTTCATGCGTTTTGCCGGGCGCAAACTTCTTGCGCATTTGTATGCAAAAACCGATTATGCAAATCAGGCTGGTGCATTATTACTTGGTTTGCAATATCCTTTGCTTATTGCTCATGGGTGTGCAACGCAGCAGGCTCTTACGCGATCTATTATGCATGCACATGCACTCGTGAGGCGTAATTTTGTACCACAATTTAATGAAGAAATTTCACGTCTGCTTGCTTTAGGTGATAATGTTCACTCTGTGCACAACACAGCTCATCTGCAGTGAAGCAAAGTAAATTCTTGTTTTTTTAATTCCATCTCAAATAGTATATTAATAAACAGAACTATTGGAGAGCAATCATGCAACAAGCAAGTAAACGCATATTTTTGGCGGTGGTAGTTTGGAGCATGGTGATACCATCTCATGCACTTGAAGGAGCACAGAGTTGGCGCCAGTCATTGCCATCGATGCGCTATTTGAAAAGTAAAGTGCCTTCTCGGGAAGATATTGCATCATTTTTATTCAATCGTTATGGTCTGCTTTTTGGAACACTGTCTCTTGGGGCAATTATCGCATTGAAGATGGGATTTTTTGAGCACTCAGTTCCGGCTGCACAGCCGCCTCAGGCAAGTGTTGGAAACCCTAAACAGTCGCCCCCTGGTCCTGGTGTACTGGAGAGCAAAGGAGTTGCTGCAGGCCAGCCCGGAACTGCAAAGGTTAATTGGCACCCTTTTCTTAAAGCTTTATTAAGGGCTCAATTTACACCAAATGATTTGACGATCTTGGCTGAAGTATTACGACAGATTTCCAGCACATTGGGATCCTAAGCTTAGAATTCCACGTGGACAAGTTGTCGCG
>JADMIO012982537.1_pt1 | contig 19017 bp, 11 predicted proteins | sample 8958161 | NCBI WGS metagenome assembly JADMIO01 (sample SAMN16585339, study PRJNA669376) | soil metagenome | isolation source: Crop rotation soil | place: USA: Cullars Rotation, Alabama | collected 2011
TGCGCTTACAGATCGCACCGGGTTGGACGAGGCGCTGGCGGAGTACGAGAAGGCGATTGTGATTTATGAGCGGCTGGTCCACCATGAACAGCAGACGCATCTGGCCAACGATCTGGCTAGGGCTTACATGAACAAAGGCGTTGCGCTTTGGAATCTCACCAGGTTGGACGAGGCGCTCACGGAATACGACAAGGCGATTGCGATTTATGAGCGGCTGGTCCACCAGGAGAAACAAACACATCTGCTCAACGAACTGGCTAAGACTTACATGAACAAGGCCCTTGCATTCAAGGGGCAATCAGATTTCGACGAAGCCCTGGCTTGTTATGAAAAGTCGCAGCTAGGATGGACGTTCTGCGTCGAACATCTGAACATGTTCTGGGAAATGCCAAATCTGCTTAAGACTCTGCGCCTAATGCTGATGACCTTGCTGCAATTAAAGTTTTGGCCAACCGCAGCGCAAAACATTTTGCAGTTTCGCGCACTGTTCACCAACTACATCGAAAGGGAGGGCATCGATGAAGGACTCAAACAGGCCGCCCGAAACCAAATGGTTGAGATGATTTCAAGATTGCGCGCGTTGAGTTCCGAACAGCGCGAGCTACTATATGCCGAACTCGGCGCGGACGGAGAGACGGTTCGGTCTTTGATCGATAACGCAGAGGACAGTTTTTAGCCGCAGATAAACGCGGATCACGCGGATTCACCAAGGCTCAGTGCATCGGCACCGCGCCCGGCTTCGCGCGCACGCGTTTGAACAGAAACACCGCGGGCACGCACAGGAAACACAGAAACGCCAGCATGCGAAAGTTGTCAATGTAAGACAACACCATCGATTGCCGCGCCACCATCCCGTAAATAATTCCATAGGCTTGTTCGGCGCCGGCGCCGCCAGGCAGCGTGTGGGTTAGCTGCTGAACGGTTTGTTGAACTTCCGGGTCGTAAGGATTGATGTTGCGCACGAGCGCCGCCTGATGAATCTGACTGCCGCGCGATAACATCGTGGTCATCGCCGCGATGCCGAGGCTGCCGCCGGTGTTGCGCATCAGGTTGAAGACGCCGGACGCGTTTCCCATCTGCTCGTTCGGCAGCGTTCCCATTGCCATCGTCGTAAGCGGCACGAAGATAAAGCCCATCGCAAAACCGCTGATGATGTTGGGCCACATGATGCTGCTCGAAGATACCATGAGGTTGATATCACTAAACCGGTACGTGGCGTATCCGAGCACAAGAAAACCAAACATCACCAAATAGCGACCATCAATCCTGCCGACCAGCCGTCCCACAATAATCATTGAAGCGATCGAACCAAAACCTCTTGGACTAACAGTCAATCCGCTTTGCATTGCCGGGTAACCGAGCATTGTTTGCAGAAACAACGGCAGCAACGCAATCGTCCCATACAAGACGATTCCCATCACCGTCATGATGCTCGTGCCCACGGTGAAATTGCGGTTCTTCAACACGCGCAGGTCCACGATCGGTTCTTTCGTCGTCAACTCCCAGATCACAAACGCTATCAACGTAGCCGCCGCGAAAATTGCAGCACCCGTGATCAACGACGAATTGAACCAATCTTCTTCCTGACCCTTGTCGAGTACGAGTTGCAGTGTCCCCAGTCCAATCGCCATCAGCGCAAAACCGAGCCGGTCGATTCGTCCGGGACGCTGATCGCGGATGTAAGGCGGGTCTTCGATGAACATGTTCGCCATGATCACGGCCAGGATGCCCACGGGAATGTTGATGTAGAAAATCCAGCGCCACGAATAGTTATCAGTAATCCACCCGCCGAGAGTTGGACCAATGATCGGCGCCACCACTACGCCCATGCCGAACACGGCCATTGCCTGACCGCGCCTCTGTGGCGGAAAACTCTCCATCAACACCGCCTGCGCGATCGGCTGCAACGCGCCGCCACCCGCGCCTTGCAGAATGCGCGCGACAATCAACATTCCCAGGCTTGCTGCCGCGCCGCACAACACCGAGGAGAGGGTGAACATGATGATGCAGATCACGAGGAACCGTTTTCTGCCGAAGTAACGACCAAGCCAGTTGGTGGCGGGCAGGATGATCGCGTTTGAGACGAGATAACTCGTCAGTACCCAGGTTGATTCTTCAGTGGTGGCGGAAAGATTCCCGGCGATGTGAGGCAGCGCGACGTTGGCGACGGAAGTATCAAGCACCTCCATGAACGTCGCCAGCATTACCGAAGCTGCGATGAGCCACGGGTTAAAGCTCGGGGTCCAAACGCCGGCGGCGGAAGCTGCTCGATTGGCGAAACGCGATCTGATTGACTCGCGATTGCTGCTCACCGAACCTTGACCTCAGGCTCAACCGACATGCCCGGCGCCAGCATGTGTTGCGGATCGGGCGGCTCGTCGAAAACAATTTTCACTGGTACGCGTTGCACCACTTTCACGTAGTTTCCGGTTGCGTTCTCCGCCGGCAACAAACTGAAACGCGCGCCCGTTCCGGCTTGAATGCTGTCCACGTGTCCTTTGAAGGTTTTATCCGGATAAGCATCAACCGTGATCTCGGCCGGCTGACCGGGTCGCATGTTTCCGATTTGGTTCTCTTTGAAGTTGGCAGTCACCCACACGTCGCCAGGGACAATGGCCATCAACGGTTGTCCTGATTGCACGAGCGCACCCTCTTCGACCGACTTGTTCGTCACTCTTCCGTCATCGGGCGCGTACAGCTTCGTGTACGACAGTTCGAGTTCGGCTTGCGCGACTGCTGACCGCAGTTGCTCGAGTGAGGCGCTGGCTGTTTGTGCCTGCGCTTCGCTGGAGGCGATCTGTTGTGGTCCGGTGTTCGCCGCGGCCAGTCGTCCCTGTGCTTCACGAACTTGTCCTTGGGCAGCGCCGATCTGCACTTCGGCACGACGAGCGGTTTCGGCTGCGGTGCGCTGCGCCGCCTGGCTTTCCCTTACTTGCGATGCGGCGGCGGCGGCTCGCTGGCGCGCTGCCTCTGCTTGCGCTTCGGCCGTGCGCGCGGTCGCAATCGCCTGGTCCAAACGTTGCCGCGATACTTCGTCTTTGTTGTAGAGTTCCTGGTAACGCGCAACATCGGCTTGCGCGCGCACTAGTTCCGCCTGCGCCGCGTCAACCTGGGCCTGTGCTTGTTGCAGGTTCGCTTGCGCTGAGTTGATCGCGGCGCCCGCTTGCGTCACTCGCGTACGTTCCGCGGCTGCCTGGGCGCGTGAAGCTTCGACGCCGGCACGCGCTTGCTGCACGGTACCGGATGCCTGTTGCACATTTGCTCGTGAGTTGGCGCGCGTCAGTTCGACGCCGGACTGCGCTTCTTTCAAACGAGCCTCGCCGGCTGCGAGTGCTGCCTTTGCCTGATCCAACCGCGCCTCGTAATCGCGTGGATCGATCTCGAGCAGCAGGTCGCCCTTCTTTACCTGCTGGTTTGCGTGAACGTGAACTTTCGCGACATAGCCGGATACTTTCGGACTCACCGGCGTGACGTGAGCGTCGATGAACGCATCGTCCGTTGTCTCGTGACTGCGTGCATAGAGCCAGTAGTTGACGCCGATAGCGGCGCCTATCAGCAATAAGATCACGGCCGCGATCAAAAACGCTGGACGGCGGTAAAGCGGCCGTTTGCGCGGCTCGGCTTCGACCGGCGCTGGTTGCAGCGGCTCTCCATGTTCGTCGATAAGAACGGGCTCTTCAGTTTCTACTTCTTCGTCAATCGTCGTGCTCATAATCTAACTTCACCATCTAAACGTTTCCGCGCGGCCTAACGCGGCGGCGAGATTCAGTCGCGCGGCGTTGTACGCGGCGAGCGCCTGCACCTGGGCCGCTCTCGCATTTGCGAGTGACGTTTGCGCACTGATCACTTCCAGGTTGTCAGCAACACCGGCGCGAAAACGATCGCGCGACATCTCCAATTCACGTTCGGCGAGGCGTACTGCTTCGTCTGCGGCGCGGACTCGTTCCACTGTCGTTCGCAGCGTTGAAATGGCAAGCCGAACGTCTTGCTCCACCTGGCCGCGTACATTTCCTAGCTGCAACTCCGCTTCGTGCTGGCGACTGGTTGCGACCGTTAATCTTCCGCGCGTGAGTCCGCCATTGAAGATCGGCACGTTGAGTTGAACGGCGGCTCGTCGGGTTGGAAGTGCCGTGTCGGTTGGGGTGATTCCACTCACGCCGTAGTCGCCGACGAATAGCAGCGACGGCAGTTGTTCATCCGCAACTGCCTTGCGCTCGAGATTGAACATGCTCACTTGCGCTTCGGAGATTAGGACTTCCGCGCGGTGCGACAACGCTTCGGAAACGGCAGGGTCGATTTGTGGCAGTGGCTCGGCGGTGAACGTAAGCTGGTCAGTCAAATTCAATGTCGAGCCGAGCGGCACACCGATTACGCGCTGTAAATTCAGCCGCGCTTGTTCGGCAATGGTTTGTGACTGTGCGAGATCGACTCGTTCCTGGGCCAGTCTTGTTTCAGCGCGAGTGACGTCAACTCCGGTCGCGACGCCCGCATTGCGCTGGTCCTGTGCGAGACGCAACAGCGCTTCCGCGAGCGTGACGTTCGCCTGTGCCGCGGAGACGTTGCGTTCGGTGCGCAGAGTTTCGAGATACGTGAGCGCAGTCGCTTCGGAAACTTGTTCGCGCGCGAGTTGTTGCCTGAACTCAGCGATGCGTACTCCTTCGCGGCTTGACTGGTAATTACGAATCGCGCTGAGGTCAAAAATAGTTTGGACCAGGCGGGCCCGTGCGTCGAAATTGTTGAATGGCCCGATGAAGGTCGAAATCCCTGGGAACACTTGCCCCTGAAAACCGAGTGCGGCGAGGTTTGTCGTCAGGTTTGCCTGGTAGGTTACGGCGGAAATGTTTGGCAGCAGTGACGATCGTGCTTGTTGTACAAAGCCAGTTGCTTCGCGTCGTTGTTCCTGCGCGGAGAGTGTGGCGAGGTTGTTTTGTAGCGCGAGTTGAATCGCATCCGTGAGCGATAATTGCGCGGGCGCAGGGGAAGTTCTGGCGGCGCCGGGCAGATTCTGTCTTATTAAAGAGGACGGATCGAAGACCGATGACGGCAAATTGCCGGCGCCAGGCGTGGTGCGCACCTCTGGAATCGGATTGTTGCGCTCGGGAGTTTGGGGAGGACCCGTTTGCTGCGCGTTGACTGCGAGCCAGGAAAGCGAAACTAAGAAGCCACTGAATGAAAAAAGCAACCTACCAAGGTTGCGCGTACCCCTCGACCAACCCATCCTTACTCACCTTATGACTTGTCAAACTACAGTTACACCGTGTCGAAAATATCTGCACCAGCCGGAGGGGGCGGCGACTTCATAATACCGTGCCGCCTGATCTATCTCAAACGGCGGCTGTTCACTTCAGGTCGCCACCTCATCTCTCTCGCTCTTGAATTATTATCAGTGGATCAGGTACAAGTGTTTTGGCAGAAGCAATTCTTGCTGCCTCGAACGTCAGCCTCTGCCGAGTTACCGCGTGACGGCTCAACCTCGCGCTCCTTATATCCACCACGACCCGCTTCGATTTTTGCCCGAAAGGACTTCTCCCATGTTCAAAGCAACCTCCCTACTCCTTCTCCTGATTCTTTTTGCTTCATCAACCCCGGCGCAACAGAGCCGCGATATGGAAAAAGAAAAGGCCATCTGGGCTGAACTGGAAACCTTCGCGCCGAACAGCCTCGCCGATTTCAAGGCAGCCACCGAGGCGATGGATGCTCAGGATGTCGAGAAGGCTGTCACGCTGTTCCAGGCAGTTTATGAAAAAGCCCCTAAGTTTGACGCCGTACTTCGTCGCCTGGGCGGATGTCTTGTCGCGACTGGAAAGACGGGGCCGGGATTTGCCCTAATGGAACAGGCAGTGGCTATCAGACGCTCTCCCGAAAATCTCATCAGTCTCGCTCAATCACTCGCTTATCCAGGTGTTGGAAAGCAGGGAACAAGACAGCAAAAGTTGCGCGCCTATGAATTGACTAGAGAAGCCAACCATTCGCCGCAACGACCCAACGATCCGGACTACCTGGTGTTGCAGGCACAACTCTCGATGGAGCTCGAGAAGATTGACGACTTTCGTCGCGTTACCGAGCAGCTGGCCCAGAAACATCCGGAGCTAATGGCAACACATTTCTACAATGCCATGCTTGCGGCTTATGACGAGAAATGGATAACGGCTGAAAAAGAGATCAAGGTGGCCCAGAGTCTGGGACTCGCACCGGAAATTGCACAACAGTTTCTGGATTCGGGAGTGCAAACACGAGCGCGAGTGTGGCAGTACTTAACCTATTCCCTTTATCTTGTCGGGGCCTGGATTGTTGGTCTCACCGCGCTCTTTCTTATCGGGAAACTAATGTCTCGCAGGACGCTCGCTTCTCTCGAGCGGGCCAATCCCAACAGTCCCACTTCCGGATCGGAATTGACTCTCAGGAAGTGGTATCGACAACTCATAAACGTTGCCGGCTTTTACTATTACATCTCGCTGCCCGTAGTGATTTTTCTCGTGATAATAGTTGCCGCTTCGATCATCTATGCATTCTTGATGATGGGGCGCATTCCGATCAAGCTCGTTGCCCTTCTGGTCATCGGCGCATTGATCACTATCTTCACTCTGATTCGTTCACTATTCATCAAGGTTGAAAGCGCCGACCCCGGAAGGAGCTTGAACTATGATGAAGCACCCGGGTTATGGGATCTGACTCGCACCGTGGCAGCCGCTGTCAACACACGACCAGTGGATGAAATCCGAATTACTCCAGGGACTGAGCTTGCTGTTTACGAAAAGGGAACTATGAGAGAGCGTTCACAGGATAAGGCGCAGCGAATACTCATTCTTGGAATTGGTGTGCTTAACGATTTCAAGCAGAACGGATTTCGCGCGGTACTGGCCCACGAATACGGACACTTCACGCATCGCGACACCGCGGGCGGCGACGTAGCAATCAGAGTCAACAATGACATGATGAAGTTTGCGCATGCGATGATCGAAAATGAGCAGGCAACCGCATTGAATGTCGCCTTCCAGTTCCTGCGCATCTATCACTTCATATTTCGTCGCATTAGCCATGGCGCTACTCGATTGCAGGAGGTGCTTGCTGATCGTGTTGCGGCACTACAGTATGGACCACTCGCATTCGAGGAAGGATTGACCCACGTCGTACGGAAGAGCGTGGAATTCCATCACCTGGCTGTTAAAGAGATCGGCGCATCTGTTGAGGGGCAGCGAGCATTGCAGAACCTTTACGAACTGCGTGTTGAGCAAAACTCCGATTTGCAGGAGCAGATCGAGGCATCGCTGAATCGCGAGACGAGCGAGGACGATACTCATCCGTGCCCCAACGATCGTTTTCGCTTTACGCGGAGAGTTGCCGGAGCGAACGAATCGCCGGCGACAGGGATGGTTTGGGATCTGTTCGCGAATCGCGAAGCCCTGACGAATGAGATGACCTCGCTGATTCAGTCGGAAGTGCAGAGTGGCTAAGTCCCGAACCCTCAACCACAAAGTGATAAATCACAAGATGCGGCGCGTCCTGAGCGAGCAGTTGGGCCAACTCCTCCGCGGGCGGCGTGTTGAATCCCCACGGCGCGGAGAACTCCGCGTTGAAGTACAGCGCGCCCTTCAACACTACTCCGCGAAGAATTTCTGAAAACACATCCATGTCGGATCTGGTCTATCGGCAAAGAATTGCCGTACTCGCGGCAAACTGATCGTGCCGGCAGGACGTTGAGTCAATTTCTTTGGACGCACGAGCATGGTCTGTCCGGCGGTTGCAGCGCAAGATTCTAGTTGTAACGCGGCAGAGCCGCAATGCTTTGAAGAGACAGACTAGATGGAGGGACTTATGCTCACAACTAATTACAACTATCAGGAAACTTTGGCAGCCTCAGGCTGGTGCGTGGAAGCAAATCGAAGAGATGGCAGGAGCTTTCAGCTGAGCATTTGCAGATCAGAGGCGATCGTGGAACTTGACTCTATTTATTCCGGCTTTGCCGCCGGATGTGAGATACCGTCTTGAAGATCAAGGCCTATGCTGAATTTGATTCTTCCACTCCGGCTTTGCCGCCGGATGTGAGGCGAGGCTCTGCCTCGCCGTTGAGGACTCCTTAAGAGTTTGGGCTGGGCCCTTGGTTCGGCCTTTGGCCCATGAACTTGGGGCAGAGCCCGAACCAGGGGCCTAGCCCATTCGGAATGTATAGAGGAGCGGCGAGGCAGAGCCTCGCCTCACATCCGGCGGCAAAGCCGGAGTTAATGAGCCAAATCCTATCCGCGCTTCTTCGTAGCCTTTGAGGTTTCGCGTGCTTGATCTTGCGGTCCAAAGAAACTGCCCATCGGATCCTTTAAAGCCGGCCAGCCGCGAATCTCACGCGCACGGTTCGCGCCCTTCAGAAAATCGTCGGGTGTGATTGTTCGCATTCCCCAGCAACAACCGCTGCGGAATGCGATCCCGCGCTTGCGATCCTCAAACGGCTTTTCAAACGCCACCAGCACGTCGCGCGGTGGGATGCTGACTATCGGCGTGCAGATTGCGACGCCCATTTGCCCGTCAATCAGTTTGTTCCTTGTTCGCGAATACGTCATAACAGGCGCTGTAGATAATAGTTGCCGGGAAGTCGGGTCCTTCCTGATTAGCGAAACAAATACTCCTCGGTTGCTTTTGAGGTGGCGGCGTCAGGCTAAAGGTAATGTAGACGTCCGTGCCAAATTTTTCAGAAAGAAGTTCGCTGCGGCCGTAGAGTTCCCAGACAACAATAATTGAATTCAAACTGCGTCCGTCCCAGCTGATTCTTTACCCGTCGATCGAGATCCAGTCGCATAAAACGCGTGCAGATCAACTTCTTCGACTGAAATCCAGCCGTTGGGCAGTTGCGCCTCAATCGGAATCGTTATAGTTGAGCCTTCAAATTCAGTCACAGTACCGACATGAAAATTCCCCAGGCTCCTGTTAGAACTTGTTTCAGATGTTCCGTACGAAGGATTTCGTCCATGGTGGCAAGGTCTCCAATCAAGAGGAATAGGGTGAGCGAAGTTGCTCCGGCACGTTAACTCATTACTGGTGAAAGAAACTTGCGAAATTCAAGGATCCTGAGGGTTAAGTTCAGATGGTTGGACCAAGTCGCTACCGTTCCCCTAATTTGAGGTTCTTCATCCACAGATTACACAGATTTTATTTAAGCATCAGAATGTACTTTTGTCCCCCGCAGAGTATCTGAAATACTTCAATCGAAGTTTCCATAACGGGTGAAAATACTAAAATCCGGCCGCGGCCCCAGCACGGACGAAACAGACTATGTCTAGTCGTTCCACCGAACTGTTGAAAAGGAGAATTCCCAATGTCTGAAACTAGAGACTCCAGAAGCCTGGATACAAACAGAGCTACAGAAATTGATAACCTGCCTAAGGAGTGGACATTAATGTTCTACTTCGCCAGTGATAATCCACTCGCCCCGGGAATCGTTTCGCAACTCAAAGCGATCAAAGACGCCGGTTTTCACCACCAGGTTCACGTGGTAGCACGGTTCGATCCGCATACAAAAAAGACGCCCAGCCACATTTTTGATGTCAATCTGATAAATAAGCTGAAATCAAATTCCGTGTGCGATGTCGGCTTCACCGATAACGATCCGTATGTCAGAACGCTCGTGCCGGATAGGCTTTGGGCAGACGAGGTAGATAGAAACGGAGACCCCATCAGAGAACGGCTTCAGAAAACTCTCAATGCATCACTCGAGAACGGCAGGAAGTACGACCCACCGATACCGCCGTCAGATATGTTCTATGAAGATTCAGAAAGAATCAGTACAACGAATAAATGGTTTGTTAATCCGGAAGAAAACCGGCCGATAGATGAGCCGAGTCCGAAAGCATCTCTAAAGAGTTTTCTTCAGTTCTGCGCCGATAAATACCCAGCTCGTCGTTATATATTGTTTATTCTGGGACACGGCGTAGTAGTAGGGAACGATCTTTTTCTGTTTGACGAATCTGCTGAAGAGCATTCACTTACACTCAAGGACCTCGGTAAGATATTGAAAGATTTTGTAAACGTCGATCTCAAGAAAAACGGCGGAGAGTTTGAACTGATCTCGTTTCACAGTTGTTCCATGAGTGGATTAGAGGTCGCGTACGAATTAAAAGATACCGCTAAGTACATGCTTGCCGCCGAGGGCCCTTCGTTCGTGGGAAGTTTCCCTTATCGTCAGATACTGATCCGTATCTTCAACGACGTTGAGAAGCTTCGAAAAGAGGGTACGGCCATCGACGTCGAAGACACCGTTAAAAAGATCTTTCATTACTGTTTTTACAACAGCTATGACTTTCAGTTGGCTGGCTACTCTTACGATTCCGCTTTGACGGACTTGCGCTGTCTTAATAAAGACGGTGAGGGCGGGGTTAAAATCGCATTGCAAGGGTTGTCAGAAGCGCTCATCGCCGGATTAACCAATCCTGAAGATCGGGATGCTGAAAGACTTTTCGTTCCCAATACCAAGGCCTCAGGCGAAGCTACGGACGGAGAGCCGGTCGTCGAAACAGAGATTGCCAGGACAAAGGCCGCGGCCAAACTCGAGGCTTCGTCTCGAGCTATTCGCAACTTGATCGTTCTGAGTCATTTAGAGGCGCAAAGTTACTACGAAGAGAATTTCACGGACCTGCTTGATTTTTGTTTCTGTCTCAAGCGCAGATGCGAGGACATGGAGACACTTCTGGACGATCAAGTGCCTGCGGTGTTATCCAGAATAAAGGATGCTTGCACAGAAATGATGCGCGCTCTTAAGAATTATGATCGTAGCTATACGAGGGAGCGAGGAGAAGGCCGCGGCCGCGAGGCAGATAACACTGACGACGAGGACGACTCCGCCGGCGATTCTGAAAACCGCAAGCCAATCTTCCGCAGCGGCTTTGCCGGACCGGCTTATCAATACTCCCACGGTCTATCTATATATTTCCCCTGGTCCGTTCCAATTGGCAGCAAGATGTGGGACACGGAGTACGCTGAATACGAGTTAATTAAGGGGACCAAGCCGTCGTGGAAGAGATTCCTGGAGAGATATTTTGAAGCCACGATGCGTCTTACACAGGCCGAAGAAAGGGCAAAGCAAGGATGGCAGGTACGACCCCTTAACAAGGATGCGGAGTTACTGGAAGATATCAGCGGGTTGGTCTTCAACGAGTATGGCCAGTTGAAAGACGATCCACACGACAAAACGGACAACGTGCGCGATGATTGTGTTTGTCCTGAGTTGAAGAATTATCCACCTTTTACCCAACGGGCAGTGCCGGTATCCCGATTCCTGATGAACAAGATAAGATTTGAATAGTTGGGCTACCCGGTTGTTTGCGAGTTGATTTTGCCATGGAGCCACTCCGTGCGCGGATAGTTACCTCATTGCTGGTGGCGTTGCTTCTCGGCGGCGCGAGTCTCGTCTTAAAGTCAAACGCCGCCGGAACGTCTGCCCAGACGCCGGCGGCTGAAGACGATTCCCTCAATACGTTCGAAGAACGACGAAAAGCACTCGAGAGTCTCCAGCTAACACTGCCCGCGCTTCTCAATGGCGATCCGATCGCCGCGGCACGCGCTCTGAATCGGATCGGTCGTCTGCAACTGAAACTCAACGCTCCGCAAGATTCTGCTAACAGCTTCAATCAGGCACTGGAGCTACTCAAAAATCAATCGGCGAATGATGTTGAAGTGGACGCTTTGAATGGGCTGGCCGCTGCTTACTTCGTTCTTAAGAATAAGGACCAAATCGAACCACTCCTGCACCGATCCTTATTGCTGGCGGAAACATCCGCATACCATTACGGCAAAGCACAGGCCTTACTCACCCTGAGCGAGTTTCAAAATCTGGATGACCACGCGCTTGGCTTACAAACGGCGCAACAATCGCTCGCCGTATGGGAAACAGTGGCTGACCCGCGTGGAATTGCCGGCGCCCAGGGTCAGATTGGACGTTGCTTGATGGCGCAGAACCGTTTACCTGAGGCAACCGAGAAGTATGAATTAGCTGTTCAACTCTGGCGTGACCTGAACGACCGCGGAGAAGAAGCGGGCGCACTGATTATGCTTGGCTTTATTGAAGCGCGAAAAGCAGAGTGGCGAACTGCTATCGACTACTACACTCAGGCCCAGGGTCTTATCGATGAACATGCCGAACCGAGGAGGATGGGCCAGATTGCAGCCGGTTTGGGAGCTGCCTTCAATGAAAACGGACTTCCGGAGACTGGATTGGAACATTATCAACGTGCTTTAGATTACTACAAACTCACCGGTGATCCGCGTTCCGTCAGATCCGCCACACGCGGTATCGGAATGACATATTATCTACTCAAGAACTACGCAGAAGCCTCAATTCGTTTTCAGGAAATCCTGCGTGATATTCCTCCTGACAGTCTGGACGCTACGGATAGTTATGAATACCTCGGAAGGATTAGCCTCGATACCGGAGACCGCCCCACTGCTCTTGAACTTTTCCAAAAAGCACTGCCCATACTTATCAAAGCAGACAACCCAAGAGAAGCAGCACGCGTGAGGGCACTAATCGGTCAGGTTTACGAGCTTCAGGGAGACTACAAGTCCGCGCGAGATTACTACCATCAGGCCCTCGCAACCTTCGAGCGCTTAACCGATCGATTAAATGAGGCCATCGTAAGCTACGCGTTGGGACGACTGGAATTAAACGCGGAGAACGTGGTCGCCGCTGAATCTTACCTGAAACGTTCAATACAAATTACCGAGAGCATCCGGCGCGTTCCGACCAGTAAAGATCTGACGGCGGCATTCTCCGCAAGAGTACATGAGCGTTACCAGGCTTACGTCGAATGTCTCATGCGCCTGAACAAGGAAAAACCACGAGAAGGATTTGCGGCAAAGGCTTTTGAGACGAACGAAATGGCGCTGGCCCGCTCGCTGGTTGAAGTACTGCAAATGACACAAACGACTGTTGCCACTGGATTGGACCCGCAACTGTCAAAGGAAGAGATGTCGCTTAAACAAGCGATTCGTCTCAAAGAGGAGAATAAGATCGCACTTCTCAGCGGCACGTATCAGAAAGAACAACTGGAGGCCGTCAACGCAGAGTTGTCGTCGCTGGATGCGAAGTACAAATCCGTTCTCGAGATTATTAAAACCCGGAACCCGTCTTATCACGCGATCGTGCAGCCCGTTCCTCCGAGTATGACGGAAATACAGCAAGTGCTCGGCGACGATCAGACGTTGTTGCTGGAGTATGCGCTGGGCGACAAGCGAAGTTACCTTTGGGCTGTGAGCCGTAATGAATTTGCCGGTTATGAGTTGCCTTCGCGCGCCGTGATCGAACAGTTGGTGAGTCGCTTTCAGAAAATGTTGACAGCGCCTCAACCAGTGGCGGGTGAGAGTTTCGAGCAGCGGCAAGCCCGAATAGCGGAAGCAGATAAGCAGCTTCCTCTCGAGGCGGCAGCGCTTGCTGATCTCGTTTTAGGGCCCGTGATCAATAACCTGGGTAAAAAGAGACTACTGATCGTTCCCGATGGTCCTTTGCAATACATTCCGTTTCAGGCTTTGATGGTTCCATCACAAAGTACATCGGGAGCAGCAAGCGCCGAGCTTCGCGTGCCGCTGATTTTGGACCACGACATTGTCAATGAACCTTCCGCCTCAACTCTGGCTCTGGTCAAAAACGAGAGGGCTTCACGTTCGCAACCGACACGAAGCGTGGCAATTTTCGCGAATCCTGTATTTGAAATGAATGACGTGCGCGTCCACGCTAATTCGCCCGGTGCGCCCGAGGCCATGGTTGCTACCCAAACGGCGGAACTCCGCCAGACGTTTAGAGACATCGGTTCTGGTGACGGTAGTCACATCCCGTCGCTGCCCGCATCGCGGGAGGAAGCCGACGCAATTGTTTCGATCGCGCCGTGGTTCAGCTCATTCAAGGCTGTCGATTTTGAGGCGAGCCGCGCAACCGTTTTGAATACAAACCTGGGCCAGTTTGGTGTTGTTCATTTTGCGACTCATGGTTTTGTCAACTATGAATATCCGCAGCGCTCCGGTCTCCTCCTGTCACTTGTGGACGAACAGGGTCGACCGCAAGAAGGTTTTTTGCGGATGCGTGACATCTACAACATGAAACTTCCGATCGATCTCGTAGTCCTGAGTGCGTGCAATACGGGTCTTGGGAAAGAGATAAAGGGTGAAGGGTTGATTGGTCTGACGCGTGGGTTTATGTACGCCGGCGCCAGCAGTGTTACCGCTTCGTTGTGGAAGGTCGAAGACGATGCGACCGCAGAACTAATGAAAAAGTTCTACGAAAACATGTTCAAAAATGGAATGTCGCCGTCGGTTGCACTACGGTTTGCGCAGATTGATATGTGGCGACAGAAGCGCTGGCACGCGCCTTATTACTGGGCCGGTTTCGTCATTCAGGGACAATACGATCAGAAAATAGTGATTAACCGCAAAGCTGAAATTTCATCGACAGCGTTGATTGCAAGTGCGTGTGCAGTTGTGGTCCTTACAGTTTTTCTGGTTTGGCGAAGGCGAACAATTTTTGGTTAAATTGTGAAAGGTCAGCCGAATACTGATGCGATGCTGCTTATGGGTAATCACTCATCTTGATGGGAAAAGACCGGGTTCTAACTCAGGAATCCTTTGATGCGCTGCTTGCGTGGCTGGATCCCAATCGCGACGAAGCTGGGAGAAAGTACGAAGACATACGCCTGCGTCTGATTAAGCTGTTTGTTTGCCGTGGATGCTTTGATCCGGAAAACCTGGCTGACGAAACGATCAATCGAGTGACGTTCAAGCTGGCTGAGATCAAGGATAGTTTTGTCGGCGAGCACGCCAAGTACTTTTTCGGAGTTGCGAACAAAGTACGTTTAGAGCACTTCAAGAAGAAACCGCGTCCTGTTTTACCTCCCCCGCCTGTTGTCGAAGAGAATGAGCTTGAATTCAATTGCCTCGAGCGTTGCATTGAACAACGCCTAACGTCGGACAACCGTGACCTCGTTTTGAAATATTATGAGGAGGCCAAGTCTGCAAAGATCGAGCACCGGAAGATATTAGCTAACCAGCTTGGAATCGGGTTAAATGCTTTGAGAATACGTGCTTACCGGATCAGGACTGCTTTGGAAGAGTGTGTTAAGAAATGTATGGACGAAGCGCCAGGCGAAATGGTCTGAGCGGAATTGCCATGATATTTAGTGGGAGCCCCGAAACCTTGCACGGCTGCTCGGCTGCTCGGGTGATAGACAATTGGATATAGAGACGAGTGAAGGTAAGTTGATCAAGCAATATCTGTTAGGCCAGGCTGCCGAACCAGATTCGCTTCAGCTCGAGGAGCGTCTGCTTGGGGACGAAGCCTTCTTTCGTGAGTTGTCGATCATTGAAAATGAACTAATTGACGAATACCTGAGCGGGAAACTTTCACAGGCTGAAAAGAAAGGCTTTGAAGAGTATTTCCTGATTGCGGTGGAGCACCAGGAGAAACTACGCTTCGCGCGTTCGTTCAAGAAATATGTGAAGAGTCATGCTGAGCCGGCTGGTGACGCTTCACGCCAACACGCGAGTTCCGTACCTCGTTCCTTTTCATTTCGACGACCAATCCTGGCCTATGCCATGGCAGCCCTGGTGCTGATTGCGATAGGAGTTTCCTGGTTTGTTCTGAAGAATAGAAATGGCTCTGCTCCAGGGAATGTATTTGTTGCGACGCTCACTCCCGGGCTTACTCGAGATAGTCAGAACGATAACAAGATAACCATTCCCGACAATATTGATACGGTGCGTCTGGAACTGCTCCTGACTGACGACTCCTATCGAACCTTCGAGATCGCCCTTCAGGATTCCAGCGGTCAAACGCTAACTACGAAACAAAACCTTTCGAGCCAGTCAGCTAATGGCCGGGCTACCGTCCTTGTTGACATACCTTCCAACCTCTTACGTACCGGTGATTATCGCGTCAGGCTAAGCGGCTCGACCACTGAAAACGTAAAGACGAATCTCGACAGCTACTCCTTTACGGTTCTAAACAAGTGACCAGACTTTAGCAAGATTGAACTAGAAAAAGCGGCGTGTTTACGTTACATGGTAGGTTGGTTGAGTAGCGTCGGCCAAATCTATCCAACACAGGTCGCTTTGTGTTTCTGATCACTCACCTGCTGAGATTTTCCGTCAGACACCCGCGCCTTGTCCTCACGTTCGCCGGTGTTGTCACTGTCTGCGCGCTTGTTTTTATCCCGCGGATTCAACTACGACTTGATGGACGCTCCTTAATCCCTTCCAACCTTCCGCAGTTTGCCGAAGGCGATCAGGCCGCGTTGCGTTTTGAGTTGCGCGACCTGGTGTTGATAGGAGTCGGCAATGAAAAGTCGGGCGTGTACACGCCTGAGACGCTGCAACGAATCGCCCGCTTGAGTGATGGACTTTCTCGAGTCGAGGGAGTGGTGCCAGACTCCGTCGTCAGCATCTCCACCGTGCCGCGCATCAGTCTCGTCGATGGCAAGGTCGACACCAGCCCGCTGTTCCGGCCGGAAGACGAACTAAACAAGGAGACCATTCAACAACTGCGCCGCGACGTGGTCAGGCGGGGTTATAACACCGGCTTGCTGATTTCGCGCGACGGGAAGGGTGCGGCCATTATGGCGAAGGTGGAGCCGGAGGCCGATCGGTACCGCCTGCTTGAAGACACGCGCGCCCTGATCGCGAGCGAGTCGTCCAGCAAAGACTCGATCTATCTGAGTGGGTCGGCCCTGGCGCAAGCCGTCCTTGGTCAGGCGACAGCCCGCGATCTTGCGCGCCTGATTCCTGCGGTAATCGCCGTGCTGGGCGTTATGCTGTTTCTGTCGTTTCGCCATGCCGTGCCCGCGCTTTTGTCGCTCATCGAAATTGGAGTAAGCCTCATCTGGATGGCGGGGTTGATGGGACTGACCGGTCAACCGGTGTTTGTTACGACGTTGGTGCTGCCCGTGGTTCTCATCTGCGTCGGCGTGTCCGATGACGTATACGCGCTCGGACATTATTTCAACGAGGCGGGGCACTCGAAACACTCGACGATCGAAGAGACGATTGTGGCGGCGTTCAGTAGTGCTGCTCGTCCCGTCGGCGTGACGGCTGTCTCAACTATCGTCGGACTGCTGTCGATGGCGGCCGTGAGTCTCAACCCGCTGCGCGTCTTCGGCCTGTTTGGAGCGGTTGCGATCCTTTTCTCGACGTTGTTCACGTTCTCACTGCTTCCCGCACTGCTCGCGCTCCTGAAACCGCAGATTCGCTGGAAGGATGAAGCGATCGGTGGTCGCCCTGCGGCGTCGGCGCTGCGCTTGCTCACCGGTTGGGCGACTCCGCGGCGCGTGGCAGTCTGCGCTCTTCTGGTCGCCGCATGCGCTGCCGTCGCGACCACGCGTCTCCGCGTCGACGATAGTTGGATCCGGAACCTGCCAACGCAAAGCGACATCGTGCAGGGCGACAAGTTCTTCAACGAGAAGATGGTGGGGACCACCGCGCTCGAACTGATGGTTGACGCAAAACACGGAGAGTGGTTCAACAGCGTGGAAGGTCTTTCAGCGCTTGGCTCGCTTGAATGGGTGCTTGCGAGGGTCGCGCATGTCGGCGCTGTCAACTGTCTCTTCAACGACATGGTGAGAACCAACGCCTCGCTCGTCGCCGGCTTAAACTACGACGCTTACCGGGCAGCCCTGCGGAGTGGACGCGTTCCGCTCGAAAAGGAACACGTCGACGTGGCGCTTAAAGTGCTCTCACACTCGGCGGCGGTGCCGCTGCACGAGAGGGTTGACGACGAGCATCGGTCGGCACGCGTTACGGTCTTCATCCGTGATGCCGACTACAGCCGCATCGACGATGTGCTGCGAGCTGCGGAGCGTGAGACGTTGAACCAGGGACTGGGCCACAAGATCGTGCCTTTCGGCGACGGGTGGATCAGTTACCTGACGGTACGACTGCTGGTTGAAGGACAGGCGTCGTCGATTGCGCTGGCGCTTGTGACCGATCTGATTCTGATTACTCTGCTGCTCGGGTCGGTGCGGATGGGACTCATCGCCGTATTGCCTGTTGCGTTCAGCCTGCTGCTGGTGCTCGCTGCTCTCGCGCTCGCAGGCACGCCGCTGGGAATCGCCAACTCGATGTTCGCCGGCATCGCGCTCGGCATCGGATTGGATTTTGCGATCCATCTAACGACGACCTACCGGCAAAAACTTCGCCAGGGCATACCCGCGATCGAAGCTCTGCGGACGACGCTCGAACTCACCGGGCCGGCGGTCTGCGTCAGCGCCGCATCGATCACGGCAGGCTTCTCCGTTTTATTGCTATCCGAAATTGCCCCCAACGTGCAGCTTGGAGTGATGATCTGTCTCTGTCTTCTGACCTGCGCCATCACCACGCTGCTGCTCATCCCCAGCCTGCTCCGGATCATGAGGGTGGTTCGATAAAGATGCCACGGGCTTGGCCCGTGGAGGGTCACGCTATCCGCTACACGCCAGCTCAAAATATTCCGCTTGGATGCCACGGGCTTGTCCCGTGGAGGTTCACGCTATCTGCTACACGCCAGCTTAAAATATTCCGCTCGGATGCCACGGGCTTGTCCCGTGGAGGTTCACGATAGCCGCTACATGCCAGCTTAAAAAATCGGGCTTGGATGCCACGGGCTTGTCCCGTGGAGGTTCACGCTATCCGCTACACGCCAGCTAAACAATCCGGCTAGGATGCCACGGGCTTGTCCCGTGGAGGTTCACGCTATCCGCTACACGCCAGCTCAAAATATTCCGCTTGGAATGCCACGGGCTTGTCGTGGAGATTCACGCTTTCGGCTACACGCTAGCTCAAAATATTCCGCTCGGATGCCACGGGCTTGTCCCGTGGAGGGTTCACGATCTCCGCTACACGCTAGCTTAAAATATTCCGCTTGGATGCCACGGACTTGTCCCGTGGAGGGTTCACAATCTCCGCTACACGCTAGCTTAAAAAAATCCGGCTTGGATGCCACGGACTTGTCCCGTGGAGTTTCACGATTTCGGCTACACGCTAGCTCAAAATATTCCGCTCGGATGCCACGGGCTTGTCCCG
>JADMIO010785084.1_pt1 | contig 19015 bp, 20 predicted proteins | sample 8958161 | NCBI WGS metagenome assembly JADMIO01 (sample SAMN16585339, study PRJNA669376) | soil metagenome | isolation source: Crop rotation soil | place: USA: Cullars Rotation, Alabama | collected 2011
CTTTCCCGAGGGCGCGCCGCGTGAGCGCGCGCCTGCGCTCGCCGGCGGCGCGCGACTGGCTCGAGAACGCGCTCGGCGCCATCGGCGCCGCGGTGCTGTTCGCGATGATGATGCTGACCGCCGTCGACGTCTTCGGCCGCTATGTGCTCAACCGCCCCGTCCCCGGCGGCTTCGAGCTCACCGAGATGATGCTCGCGGCGCTCATCTACTGCGGCCTGCCGCTCGTCTCGCAGCGGCGCGAGCACATCGTCATCGACACGTTCGACTACCTGATGAGCCGCGGCGTCAAGCGCGGCCTCGACGTCGCGGCGGAGGTGCTGTGCAGCGCGACGCTGTTCGGTCTCGCGTGGCTGGTGTTCGGCCGCGCCGCGCGTGTCGCCCAGTACGGCGACACGACGACGGTGCTGAAGCTGCCGCTCGCGCCGGTCGCGTACCTGATGGCGGCGATGTTGCTCGTCGGCGCGATCATCCACCTCTGGCTGATCTTCGTTCCGCACCGCGAAGACGACGGCAAGAGCATCATCTGAGCGACGGCGCATGACCGAAGCGATCACCGCCCTCGTCGCGATGCTCGCGCTCTCGTTCGTGCGCGTGCCGATCGCGTTCTCGATGGGCATCGTCGGCTTCCTCGGCCTCTGGTACATGCGCGGGCTCGCGCCGTCGATGGCGTCGGCGACGACCGTCGTCTACGAGACGGGCTTCCAGTACACGCTCTCGGTGGTGCCGCTCTTCATCCTGATGGGCAACTTCGTGACGCGCGCCGGCATGTCGCGCGAGCTCTACCGCGCCGCCTACACGTTCGTCGGCCACCTCAAGGGCGGCCTGGCGATGGCGACGGTGATCGCGTGCGCCGGCTTCGGCGCGATCTGCGGCTCGTCGATCGCGACCGCGGCGACGATGACGCGAGTCGCGTATCCGTCGATGAAGGACCACCACTACTCCGACGAACTCTCGGCGGGCGCGATCGCCGCCGGCGGCACGCTCGGCATCCTGATCCCGCCGTCGACGATCATGGTGATCTACGGAATCATGACCGAGACCGGCATCGCCAAGCTGTTCGCCGCCGGCGTCCTGCCGGGGCTCGTCGCGACGGCGCTGCTGTGCTGCGCGGTGCGCTGGATGACGTGGCGCAACCCCGCGGCCGGCCCCGCCGCCGAGCGCACCAGCTGGCCGGCACGGATGCGCGCGCTGAAGGACGTCTGGGCGGTCGTGGCGCTCTTCGTCATCGTCATGGGCGGCATCTACGGCGGCGTCTTCACCGCGACCGAAGGCGCCGGCATCGGCGCGTTCGGCGCGTTCTGCTTCGCCCTGGCGCGCCGCGCGCTCGACTGGAAAGGGTTGCTCGCGGTGCTCATCGAGAGCGCGCGGACGACGGCGATGCTGTTCGTGATCCTCGTCGGCGCGCTGATCTTCGCCAACTTCGTGAATTACACGTCGATGCCGAACGACCTCAAGGCGCTCGTCAGCCGCTACGAGATCAGCCCGACGACGGTGATGGTCGGCATCTGCATCATCTACGTCCTCCTCGGCACCGCCATGGAGGAGCTGTCGATGATCCTGCTCACGGTGCCGGTGTTCTTCCCGCTCGTCGTCCACCTCGGCTTCGATCCGGTCTGGTTCGGGATCATCATCGTCGTCGTCGTCATGATCGGCCTGATCAGCCCGCCGGTCGGGATGAACATGTTCGTCGTCAAGAACATGCTGCCGAACGTCTCGACGGCGACAATCTTTCGCGGCGTCACGCCGTTCGTGGTCGCCGAGGTGGTGCTGCTCGCGGTCCTGGTCGCGTTCCCGTCGATCAGCCTGGTGCTGCCGCGGCTGATGAAGCTCTAGGGGAGACGATGGACTGGCAACGCCGATTGATCAGCTCGGGATCGACGTTCGAGGCCGAGATCGGCTACTCGCGCGCCGTCGTCGCCGGGCCGTGGGTCTTCGTGTCGGGGACGACCGGCTTCGACTATTCGACGATGACGATCGCCGACGACGTCGTCGCGCAGGCCGAGCAGTGCATGCGCAACATCGCCGCCGCGCTCGCCGAGGCGGGCGCGAGCATCGCCGACGTCGTCCGCGTCCGCTACCTGCTGCCCGAGGTCGCCGACTTCGCGCCGTGCTGGCCGGTGCTCAGGCGCTGGTTCGGCGACGTCCGTCCGGCGGCGACGATGCTCTCGGCCGGGCTCGCCGAGCCGCGGATGAAGATCGAGATCGAGGTCACCGCGCTGAAGCGCGCCGGCTAGTGGACGAGCGGCTCGAGCGCAACAAGAGGAACGTCCGGGCGTTCTACGACCTGATGTTCAACCAGTGCCGGCCGCGCGAGGCGATCGAGCGATACGCCGGCGCCGAGTACGTCCAGCACAACCCGCACGTCGCCGACGGCAAGCAGGCGTTCATCGACTACTTCGAGAAGATGGCGCGCGAGTACCCGGGCAAGAGCGTCGAGTTCGTTCGCGCCGTCGCCGAGGGCAACCTCGTCGTCCTCCACTGTCGCCAGCGCTGGCCCGGCGACCACGACTACGCGGGCATCGACATCTTCCGCGTCGACGGCGACGGCAAGGTCGTCGAGCACTGGGACGTGCTGCAGATCGTCCCCGCGGCGGCGGCGAACGACAACGGCATGTTCTGAGCGCGGCGCGGCTCAGCGGAAGCGCAGCCAGGCCCAGCAGACGGCGGTGACGACCTCGAACGGCAGCGTCAGCACCGCGGGCACGTAGATGGCCGCGGCGAGCACGGGGCTCGCCAGCTGCGCCTCGAAGAAGAACGCGATCGCGAACAGCATCGTCCCGGTGACGAGCCAGCGCAGCATGTACGTCGGCAGCCACCGTGCCTGCTCGCGGTTGTGGCGCAGCGAGGCGAAGCGCTCGAGCCAGTTGCCCTTGCACGCGTCGCGGAACAGCCACCCGTACAGGAAGTAGCGGTAGAGGACCGAATATTCACCGTTGCGGTGCATGGCGCGCGGAGCGTTCTGTCGGGCGGCCATCCTAGCGGCGCCGTGCGCCGCGCGCGCGCGGCGCGCTTGCACGTCCGCGTTCGCTTCGTGCCTTTGTGTGCGTCGCGCGCTACTTGAAGAGCAGCGACGGCAGCCAGAGCGAGAACGCCGGCACGTACGTGACGATCATCAGCGCCGCGATCAGGGCGCCGTAGAACGGCCAGATCGTCCGCATCACGGTGCCGACCGAGACGCCGCCGATCGCGCAGCCGACGAACTGCGTCGTTCCCACGGGCGGCGTGTTGAGGCCGAGCGCGCAGTTGATCAGCATGACCATGCCGAACTGGATCTCGCCCATGCCGTACCTCTGGCAGATCGGCAGGAAGATCGGCGTGCAGACGAGGATCGTCGCCGCCATGTCGAGGAACGTGCCGAGCAGGAACAGGATGACGTTGACGAGCAGGAAGATGATCCACGGCGTCGACGTCATCGCCGCGAGCATCCGGCCGGTGAGGTCGGGCACCTCGTAGAGCGCGATGATGTAGCCGAACGCCGCCGAGATGCCGATCAGGAGCAGGACGACGCCGGTCGTCTTCACCGCCTTGCTCGCCGCCTTCAGGAACTGCTCCCACTTCAGCGTCCGGTAGACGACGACGCAGAGCACGAGCGCGTAGAGCACCGCGACCGCCGCCGACTCGGTCGCAGTGAAGACTCCGGAGAGGATGCCGCCGAGGATGAGGACGACGACGAAGAGGCCCGGCAGCGACGCGGCGAACGTGCGCGCGACGACCGCCCAGCCGGGGAACGTGCCGCGCGGATAGCCGCGGCGCACCGCGACCGCGTACGCGGCGACGAGGTTGCAGATCGTGAGCACCAGCGCCGGCAGCAGGCCGGCGGCGATCAGCTTGGCGATCGAGACCTTGCCGCCGGCCGCGAGCGTGTAGATGATCATGTTGTGGCTCGTCGGCATCAGCGCGCCGACGAGCGCCGCGTGCGTCGTCACGTTGACGGCGTAGTCGGCGTCGTAGCCCTCCTTCTTCATCATCGGGATCATCACCGCGCCCATCGCCGAGACGTCGGCGACCGGCGAGCCCGAGACGCCGCCGAAGAGCGTGCACGCGACGACGTTGCTCATGCCGAGCCCGCCGCGGACGTGGCCGACGACGCTCTTGGCGAAGTCGACGATCTTGTCGGCGATGCCGCCGTAGAGCATCAGCTCGCCGGCGAAGATGAAGAACGGGATCGCGAGGAACGAGAACGCGTTCATCCCCGACGTCATCTGCTGGAAGACGACGGCGAGCGGCAGCCCTTCGTAGAGGATCGCGGCGACGGCCGACAGGCCGATCGCGAACGCGACCGGGACGCCGAGGATGAGCAGGCCGAAGAACGCGACGCTCAGGATCGTCAGTGCCACGCCTTCTCCACCTCGGCGCCGCGCACGAGCGCGACGATGTGCTCGATCGAGAAGAGGACGATCAGCGCGCCGGCGGCGACGAGCGGAACGTAGCGCCACGACTCGGAGATGCCGAGCGTCGGGATGCGGTAGCCGCTCACCGACGCGAACATCAGCGCGCAGTTCCACGCCATGACGACGCCGAAGACCAGCGTCAGCGCGTGGCAGGCGATGCCGATCGCGAGGTGGAAGCGCTCGGGCACGAACGAGCCGAGCAGCTCCATGCCGATGTGACCGGCGTCGCGGACGCCGACCGCGCAGCCGAGCATCGTCACGTAGAGGACGAGGAGCAGCGCCAGGCTCTCGGCCCAGGTCGGCGTGTTGTTGAGGACGTAGCGGCCGAAGACCTGCCAGAGCACGGCGGCGAGGAGCAGGACGAGGCCGCAGACGCCGAGCTGCAGGCACGTGCGCGCGATGCGCGCGCAGACGCGGGTGAGCAGCGGCGCCTTCGGCCCGGGGCCGCGGCCGGCGACGTCGGGGTCGATCGCCTCCTGGACTTCGCCGAGCGCGGGAACGAGGGGGACGTGCGGCTCGCCGCCCGGCTGCATCGCACGCCCCTACTTGGTGTCCTGGATCCGCTTGATCAGGTCCTTCGACTTCGCGTCGGTGATGAACTTGTCGTAGACCGGCTTCATCGCCGCCTGGAATTGCGCCTTGTCGACGTCGATGACCTGCGCGCCGCCGGCCTTGACGACCGCGAGCGACTTCTCCTCGCGCTCGTCCCAGAGCTTCCTCATGTACGGCACCGACTCCTTCGCCGCCTGGCGCAGCGCCTTCTGCTCATCGGCCGAGAGGCCGTCCCACACCTTCTTCGAGAAGAGCAGCACCTCGGGCGCCATCGAGTGCTCGGTGCGCGAGTAGAACTTGGCGACCTCGAAGTGGCGCGAGCTCTCGTACGACGGGTAGTTGTTCTCGGCGGCGTCGACGAGGCCGGTCTTCAGCGCGGTGTAGACCTCGCCGTACGGCATCGGCGTCGCGTTGGCGCCCATCGCCTCGAGGAGCGCGACCCAGAGGTCCGACTGCTGGACGCGCACCTTGAGGCCCTTCATGTCGGCGAGCGACTTGATCGGCTTCTTCGCCGTGTACATCGAGCGCGAGCCGCTGTCGTAGTACGCGAGGCCGACGAAGCCCTGCGACTCGCAGCTCTTCAGGATCTCCTCGCCGACCGGGCCGTCGAGGACCGCGCGCATGTGCTCCTTCGAGCGGAACAGGAACGGCATCGTCGGCACGACCGTCATCGGGCAGATGTTGTTCATCGGCGCGATGTTGACGCGCGTCATCGCGACGGCGCCGATCTTGGTCTGCTCGATCGTGTCCTTCTCGGCGCCCAGCGCGCTGTTGTTGAAGACCTTGATCTTGTCCTTGCCGTTGGTGAGCTTCTCGAGCACGGTGCCCATGTACTTGACGGCCTCGACCGTCGGGTAGCCGTCGGGGTGGATGTCGGTCGAGCGGAACTCGGCGGCGTGCACGGCGCCGGCGGCGAGCAGCGCGGCGATCGCGATGGTGGTCTTCAAGCGTTGTCTCCTCGTGGGGTCACTGGAACGGGCCGCGCGTCACGAACGCGCCGCCCTGGTAGATCGCGGCCGGATCGTCGCGCTCCGGTGCGGATGCGGCGGCGTCGACGACGCCGCGAAACGGCTCCGAGCTGTCGAGCGCGCGAAAGCCGAGGTGGCGCGCCGGCGTGTTGTCCCACCACGTGCGCGCGTTGTCGGAAACGCCGTAGACGACGGTGTGGCCGACGACCGGCGCGGTGAGCGCGGCGACGACGAGGCGCTCGAGGTCGTCGTAGCTGAGGAATGTCGCGAGCATGCGCCGATCCTTCGGCTCGGCGAACGACGAGCCGATGCGCAGGCAGACGGTCTCGATGCCGTAGCGGTCGAAGTAGAAGCGCGACAGCAGCTCGCCGAACGCCTTGCTGACGCCGTAGTTGCCGTCGGGGCGCATCGGGTCCCGCGGCGAGACGACCTCGTCCTGGCGATAGAAGCCGGTGACGTGGTTCGAGCTCGCGAACACGATCCGCCGCACGCCGTGGCGGCGCGCCGCTTCGTAGAGGTTGTGGACGCCGACGATGTTGGCGCGCAGGATCGGATCGAACGGCCCTTCGACGGAGACGCCGCCGAGATGGACGACGGCGTCGACGCCGGCGAGGAGGCCGAGCATCGCGTCCGCGTCCTCGAGCCTGGCGGGCACGACTTCTTCGCCGGCAGCGGCTGCGCCGAGCTCGGCGATGTCGGAGACCCGCAGGGTGGTGCACTGGCGCGCGAGGCGGGGCCGGAGGACGCGGCCGAGGCCGCCGGCGGCGCCGGTCAGGAGCAGCCGCGTGAACGGCGCGGGCGGGGAAGAGGCGGCAGCGTTCACGGGCTGGGGACGGCGAGGATTGCAGCGGCTCGTCAGTTGTCGTACAACATGCTAGTCCGGCGGCCGGCCAAGTCAAGAGGCCGCCGGGTCGGGGTTTTCCGCACATGTCCGCAGCCATCCTCCAGCGCCGGCCGCACAAGCTCGCCCACGACATCGTCGAGTCGCTCGGCGGCCGGATCCGCGCCGGCCGTCTCGCCGCGGGCGACAAGCTGCCGACCGAGGCCGACCTGATGGCCGAGTTCGCGGTCAGCCGCACCGTCGTGCGCGAGGCGATCTCGCGGCTGCAGGCGGCGGGCCTCGTCGAGACCCGGCACGGCGTCGGCACGTTCGTGATCGCGTCGCCGGGCGCGCCCAGCTTTCGCATCGGCCGCGAGCAGCTCGCCACGCTCGACGACGTCATCGCGATGCTCGAGCTCCGGATCGGCGTCGAGGTCGAGGCGGCCGGTCTGGCGGCCATGCGGCGGACGCCCGCGAACCTGGCGAGGATGCGCGAGGCGCTCGACGCGTTCATCGCCGCGACCGAGGCGAAGCGCAACGCGGTGGGCGCTGACTTCGAGTTCCATCTAGAAATCATGCGGGCGACGCAGAACGCGCACTTCGTCCAGCTGCTGCAGACGCTGGGCACTGCGATGATTCCGCGGGCCCGGCTCGACCAGGCGACCGTGACCGACGAAGCGCGCCAGAACTACCTGCGGCGTGTCCACGCCGAGCACGAGAGCCTGCTCGACGCGATCGCCAACCAGGATCCGGAGGCGGCGCGCGCGGCGGTGCGGACGCATCTGGCGAACAGCCGCGAGCGCTGGCGGCGGGCGGCGGCACCCGCACCCGCGCGCGGCCTCGAGCAACCAGGGACGTCGTAGGCCCTTCGCCCCCGCGTCGCGTCAGTTGTACGATGACTGATCACATTTCTCCGCCGGCCATGCAACCGTTTCGTCGCCTCCTGCTCGCCCTCGCCGTCGAGACCGGCAAGATCACCGCGGACTGACGCGATGGCCGCCGCACCCGCGCTTCGCGACGCCGCCGGCGAGAAGACTCCGGTCGTCCGCACGTTTCACGTCGTCCCGGTCGCCGGGCGCGACTCGATGCTGCTCAACCTGAGCGGCGCGCACGCGCCGTTCTTCACCCGCAACCTCGTCATCGTGGGCGACAGCGCCGGCCGCACCGGCGTCGGCGAGGTCCCGGGCGGCGAGAAGATCCGGCAGACGCTCGAGGACGCGGCGACGCTTGTCGTCGGCCGCTCGATCGGCGAGTTGCAGGCAGTGCTCGCCGACGTCCGCCGGCGCTTCGCCGATCGCGATGCCGGCGGCCGCGGCCTGCAGACCTTCGACCTGCGCACGACGATCCACGTCGTCACCGCGATCGAGTCGGCGCTGCTCGACCTGCTCGGCCAGCACCTCGGCGTTCCGGTCGCGGCGCTGCTCGGCGAAGGGCAGCAGCGCAGCTCGGTCGAGATGCTCGGGTATCTCTTCTTCGTCGGCGACCGCCGCGTCACCGGCATGCCGTACGCGAGCGCCGAAGGCGAAGCCGACGACTGGCTGCGCCTGCGCCACGAGCCGGCGATGACCCCCGGCGCGATCGTGCGGCTCGCCGAAGCAGCGCACGCGCGCTACGGGTTCAACGACTTCAAGCTGAAGGGCGGCGTCCTCGCCGGCGAGGCCGAATGCGACGCGGTGCGCGCGCTGCACGAGCGCTTCCCCACCGCCCGCGTGACGCTCGACCCGAACGGCGGCTGGCTGCTCGCCGACGCGGTCCGGCTGATGCGCGACATGCGCGGCGTCCTCGCCTACGCCGAGGACCCTTGCGGCGCCGAGGCAGGCTTCTCCGGCCGCGAGGTGCTCGCCGAGTTCCGCCGCGCGACCGGCCTGCCGACGGCAACCAACATGGTCGCGACCGACTGGCGCCAGCTCGCGCACGCGCTCTCGCTGCAGGCGGTCGACATCCCGCTCGCCGATCCGCATTTCTGGACGATGGCCGGCTCGGTGCGCGTCGCCCAGACGTGCCGCGACTGGGGCCTGACGTGGGGCTCGCACTCGAACAACCACTTCGACGTCTCGCTCGCCATGTTCACCCACGTCGGCGCGGCGGCCCCCGGCCGCGTGACGGCGATCGACACGCACTGGATCTGGCAGGACGGCCAGGCGTTGACGAAGGAGCCGCTCAGGATCGTCGACGGCCACGTGCAGGTGCCGACCGCGCCGGGGCTCGGCGTCGAGCTCGACATGGTCGCCGTCGATGCGGCGCACGCGCTCTACCGCGAGCACGGCCTCGGTGCGCGCGACGACGCGATCGCGATGCAGCACCTGATCCCGGGCTGGACGTTCGACCCGAAGCGCCCGTGCCTCGTGCGCTGAACCGAACAGGAGAAGGCATGCCCGATTCGACCACCCCGACGCGCCAGCGACGCCGCGCCGTCCTGCTCGCCCTCGCCAGCGCCGCGCTCGTCGCCGCTGCGCTCGTCGCCCCGACGCCGGCGCGCGCGCAGTCCGGCAAGACGATCCGCATCGTCGTGCCGTACACGCCGGGAGGCTCCTCGGACATCATCGCGCGCGCGATCGCGCAGCCGCTTTCGGAAGCGCTCAAGCAGTCGGTCATCGTCGAGAACAAGCCCGGCGCGAACGGCAACCTCGGCACCGATTTCGTCGCCAAGTCGCCCGGCGACGGGCTGACGCTGCTGCTCTGCGACGTCGGCGCGCTCGCGATCACCTCGTCGGTCTATTCGAAGCTGCCGTTCGATCCGAAGAAGGACCTGCGCGGCGTGACGATGCTCGCGTACTCGCCGCACCTGCTCGTCGTCCATCCCTCGGTGCAGGCGAGGAACCTGAAGGAGCTCGTCGCGCTGTCGCAGACGACGAAGCTCGACTTCGCCGTCACCGCGATCGGCAGCGCGCCGCACCTCGCCGGCGTCGCCGTCGAGAAGGCGACGAAGGCGAAGTGGCAGTACATCCCGTACAAGGGCGGCTCGCAGGCGATCGGCGACACCGTCGCCGGGCAGACGCAGGTGCTGATGAACGGCATGCTGGCGACGCTGCCGTTCGTGCAGTCCGGCAAGCTCAAGGTGATCGGCGTCTCGAAGGCGACCCGCGTGCCGCTGCTGCCCGACGTGCCGACGATCGCCGAGCAGGGCGTCGCCGGCTTCGAATCGGGAACGTGGCAAGGCCTGCTCGTGCCGGCGTCGACGCCGAACGACGTCGTCCAGCGGCTGGCCGCCGAGCTGACGCGGATCATCCGCTCGCCCGAGATCCGCTCGCGCCTGACGGCGCAGGGTGCCGAGGTCTACACCATGACGCCGGCCGAGTTCGCGACCTTCTTCGAGCGCGAGCAGAAGCGCTGGGCCGAGGTCGTCGCGAGCGGCGGCGTCCGCATCGAATGACGACAGGAGCTTGCCGATGACCACCCCGTACCGCCCGTTCCCGAACGCATTCAAGCGGCGCCTGCTCGCCGGCGAGACGTTGATCGGCTGCTGGTGCTCGCTCGCCAACCCGATCACGACCGAGGTGCTCGGCGTCGCCGGCTTCGACTGGCTGCTGCTCGACGGCGAGCATTCGCCGAACGACGTCCGCACCTTCATCCCGCAGCTCATGGCGCTCAAGGACAGCGCAAGCGCGCCGATCGTGCGGCCGTCGTGGAACGAGACGGTCGAGATGAAGCGCCTGCTCGACGCCGGCTTCTACAACTTCCTCGTGCCGTTCGTGCAGACCGCCGACGACGCGCGCCGCGCCGTCGCGGCGACGCGCTACCCGCCCGAAGGCGTGCGCGGCGTCTCGGTCTCGCAGCGCAGCAACCGCTTCGGCACCGTCGCCGACTACTTCCGCGACATCAACGCGCAGATTTGCGTGCTGGTGCAGGTCGAGAACCGCACCGGCCTCGCCGCCGCCGCGGAGATCGCCGCGGTCGACGGCGTCGACGGCATCTTCGTCGGCCCGTCGGACCTCGCGGCCGCGTTCGGCCACCTCGGCAAGCCCGACCATCCGAGCGTGCAGGACGCGATCGCGGAGATCTTCGCCAAGGCCAAGGCGGCGGGCAAGCCGAGCGGCATCCTCGCGCCGGTCGAGGCCGACGCGCGGCGCTATCTCTCGATGGGAGCGACGTTCGTCGCCGTCGGCAGCGACCTCGGCGTCTTCAGGAACGCAACGCAGCAACTCCGCGATCGCTTCGGGCGTAGCGGTTGAGCCAGCCGAACATCTCGTCGAGCTCGTTCGACTTGTCGAACACCTTGACGGCGCCGAGCTGCTGACACTTGGCGCGGATCTCGGGCGTCGCGTGGTTGCTGAGGACGACGCGCACCGGGGCCTGCTCCATTTCGCCGAGTCCCTTGAGGACGCCGAGGCCGGAGCCGTTCTTCAGGAAGATGTCGACGATCGCGAGATCGCACGCGTGGCTGCGGTCGCGCAGCCAGGCGAGCGCCGAGCGCTCGTCCTCGGCGGTGCCGACGACTTCGATCGGGGCGTTCTCGTGCAGGGCGTCGATCAGGTTCTCGCGAATGACCGAGCTGTCCTCGACGATGTAGATCCTGATGTTGTCCATCGTGCCTCCCGCCGCTGCCCGCCGAGCGATTGTGTTGGCAACCGGCAGGCGGATTGATCGGTCGCGAAGCGCGGGCGGTGTCGGCTGAAAGGACGCCGCGCCGTCGGATGTTTCCGACGCCGAGCTCAGGCCGCTCGGCCTTCGTAGAGGTCGCGGCCGCGCGCGAGGGCGCGGATCTTGGCGTCGGCGATGCCGCGCTTGAGCATCCAGAAGCCGCAGTCGGGGTGGACATAGCGGACGCGGCCGGCGCCGAGCGTCTGCTCGGCGCGCTCGATCGCGCGCGCGACCGCGTCGGCCGACTCGACCTCGGTCGCCTTGATGTCGACGACGCCGAGGCCGAAGCCGATCTCGGGCCGCAGGCCCTTGAAGACGGCGAGCTCCTCGCGCGGCCGGTGCGCGCACTCGAGGACCACGTGGTCGGCGTGGAGCGCGTTGAGGTACGCGAGCAGCCGCTCCCAGGTGCCGTGCTGGACCGACTGGCCGCCGTAGTTGCCGAAGCACAGGTGCACGGCCGGCGTCGTCGGCACCGCGTCGAGGACGCGGTTGATCGCCGACGCCGCCCACTCCCACTCCTCGGGATGCCCGGGCAGGTTCGCCTCGTCGAGCTGGACGACGTCGGCGTCGAGGTGGCGGACCTGTTCGGCGAGGACGTCGGCGATCGCGTGCGCGAGCTCGGGTGTGCCCTTGTAGTGCCGGTTCAGCAGCGTCTTGGCGAGCATGTGCGGGCCGGTGACGGTGAACTTGAACGGCTGCGTGGCCAGGGCCTTGGCGCGCTGGCACGCGAGCGGCAGGTCGAGCGCGCCGCTGCCGACGTCGCCGTCGACGACGCCCGGCGGCCGGGTCCGGAAGCGCATCCCGGGCTCGGACCGGTACGCCGTCACCTCGTCGAACGTCAGCTCGTGGCGGATGCCCTGCATCGGCCGCACGAAGTACTCGATCATCCCGTTCGTCTCGGGATGGTTGACGTCGAAGCGGTACAGCTCGCCGTCGCAGACGACGTCGACGCCGGCCTGCTCCTGGGTCGCGATGACGACGCGCGTCGCGTCGACGAGCGCCTGCTCCGACGGCGCCGCGACGAGCCAGTCGGGGATCGGGTACGAGCCGACGACGGTCGTCTTGATGCGCGGCGCGGTCACTTCGTCATCTTGATCGAGCGATCGAGGAACTCGTTCGTGTACGCCGTCTTGACGTCGTACGGCGTGTCGAGGCCGATGTACGTCTTCACGAGGTCGTAGTCGGCGGCCATGCGGCCATCGTCGAGAACGCCGAGCGCGACCGTCTTCGAGAACTTGTCGCTCATCAGCACCTCGACGAGGCGCCAGTTCTGCAGCTCGTTCTCGTACTGCAGCGCGCCATTGGCCTCGACGAGCGCCCGCACGCACGGCTCGGGCGTCGCGACGCACGCTGCGAACGCCTTCTGCGTGACCTTGACGAACGCCGCGATCACCGGCTTGTTCTTCTTCAGGTAGTCGCCGTTGACGATCACGGTGTTGCCGTACGTGTTGAGGCCGGCGTCCTTCCAGGCGACGAAGCCCATGTCGTCGCCGAGCTCCTTCTGGAAGATGTGGTGGATGTTGTAGAACGACGTCGTCGCGTCGATGGATTTGGCCTTCAGCGCGGCGAGCTTCGAGTTGGCGTCGATGTTGACCCACGTCACCGAGTTCGCGTCCATGCCGTTCGCCTTCGCGAGCGCAGGCCAGATCGTGCGCGCGCCGTCGCCGGCGGGATTGCCGATCTTCTTGCCGGCGAGATCCTTCACCGACTTGATCCCCGAGCTCTTCAGCCAGTACAGACCCTGCGGCGAGTTGGCGTAGACGTTGAAGACGCCGACCGTGTCGGCGCCCTTGCCGCGCAGCGTCAGCGCGTTCGGCATGTCGGCGAGACCGATCGGGTTGGCGCCGGCGGCGACCTTCTGCACCGCGACCGCCGAGCCCTTGCCCGGCTCGAGGTTGAGGTCGATGCCGGCGTCCTTGTACCAGCCCATCTTCTTGGCGTAGTAGTACGGCGCGTGGTCGCCGCCGGGGACCCAGTTGAGGATGAAGTCGAGCTTCGTCTGGGCGAGCGCCGGCGCCGCGGCGAGCGCGGACGCGGCGACGCCGGCGAGAAGGGCGATGCGTCGGGCGAGCTGCATGTCGTCTCCTGGAGGTGGACGTCTTGAATCGCGGCGCAGTCTAGCAATCCGCCCTCCCGGGAAAGAGAGCATTGACCCCGAGAGGCGCGACCCGATCATGTGCCGCGCCACCCCGCCGCGACATGTCTCCACTCGACGACCGCTCGACCCGAACGCTGACCGCGGTCGCGTCGCACCTCGCGCTGCTGCTCGTCTGGTACCTGTTCGTCAAGTTCGGCAACGTGCCGAAGTTCGTCATGCCGGCGCCCGACGAGACGGTGAAGACGCTCTTTGCCGGCAACTACAACTGGTGGAGCAACACAGCGGTGACCGCGGCCGAGATCTTCGGCGGCTACGCGATCGCGCTCGTCACCGGCGTGCTGCTCGCGCTCGCGTTCACGTGGTCGAAGCCGCTCGAGGCCGCGATGATGCCGCTCCTCGTCAGCCTCAACATGATCCCGAAGGTCGCGCTCGGACCGCTGATCATCGTCTGGTTCAAGTACGGCGTCGTGCCCAACATGCTGATCGCGTTCTCGATCTGCGTCTTCCCGATCCTGCTGACGACGGTGCGGGGCTTGCGCGAAGTCGAGCCGGACCTGCTCGATCTCGTCCGCACGCTGCGCGGCTCGCGCTGGCAGGTCTTCACCAAGATCCAGCTGCCCGGCGCGCTGCCGTACATCTTCTCGGGCATGAAGGTGGCCGCGATCCTGGCGGTCGCGGGCGCGATCGTCGGCGAGTTCCTGGGCTCCGACAAGGGCCTCGGCTATCTCATGCTGCAGGTGCAGGTCACCCTCGACACCGCGGCGATGTTCATGGCGGTGATCCTCATCACGCTGATCGGGATGGCGCTCTACGGCGCGGTGCTCGCGCTCGAGCGCACGCTCGTCGTCCCCGACGCGCGGGTCGGATGACCGCAGAGCCCTTCATCCACCTCGCGGGCGTCGCCAAGACGTACGGCCAGGGCGCGCGCGCGCACCAGGCGATCTCCGACGTCACGTTCGACGTCATGCCCGGCGAGCTCGCGTGCCTCGTCGGCCCTTCGGGTTGCGGCAAGAGCACGCTGCTGAAGATCCTCGCCGGCCTCCATCCGCACGACGCCGGCACCGTCAAGATCGGCTCGGCGAGCGTGCCGTTCGACCCGAGCCGCGACATCGGCATGGTGTTCCAGGCGCCGCTGCTCCTGAAGTGGCGCACGATCCTCGACAACGTGCTGCTGCCGGCCGAGATCCTCGGTCTGCCGGCCAGGGAGAGCCGCGAGCGGGCGCGCGAGCTGCTCGCGCTCGTCGGCCTGAGCGGTGCCGAGGGCAAGCGCCCCTACGAGCTCTCGGGCGGCATGCAGCAGCGCGCATCGATCGCCCGCGCGCTCGTCCACGACCCGAGGCTCGTGCTGATGGACGAGCCGTTCGGCGCGCTCGACGCGCTGACGCGCGAGAAGATGAACCTCGAGCTGCTGCGGATCTGGAAGGAAGCGGGCAAGACGATCCTGTTCGTCACCCACGGCATCTCGGAAGCGGTCTTCCTCGGCACCCGCGTCGTCGTCTTCACCGCCGGTCCGGCGCGGATGGCCGACGACTTCGCCATCGAGCTGCCGCACCCGCGCACGCTCGACCTGAAGACGCACGAGGCGTTCGGCGTCTACACGCGGCGCATCTACAAGCTGCTCGGGATGGAATGACGACGACTGCAATCACGAGCGAGCGAGCGCCGCGGCCGGCGCTCGTCCGCCTGCTCATCGCGCTGGCGTTCGTCGTTCCGGTCCTGATCGCACAGATCGCGGTCTGGGGCTTCAGGCGCCAACTCGGCACGCTGCCGACCGCGCTGCTGTCCGTCGCGATCGCAACCGTCGGCGGCTGGCTCGCGTATCGGGCGTACGTTCGCCTCTTCGAGCGGCGCGAGCTGACCGAGCTCGGCCTCGGGGGAAGCGGACGCGAGCTGCTCGCCGGAGTCGTGCTCGGCCTGTGCGCGTTCTCGGTGTCGATCGCCATCCTGGCGCTGCTCGGCGCGTACCACGTCGTCGGCATCGGCGAGCCGCTGCCGGTCTTCCTCGCGCTGCTGTCGGCGATCGCAGCGGGAACGATCGAGGAGATCGTCTTTCGCGGCGTGGTCTTTCGTCTCGTCGAGGAGTGGGGCGGCACGTGGACCGCTCTCATCGTCTCGTCGCTGCTGTTCGGCGGCATCCATCTTTTGAACCCGCACGCGACGCTGCTCGGCGCGATCGGCGTCGTCTTCGAGGGCGGCATCCTGCTGGCCGGCGCCTACGTGCTGACGCGGCGCCTCTGGCTGCCGATCGGCATCCACGCCGGCTGGAACTTCGCCGAAGGCGGCATCTTCGGCGTCCCGACGTCGGGCGTCGCGTCGACGGGCATCGTTCGCGGCGAGATCGTCGGACCGGAATGGCTGTCGGGCGGCATCTTCGGCCCCGAGGCCTCGATCGTCGCGGTGCTCGTGTGCGTTGCGCTCGGCACGATCCTTCTCGTCCGAGCCGCGCGGCGCGACCGCTTCGTCGTCGCGAGCTGGCAGCGGTTGCCGTCGCAGCGCGCGACGTGAGCGCCGGGCGCGTCAGCTGACGCGCAGCTTCAGCGCGTGGTCGTACGGCAGCGCCGGCGTCGCGAACTCGACGCCGTTGCGCACGTAGTGGAGGGCGCACGCGCGGCGCCAGCGCGTGCTCAGGTTCGGCCCCGACTGGTGGAACGTGTTGCCGTGGTGGAAGCTCACGCCGCCCTTGCGCACCGGTGCCGGCGCCATCGGCTGCTTGTCGAGGATCGTCGCCGGCAGCTGCAGGTTGAACGGCTCGGCTTCGGGCGCGACGTGCGCGTACACCGGACCGGCCTGCGTGCCTTCGCCGAAGTAGAGGCAGCCGTTCTCGAGCGTCGCGTCGTCGAGCGCGATCCAGGCGGTGACGACGCCTTCGCGATCGGTCGGGCCGAAATAGAAGTTGTCCTGATGCGCCGGCTTCGGGCCGCCGCCCTCGGGCGGCTTGAAGAAGATCTGGCTGAAGTAGACCGAGACGCCGCGCGCGCCGAGCAGCTGCTCGACGAGCGCGACGAGGCGAGCGTCGCGCGCGATCGCCTGCACCGCGGCGCGGTGCGCGTGCGGATTGTCGAGCTTCCTGAGAACCGTCTTCGCCTGCACGCCGCCGTCGACATACCACGCGCGCTGCTCCTTCGGCAGCGCGGCGAGGAAGGTCTCGCCCCACGCCTCGATGTCGGCGACGACGGCGTCCATCTCGGCGTCCGCGAAGACGCCGTTGACGGTGAGGTGGCCGAGGTGGCGGTAGAAGCCGACGTCGATCGCGTCCATGGCAGTCCTTCAGCGCGGCCGCGGCCAGTCGGCCTTCGGCATCCGCGGGGTGGTCGAGAGATCGGGGACGACGGCGCTGCCGAACGCCGGGCAGTCGAGCGAGCCGAGCGCGATCCGGCCGCCTTCGATCCGGACGCGCACGCGCCGGTCCTGCTCGCGGTAGAGGTCGCCGTGCGCCTCGAGGAAGGCGAGGCTCTCGTCGAACGGGCGGCCGGCGAAGCCGTCGGCGACGTGGTGGCCGTTGCGCTCGACGTCGGCGAGGCCGAGCAGCGCCGCGACGGCAAGGTCCTGCTGCAGCGCGAGGCCGGCCTGCGTCGCCAGGTCTTCGCCGGACACGAAGAAGCCGCCTTCGTCGGCCTCGGCGTTCCAGAGGCGGCAGCGCGCGAGCTGGACGATCGACTTGTAGAAGCCCTTGCCCGCCCGGGTCGCGACGCCGCAGTAGCCGAGCGCGCGGGCGCGCACGAAGGCGTCGAGCTCGCCGTCGGACGCGTCGATCGTCACCGGCCGCAGCCGCGCCAGCGGCGCGACGCTGCGCGCGAGCGCGACCTCGCGGCGCAGCGGCTGCTCGATGAAGAGCGTCGCCGCGCACAGCTTCTGCAGCGCCGGCTCGGCCTCGATCGCGCGCCAGAGCTCGAGCGCAGACTCGACGTCGTCGAAGCGCTCGTGACCGTCGATCGTGACGTGCAGGCCGGCGACATCGTCGAGGACGCTCGCGATCCGCAGCAGCCGGTCGACGTCGGCGCGCACGTCGCCCGCGACCTCGAGCTTGAAGCAGCGCTGGCCGCATCTCGCGACGACCTCCTCGAGCGTTTCCGGCAGGCCGTCGTCGATGCGCGTCGGCCGGTCGGCGGCGGTGATCGCGTCGGCGAGGCCGACCGTGTGACGCGCCTCGATGCTCGCGACCGGCGCAAGGCCGGCCAGGAACGCGTTGAAGTCGAACGCGCCGAGGTCGGCGAGCACCGGATGCGGAGCGATCCCCGCCAGGTTGCTGCGCATCGCGGTCCAGAAGCTGACGCCGAGCAGGCGGCAGACCGCGTCGAGCACGGCACGATCGAGGAACGCGTTGCCGAAGCTCGCGACCAGCGCAGGCAGCTCGGCGCCGCGACCGGCGCGCAGCTGGTAGCGATGGTGGTCGGCGAAGAGCTCGAACGCCGTCGACGGCGCTGCCTCGCGGTACGCGTCGGCGGCGATCTCGGTCGCCTTGCGCAGCTGCTCGACGTTGTCGGCGTCGCTGAGCGACGGGGCCCTGTCGAAGGATTTCGCGGCGAGCAGCTCGGCGGCGTAGCCGAAGCCTTCGCGGCCGTCGTCGAGGCGGAGGTGGACGCGCACGTGGGCCTGGCGCGGGTCGTCGATCGCTGCGCCCGGACGCAGCGGCAGGCGCAGCGGGATCGTCTGCTCGAACGTCTCGACGCCGAGCACGCGGACCCTCGGCGCGTACGCAGGGACGGTCGCGGCCATGGCGGTCGGGGTCAGGCGAGCCAGCGCTCGCGGTGCGCGCGCACGAAGGCGTCGTCGGCGAGGTCGGCGTGCTCGGCGAGGACGCGGTCGATCTCGTGCGCCTGTCCGCGCCCGAGGCCTTCGTCGCGATCGAGGCACCAGGTGCCTTCGAGCAGGCCCTGACGGCGCAGCACCTCGTGGCAACCGGCGATGCAGCCGGCGAAGTCGTTGGCAACGTCGAAGAAGGCGCTGTTGCAGTCGGTGACGCGGCTGTCGAGCGCGAGCAGCTCGGCGTCGATGCCGCCACCGGCGTCCTGCGTCGCCGCCGCGGCCTTGCAGCGCTCGAGCAGCTCGACCGCGCTCTTCGTCCACACCGACCAGTGGCCGAGCAGGCCGCCGCGAAAGCGCACGCGGACGCGCTCGTCGCCGCGGACGACGTCGAACGGCGTCACCAGGTCGAGGACGATGTGGTCGTCGTTGCCCGTGTAGAGCGCGATGCGCCGCTCGGCGCGCGCGGCGACGAGCCCGCGGACGACGTCGAGCGTGCGATAGCGATGGAACGGGGCGACCTTGATCGCGACGACGTTGTCGATCTGCGCGAAGCGCTGCCAGAACGCCGCCGGCAGCTCGACCCCGCCGACGGCGGGCTGCAGGTAGAAGCCGATCAGCGGCAGCTCGGCGGCGACCGCCTCGCAGTGCGCGATGCGCTCGTCGTCGCTCGCGTTCTTCAGCGCCGCGAGGCTGAGCAGCACGGCGTCGTAGCCGAGCGAACGCGCCGTGCGCGCCTCGACCACCGCTTGACGCGTCGGCCCCACGGCGCCGGCGACGAGCAGCGGTCGCGGCGCAGCAGCGTCGAGCCGCCGCCAGTCGCGCGCGGTCTCGGCCGCGAGCGCGAGCACCTCCGGGAAAG
>JADMIO010251506.1_pt1 | contig 19014 bp, 6 predicted proteins | sample 8958161 | NCBI WGS metagenome assembly JADMIO01 (sample SAMN16585339, study PRJNA669376) | soil metagenome | isolation source: Crop rotation soil | place: USA: Cullars Rotation, Alabama | collected 2011
ACAGCTCTTTCAAACTCATTATCAGAGTTAATATGTTCAGGATTAATAGATATAGTATTACTAGAATAACTGTAACTACCTGCTACATAATCATCTGTAACCTTTGTATTAACTATAGGATAACTCACTAGATTTCTTAGATATTGAGTAGCTAATTCCTTATGTAAAGGATTCTTAGATATAGAAGCTATGACATTTAATGTGACTTCAATGCCTTCCTCTAACTTATAGGTAGATACTCTATCTATAGGAGTCTGATTATTCTCAACTTCTTGAGTATTATCAGCACTTTCATCCATTGTAGTATCTGTAGTTGTTTGTGCTGAAGTCTGATTCTCTACAATTAATGATTTAACATTTCTCTCATTCTGATTATATTCTAAGAATCCAAATGATCCTAAAGCATCTATCTGAGAATACTGTCCATTACCTGTATATTGGTATAACTTAAAGTTAAGATTAACAAATTCAGGTAATACTTGTACAGCCTTACCTGTCTGAGGATTATTACGAGTAACTAATATATCATCATTCTTTGTTACATCTATACTAAAATTAGTAACATTTTTCTTTGTATCTCTCTTAATATTAGATATTTGTGAAAGATCTTCTTTTAGACGTATAGCTTTACCAGGATTATGCTGTATCCATTGTTTAGCAAAGTTAGATACATCATAGTAATTCTCTTTAGTATCTATAATACCTAATAACTGTTCATTATTAAATGATAGGTTACGTAATTCTTTAGCAAAAGGAATACTGGTTAGATATGCATTAGGAATATACTTACCAAATTGAATAGCTTGTTGTATACCACCAGATACATAGAAATATGTAATTAAGTCTTGTGCTATTTCTCTAGTATTTTCACTATTGAATAAATCAGTAAACCCCTGATATACTGATAATTCATCTAAGTTCTCTCCTGCACCTGCATTATATTTAACTAATGAAGGTTTAACTCCTATAGGATCTATCTCAGTTATTAAACGTAAGATAAATGGATTTTTAGATGTCTTTTGGATATCCTTAATTCTAGTAGCTAATGATTTGTTAGTAGGTTTATCAAAGAATAAACGTTGTCTTACAGACGTAATATTATCTTCATCTAGACCTAAGCTAGGTTTAGTATAGATAAAGCTCTTCATAGAGTTAAACATTTGATACATATCATCAGTAGATAGTCTTTCCTTACCAGTGATCATACGTAATTCTTCAAATGTATCTAATACACGTCTAGATTTATAAGGGAATAATCTTGCCCATAACTTATTAGCTGTACGCAATGCATCATCAGTAGCATAACCATTGATAGTATTATCTAATAGATTAACTGCATTAGCTACATACTTATTACTATCTAATCTATCTACTTTCTCTTCTTTAGCTACACTTTCAATTAAAGATGGTGATATACCCGCAGAGTCAGTATTAACACTGAGCTGAATGTTAGACATCTCCTTACCTATTGTTCTGGCAAAATCAAACTTATATAGTGCTCTAATCTGAGTCTTATAGTAATTAGGGTCTTCTGGGCCTTTCTTAATAGCTTCCCACATCTCTTTTTGAGTTAGTGGATAATTAGGATCTTTTAATTGTTCTAATATATCGTTAGATATACCACCTTCAGTAGCATACTTTTCAGTAAGTTTTCTAACTACAGCAGCTTCAGGTTTAGATACATACTCCTCATTCACTGAGTCTTGCATCCTAGACATCTCATCTGTATAATCAAATATAATATCTTGTGCTGTAAGAGGTGCTATAAAATTCTCAGTAAATCCTACTGCTGAGAATGCTAATTCAGTATCTACAGTATATGCATTAGAGTTTATCTTCTCTAAGATCTGTTCTTTCTCATTATCTACAGCAGCATTCTGATAAGCTACGGCTGTAGATAACTTGGTTTTATGCTTATCTACAGAGTCTATATCAGATATACTATTACGAGATAAGAATTTACCATTTTCATCACCAAATACAAGGTCAACAGGTACTTCATTATTTTCTTGATCTAATGTACGTAGATATAGATTCCTATCCTGAGAGATAGCAATAAATACTACATTTAAGGATTTAATACCTGTAAGAGTCTTACCAGCACGTGCTTTAAGATACTTCTCTTTTTGATATTGGTCAGATAATCTAGAAGGTCTAAATTTACCTTCTCTTAAACGTTTCTCTCTAGACTTATCAATAGTTTCAGCTATACTAGGCAAATCTCCAAATCCTAATGGTTGAAGAATTTGACGCAACATCTCAGGATTATCATTAGACATTACTGATAAGTGAATATCTAATAACTTGTTTTGTAGTTCTTTTTGTTTGAACTTATATTTAAATGTCTCTAGGTCATCATTAAGATATTCTGCCCATTTAGGATTCATAGCTCCTATAAGATTAGTAGCAGCTTCATCTTCTTTCTCTTTATATAACTCTTCTACACTCTTCTCATCAAACTTATACTTTTGTAACTTACCATCTACTAACTCAGCATTATACATATAAGAGTATAACTTATCCACATCAAAGTCAGATCCCATCTGTTTAGTCCAATCTTTAGGACCTACTACTATATCAGTATTTCCTGGTAAGAAACCAACTATCTCTGCATAAGTCATAGAGTTATGACCTTGTGTAGGAATACGGAAACCAAAGATCTTTAGTAAATCTGGATCTATATTCTCAATACCTATATCACGAATATCTATAAGCTTACCATTTTTATCACGTAATTTATTAGGTATAAGAATTTGAGCAGGTAATACTTTACCATCAACTTCACGTTGAGGTTGTAGTCCTTTATCAGGATCATAACTCTTAGTAAATATAATATCCTTTGATTTACCTGAGAATCCTTCTTCTGAAGCTAATACAAATGAGTTACCTCTGAACTTATGCTTACGTACTCTATTATCTACTAAAGAGTTTAGCAATGCTTCAATTCTATTAGATGAAGTACTAGCCCATAAAGGTAGTTCAAATGTTTCAGTAAATTTATCTACTGGTACTAAACGAAGAGCATCAATGTCATTTTGAGGCCAACCTCTACTAGAAGCTTCTTGCACAAGCATATCTTGTACTTTCTTTATATCAAAGGTTTCACCATTCCAATCTAATTCTCTAAATAATTGAGCTTTAGCATTAGCAAATAATTCTTTGTTTAACTCATTATATTTTTGAGCTAGTGTTCTGCCATTCATGGTTTTGCCATCATATTCAAAACCTTCTACTCCTAGGATATTAGCAAATAGTAGTTTTGACTCTTGTGTACCGCGATTAATACTTTCTTTAGATTCATCAAAAGGAACTTCTTGTTGAATTCTAAAACCTGATCTATCTAAGATTAAAGTCTCAAATATAATATCATCTTTAATAGCTCCTAAGTCATTAAAGATATTAGTAAAGTTTTTAGGACCTCCTACCTTAGTAGCAGTTTTAACAGCTAATCTATCAACCTTCTGATTGATCATCTGTTGACGTAGTTTATCTAATTCAGCACTCAATCCTTTTATTAAAGGGAAGCTAGAACTCTTAATATAGATCTTTCTATTTAAGTCCATACTAGGCTCTAATTGTGTATTAACATATACAGGCTTAATTGGCTGGAATATAAGATTGTAATCTTCTGTGGTTAAAGTACCCATACCCTCTTTAGCCAGTAATAACTTAGATTGTGAATTAGATATTTTACCACTCTTCTCTAGGACATATAAATGTTCGGCAAGGGTAGTCCACTCCTGAGCATCAGTAGAGTCTATATCCTTATAAGGACTAGCTCCTTCTTTACCTAAGAGAGCTTCTATCTGTTCAATATTAGAAGATATACGTAATTTACCTGTGTTATCTTGAATGAAAGCTTGAGTATACTTATTATTCTTAGAATCTGCCAATTCTAATCCAGGAGCAATTTCACCTGCTAAACGTTTACCAATATTGATCCAAGTAGCGTCTAATGTCTTCTTAGCAAATTGTGCAGGATCTCCAATAAATAATTGGAATGCATTAGCATTAGCTATTAGATAATTAGTTACATAATCTATAGCACTATAAGTAATAATATTGTTAGGAGTTTTAGATTCAGCATTTAGTGATGCTTTAACACCAGCTATATAGGACTTATCTGCAAACTTTATACCTTCAGCATTAGTAAGACCTAAGTCTGACCAATGTTCTTTTTTAAGACGTACCAACTCTTTGATATGACTATTGATCATATCTTTGATATTAGCTTCTATATCAGATGTAAGAGGTTTAAGAGTTTTGTGATTACCCTCTTCTACCCATAGTCCATCCATATAGTTTAACTCTTCAAAGAAATAGAATTTGGTAGGATTATAACCATCTACTGCATTAACAATATCATAAGAAGCTCTAATACGTTTATATTCAGCTTGTACAATATCATATACTGCATTAATAGTATCCTCACCAATAGTGTATTCTGATCCTTCAAATCTAACTTGTATATTATGACGTAAAGCTGTTATACCTGTCATAGTACTTTTATCAGACATGGTAGGAAATAAGAAGTGGGATATTAATCCCTTATCTTTAGATCCATTATTCTGATTATGAAATAAACCTAATTTAGTTATCTCATGCTCACGACTAGACATAGCATCTAGTGGTTTGTCTTTACTATTACCTTTATTAGTAAGAGTATCTATATAGAAGTAATCAAATACTTGTTTAAAATATGAATTAGGATTAGTAAGTTTCTTACCCCAACTAGAAGTAGAGCTAAAACTGATCTTAAGTAAGTTTTCTAAATAATTATCTTTATTCTTTTTAAGCTTATAGAATTGATTAATAAAGTACTTATTAGCTGAATAAGAATAAATAGTTTTACCCTCTCCATTCTTAAATGAATTAGAGAAGTATACTTCAGATTGTAAACTCTCAGCTTTAGCTAACTTACGAATACCTGAATTATTAGTCAACGGGTTATTAGTTTCAAAACTATCATCTTTGTCTATAGTATCTTTAGAGAGATTATCTATAATAGTTTTGAATATACCATTAGCATTAGTAAACTGTTGATCAAAAGGAAGTCTATCAGAGTTCTTAATATACTCTAATGTTTCTACCTTAACATCAATACCCATCTTAGATAACCAATTCTTAATTCCTTCAAGATTAGTTTTATCTAAAGCTTTAATTTCTTCAACGAGTTGTTTACGTACTTCGGATATAATAACTAGGTTACCAGTTGTAGTCTCTTTAACAAGACTAGAGGTTTTAAGTTCATTTAACCACTTAGCTTGTATAAGCTTAATAACTGAATTCTGATCAGAGTCTATAATCTTAACTGTATAATCCTTACCTTTAGGTCCAGGGATAAGCATAGCTATCTTAAAGCCTGTATAGTGCTTAGTAGCCCATTGTACAAACTCATTTCTAACTTGCTCAGGTGCATTATCCAATTGTAACTTAACAGTTGCTATCCAGGGAAGATTAGTGCCCAATTCTTCTAATTTAGCACCTACATCTTCATATGATGCATCTAGTCCAGCAAGTTGTCCTGATAAATAATTTACTACTTCATCATATGGCATATAAGCTTCTAATCCTAAATAACTCTTCTTAGTAGAAGGTATAAAAGATAGAAACTGTTTTAAACGAGATGACATTCCTTCTTTAGAATCTATTTGAAATGTAGCCCCATCATCAAAGCTTGTCTTCTCATTATTGGATTCAAGATCTTCAATACCTAATGAATCACCAGTCTTAGTTTCCTTAATATTGAATTTAGTTAATCTAGCTTGTGATTGTAATCTAAATGCTCCATAATTACTAATAATCCTTTCAAACTCATTAGCCAATTTTCTAGCTTTAGTCTGAGCTACTTCAGTTTTAAAGTTCTCTGGATTATTATAATAGTTAGCATACTGTTGAAACTCTTCTTTAAGATCATCATATAACTTTGTAGTATTTTGTTCTCCTTTAGCTTTAAGTTCTTTTAAGATATAACTATTCATTATACCTAATACTTGAGCTTGCTTAGAAGCAGTGAATCCTTGTATAAGTGAAGACTTCTCAGTAATACTATTTAACTGCTTGGCAGTTAAGCTAGGAGGAAGATCACTTTCAAGATCTATATCATCTAAGTTTATATTACCTAATGTTGTAGGTTTATTACCAACCTTACTTTCTTTAATCCTTTCTACAGGTTTCTCAATTTCATTAATAGCTTCACTCTGTTTATTCTCTAAACCAAATGTAATAACTGGTTGTACAAAATAAGCATACTCACCTTCACCAAGTTTATGTTCTACTATATTGGTAGTAGTATGTTTCTTGATAAATTCTGTATAGGTAGTTTCTTCTCCTACAACATCTCCATCATTAGTAATGATAGCAACTTTATGAGAAGGTTTATCCATATGTTTTAAGAATATAGATACATGAGCTTTCTTAATATAATATAAGAATTCATCTTTATTCCAATAAGATGGAGCACCTACATCACGTAGATTATCTCCACCTGTACCATACTTAATACCATTACCTACTACATCTAAGAATAATTTATTATCTTTACCAGTATTAAGGTTTAAGTCTGCTTGAGTAAAATCATTGGTAGATACATATAGATTGAAGAATTGACGCAGACCATTAGTAGTTAGGATATCTATACCAGTTTTAGTATAAACTTTATCAGCTATCTTCTTATCTTGTTTAAAGAAGGTGTCTACTGCATTAGCAAGAGTGTTAGCAATATTATCAGTTACTAAAGTATTAAATACAGGTAGGGCAATAGTCTTGCCTGCTATAGGAGTAGGAGCTATCATATAAACCATACCAGCCTTAATATTCTTATTAAGAGGTTGATTTCCTGTAAGGGTAGTTTCAAGACCTGTCCAAAATTGATTATCCTTACCTATTACAAATTGTAATTTAGGATTATGTATAAGTTCAGAAGTAAGTTTGTCTTCACCTTTAATAGTCTTAGATAATCTACCAATAGTTTTATTAGTAATGGTAGTAGTCTTCTTACCTTTAGAGAATACTTCACCACGTAACTCTTTTAATAGAGCACGTTGTTTCTCAATATTATTATCAGGATTAGCTACATTAGTAGAGTTAATCCAGTCCATAGTATGTAGATAACCAATCGTCTTTCCATCCTTATTAGTAATCTTAATAGGAACTAAATTAGGATCATCTTTAAATTGATCATAAGATATAACACTCTTATCATCCTTTATAATATTAAAAGCTTTATCTATTTCTAGAGTTAACTCTTCTCCTGGTTGATAATAATTAGGAGATAGTAATAAAGGTTCTTGCATCTGAGAATTAAGCTCATCAGATACATCATTTAAACTTCTATAAGTAGTACCAGCATTCTTAGCTAACCTTTCTTCATAATTCTTAGAAAGATAAGCTATAGCATTAGCTGCAGGCACAATAAGATCACCTACAGTTACAATAGAACCTTGAGGAGATACTTCCTTACCATCTTCAGTGGTAAAAGTTAAAGACTCTTTAATATGTTCTTCAAGAGCATGTCTTTCTTTAACAGACATATCAGGAACTATACCATCTCCTACATTAAGTTTAACATCTTCTTTCTTATCTCTAGCTTCTTCAATAGGTTTCTTTTGCTCATTTAGAGCTTCTGTAGCTTCTTTATGAGTAATATTAATATCATTTAATATTTCTACTTTATCCTTTATATCAGGATTAATAGTTACTTCATTAATAGCTTCTTCTTTAGATTTATCTAAATCACTATGTTGAGTTTGAAGGTTTTTGAATACTTCATCATCTGGTTCAGGTTGATACTCTTCCTCCTGAGTCTCTTTAGGTTGATGGATATCTTTAATCTGTTGTTCAACTTCTTTATCTTTTTTAGATAATTCTTCTTGAACTTTAGGATCAGTTAATGCTTTATAGTCTTCTACAAATTGTTTTTCTCTAATTTGTAGTTTATCTATAGCATCAAATTTAACTAATGCTTCAGTTTGATCCATTGGAGATACCTCAGAGTTTTTAAGGTTCTCTTTATATAATTCTTTAGCTGTAGGTTCTGTTAATGAAGAATAAGGTATAGCTAAAGAAGTGTGTAATGATGGATTTTGTATAACATTATCCATAATAAGCTTATTAGCTTCTTTAGATAACTTATCTATACGTTGTCTAGAATTCTCTATAGATAGAGCTGCATAAGTAAGACGTTCTTTAATATTAGGATCTACTTGAGGAAATCTTTCATCTATAATGTTAGTAGCACGTTCTACATTTTTAGCTAGTTTAATTTTAGATTCTACAAACTCACCTACTGTATTCTTCATACGAGTAATTTCATTTGTACCTAACTCTGTTCCAAAAGTACTTTTAATATCTTCTGGGGACATACTCTTAAACTGTTCTAGTTCAGTATATAGATCTTGTAACTTACCAGTTTGTATTCTAGTAAGGGCATAATTAATCATAGCATCACTCTTGGTATTCTCATACTCAAAGTCATCATTCTCTTTAATAGCTTTAGCTTGAGCATCCATGATGTTACCATGTCTCATAGCTGATTGAATAAGAGTGTTGTAAGTTTCTTTAGTAGATAAAGAGTTAATATGATCTAATGCTATATCTTCTATTCCCTTATTTTGATCTACAAATCCTTGAGTACCTTGAGTTACCGCTGTAGTAACATTACCAAATAATCCACCTGATAATCCACCTATAATAAAATTATCCCAACCTTCTTGAGTACCATAAGCTTCTGATAATCCTTTAGCTAAGGATTCCATGAAGTCTGCTGAATTGGGATTATAGTATTTCTTTCTATAGAAATCATTAGTACCCTTAGTAATAGCATACTGTTGTTGCTCTTGTGTACCTTCTACAGCTAGGGGGGTAAGAACTTTTCTAGCCCCATAAGTCTTATCTAATATTTTATCAATACTGGATTGCTTAGCTAATGTATAGGCATCTAAACCTTCTCTTGAAAGATTAGATTCTATTGCTCCTAAAGAAGCTTTATCTGTTAGTTTATTACTAAATACTGACTTACCAAAAGTAATCCAGTTATCTAACATAATAGTAGGTATATTAAACATAAAAGAGTTATTACCAACCTTTTCTTTTAATTGTTTTATATAAGCCTTCTCACTATCTGTAAGTTCTCTCTGACCATGATTAGTCAGTTCATTAATCATATTCTGTTCAAACTCATTAGCATCAGATCTAGCATTAGCAGAACTCTCTGCTGTAGCTCCTACAAATGCTATAGTACCATTGCTCAGACCATCCTTAACTTTGTTAAGTTTATTAACTTGATCTATATATTTTAATTTATCTTGAGCATTCTCTATAGAGTTAAGCTTAGATAACATATCTCCAGTTTTACCTACTAATGCTGTCTTGGCTATAGCACTAGCTATCTTAGAATATACTCCTCCTGTAGCTATTGAACCTAATGAATAACCTATACCATCAAATACATCTCCAAAGAGTGTATTAGCATATTTAAGTTTATCAAGACCATGTGCTTCTTCTGATTCTCTAGTATCATATAAACCAAAAGCTTCTTTAACACCTTTATCTGCTGAGTCTAAAGTTTTACTAACTGGATTATCATAGAATGATGAAAACTTGCCATCTTTAATAGCCATGAAGGTTCCTACAAAAGGAGTTAATAATCCTTCAGTACCAGATGTTATAGCCCTACCTGCTAATCTTAATGTTCCATTAGCAGCTTTATCTAAATAAGATTGTTCAGCGCCACGTTGATATTGAAAGGGCTTAGACTTATCTCCTTCTTGTTGTTGAAAATATTGTTCAGTAAGAGGTTTATCATGTTTAGATTGACCAAACACATTCATTTCTTCTTTAGTAGAGTATCCAGGTTGTGATACACTACTCTTAAGATATTCAAAATTCTCTCCTGAGCTAACTCTTTTAGTAAATTTATCTAGTGGATCTTCTACTGGTAAGTTGCTCTTCTTAGGTTCCCCTTTATTATTTTCCATTAATCTGTGTTATCTTGTAATGCTTGTTGAATTATAGCATCGAACTCATCAGTCTTTGTAGCTCTATCAAAGTTCTTAGTATTATATGATGGTAATAGTGGAGTTATGTAAGCTTTGTCTAGTTCTTTATTAGCCTCATCTAATGCCATAGGTACAGGTGTACCGTTAGTATCTATTTTAACTACTCCAAATTCTATAATAGGTTTACCTTTAGCATCTTTCTTATTACTTTTAACATAAGATCCATAAATATTACCTGAAGGATCTACTTGGGCAGATACAAATTTATGTGCTCCATGATTACCCATACTACCATTTAACTTATTAAGTAGGGGGGAATCATCAGTCTTACCATTTTGTACATAATTATTTATAGCTTGAGTAAGATGTGTTGAAGCTTCATTAGCTTTATTAAAGTCTTTGTTATTAGTATTAATAACCATTACTCTAGGTTCTTTAGTCTCAGGATCTATAGTTTGAATATACATATCTCCTGCTTGGTAATTACTATTAGTTAAGCTCTTAGCAGGACCAATAATCTTAGCATGATTTAAGAAGTTAGCTTTAGCTACTTCTAAATCATCTGCTTGTAAAGGTTTACCATCTAAAGTCTTAATAGTACTAAATGATAACTGACCAGGATTGGTGATTACTCCATCTTTATTAACACTAGCTCCAAATGCATTAGATAGTGCTGATTGAGTACCTACATCAAAAGATGTAAAGTTCATTTGGAAATTATTAGCTGTCTTCATATATTCTGTAACAGCTTGTTTGTAATCATCAAACTTTCCAGTAGTTATTCCTAATCTTTGTCCTAATTTAACCATACTTTGATAAGCAGCAACTTTATCCTCAGCTGTAACAGGTTTAGTTTTAACTTGAACTGTTTTACCTGTAGGGTCTGTTACAAATGTTTGAGGAGGAATTTCAACCCCAGCTTTAGATCTTTGTAAAGGTGTAGTATGTACATTATAACCTTCTGGCAATCTATCTAGCGTATAATCTTTTCCACCAACTGTTACTACAGATTTATTATCTCCTACTTTAGTTTTAAGAGACAATTCTCCATTTTTAGACTCCCAGTGTTCTCCTAGTTTAGTATCAGTATTTTTAAGAACTGTATTAATACCAGAATCATTATTAGTAGGATTCTTAGGATCTGTTGGAATACCTTGAATACTCCAATTCATTTGTTTATTTAAATCAGCTTCTTCATCTTTCTTTTTAAGTTGATAAAGTTTCCAAGGATCAGCAACTTTCATGTAATTCTCTTTCAGTTTTTGATACTGAGCACCATAGGCTATACCAGATAATATATTACCAAAAGGAGTAGCTTCATTAGGAATTATATTTCCTTCTTTATCAATACCTTTAGCAAAATTACTCCAACCTTCTTGTCCTCTAAATAACCCTTCTTGTTCTAGTGAAGATTTAAGTTTAGAATCTCCAGCAGCTCTTGCAGCTAGGGCATTCATAATTTTATTATAATCTTTATGTTCTATCTCACCACTTCTAAATGCTTCAGTTACTTGATTAAGATTAGTATATTTTTTTAAGCTTTCCACTCCTGTATCAGCAGCTACATCTTTTAGAGCTTTAGATGCCCATTCATTAGGGTCTACATAATTAGCTACGCCTTTACCCTTAAAATAATTAAATGTAGTTCCATCTTTAGTAGTGCCCTCAAATGAAGTTTTAGCATCATCTAAATGTTTTCTAAGCTCATCTTGAGACCAACCTAGATCTTTAGCTTTATCTAATATATTCTTTTCATAAGCTTTATAGGCATCATAATTAGCTTGAATATTACCAATATCTCCAGTAGCACTAAATCTATTAGATAATTCTCTTTTCTTTTTAATCCATTCAGCATTTACTGATGGACTAGAAAAATCTTTACTAGCAAATTCACTAATAACAGCATCTATTTCACTTTTAGCTTTCTTAGAATATTCTAAATCAGAAGGTAATTGCTGCCATTGCTTACCAGCAATCTCTAATCTATCTGCCTCTGCTTTATCCTGTTTATCTTGTTTATGTAAGCCTGCCTTATAGATTGCATCTAAAGGAAGTGGGACATAGCTGGAGATTGGTTGATTCCAATCAACTTGGGTATACCTGTTTGTACTCATTGTACTAATATAACTAATTTGGTTTTAGACTTTCTTATTTTCTCTTTGTGTTCTTCAGTTAATTTTCTACCTTTATTAATCAAAGAGATTTTTAATCTTGTTGTAGGAGTATGAATTCTCCCAGATGAAGATTTTCTAAGCTTTTCCTTAGTTTCATTACTTGTTACTCTACCAAGAGAACACTTTTTTCCCTTCATAGCCTTACTCATAGCCTCTCTTGCTTCTTTGGTATGTTTTCTACCTTTTAAAGAATTGGATATTTTTTCTCTTTCTTTTGGATTTTCCATTCTCTTCTTTCCAGCTAGTGACATATTTCTACTTTTCTCTTCTGTTATTATCCAACCTAAAGCCCCTTCTCCACCATTAGTTAAATTATAACTAGTATTAGATTCCTTTGGGGAATATAATCTAATATAATGTTTCTCTAAATCATTTAATAGTTCTTTAGTAAAATCTCCCTCTATAATAATACCTTTTATAAAAGAATCTCTACCATATTTCTTTATAGCTTTCTTTATTAAGAGACCGCTTCCACAGTAATATGGATCATTCCCTGAATATTGTCCTATATAACATTTGTTATTAACGAGATTGATTATCTTATAAATATAACTCATATACAAATGTACATACTATTTTTTGAATTTCCAACTATTTGTATTTTTATCGTATGAATAATTTGAAAACATGTCTTTCATCTGTTGTAAAGAAAGATTGTCCATTTCAGTCGATTTAAAGTCTCTTCCCCCTTGTGCAACGTTAGTTCCTACCGAACCTAAGGTCTTATAATAGTTAGTAAGAGCTTGACCCTTATTCTGAGCGTTAATCTGATCAGTCATATACTTGTTTTGTATATTAAACTGTTGACCCTGATTCATAATCTGAGCATTTTGATTAGCATATTCACGTCTAATCTTATCTTTATTAAGTGAACTAAATCCAGCAAGTTGAACCCTATTAGTTAAATAGTTTCCAGCATTACCACCACTTCTATCAGCTAGGTCATAAGCTGCTGCTTTAGAAGCCTGATCTGCATCACGTAAAGATGCTGTAGGATCTAATTGTTGTGGGTTATATGTATAGTTCTCTTGCTTATCATACTTCTTACCTTGATCAGATAAATAAGCTAATTGACCCATGCTATTAGCACCAGTCATGCCTGCATTATACAATGCATCTTTCCAATTGAAATCTCCACCATTAGGATACTTCTGCACTCCACCATTAGCTTTTTGATATTGAGCTATAAATTGAGCAGTAGTCATATTAGTAGGTTGTTGTACATATTGACCTTGAGTACTTAATGGTCTACCATAAGGATCTATTGGAGTAGTACTTCCTGTTTGCATTCCTAAATTAGGACTCATTAAACTTAGTTGGGGTCTAGTAACATTAGAGTCTGAGAAATTACCCTGGGTAATAGATGGTCTATTAAAGCCCATTTGTTCCTCAGTAGTTAGTCTTCTACCTCTAGCATCAATAGGAAAACCTTTAGTATCAGTACCCGCAAAATTAGAATCAGGGATCATACCCTGATTATACATAGGTTGTTTAGGTACGTTAAATCCGCCATCTGGATACATTGGCATATATTTCAGGTGGTGATAAGGATTATCTAAAGGTTGATATCCACCATTAGCATGCTTAGTGCTATCTAAATCTATTCCTATCTTTTTAGCATAGTTAAGGACTTTGGATTGTTTTAATTCTTCTTGTGCTTTAAATAAAGCATCTGATGCCTTTGATTTAGCACTCTTCATAAGTATTGCACTTAACTTAGAAGTTTTACTAGATTTAGTATCTTCTAAGATCTTATCCTCTTTATTAGTATTATTAACCTTATTTAGAAAAGCAAATGTCTTTTTACCTAATTTTAATCTATCAGAGAATATACGTTCTCCTGGTTGTAAGTCTGTTTTAATTCCTCCAGAATTATGGGAAGGACCTGAGAACTGTGTAAAAGTTCCATCTGGTGCAATACTATTTTCTTCTTTTTCCACTTCACCTGAAATCTGTCCATTACCACCATTGGTATATTGAACACCCCCATTACCAAATTGCTGTTTATTATCATATGGAACAAACTCATATTCTGGGTTGTTCATATAGTCTTTATATTTATCCATTTTTGAATTTCCATTTAAAACCACCAGCAGTTAAGTGATTTGGTTTATTATTACAAACTTTACCAATATGATCAGAATAAAGATTATTTAATCTTCCTGCTTCCGATAAACTTTTATATTCAGCTAATATATTATTATTAATATCTAATTTTAAAACACCTTTATTTCTAGTTGAATTAGCAATCTTTTCTCTTGTTTCATTAGACCAAGTTTTACCAAAGTTAGGATTTAAAGAACCTTTTCTTTTACCCTTAACAGATTTACTAATATTTTCACATTGTTCCTTAGTTCTCTTTTGACCTAAACTACTACCTGCAACAGGTGCAATATTATATCCTAAAGATCTATTTAATACTCCTAAACTATTTGTCCAATACTGCTCCATAGAAACACAATATTCTGGCAAGTGGTATTCTAATACTTCATAAACAAAATTATCCTTACCATATTTATTATATGATCTTTGAAGATAGGAGTTTTTATGAATTCCTCTTTTAAGTTCATTTCTATGATTACATAGTCTTTGAGTTATATTAGAAGAGCAACTTCCAACATAAATCTTTCCATTCACTAAATTAGTAATAGTATATACTCCTGACTTCATTATTTTCTTTTTCTAAAATAACCACCTAATTCAGGGGCATGAATGACTCCACTGTTAAAAGAACCACCATTTGCATAATTATCCCAATTATCAATTACTGATTTTGAATTATTAGGATAATACCAATCAAATTTCTTTCTAAACTCTTGATCTTGTTGTACTAATCCTTTTTTTAAATCAAGATTTTTAGAGTATTTTCTAGCTGCTTCTTGAGCTTGCATAACTGCTTTATCACTCTTAGTCATTTCATCTATATAAGCTTTTAATTTTGGTATAGCTTGAGAAATCTTATTATTATTAGCTATATCATTAGATATGTTAGCTGCTCTAGACATCATTCCTGGTAATATAGCTTCTGAAGGATTAACTCCTGAGTCTACATAACTACCTGATTTATTAGGCATTATAAAATTCATATTATTAGATTCTTTAGGTCTAAATGCTTGACCTTGAGGAGATTGATATAAAGAATTAACTCTATTCCAATCAGTATCAGACAAACTATCTCTTAAAGAACCTTCATTAATAGAACCATCCATTAAACCCTTAACATGGTTAACTATTTCATCATTAGACAGTTTCATACCAATAGGTCTAATAGTTCTTTTATACTGTCCTCCATCTGGAAACATATTCATACCACCTAAAGGAAACTTACCTTGTCCAACTAGTTGGGGATTGTTAGGATCATTAGGATTATAATAATTAGGACCCCCAGTAGACTGAAACTGAACTCCTGGTTGATTAGGTTGTACATTAGGATTTTGAGCTACATAATTACCATCCATAGCCATACCAGTCATCTTGTCTATACTTAAAGATTGACCACTACCTGAGATAGAATTCCCATTAGCATCTTTCTTAGTCTTACCAGTAATACCTGCTAAACCTTGACCTGCCCACATTTCACCAATCTTAGAACCCATTTGTGCAAAGGGTGCTGCTTGATTATAATTAGCTTGCTGAGCATCACTCATACCAGTAGACTCTTGATCATGTTTAACTATGCCAGTCTTAGTACCCATTTTAGCAAGAGGAGACATAGCATCAAATGATTCTTTATAAGCTTCATTCTTACCTAACTCTCTACCAAAGCCAGTATCATTATACTGATTCTGTTTAATAATATTAGCCCCTAAACCACCAGTAGTTGTAGTTAATGCATTATCTGCTAGATAAAGTCCTAAGTCTTTAGTTTTATCAAGAAACCCTCCCATAGGATATTTAGGTAACTTCTTCTTTTTAAATGATTTAGCCATTTATAGTATATTATTTATAATTGAAAGTATCTCTTTTTCTTTTTTCCTTTTTTCTCTTCTCTTCTTTTTATCTTCTTCCACTAATTCTCTTTCTTTGCGTTGAATTTTTGTAAGTTCAAAAGTATCTTCTAATTCCTTATTATTTCTTAATTGCTTAGAGTCATGTCCAAATTTAATATAAACATTATATACAGGTCTATATTTAATTATAAGATGCTTTTCAAGATTATCTAAATCTATTAATTCCGGAACTTCCATATATCTTAAAGAGTCAAACTCTTTTATTTTCTCTGCAATATGTTGAAAAAGCCTAGAAAACATGTTTATACTTTGCCCTATATATACTATTTCTTCCCCTTTATATAAAAAATATATACACCTAATTCTCTTTACCTCTATTTTGGGAAGGAGAGAAGGATCATAATTCTCGTAATTCATTATAATAGATTTTGTTATCCCTATATAGTAATATACGCTTTTTTCTTGTTATATCCAAATCAAACTTATAACAATAACTGTTATAGTTATCTAGGTGAAATACGGTATTCAGTTTTGAGATTATGGGCTATAAACCTTCTATTATTTAAATTGTCATACTTAAGATCTAAAACCATATATTTATCTCTGATCCTTTCTCCAAAGTCAAGTTTAGTTAAAACCGCAGGGTTAAAGATGGTAGAAGTAGAAGGTGTTAAAATATCATAATTAACCTTATTACGAGGCACATAAGTTGCCCAAGTCTGTTCTCTCTTTTTAACATTAGTATCTACAACTAGAGTAGTCCAATCTGAATTTTGATATTCATTATATACTCTTATAGAATTAAATGTATCATTTAAGATATTAATGTTATCTGAGTAGGTATTTGATATATTAGAATTAGTAGTAACCAAGTCATCAATCCAACTAATATTATCATTAATACTTTCTGTTTGCCATTGTAAATTATCAAATACCTTGGTATAAGAAGGATTAGGATTAATGATAGTTTTAATTTGTGAAGGATATATAGTGCTATAGAACGTACTATAATTCCCAAAGTTATGTAACCATATACTAAGAGGCACACTAGTATTATCTCTTAATGGATCTATGCTAAATAAGTATCTATTGTTATTCAAATAGAGATTAGGTACAAATGAATATAATCCAGAGAACTTATTAATAGCCTCAGAATATGCTAATGTGTAATTCTCTGTAGTAGTAGGTACTACTGAAGTAGGATCTACTGGATCAGGAATAACATCTTTACCATTTATGAAAGTATATAAGAACTCATTATTAAAATAATCAAATGTAGAGTGTACACCTTTATAGATGATAGGATTATCATAGATTAATAAATCAGGATGACATCTCTTTATAACAAAGTTACGTTGCCCTAGACTATCAGATATTGGTGCTAATGATTCTCCATTGAATATATATAAGCGTTTAGATCTAATATCTAACCAAGTCATATTATTCTGTGACTTAGATACTGACCATTGATGCTTAGTGCCTACATCTAATGATATATAATCATGTCTTTCTACAGTAGAACCTTTACCTAAAGTAACAGGTAATCCATTAGTTCCTGTAATAGCAGTTATAGGATTAATATACAAGAAGCCTAATCCTCTTTCCTGGATAAAATATAGCTTTTGTTTAAGGGCCATTACACAATTAATAGGACCATAATTACCTTCTACATCATAGAAATTATTAGCTTTATAAGCTTGCCATGAATCTTGTAACTCGTTATTAGTTTTTACTTCTGAATAAAATATTCTATTCACCCATGTATCAGTAGTGACAAAGTTAACTGGTTTAGGGAAGTAAGTTATTTCATTTCTTTCATTAGTATGATACCTTTCACATAAATCAGCATCTTCAGTAGCATAAGTATTCACATTTAGTTGTGTGTTAATATGATCTCCATAACGTACTTCCATATTATTATATGTAGTACAAGGGAAGAAGTATGTTACTGATACTTGATAAATTCCTGAAGATACTGAAGGTCCTCCAAGACTTCCAACCTCACCAGCAATACCTGTAGCAGGGAACTGTGGGTAATAATTATATATTACAGGACTAGCACCTTCAGATTTAATAGCTTTTTGATGATCCCAATAACATTGATATACATCACCACCATATACTAATTGAGTTAATATAGGATTATTAGGTAATGTTTTATTATCTCTTTTAATAGGGATATATGAACCACAAGATATATACTCAGATAATGATCTGGCATTATAATCTGGACCTCCATATTGATTAGGTCTAGGTCTATAATATAGAGCTGTAATTTTATTGTTAGCTGCCATTACACATCCATAAGGAGCACTATCCTCATAATATCCCGCAGTATTTAGATCACATACAAGTGTTCTAGCGCCATAACATGTCTTATCGTTAGCTCCAAAATTACCTATCGGAGTATTGGCTAATGGATTATTAGTAGCATAAGCTCTACCCCAGTTATTATAAGTAACACCTGAGGCTAAAGGGCTACTAGAGTTGTTTAATAATACAAACTCTGTACCAGTTAATGTTCTAATATAATTAGCATCACTAATGGCATTTCCTGTAGTTGTACCTACATAGACAGTATTGTCTTCATACATGTGAAGGTAATATGGTTGTTCACCAGTATCAAATCCTGTTTGTTGATTAGCACCACCATCTAAGTTACCTGCTCCTGGAGTTACATGATTACACCAGTAAGGACCTGCAGTTACACCAGTAACATGATTATTAGTTAACCAATCATTATTATTACTAACACCACCAAAAGTATCAGACTTAATAAATCCTTGTCCTACAGTACCCCTATAATTTCTAGGAGCTAATTTAGAACGTAGGAATAATCTGTCACCTGATGAATAAGATAATCCACCATTTAATTCTATATCAAAGCTATCA
>JADMIO011485914.1_pt1 | contig 19014 bp, 4 predicted proteins | sample 8958161 | NCBI WGS metagenome assembly JADMIO01 (sample SAMN16585339, study PRJNA669376) | soil metagenome | isolation source: Crop rotation soil | place: USA: Cullars Rotation, Alabama | collected 2011
ACAGCTGGCGGCAAGACTACGTCAAGAAGGCGTGGCTGCCAGTGGAGCAAGACAAACAACAAGTGATGGAGAAAATGTCGCGGAGGCGCAGATGGGCGACTAACAGGGGAAAACGTTGTTGCTAGTTGGTTTGTTGCTGACTGTATTTTTTTGTTGTTCTTGTTGTTTCTTTTCGGCTTCCAAACCGGTTTGTTTGACTCTTTTACTTTTCTTTTCTTTTTACAGTGAAGGTGCACATGTTTTTTTTTACATGTCCAACGTCACCGAATCGGAAGCCGGTACTTCCGCGTTTGTTGTTGTTGTTGTTGTTGTTGTTTTTTGCCATAGACATTCCCTCATCAGATATTTCGATGCAACGAGCGAAAAAAAAGAAGATAGAAGCCACATGTGGTGGATGAAAACGTATCAACCTCTTTGTTAGTGCAGTTTTTTTCTTACCGTTGCCGAAACGGCAGCAGCGTGCAATTGCATCGTTTGCTGGGCAAGGGCGAGAACGCGTGACCGGTATAGCAGTAGACGAGTTGTTTTTTGAACTGCATATAAGTTTCAATATTGCTTTTCTTAAGCTGCATCCTCCTTCTTCTGTTTCGGGCACACTAAGTGGCTTAGTGAAGAAAACCGCTGTTGTTAGTAATGAAATTTTTGAGAATGGCTTGGCGCTTCTTTTTCATGCGCACCCGGGGCGGTGGGGTCGCAATTGGGAAACGACAGGCGCCTTTCTGTCGATGTTTGTTCGAATGGCGCCTCTGCTCCATCAGTTAGTACTGTGGAGTTATACTACTCATCGGTCAGTACTGTGGGCCAACAAAAGCTTCTTTTGTGGAGTACCGACAGCAAAGAAGCAAAAGGTATTTTTTTCCACCACCTTGCATTCAGGAACGACGTACTCTTTGATTGGTGGACCTGTTTGCCTGGCATGCTTTTCTCTTTCTTGTTTGTCGCGTTTCTGTCCGTTCTGCATACACATCTTCTCTTTTTTATATTGTTTGTAGTCTTTTGAACCGCCGTAGAGCGGCAGTGTAACGGAAAGGAAATGAAACTGCTGAAAAAGCTACTAATATGTTTACTCCTGTTCCTCGTATCGCTGCCGGACTCCTCCGCTGCCGAAAGAACGGCTGATAGTTTTGCCGTATGCGTGCGCGACCACTTCGTGCCGAAAGCACTGCAGCCTACTTCGTGGGGATTAACTGACATACCATGCTCTGGCAATTCACCGTGGTACGGTGTTGTTTGCGATGTCGATACCGTACGTTCGATTTCCTTCGCCAATGGATCTGCCACGCTTGCTGACTTCGTTGTGGCGGAAGCTGTGTGCGTACCTCCAGGAGCAGCTGTTGTGCAAATCAAAGGATTCAGCAGCGTCCGGCTTTCAGACGTGTCGTTGGGAAATGCGACGCTGGAAATAACCGTCGACATTGGAGGCGACGTGGAGCTGTCGAATGTCGCAGTGTTTAACCTGACGGTCATCGGCTGTCGTACATCCAGAATCCATTCGGTGCACATCCTCGGTCGTTTTTCGCTGCTTTGTGATGAGGTAGCCGTACACGGCATCTATTGTCCTGTTAATTACGTGGGTGACGTTAGTGTGACGATTAGATCGCTGTCTGGCTTGGCGAATATAACCAACATTGAGCTGCCTGTTACTATTGGATCTGCCACTGTGCGCATCGAGGTCAACGATACGCGCGTCCTCGATAGCTCTTACGACGTGGGATTTCCACCCGTGGAGGTCCGTACGATTGACTGTGGTATTTGGACATCGTCTAACAGCGTAATCCAAACGATCATTGAAATCGTCCTTCTCAGTGCGAGTGGCGACGTCTTTGTGGACGGTGTGCACACCGATGCCCCACTGAGATCGGGTGCCACGAGTATCGTCATCCGTGGAAACAAAACGGTTCGCGTAAGCCATGTCGTGCTGGTTGGTGATAGTCAAATAACTTTCTTTGCGGATTTGAAAGCAACGCAATCGGTGGCGTTGGAGAATGTTTTCATAAACGGCTGGTTCGGCACCACTGTCACGGTGCGCACTGCAGCCGACAACGTCGCTATATGGGATGTGACTGCAGGCAGCAATTACGGTTTGCACATCACGTGGTTGGCTGTGGGCAATTACACTACAGTCACTCGTGTCAACTTGGACGCTTTAGGGTCCGACCAAAACTGGTTGTTGGCGGCTACTAGATCCATCGCTCTTCGCTCATTTCGCATGCTACCGCGCCACGATGGTGCCACAGTGATCACGTTCGTCGGGGCGGAGGACGGCGCAGCATTGTCGGACTATGCTGGGGTCGAAAGAGACGCCGTTACTTTCGTTGTGGACGTACATTCTTCCTTTCGGGCGACCCGTGTGTTCGCCCCGACGATGGGCTTTCGGTTTGGCGAAAGTGTCACGATCAAATCCATTGCAGACGCCGAGTGTCCCGGCACGCTAACCGTGGAAGACACGCTGTCTGCGCTTTGTTTCTCGAACGATCAGAGGTGTTCATACGGTGACAACGGCATCGAAACAGCAGTTGTGTTATTTGTCAACTCATCAGCTCGTACCTTGAACCTGAGAAATTGGCGTCGTAGCCTGACCGCCATCGATGTCTACGCCGCGTTGCCGCTGTTGTTAATCGAGTTGTGTACGATGAACAGCGTCTACTTCGCGTATGATACGTTGACGGCACCGACGATGGCAGCGGCTGCGGCCGATGCGCCACTGGTAATTCGGTACAGCGAGCGTTTGCAGTCAGTTAGCATCGATTGTTCTACGAACGTAGGCGGTGCTGTGTATGCCGTTCACACGCCATTCTTGGAATCGATAGCCGTCGTCGGAACGACATTGGATGCGTTGTCCATTTGCGATGCAGCAAATCTGAAAACGCTGGTGGTCAATCCTCGCAACCTTCGGCTGATCACGGTCATCGGCAGTGATCGATCGTGCCAAAACGCGGCGGCACTTTCAAAGACGAACCAACTTTGGGCAGCAGGGGTGCCGGCGCTAGCATCGATGGCCTTCGACGACGGAATTAGCCCGTGCGGCGCGTCCGCTTCTTCGGTAACATTCATCAGCGTGAACGCGTCGTCTCTCTCTTTCCTTACTACGCTAGAGCTGATTGTCTCCGTGGAACGAGTGCTGCTCGCCAACCTGACCGCATTGGTGACTATACGCGCTCGCAACATCACTGCGAACGTCGTTCAAGGCGATGGAAGTGCGTGCTTTGCCGCGGATGCAGTTGGGACGGTGCTACTGGGGAAAGAACAGCAAGAAGCACTGTCGGTCACACCAACGTATCTGCGCATCGCATGTGGTGTTCCTTCGCTTTCGCTGGTGACCATTGGTTATTCTCGGCAATTGCATTCCCTCGCGCTGGCAAGTATTCCAGTCTTATCAATGTTGACGTTGTCAAGTTGTTCTTTCGCGCTACAACGGGTGGTGCTGTTGGCCCTCACGCAGCTCACTACTGTCTCCCTCACGGGGGCGAATCTAACCGAGCTTCTTGCCACGAGTAGCAGCATGTGCGGTATATCCCATGAGCAGGTTCTCGTTGGTCGATACGGCGGCTTGATCGGCGGCTCTCCGCTTCTCCGTTCGTTGGCGTTGAACGACGGTGGTACCGTACGCTTGCTCCTCATCGATCGTTTGCCGGGTCTCGCTATCCTCTCGTTAAACAATATCAGCATTGTTAGCATCGGTGTGGCCACTCTCCCGTTGTTGCGCGCCCTACCGGCGCAAATGTGTGGCGGTCGCGGTTCGTTTGCCCAGCTGCTTGTGGCATTTGGGTACGTATTGCCGGCCGGCACGTCGGTTGTCGCGGTCGGACGGGTTAACATCACGCAGCTTTTCCTTGCTAGAAACCGACTTCGGCGGTTGGTGCTTGCAACGATCGGTGCGGTAACGCTGTACCAACACCGCATGGACGACGTGAGCATCATACAGGACGTGGTGGACTTGCCATCGTTGGCAGTGCTGGACGCATCCAACAATGCGAATCTGCAGCAGTTCTTCGCCGAGTCGGCACAGCTACAGCAAGTAGAGCTCTCGTCGACCGGCATCACGTTCCTGGCTGCCTCGGGATGGAGGATACCCTCCGCATCGCTGCTGCAGGGTTCTGCGGACGGTGCTGGGGATCGCCCCTCGTTTGTTCAATCGCCATCCACCCTCAATCTGTACCAGAATATTCGACGGGACGACTTGGGACAACTCGCCGGCGGCGCGGTGATGTCGTCGTGTCCGGCGCTAGTGCACCTCGTCTCTGTCGTCGCTCTCCGCATTGTTACTTTGGCGCATTTGCCGCATCTGCGCAGCGTTAATCTGTTGTCGGCCGAAAATGCTTCGTTTGTTGACTTACCCGCGCTACACGACATTCGCGTAAACTGCAGATTCCAGACCATAGTCGTTCGCAACGCTGATTTTCGGAACTCTCAGTGCACCGAAGTGAAGTCGCCTACATTGTGCATCACCGACGGCGGCACGGTTCCGTGCACCCCAAAATTCAGCGAATGCAGTTGGCTGCATAACACAAGCGAATCCTTCTCCACCTGCTCGAACCGATGCAACTCGGACGTGACGCCGGATATGTGTCGGTCGGAAGCGGCGTGCTTGGATGAGGACTGTTGCTGCCTGCGATGGTGGGACAGTGAGTTGAATGCCTTGGCTTCGCTCCTTACTCGTAAGAGCCGTAGCTTCACATCGACAGTCTACGCACCCATAGCAACCGACAAGCTTGGTCTTACAACTACCCAATCACCGTCGGTACTTCTCAGCACAACAAATTCTGCGTCGCAATCACGCAGTAACTCCGTCACCGCTTCCGGCACGATCACCCATGCGAGAAACGTGTTCGTGGTGGCCAACAACAGCAGCAGTTCTAGTGCGCCAGCCAAACTGCGCCGACGCAAAGGGAGTACGTCGATGTCCGTTGCACCAAGAACGTTCGATAGTACTAAAGTAGCCGATACAATACGCACAATAGCGCAGTACGCGCTCGAAGCCGCTGCGCTGCTTGGTCGGCTGTCGATGTTAGCGTTCTTAGTACCGCGTCTCGGTTTGATCACGTCGTGCCCCGCAAAGCCCTTCGATGACGGCGAGATCGGTGCGTACGGTCGGTTGTTGGGTGCGTACTCGAGTAAACTACATGCTTCGTCGCGCTCGGCACTGGCAGCGTGTCTTCTCATCGTTGCACTCAATGTGCTTCAGTGGGTTGTCTCCAGGGCACTGCGTGCCGCTAGATGGGGCACCGCGCCTTTCGAGTATTTTACGTTGCGAGCACTGACGATTTTGACCTTACGATACGCTCAAAGTATCCTCGCCAACGCGGTTGTTTCGATGACGCTTCCCAGCATGGATGACAAGGCTGTCGGCTTGGCCGCTATCGGCGCAGTAACCGCCGCTGCACTGTGTGGTGTCTACTGCGCCACCCGTGGTTTCCCCTCCGTACTACAGGAGCGCCAGTACTGGCACCCAAATGCTTTCGTGGTTCGGTGGGTCGTGGGCTGCGAAAGCGCCCACACCTATGAGCCCATCGATTATGAGCGCCGTAGCATCTTGCAACGGCATTACCGCAGCCTTGCGTTGTACGAACATTACCGGCGCCCTGTGTGTTGGTTCTTTGTCGCAGAACTGTTCATGGTTTACGTCGCCGGTGTTGCGTCTGGGTTGAACGCGAGGTTATGTCGCCTGTCGTCGTGGTGTGTGATCACTGGGCAAGGCGTGTACGCTGTGGCATTGTTGACCGTACGGCCGTTTCGCGGTCGTCATCACGCTGTGTTGTTGACTCTCATTTCGTGGGTCTTGCTCCTCTTGTACGTGAGTCGGCTACTGATGGGACGTAACGAAATCATTCAAGCTGGTGCGTACTGTGCATTTCTTGTTGCGACCGTGATCAACAGCGCAGTGGAGCTGTGGAAGCAATTTGCGAGCTCCGCCGCGCTGCAAGACCGTTGTTCGATATCAACCAACGCTATGATCGATCAATTATGGGACGGCAGCGAGATTACTACTGTTGCTTCCTCCTCCATCAGCACAGAGGAATCGTCTGAGAAACCATCCGCGTTATTATCGTTCGCATCGTCGAAAATCGTCGATCACCAGGCCCATTCTCCGTCTTTCTGCTGCGGAAAGAAAGAAGATATTCTCTCGTTGCAGAACGGACATTGATTGTTGCGCACTGGTAGATTTCGAGGCACGAAATACATAAATAGCCATAGCCGACGGGAAGTAGCAGTGCAGTCCCACAGGACATGGCGATCTCATTGCCAGAGATTCACGTTGATCGCATCGCTGTTTACGGATCGACCCTCGGTTCAGCGATATTCCAAGCCGTTCTACGCGGAGATGGCGTACCTTACAGAATTTCAAGGTACTGAATATGTCCATGCAACCGCAGTTATAACACTTTTTCTAACGCCCCGATTTATTATCGTTTCGAACGGCGTCTGCCTTAGTTACGAGTAGTCTCGTGCCTTGCGTGTCAGCTCGTTGGTGTTCGTGCGATCTCCCTCGAGATCACGCAAGCCGACAGTACCAATATCTACTCAACACCATCACCGCAGATGTGGCCAGGGGTAATAACGTTAATTAACTGCGGAGCGGAACACCTTATTATCTCAAGATCCAACGGACTACGCAGTGTCGCGTTCAGTACAGTAAAATACGTAACGCTTCAAGACTGCGCACTAGGGAACACATCCGGCGGAGTGGTGCATTTGCGTCCCTTCTAGGGCGATGGCAACTTTTCTCACCAACAGCCTGACGGCTGCGAGGCAGAAACTGTCCACAAGAGAAAATGCGTTGCCTTCGCACAATGTTGTCGGCCAAACAGGAGTCTCGCAGTGTGGCCAACTGACGGATCCTCCCTTCTAGTTTTCAAAAAGCGTTCGGGTTTCTAAACCATCAGACAAGCAGCAAAGATCTTTTCTTTGTTTTTTTGGATTTTTTTGAACAGAGCGGGAAGGGATATCGTTTTTGAAAGTTTGGTTGATGAGCAGCGTCAGGTTTTTTTCCCTCACTGACAGTGCTCACCTCACTTTTTTTCCCATTCACATTTGAGACTTTGTTAGCACCAAGCGTTATATATTTCTTTGGCTTCAGCTATGGAAAACAACATATCCATTTCGATCTCCTTTTACCGCAGCCTCAAGGCAGGAACTGTTCGCAAGGGACGGGAAAACGGTAGTTTTTCTAGCTTTTAATAACCATGAAGCCTGTTCGCTATTAGATGATTCCATTGGTATTTCAGGTTTCCACCCCACCCAACATACAAGTACCCTTTGTTGTCCCTACGTCCTATCCTTTGTCGTTCGTTCGGCAATCCCCTCACTGCGCGAGAAATGCTGATCTTTGTTTCGCCTTGTTGTAGGATAGTCGACAGAGTTTCTTCAAGTATTCAGGGCACCACATAGAAGTTAAAAGCGAGCGCCGCAATCATAATGACTAGACCCGTCACCGGAATCGATGTCGTCGTTTCACTCTGCGTCGCCGTTCTCCTTGTCAGTGCCCCTTGCGATGCTCTGTCGTACAGCGCGCAGTTGTACCCCTCGCCGGCGGTTGGTTACTTCAACGGGCTCCACTTCCGCGTGAAGCTCACCGTCCTCGACGCGGCGAATAATAACCCCAAAGCATACTTCAACATGTCAAGAAACCAGGGCCAGCTCATCTTGATTCCTTTTGGTGCAAGGTGCAACGGAACACGCGAAACGCTCAGTGCCACAAAACTGACTGGCCGCAAGGCCAACAGTAAAATACTGTCCGTCGCCAATCAGTTCAATTCGAGGGCCAACAATACCGTCGGTGTGGCTTCACCGTTCGCAACGGAGGTTTATGCAACGCTTGTTGCACCAAACGAGCCGTTTAGAATTTGTTTTCACGTGAACAGCAGTGCTGGCCATCGCTTCGGTGGGTGGGTGGCACCGACTTCTGGCGACATCGGCGTAAAGAACGTGACGCAACCTCCGATTTGGTGGGAAGAGCGTAGCGCATTCCCTGCCTTCTCAGGCTCATGGTCTTTTTTGGCCATTCGCTCCCGGAAGTTCGTGCTGAATTACCGGCCCTACGGCTGGGGCGACGTTCTTAAGCTCGTGCCGAAAGGTTCGCTGTGCGTCACCGACAGCCCCGGTTCGAAATACGCGCCCTTCGCCCTCACCATGCCGTACAAAGTAGACGCGACGATGCTGTCGGATCAGAAGGCCTCCGCCAATTCGCAGTCCAACGTATTGTCTGTCGTCGAAGGCGCACTAAACCCTGCGTGGAACTCCAACCGCAACTTCACCAATCGGCTTTTCGCCCCGTTGCAGTACCCTTCCATCACCGTCGCGACGGCACAATACGACGTGTGCTATTCCGCAAGATTCTATCGGCTGAAATGGTGGGTGGGCGGGAAAGGCAAAGGCTCGCCGATGTGGGTGAAGCTGTTCAGCGACGCAAGGAAGTTGCCGAGCATACCCGTTGTAAAGGCGCCGGTCATCACGCACACGGCAAACGATACGCGAGAGAACACATATGGCGTGATGAAGCTTCAAGGCACGCAGGCCGCGATGTCGTGGGGGAGGGGCGACATGGTAAAGTCCGTTGCCGCATCGGCATCGTTAGGTTGCTTATCGCCGAAATTCACACAAAGTCGTCGTCTTGGCGACGATCCGCGAGTTCTGCTGAAGCCATACACCGCATTCGCCACGCATTTGAACACGTCGTATGCATTCGTCCGCATGCCTCCGTTTTGGTTCGCAACGCAATACAACTGGTGCTACTATTTGGGTGTCAAGCGCTCTTGGGTGGTGATGACCAGTCTACAAACGTCCTCGACCGCGTTTCAGCCCACTGTTACAGAGCCAACGAACTACACCTTTTCTGTGAACGACACACGCGCGGGCACTTATGGGTACATCCGATTGCGGTCCAAGATCAACGACCTTAGTGCGTTGCCGGTGGACTGGCGCGCTCCCGAAAAGAGCCCTGGGGTGCAGCTCAAAATTGTTCAGGGCAGGGAGACGGACGAAGGCTGCTGGGACGACCATTTCGGGGACCTTTTCTTCGCCGACCTTGGAGAGGCCGAGCCGAAGGAACTGTCCATCAGCGGTTTGGGTCGCATCAGCGACCGAACGCGGCTGAGCGAAGTGGCCGCGTTCCTCACATTTCCGCCCGTGTTCCGTGAGGGATACCGGGTGTGTGCCAAGACCAGCGCGAACAATTGGGAATGGATCTCCCCCAAATTCTTCTTTTCGACAACAGCCCCTTCGTACCGTCTCATCGCCTCCGATCGAAGGGCTGGAACCACGGCGGCCATCGCAGTTGTGTCCAGCCAGCCGACGCTCAATGCAGGCATGGATGTCTTGAAGTTCGTTTTGAACGGCACCACTTGCGATGCGTACCCGCTGCAAGCGACGCCGGCGCTGTCGTCCAATCTGGCGATTTTCTGCAGCACAGCGTCACAGGGCTTTCCCTGCTCTCGGTACAGCTCTTTTCCAGCCGTCGACATCGTCACCAAGCAGTCGCGCGTACTGGCGACGACGGCCATCCTGCAGTTACCACTTGCCGGGACGTTTACCTTGTGCTATCGTGAGTACCGGCGGAACTGGGTTGTCTGGCCCATCTTCCGTGTTATACCTGGACCTTCGCTCTCCGTTTTCCCACCGCCCATCCTCATCGCTGGTATGGCGGTGCCGGTCGCATTCCAACGCGTCGTTACCGCACCACCTCCGCTGCTTCAACTCGACGATACGGCGATGATCATACTGTCGGGGAGCTTGTGTTATTCCAACCCTGCCCAAACAGATTTTCGGAAGGCGGCTTTTCTGCTTCAGTACCCGGAAGGCATAGCGCAGAATCAAGCTATGCAGGCTTTTATCGCCTTACCTCCGTCGACCGCAGCGGAACAAGTCTACACAGTGTGCTACAAATACAGCGCCAGTGCCAATTGGGTTACTTTCAACAACGCCCTGCGTGTAGCACCCTCGCGTCTTGACTATTCCGTGTCCACAAAAATCATCGCCGGAGCGGCCGTTGACGTCACTGTCACGTCCTTTGACTACGCCCTGAATACGTTCAATGCATCTGTTGGCGGTTCTGAGTTCGGACTTGCCTTGATGACGGACGTCTGCCAAGAGTCGTCGCAGTTCGCCGTCCGCGTGACGGACCTCGGTCCGACCGATGCGCTGGGGCAACGGTCTGCCGCCGCTTCGTTTGTCGTTCCATTTACCCTTCAACAGTACCGAGTCTGTGTAAAAGTAAATGGTCGATGGCTTGAAATAGCCGAATCAACCACCGCTCCGTATCCTGTGCAGAACACATTCATTGCAACTGCATCGCCCCTGTCGAAGGTCACTTTGGATGCATCGCTGAGCGTCTTGGGGGCAATGGCTATTGCGCAAGGAACGACGACAGTCACAGCTGCAACCGTCCCTCTTGTGACGATCACTGGAACCGGATTCCCTACGACCGCTGCTCAAACGCAGGTGACAAGCAAGAGTTTGCGCTTCAAGCTCATCAGGGAAAGCAGCGGATTGTGTTCGGCTAATGCGGCGGAATACGCTATCACGTCAACGTTTTACACGGCATTGAAAACGACGGAAATTTACCCTGTGTTCAACGCTCCGCTGCGAATCGGGCGGTACGTTCCATGCTACCAAGACGTTAGCTTGTCTTCGAATTGGCTTCACTTTCCCGTGACGAGTATCATTAGCGTCACACCGCACTTCAACGCTTTTACTGTCAATGCCATCGACAACACGTTGCTGGTTGCGGATTTGTACACTGACCCAATAAGCGGGAAGGCAGCAGCCACCCTGCATGGCGGCGCGACCGGCGACAAGTTGATCATCTCCGCTGACATCGAAAAGCCGTGCGGGTTGTCTGTGGACTCTGCTCTCAACGTCCAGGTGGTGGCAGCCAACTTGGGCAACGATGTCGGCGGTATCTCGCAGACGCGGGTCAATCTCGGTTCAGCGTTCGCCACTGCTGGTGTTTTTAAAATCTGTTACCAGAAGAAAGACGCGGGGGTGACTCAACTGAAAGGCGTGTGGTATCAGCTCCCCTCCTCCGACGGCAATTTTATGTACACCAACCTCCAGGCGGCCACAGCGCTCTTTACTACCACGCCCATTTTCAACCGCACGTACGCCACAACTATCAACACCATGATGAAATTTGAGGTGACGCTTACGTACAATGGCAAGCGCATCGTCGGTGTTTTTGCCAACACCGCGTTCGTGACAAGCGTGTCGAACTACTTCGTCTACGGGACTTGTCCGATATCGCAAACGGCGCAGTACGGGCTGCCCTCCACAGGCTCTTGGCAGCCCGTCATCGACGGAACACTAACCTTTTATGCCTCGTTCCCGTCGCCTTGCAACCCGTGCCAGATCACCGTGTCTCCTGCAGGCGCGTCGGGCTCGCTCTCGTACCAAGTGGCGGTCGTCTCTCCGCGGGCCGCAACAATTCTGGTTATGCCTCAATCGACCAACATCCAAACGGACACTCTCTTTCAGGTGAACATGTCGGTGGTCAGCTCCCTAGGCGCCTTAGTTGCCTTCAACGATCGCGGCTCCGTCACGTGGAATTACCAGGGTGCCCCTGCCGCAACGCAAGTCGTCAACTGCCAAGATCAATTTGGAAATGCGCTCCCTGGTCTCGGAACTACGCAGAGTCCGTACAAGCCAGCGTTTACAGGCGGGGCTGCAACCCTGTTCTGCTCTATTGCGAGCCCCATTCAAACCACGACAATTGAAATGCGCACAAGTGGTTCCGTCGTTGCCAAACAGGTTGTCGACGTCGTTACACCGCTGTCCCTTCGTGTAGTTCAGGCGGCGGCCTTGCAGGTCGTCGCTGTCGCTCCCGTGGACACCGCCACATTGACTTGGGTCCCGCAAAATGTAACCACCCTCCCCGCACCGTCCGTCACCGCCACGGCAGGCCACCACTTTGTTGCCGGGAAACCGTACACAATCACAGTTCGAGCCGTTGATGCAACCGGTGGCGTTGTCACAGCATCCGCAGCGACGGCGAGTCTGCAGCTATCGGTCGCCGTCTTCGGAGGAAGTGTTTCGGTGACCACAGTTCCTCCGTCGATAACTTTGACGGCGGGTTATGCGACATTCACGCTCACTGCGGACAGGTATTGCGGGAACTACACGACCACCTGTTTTGTTCAGATCCAAAGCAGCCAGCTTGCCCCCGCAATCGTTGCTACCGCAATTCGGGAACTGGGCACGACGCTTGTTCTGTTGCAACCAAACGTACAGTCGCTTACCGCGCAGACGGACGTGCCACTTCCCAATATCACCGTGGCGCTGCAGGGGAAGTCGGGTCAGCAGGACTATTGGAGTGCAAGCACGGTCTTCGTCAGTCTTAGTGCCAGCGTAGCAGATGCGCAAGTTGTTGCTGTTGGCGGTACAACGTCTACGACGCTTAAGAACGGGACAGGTACGTTCTCCAATGTGACGGTTCGCGTTCCCGGCCTTTTTCGATTAGCGTTTTATTCTCCTGCGTCTGTGGATGCCCTGCGCTCGCCGTTCGTGGTCGTTGCGGCAGGAACTGCCAATCGCGTTGCCTTCCTTGTCCCTCCACCGACGTCGGTGGTGCTTTTCTTGCCGTACAATTTGACAATTGGAACTGTGTCTTCGGCCAACCGCACAAACAAGTACGACGACGGTTCAATTCGCATCGACCCCTCTCCGTCGTTACGAGCAAGCAACGGGATACAAATCGATGGCACGTACGTCGCTTTGCAGAACGGCGCGGCGAACGTCACTCTTGTCTTCACGAAACCTTGTTCCGTTGATTGTCGCGTCATGTTCACGTATTTGGGCTCGTTGGTGTACGCCAATACAGTCCAGCAGCCTTCGCTGAATTTTACCGTCACCTCCGTCGTAGACACTGTTGTTGCAACTCAGCTCATCATCACCCGCACTTCGACGAACATCCAACCTATCCCCAGCACGAAATTCCCGAACTGGTATCAGGCGCTACCAGGACTTGCGTTCGACATCGAAGTTGCTGCCGTTAACGACCTTTTCATCGTTGCCGCGTCAGGGCCGTACGCCTCTCTCACCGCGGCCGTTTCGTTCACGGGGAGCCTCGGCCGGAGTGATCTGTACGGCGATGGCAACGGTTTTCAGACCTTGCCCCTGGAAGGGAATGTTACAAAACTTGCCGAAGGCCGGGCATTGTTCTCCATGAAATTCAACGGCCCATGCTTGCAGTGCAGTCTGCAGTTCTCGCCGCAGTGGCCTGGTGGCAAGTCGGTCTCCGCGTTCATCACCACTCAACCAGCCGCGACGAAGCTCATCCCCGATCCAAACGTCAAACTGCCAGCGACAATGTATCCTGTGTCGACAACGACTTTCTCGCTTTTTGCCGTTGACGACAATGGCGTCATCGACTACTTCACTCCGTACGTCGTCGACGTGAAGGCGACTGGCGGTCAGGTGCTGGTCAGTTCCGCCAACGTGCAGATGCAAACAAGAAGCATCGTAGAGCAAGTCGATCTCGTCCGCGCCACGGGCACATCACCTGCCGGTTCGACACTCTTCGTTTTGGGCGGGCAGGTGCCGGCGTTGAACTCGACGGTCCTGTGGGAAACGTCGGTGCTCAATCCCTTGGGGGCAGTCGTGAAGCCATACACCGCCACGATCCAGTTCCAGCCCGCGAAGCCTGTGGTACGCCTCGTTGTGGCACCTACGTCCAGCGGCATAGGGCCGATAAGCCTGGTCGTCAATGGAACGGGCTACGCGTCGCTATTGCCGCAACCTTCGCTCAGCGTTGTCAACGGCAGCATTCCGCAGTTGCTGGTTGGGCAGTACTACCCGTTGACGGTTCAGGCCGTGGACGCATCTGGGGTCCCCGTTCCTGGCGAGACCGGACCAGTTTACATTGCAATCAACGGCGCCCAGCTGATTAAATGCGGTACGCCGGCTTCGCTGGAAGTCCCGGGGTACCCGCTTGGCTCGTTCATCCCTTTGAAGCACGGCAACACAACTATTTCTTTCCGCTTTACTTCGCCATGTTCGTTGTGCAACTTCACCGTCGTATACGCTGGCACTTCGCAACTAGCAGTCCAAAATCTGCAATTCACCGTGGGCCCGCTGAACATTGTCAGCTACAGTTACAACACAATTGCTGTCGATGCATCCAAGACCGACGTACCTGCCGACGTGTCGGTGGACACGACGCTGACTGTCGGGTTTTTGAGTCTCATGACGATGCCCGGCGATCCGACTTTGTACTTCCCGCCCTCTTCATCGACCTCGTCAGTCACTGTCGGAGCTCCGGCGACACCGACGACGGCGGCGGTGTCGGTCGCGTTCGTCAGTGAGAATCCATCGGGCAACGATTTTGTGGGTGGGGCCAACGGCGGAGCATTGGTGGTCAGCAGCGGAGCCACAAACGTGTATGCCTTGCGGTGGACGCAGCCTTGCATCTTATGCCGCGTACGCGTTGTCCTTTTGTCGACCGGTATCAGCTTCTTCCTCAGGAATGCGAGTGGTGGGACGGATTTTGTTGTTACAACGTTCGCGTCGCAGCTTTTCTCGCCGTCATCAACCACAGCTTCCATTGTCGCCTTTACAAACGCGGATCTAGCCGTACCTCTCGTCGCTATCAGCGGGACGAAGCTGAAAGACTTTAGGTACAGTGGAGCCGCCACGATATCCCGCACCAGCTCCGGCGGCAATGGAGACGGAGGTCTCCTGTTGTCCAGCATCAGCGATTTCAGTTACGGGGAAAGTGCCGTTCGCCTCGTCTTTACTCAGCCTTGCCTGTCGTGCGTCGTTATCATTCAAGCGCCGGGGCTGTCACCGATTTCCCTTCGTTACGTGATCAAAACGACGCCGAGCGTTGTTCTCGTCCGTTCCATCAACGCTACGTCCGGTCACGTGGGCGATTTCATTCGCATCGAACTGGCAGCCCTCGATGCCGACGAGTTCGTTGTTTCCGATGTGTCCGGTCCGGTCACGATTGAGTTCATTCCAACCGGCACTGCAAGCGCTTCGTCGGAGTTCCGATTTCAGGTGCAGATGGTCAATGGCGTTGCCTCCGGCGTCTTACCCATCACCGCTCCTATTCGCAACGGAGTTCCTCGCTTTTCCATCAGCTCCGTCCTCAACAGCGACCCACGTGTCTCCCTAAACTTTTGTGTTCTGCCGGGGAAAATGATCGCCACGCTTCCGGGCTTCGTTCCAGCCGGGCTTCTCTTCACACTCGCACTCGCAGTTACGGACAGCAAAGCCGTGGGCATTAGCTTCTTCTTCAATGAGACCCTTTCGATTGTCGGAACCACAAACCCAATCTACGCAGCGAACAGCATCCAATTCAGTGGCGGTACGGCAAATGTCACTCTCGCACTGCCCATCGGTTGTTCGCCTTGTCCGTTGACGTTTGTTGCTGCGAACCTGTCCTTGACAGTGCCAGTTGTACAACAGGACATATCGACAACTACCGCCGCCCAGCTCGGTTTCCCGCTCTTGCGGCAGCCCGGCACATTTGCCGTTGCTTCTTTCCCGTTCTCGGTCGTCATCGGTAAAACGTACAGCGTCGACGTGGAGGCGCAGACCTTGCTGGGATTCAAAGCCGCCGTACCGAATGTTGGTCAAGTCACTGTAGACGGGTCGCCATCGTCGTGCATCGACCGGACGGCCACAACCACGACTATATCGCTGATAGACAACCAAGCAACTTTGGCGGTTGTGTTTGTTGGCAGTTGCAGCGACCTGAAATTCTCTTTGGCCGCAGCAGACGGGCGATTGGATTACTTCGTCGGCCATCCGATTGCCGCGCGATCTCCCTCAGCGGTGAAGTTCGATAACGCGTCAATACCGTCGTTGGACGTTTCGCCCGCATCAACACTAATATTCCGTATCAATGTCCTCGATGCTGTTGGTGCGGTTGTTATCGACGACTTCAACAGCGTCGTTGTTCTTGAACGCAACGACAGCTCCGCAGCCAATTTCACCCGTTTTGTCACCTCGGCCACTTCCACCGTGGCCAACGGTACGGCCACGGTCACTGTGCAGTTCTTGAAAACATCGTTGTTGCAGCCGACGGTTCTGACGGTGCACTATCCAATCTATTTTCGGTGCGGCCTGATGGACAATGCGACTGATCGTGTCCGTTATTTCGATGTTGTGGGGCCTTTCACCATCACGCCGACGGCTGCGGCGCTTATTCTGAGCACCATCCCGTCCAGCTGGGTGGTTGGACGACCGTTCCTGCTGTCCGTTTCCGCGGTCGATGGGATGGGCGACCGCGTTCCGTCGCCGTACAACGGCAACAATGCTCGCGCCACTGTTAGCGCCAGTTCAACTTCCGTGGTAAACCTCAACCCACCGCAAGGCCTTACGGCGCAACTGAAAAATGGGTTTTATCAGTTCCAGTTGGTTTTCTCCATGGTGGGAGCCGTCAACCTTACTGTGTACACGGTGGGCCCGCGGCTCCTTCCAGCGCTAAGTACGTCGTACGTCCGCGAAGTTCTAGCAACGATGACCATTCAGATCATCGCGGCCTTGGCCCTTCCCAATTGGGTGTCCGCGGTGGGTTCGTATGTTGCTCAAGGCCAACTCACCTACGCACGGCTTACATTTTTGGACGATAAGGGTGCGTTGGTCTCCGGCGACTCAGCGACCACCATCGTGATCAAAGCGACCAACCCGAACGTTGCGCTGACCCCTGGCGGGGTGGTCAGAGCGCTGAACGGTGTGTGCGACTTTTCGTTCGCCGTCAGCGCGGTTTCCAACCCCAGCTCGGACGGAACGGTTTTGAGCGCGCTCGTGTTTTCCGCTGCTGTACCGACCGCGTCTGGAGGATCGAAAACTATCCAGGTCACTTCCCCGGGCTTTTACACCGGGGTGCGGCAGTCGGTGTTCGTTTCTCCGCCGATGAAGTTCTCTTTGCGGGCATGGCCGACTGTGGACGAGTTCAATGCCACATTGTTCCGCAACCTTCTGTCGGCAGCCACCAACGGAAAGATCCTTCCAGCGGGTATTACGATTGTCTCCGTTTGTGTCCAGCTGACGGCCAATCAGGCGGGCAACTGCCGGATCGTGGACAGCACCATAGCGACCAACTCGCCTCCGTTCACGCCCATTCCACAGCCCAACAGCACAGCGCAAGCACGGACAACCCACGCGGATAGGCGCCGCAACTTGCACCGACTTTTGCTCAGTCTCGGCGACCTTGTTGTCACTTTCACGTTAAGCACCGTGGTCCAATCGCAAGATGTTTTCGACAGCATTGTAAGCCAGTTCGTCGCTACTGTCAACGCGGCTGTGGCGGCCTGCAGCGGCACCGGCAGCAGCACATGCACAAATCCGTTGGCCCTCACCCTGCAGCTCACATCGGGCATTGCCCTTGTTACGCTGGCACCTGGAAATGCAACGCAGACGCCCATTACCGTATCACCGCCATCAGGCCCTTTGCCTGAAGCGAACGGGGCAGGCATTGTGGTGCTTAACAAATCAAGTTTTTGGCTCGTGGCGGCGTGCGTTGTCGTGGCGTTAGTGCACTGACGCTTTGTTCTTTTAGCATGTAGCGTAGACAGAAAGTCGAACCGAATTAGAATAGCTCACCGCCCCTCTCAACTATACTTTCCGGTGATTTTTGCTCGGGGGGTTTTTTCAAATGTACTCTTGTTATTGTTTTTGATTTCACCCATTGATGCGTTCTCAGACAGCAAACTTTGATAGATGATTTGCTTTTGTCTCCGTCCAAGTTGTCATTTCTTCATTTTCTTTTCTTTTTTTGCACAGTTTATGCAGGATGTTCTATATTCCCCTCCCCCGTCACTTTACCCCCTGTGACTTAGAGCTTGAAAGGAGGACTTAAGCTTTAGGGGTCTATGAGATCTACCGCAAATGGCAGCCGCAGCTATTTGTTCTTGTGATACCTCTCCAGAAGGTCTCGACGGTCTCAGAAAGAAGTACGACGTTTTCGTGGCTTCGTCAATCCATGCACACTCGTCCCGAGTTTTTGCAGCCTTTCACATCTGCCAATGCGCTTCGGTATAGTCCACACGTTTTCAATTGGGTTTAGGTCTGGGCTCCCCCCAGGTCCTACCCCAATCGAGAACCTGTGGGCTATTGGCGAGAACGCCGCGCCATGTCCTGATTGTTGTTGTTCTCAATAAAAACTAAATCTTTCCAGCGGTGCCAGAATGTGCGGAATCTGAGGAGTGGTCGATCTCATCAAATGTATTTTTTTCTTGATGGCCTTTTCGACACTAAACCCCCCCCTTTACAGTGTGGGGTAGGGTTTAATAGTATGGGGGGTACCCCACAGTATTAAAGCCGGTTTCAATAGTGTGGGGGGTACCCCTTTGGCCCATGCCTCCCTTGTTCCTTTTTTCGTCTTTTACTCTCCGATAGGGCTTTTGGGCTTCGTAAGAAATGCAATCCGCAGAGGACATTGACGCGGCGATGAACAACCTCATCATCGAAGGCCGTCAAGAAGACGAGGTTGTCGTGGACGACACGGTATCCGTCGCTTCCCTCGAAGGCGAAGGCCAGCAGCAACTCCGACGAAACTTTACAGTTAAAGGACAATGTAAAAGGGTAGTTTCTTGCTATGGAAAAGGGCAGTCGCAATAGCATGGTGGGTGTCCCAATACCCTGGGGGGTGCCCGAATAGTGTGGGGGGTAGTTCCGAATAGTGTGGGTAGTCGTAATAGTGTGGGGGGTTTTAATAGTGTGGGGTACCCCCCACACTGTACAGCAGGGGGGTTTATACGACAATTATTTCTCGGATAGGTTTTGGATCTGTGAGAAAAGATTTGGATAGGGGGGTGCATAAATCGAAATGTTTCCTTTTACCTTTTTCTGTAAATTCTTCCTTTCCGCCCTTGCACTGTACTTTTGTAGCAGCCCGACTTCAATCAACATTCAGAGCAATTTGTAAACAGATCCCATTTTCGAAAAATGGAACGCCGTTACCTCACCCTTGAGAATATGCTTCCTCTCGTCTTCTTATTGTACTGTTTGTGGCAGCCCAAGTTTAATCAAAACAAAGCACAATTTATTGAAGGATTCCGATTTCGGAAGAATGGA